>Ga0310823_100130_pt1 | contig 105707 bp, 90 predicted proteins | sample P4_ome_3_FD_201316 | JGI IMG/M metagenome (GOLD analysis project Ga0310823, IMG submission 201316) | Sorghum-adapted microbial communities from Joint BioEnergy Institute, Emeryville, California, United States - P4_Day56_Rep3 | ecosystem: Engineered > Bioreactor > SSF (Solid state fermentation) >...
CCTACAACCTGCTCCACACCTGCCTACGCGGCCTCGGTGAACGAGCCATGGCCATGTTGAAGACCCGGTGGCGGGCCCTGCAACGCGTCACCCTCAGCCCCAGCCGCATCGGCGCCATCACCCAAGCCGCCCTGGTCCTGACCCAACAGGAACACCAGGGCCGCTACTGAGAACACCTCATTCATGAACGTGGGCTTCATGAATGTGGCCTTCCTGAACCTGGGCGGGGGTGGGTTTCACCGAGCGGTAACGAGGGGAGCGATCACCTGCAACAGGCCGCGCCTGTACTGGTCCGCGACTCACGAGAGGTGAGGCGCGTCTAGGGTTCCGCCCCGCTCGGCGCGGGGGCCTGGTCCGAGAGACGCAGGCGGCCAGGCACGTCGGCCGCCCCACGGCGGGACAAAAGCCCGGGAGACAGCTGGTGGTGCCGGCTGCCCCGCGGTCGGTACCCCGACCGTGAGGGAGCTTCCGTGCACTTCCACCCCCGACGCCCCGACCAGACCCCCGACGGGCCGCAGCTGCACGACGACTACGGCCCCGAGGCCGCGTACGCGGTGCGCGCCGAGGCGGGCCTGCCCACCACGAAATGGGAGGAGGAGGTCGCCCGCGGCCTCGAGCTGGGGCTGCCCGGCGCCGACTCGATCGTCGACAAGCGCATCCCGACGTTCTCCCGCGGCGAGCTGCCGCACTTCGCCGGGATCAACACGTTCCTCAAGGCCCCGTACGTGGAGGACGTGCGCCGCTGCGGCGAGTACGACGTCGCCGTGCTCGGCGCCCCGTTCGACGGTGGCACCACCTACCGCTCCGGCACCCGGTTCGGCCCACAGGGCATCCGCAAGATCTCCGCGCTGTACGGCCCGTACAGCTTCGAGCTGGGCGTCGACCTGCGCGAGTCGATCACGATCGGCGACCTCGGCGACGTCTTCACGATCCCCGGCAACATCGAGAAGACGTTCGACCAGATCACCAAGGCGGTCTCGCACGTCTACGCGTCCGGGGCGTTCCCCGTGGTCCTCGGCGGCGACCACTCCATCGGCTACCCCACGGTGCGCGGCGTCGCCCCGCACCTGAACGGCGGCAACCTCGGGATCATCCACTTCGACCGCCACGTCGACACCCAGGAGACCGACCTCGACGAGCGGATGCACACCACGCCGTGGTTCCACGCCACGGACATCCCGAACGTGCCGCCGAAGAACCTCGTGCAGATCGGGATCGGCGGCTGGCAGGCCCCGCGGCCCGGCGTGAAGGTCGGCCGCGAGCGCGGCACCACGATCATGACCGTCACCGACTGCGTCGAGATGGGCATCGAGGAGGCCGCGCAACGCGCCCTCGACGTGGCGTGGGACGGGGCCGACGCCGTGTGGCTGTCGTTCGACGTCGACTGCCTCGACGCCGCGTTCGTGCCCGGCACCGGCTGGCCGGAACCCGGCGGGTTCCTGCCCCGCGAGGTGCTCAAGTTCATCCAGATCATCGCCGACGCCCGCCCGCTCGCGGGCATCGAGGTCGTGGAGTGCTCCCCGCCCTCCGACAACGCCGAGATCACGTCGCTGATCGCCACCCGCGTCATCTGCGACACCCTCGGCTGCCTGGTGCGCTCCGGCCACCTCCCCCGCCGGTCCTGACCCACGCCCACCGCAGGGACGGCGCCGTCCCCCACCCAACCGGCACGCCCCACCAGACCGGGAGCCACCATGATCATCCTCGGTGTCGCGATCAGCGTCCTCGTCGTGCTCGTCGTCGGGCTCGCCGTCGCCCGCAAGGTCGACGGCGACAGCACCAACTTCCTCGTCGCGGGCCGCACGCTCGCCCTGCCGCTGACGGCGGCGGGCCTCATGGGCCAGGCCGTCGACTCCAACGCCACCCTCGGCAACACCGACCTGTCGGCGGGCCTCGGGTTCTGGGCGGGGGCGTCGCTGCCGCTCGGGCTCGGCCTGTGCCTGCTGCTCACCGGCATCTTCTTCGCCAAGCCGATGAACCGGATGGGCCTGCTCAGCCTGCCCGACTTCTACCGGATCACCTACGGGCGCGGGATCGAGCTCGTCGCGTCCGTCCTCATGATCTTCAGCTTCTGCATCCTGCTCGCGGGCAACCTGGTCGCGGGCGGGTTCCTGTTCGAGCGGTTCCTCGGCACGAGCTATCCGCTCGGCGTGCTGCTGATCGTGGGCGTCGTGCTCGCCTACACGATCGCGGGCGGCATGTTCAGCGACGCCTACACCGCGTTCATCCAGATGGTGATCACGGTGATCGGCTCGGCCGCGCTGCTGATCTGGGTGGCCGTGGTGTACGGCATCACGATCCCCGAGGGGATGGGCCCGTTCGACCTCGGCCAGCTCACCGACTCCGCCCAGGGCGCCCCGATCAACTGGGCAACGCTCGTCGCGCTCGGCATCGGCGACATCGTGGCCGTCGACTTCATGCAGCGGATCTTCTCCGCGAGGTCGCCCGAGACCGCGCGGCGCGCCTGCTTCGTCGGGGCCGCGGGCACGGCGGTCGTCGGCGTCCCGTACGCGCTCGTGGCGCTGTCCAGCGGCGCGATCCTCGACGGCCCCGCCGACGGCCCGGTGCTGTTCGCCCTGCTGGAGGGCTACGCCCCGGCGGTCCTGACCGTGCTCGTGCTGTCGGCGATCGTCGCCGCCTCCTGCTCCACGGCCAACGGCGTCATCCTCGGCACGGCGTGCGTGGCCGTCCGCAACATCGCGGGCCTGGGGCGGCAGGCCGACCCGGCGGGCGGGCGGGACCCGCTGTTGCGGCGGGTGCGGGTCACGATGCCGCTCGTGGTCGGGATCGCCATCTTCTTCGCGCTGCGGGTGCCCGAGACCGGTGTTCTGCTCACGCTGGCGTTCGACCTCATGCTCGCCGGCCTCGTGGTGCCGTTCGTGCTGGGGCACTGGTGGCGCTCCCGGGTCAGCGCGGCCGCGGCCGCCGCGTCCATCGCGGTGGGCGTGGCGCTGCGGCTGGTGCTGTTCGCCCTGACCCCGACCTTCTACGGGGCCGACAACACGCTGCTCCACATCCCGAACGAGGTGTTCGGGGCGGGCTTCGACGGCTGGCCGACGCTGATCTGCCCGGTCGTGTCGCTCGCGGTGTTCGTCGCGGTCGCCCTGCTGGCCCCGCGCCCCGCGCCGGCCGCGCCGCAGCACGAGGTGCCGGCGCCGGCCGAACCCTGACGCCTCCGGCACCCCGCCCGCCCGGTCCTACGCTTCGCCGATGAGGTTCGGGATCGGCATTCCGCAGTTCTACCCCGACGGCGGCTTCGACGGCGAGGAGTTCCGCAGGTACCTGCTGCGGGCCGAGGAGCTCGGCTTCGAGAGCGGCTGGACCCAGGAGCAGGTGCTGGGGGCGTCGTCGCAGCTGTCCGCGCTCGAGACCATGACCTACGCGGCCGCGTGCACGCAGCGGCTGCGGCTGGGCTGTGCGGTGTTCGTCTCCACGCTGCACAGCCCCGTCCACCTGGCCAAGAGCCTGGCCACGCTGGACCAGATGAGCGGGGCAGGCTCGAGATCGGCCTCGGCCACGGGGGCAGGCGGCCCTTCGGGGCGTTCCGGGTGGACCCCGAGCGCTACATCGCGCGGTTCACCGAGGGGATCGCGCTGATGAAGGCGCTGTGGACGGACGAGCCCGTGACGTTCACCGGCGACTTCTGGCAGCTGGAGAACGCGGGGATGCAGCCGAAACCGTTCCAGAAGCCGTACCCGCGGATCTGGATGGGGGGCAGCGCCGAGGCGGCCCTGCGCCGCGCCGTCAGGCTCGGCGCGGGCTTCTTCGGGGCCGGGTCGTCGCTCACCGCGCGGTTCGCCGAGCAGGTCGCCACGGTGCGGCGCCTGCTCACCGAGGGCGGCCGGGACCCGGCGACGTACCCGATCGCGAAGCGCGTCTACGCGCTCGTCGACGACGACGCGGGCCGCGCCCGCCGCCAGATGGACGACGCGCTGGCCTCGATCTACGGCGGCCGGATCGCGGCGATCGGGGCCGCCGCCGTCGCCGGCACCCCGGCCGACTGCGTGCGCGGTGTGCAGGAGGTGCTCGACGCGGGCGCCGAGCTCGTGCTGTTCACCTGCGTCCGGGACCCGGCCGAGCAGATGGAGCGCCTCGCGGCCGAGGTGATCCCGCGGCTCGAGCCGACGGCCGGGTAGGCGCGCCCGCCGGACAGCACCGCGCCGGTCAGGGCCGCGCCGGTCAGGGCCGCGGCGGCAGGTCCGGGCGGCGCCGCGACGGGCGGGTCGCCGGGTCGGGCGGGCGCACCGCTGGCCGCTCTCGGAGCGCGGCCAGCGCGAGGTCGACCGCGCGCTCCAGCTGCGGGTCCCGGCCGGCCACCCAGTCCTGCGGCCGCATCACGACCTCCACGTCCGGGTCGACGCCGTGGTTCTCGACCGACCAGCCGGTGTCGTCGAACCAGGTGGCGTACCGCGGCTGCGTGACGCTGGTGCCGTCGACGAGGCGGTAGCGGCCGTCGATGCCGATCACCCCGCCCCACGTGCGCACGCCCACGACCGGCCCGATCCCGAGCCGCTTGATCGCGGCGGTGACGATGTCGCCGTCGGAGCCCGCGAGCTCGTCGGCGAGCGCGACCACCGGGCCCCGCGGAGCGTCCTCCGGGTACGTGGTGGCCTGGCGGTGCCGCGGCGCGTCCCAGCCGATCACCTTGCGGGCGAGCTTCTCGATCACCAGCTGTGAGGTGTGGCCGCCGCCGTTGCCGCGCACGTCGAGGATGAGCCCGTCGCGGGAGGTCTCGCGGGACAGGTCGCGGTGCAGCTGCGCCCACCCCTGCGCGCCCATGTCCGGCACGTGCAGGTAGCCGAGCCTGCCGTCGGAGCGGTCGGCGACGAACGCCCGGCGCCCCGCCACCCAGTCGTGGTAGCGCAGGGCGGCCTCCGAGGACAGCGGCTTGACGACGACCCGGCGCACGCTGCCCGCGTCGGGGCGGTCGGGGCCCGAGCGGACGGTGAGCTCCACCAGCTTGTCCGCCCCGGCGAGCAGCAGCGGGGCCGGCCCGTAGCCGGGGTCGACGGGGCGGCCGCCGACCTCGAGGATCACGTCGCCCGGCCGCACGTCCACGCCCGGTCCGGAGAGCGGGCTGCGGGCGGCGGGGGCCGAGGTCTCCGGCGGCAGCACGCGGACCACCCGCCAGCCCTCCCCGTCGGGCGAGGGCTCGAGGTCGGCGCCGAGCAGGCCCGGCCGCCCGTCCGCGTTGCCTCCCTTGCTCGCTCGCACGTACGCGTGCGACGTGCCGAGCTCCCCGTGCACCTCCCAGAGCAGGTCGACGAGGTCGTCGTGGCTGCCGACGGCGTCGACCAGCGGGCGGTAGCGGGCGAGCTCGGCCTCCCAGTCGACGCCGGCCATGTCGGCGACCCAGAAGTGGTCGCGCATGAGCCGCCCGGCCTCGTCGAACATCTGCCGCCACTCGGCGGTCGGGTCCACGGTGACGACGATCCGGCTGGTGTCGATCTCGAACTCGTCGGGGTCGTTCGCCGACGGCGCGTCGGAGCCGGACCGGTCGGTGCGCAGCACCCGCAGCGTCTGGCCGTCGCGTACGACGAGGCGGGTGCCGTCGCCGCTCACCGCGAACGCGCTCACCGGGTCGGCGATCACGTCGAGCTTGCGGCGCACCAGGTCGAAGCGCTCCAGCACCGGGCGCTCGGCGCGGTCGTCGGTGTCGGCGATCGAGTCGCCGAGCACGCCCGACACCGGGATGCGGTACCAGAGCAGGCAGTCCTTGCCCGCCTGCATGCCGCTGTAGCGGGCGGCGGGCACCGGCACCGGCACGACGCGGGCGGTGAGGCCCTCGACGTCGACCACCACCCGGGGCGGTGCCCCGTCGTCCTTCTTCGGGTCGTCCTTCTTCGCGTCCTTCTCGTCGTCCTCGGCGCCGTCCCCGCGCTCCTCGTCCTCGGCCGGCGCGGGCAGGTCGTCCGTCCCCTCCTCGCCCGGCGAGACCGGGCGGCCGTCCGGGCTCGCCCCGAACGGCGACGGGGTGCGGGCGGCCAACGGCACCAGGAACGGCCGCCACGACGCGGGGAAGGTGAGGTCGAAGGCGTGCTCGTCGTAGATCGGGTCGAAGCTGCGCCGGGACAGGAACGCGAGGTACTTGCCGTCGGAGGTGAAGACCGGGTCGGTGTCGGCGAAGCGGGGCTCGGTGACGGCGACGAGGGTGTCGTCGGCCATCCGGGCCATCATGATCCGCGACAGGCCCGCCTCCGCGGGGTCGCAGTAGGCGAGCCACTCGCTGTCCGGCGACCACGCGAGGTCCGACAGCTCCCGGTCGGCGCCCTGGGCGATCCGGCGCAGCTCGCCGGACTCCGTCTCCAGCACGAGCAGCCGGCAGTCGTGGGTGGCCACGGCCACCTTCGAGCCGTCCGGGGAGGGCGCGAGCTCCAGCACCCGGCCCACCTCGCCCGCGCCGAACCGCCGCAGCGGCTGGGAGCCGTCGGTCCGCCGGTCGAGCGGGGCGATGCAGATCGCGTCCTCGCCCTCGGCGTCGTCGACCCACACCGCCCGGTCCGTGCCGAGCGGGCGCGCCAGCCGGGCCCGCACCCCGGGCTCGGCGAGCAGCGTGCGGGCCGGGCCGGCGCGGTGGGTGAGGCGGTGCACCGTGCCGCGGACCAGCGTGATGCTCGTGCGGCCGGTCCGGTCCGGGGCCGCCCACGTGAGCTCGCGGGCCGTCGACACCCGGTAGGGCTCGCGGTTCGTCCGGGGCCCGCCGAGGTGCACGTCCAGGGGGCGCGGCTCGTCGTCGAGGGAGTCGAGGATCCACAGCTGCCCCGCGGACTCGTACACCACGCGCTCGCCGTCGGTGCTCGCGTGCCGCACGTAGAACGCGGGTGCGCCGGGGGCGCCGTGATCGGTGTGGCGGCGCAGGCCGGTGCCGTCGGCGGCGACGGAGTAGAGGTTGCCCCAGCCCTCGTGGTCGGAGAGGAACGCGATCCGCGACCCCACGTGCATCGGGGAGGCGATCTGGCCGTCGACGTCGGCGAGGAGCCGCTCGAACTCGCCGGAGCCGGTCGGGTCCCACCAGAGCTTGCCCGTGGTGCCGCCGCGGTAGCGTTTCCACCAGGCGGGCTCCAGCATCACGGTGCTGACGACCACGGTCGGGCGGCCGGCCGCGAGCGCCACGTCCGAGACCGGCCCGTACGGCAGCCGGCGCGGGGTGCCGCCGTCGGCCGGGATCGCGTACGCCCACGTGCGCCGCGGCGGCGCCTGGCCGGTCGCGCTCAGGGCGAGCACCTCGCCGTCCGGCGTCCAACCGAGCGACTCGGCCCGCGGGTCGCCCCAGTACGTCAGCCGCCGCGCCCCGCCCCCGTCGACGTCGCTCACGTAGACCTCGGGGGCGCCGTCCTTCCACGAGGTCCAGGCCACCCGCGTGCCGTCCGGCGACAGCCGCGGGTTGGCGACCGGCACGTCGTCGGCCGTGAGCCGGTACGCGCGGCCGCCGGACACCGGTGCGGTCCAGACGTCGTCCTCGGCGGTGAACACGAGGGTGTCGCCGCGGAGGTGGGGGAAGCGCAGGTAGCTCGGGGGCATGAGTCCGAACGGTATCGAGGGGTGACCCGCCTACGGCATGTTCACCCTCGCGGCGGCAGGATGGCCCGTATGCGGGGGTTGTGGCGATCGATGGTGGTCGGCGTCGTGGCGGCGGTCGGGCTCACCGGGTGCGGGGCACCCGAACCGACGGCGGCCGTCCCCTCCGCGCCGCCCACGACGACCGCGCCCGTCACCACGCCCGCGGCCCGCACCGGCGTACCGGAGCTGCAGGTCGAGCTCGTCGCGGGCGGACTGGAGCACGTCTGGGACATCGGCTTCCTCCCCGACGGGCGCGCCCTCGTCACCGAGCGCCGCGGCCGGATCGTGCTGCTCTCCGGCATCGGACCCGGCGCCACCGCCCGCCCCGTCGAAGCGGACCTCAGCGACGTGTACGTCCGCGGTGAGGGCGGCCTGATGGGCATGGTCGTGCACCCCGACTTCGCCGAGTCGCGCCGCTTCACCACCTGCCAGACCCACATGCAGGACGGCAGCCCCACCGACGTCCGGCTCGTGACCTGGCAGCTGTCGGAGGACGGCACGTCCGCCACCCGGGTCGCCGACCCGCTCGTCGGCGGGCTGCCGATCAACCAGTCCGGCCGCCACTCCGGCTGCCGCCCGACGATCGCCCCGGACGGGGCGCTCCTCGTCGGCACCGGCGACACCGCACGCGGGGCCGTCTCGCAGGACCTGAACTCGCTCGGCGGCAAGGTGCTGCGCGTGGACCTCGAGACCGGCGAACCCGCCCCCGGCAACCCCTTCGCCGACGCGCAGAACCCGGCGCAGCGGCTGATCTGGACCTACGGGCACCGCAACGTGCAGGGCGTCGCCGTGCGGCCGGGCAGCGGCGACGTCTACACCACCGAGCACGGCCCGACCGAGGACGACGAGGTGAACCTGCTGCGCCCGGGCGCCAACTACGGCTGGGACCCGTCGCGGGGCGGCACCGTCGGCGGCTACGACGAGGACGTGCCGATGACCGACCTCGAGCGCTTCCCCGACGCCGTGCCCGCGGTGTGGAGCTCCGGCGACCCGGTGGAGGCGATCAGCGGCGCCGATTTCCTGTCCGGCGCGCACTGGGGCGACCTGGACGGCGCGCTGGCCGTCGGGGCGCTGCGGGGCGAGAAGCTGCTGATCATGACGCTCGGGCCGGACGGCGCCGTCGCGGACGTGAGCATCCCCGCCCCGCTGGACGGGACGTTCGGCCGGCTGCGCGCCGTGCGGCTGGGGCCGGACGGGGCGCTGTACGTCTCGACGTCCAACGGCACGAACGACGAAGTCCTTCGGGTCACCCCCATCTAGGTGCCCCTCCCCCCGGCGAGTCGCGCTCTGAGCGCCGGCGAGTCGCGAGCTGGGTGCGCGCGAGTCGCGGGCTCGGCGTCGGCGAGTCGCGCCATGAGCGCGGGCGAGTCGCGCCCTCGGCGTCGGCGAGTCGCGCCGTGGGTGCACGCGAGTCGCGCTCCACGCAGGCGTCTCGTGGCGCGCCGCTCCGTTAGGTTCGAACGGAGTGCCGTTCGTACGAAGGGGCAGCGCATGTGCCGCAACATCCGGACGCTTCACAACTTCGACCCGCCGGCCACCCCGGAGGAAGTGCGGGCAGCGGCGCTGCAGTACGTGCGGAAGGTCAGCGGATCGTCGAAGCCGTCGCAGGCCAACGAGGCGGCGTTCGCGCGGGCGGTCGACGCCGTCACCGAGGCGACCCAGCGGCTCCTCGACGAGCTGGTGACGACGGCGCCGCCGAAGAACCGCGAGGTCGAGGCGGCGAAGGCGCGGGAGCGCGCCGCCCTGCGCTACGCCCGCTGACGCCCGCCCGCCACGCGACCGCCACCACGAGCGCGGCCACCGCCGCGCCCGCCGAGGCGAGCAGCCCGTAGCCACCGCCGCTCACGACCGCGCCCGACGCCGCACCCCCGCCTCCGGCCGCGACACCCATCGCCACCTCGCCCCACCCCTCCCGTCCGGGGCGTTGCGCGGCAGGCACGCCCGCGGTGAGCAGCGTGCTGCCGGCCACGAGCCCGAGGTTCCACCCGACGCCGAGCAGCACGAGCGCACCGCTGAGGACGATCGGCGCGCCCGCCCCTGCGGCGGCGAGCAGCGCCGACCCGGTGAGCACCGCCCCGGCGAGCGCCGCCGCCGGGACCGGGCCCCACCGGTCGGTGAGCCGCCCCGACAGCGGCGCGGGCGCGAACATACCCGCGATGTGGAGGCTCACGACCAGCCCGATCGCGCCGAGGCCGACGCCGAGGTGGTGCAGGTGCACCGGCGCCATCGTCATGACGCCGACCATCACCAGGTTCGCCAGCGCGAGGACGGCGAGCCCGCGCACCGCGGTGCCGCCCGGCGCGACGGCGGACGGGGCCGGCTCGACGTCCGCGGGGCGAGCCGGCAGGACCAACAGCAGGGCCGCCGACCCGGCGAAGCACAGCGCTGCCACGACGTACGCGCCGGCCAGCCCGGGCAGTCCGAGCGCGCGGCCGAGGGCGTCGGACGGCACGAGCAGGTTCGGCCCGGCCACCGCCCCGACGGTGGTCGCCACGAGCACCCCGGCCATCGCGCGCCCGCGCTGCCCCTCCGGCGCGCCGTCGGCGGCCGCGTACCGGGCGAGCATCACCGCGGCCGTCCCCGCACCCAGCAGTACGGTGCCCGCGAGCAGCCCGAGCAGGTCTCCCGCGACCACGACGACGACGCTCCCACCCGTCGCGACCGCCATGCCGGCGGCGAGCGCGGCCGGGCGCCCGAACCGCCTGGTGAGCGCCGACATCCCCAGAGCCGCGACGGCCGACCCGACCACGAGCAGGGCCTGCGGGAGCCCGGCCACGGCGTCCGAGCCGCCCAGGTCACGGGCCAGGAGCGCGGCGGCCGCACCGCCGAGGGACTGGGCGAACCCGCCGAGCAGGCTTGCGATCCGGAGTGGAAGCACCTGGAGAACGGTAGGAAGGAGACAGCGCCGGACGAATGGGCGGAAGTCGGGTCGAAGGCCCGGTCCGGTTCACGAACGCGAGGAGTTTCGGGGTGGACGCTTCACGACCGTTCGAACTGGACGACGTGGACTGGCGGCTGCTCGACGCGCTGCAGGCCGACGCCCGGCTGTCGTTCAACGCGCTGAGCAGGCGGGTGCACCTGTCACCGCCCGCGGTGGCGGAGCGGGTGCGCAGGCTGGAGGCGGCCGGCGTCATCTCCGGCTACCGGGCGACGGTCGACCCCGCCGCGGCGGGCCAGCCGCTGCTCGCGTTCATCCAGCTGCGCTGCTCACTGGGCCGGTGCCTGCTCAAGACGACCGACTCCGCCACCTACCCGGAGGTCGTCGAGATCCACAAGCTCTCCGGCGAGCACTGCACGATGCTCAAGGTGCGGGCCGCCTCGCTCGCCCACCTCGAGGGCGTGATCGAGCGCATCGGCGAGCACGGGCAGATCAACACCCACATCGTGCTCTCCACGGCGTTCGAGGGGCGGCCGGTCTCCGCCGTCACGCCGGAGCGGCCGGTCACGCGGTCCGAGGGGTGGAGCCGCGGACAACGGTGACAGCGTCGCGCGCCGCGCACCCAAACCCCGACTCGCTCGCACCCAGAGCGCGACTCGCCGGTGCGGAGACCGACTCGGCCACGCGGAGCCCGCCGGGTGAGAACGCGAACGGCGGCCCCGCCCGGGAGGGGGTGGGGCCGCCGTTCGTGCGCGGTGCGGCGTCAGCGGATGACGCGCATGCCCTCGTCCAGCTCACCCCGCTTCTGCCGGGCGGCGAGCACGGCGAGGCGGGTGAACTTGTTGTCGAACGCGTCCTGGGTCAGGCCGCGCTCCTTGTACTCCTTCGCGAGCTGCGCGGCGCCCTCCGGGATCGACCACTGCGCCTCGAAGCCGAGCTCCTTGCGGGCGCGGGAGAAGTCGACGCGGTAGGAGCGCGGGTCGTTGCCCGACTCGCCGGTGATCAGCAGCTCGGCGCCGGGGACGGCGTCGACGACCGCCTGGGCGATCTCGGCGACGGTGCGGTTGTTCTTCTCCGTGCCCACGTTGTAGGCGCGGGCTCGCACCACGTCGGCCGGCGCCTCGAGCGCGGCCACGACGGCGCGGGCGATGTCCTCGGCGTGGGCGAGCGGGCGCCACGGGGTGCCGTCGGAGAGCACCTTGACCACGCCGGAGAGGATCGCGTGCCCGACGAGGTTGTTCAGCACGATGTCGGCGCGCAGCCGCGGCGAGAACCCGAACGCGGTGGCGTTGCGCATCGAGACCGGCACGAAGTCGCTGTCGGCGAGCTCGGCGAGGTCGGCCTCCACCCGCACCTTGGAGATGGCGTACGGGGTGACCGGCTTCAGCGGGGCGTCCTCGTCCACGAGCTCGTCGCCGGACTGCGCGCCGTAGACCGAGCAGGTGGAGGCGTAGATGAACCGCTTGACGCCCGCCTCCTTCGCCAGCTTCGCCAGCCGCGTCGAGGCGTGGTGGTTGATGTCGTAGGTGATCTCCGGGGCGAGCGAGCCGAGCGGGTCGTTCGACAGCGCAGCCATGTGCACGACGGCGTCGAAGCCCCGCAGCTGCTCCTCGGTGACGTCCCGCAGGTCGGTGGACAGGCCCTTCGCGTCCGGCACGTCGAGCGAGCCGAGCACGCAGTCGGCGAACAGGCCGCTGTCCAGGCCGGTCACGTCGTGCCCTGCGGCGGTCAGGATGGGGGCCATCACGGTGCCCAGGTAGCCCTGGTGCCCGGTCAGGAGGATGCGCACGGGTTGTCGTTCCCTTCGATCGTCGTCATTACTCCGTCGAGCCGAATCCCGGGCTCGTTACCGGATCCCGTCCATCGGGTCGCTGCTCGGGAGCGGCGCCACACCGAGCACCAGCTTCGCGACGTGGAACGCCTCGGCGTACCGCGCGTGGCACTGCACGCCGCGGATGCGGGCGATCCCGCCGAACGCCTCGGCGTCGAACCACACCCGGTCCCGCTGGGAGCCGTAGTGCTCGTGCAGCTTCGCGATCTTCTCGCGCAGCACCGGCTCGGCCAGCGGGAGGTACACGGTGGGCTGGGCGAGGTCGCCGTCCCATTTGAGGATCTCGTAGCCCAGCGTGAGGTGGTCGCGGAAGACGGTGGGCGTGAGCTCGGCGAGCGTGCGGTGGTCCTGGTGGGCGTCGTGCGGCGACGGGCCGAACACGAGGTCCGGTTCACCGTGCGTGCGCAGCTCCTCCAGCGCGAGCTTGGCCCGCTCCCACCGGGTGGGCACCCGCCCGTCGGGCAGGTCGAGGACGGTGACGTCGAGCTTCGCGCCCGGGCAGAACGCGGCGAGGGCCGCGCGTTCCTCCTCCTCGCGCAGCGACCCGCCGCCGGTGAGCACGAGCGCCTCCACGGTGACCCCGGGGTGCGCGCGGCACAGCTCCAGCAGTGCCCCACCGGCGCCGATCGCGATGTCGTCGCAGTGGGCGCCGAGCAACAGCATCCGGTCGAGGCGTTCGGGCAGCAGGCTCAACATCGCGGGGCCCCGTTCAGCGTTCGACGAGGGTGCCCTGCAGGGCCGAGAGGGCGGCGTGCAGCGGGTCGGACCCGGAGGCACCGAGTTCGTCGTCGGCGTTGTCGGCGGTGTGCTCCCACAGCATCCAGGGTCGGTCGCCCGCGTGGTACGCCGCCTCGAGGGCGTGCCGCTCCTTCACCGTGTCGGCGGGCTGCCAGAAACCGCGGTGCCGGTAGGCCATCAGCCGGCCTTCCTTCGCCAGCGGGCGGCACGCGTCCATGATCAGGTCGCCGTTCGGGGGCAGGTAGTCGAAGATCTCCGGCCGCAGCACGAAGTACCCGCCGTTCTCCCACAGCGGCATCTCCTGCAGCGTCGTGATGCCCGAGACCCGGTCGTCGTCGTCGACGTCCACGCAGTGGAACGCCGACTGCGGCGGCACCGCGAGCAGCGCGCCCACCGCGTCCGAGCGCCGGAACTTCTCGATCATGTCGTTCAGCGGCAGGTCGGTGAGCACGTCGGCGTAGTTGGCCAGGAACATCTCCTCGCCCGCGACGTGCCTGCGCACCCGGCGCAGCCGCTCCCCGATCGGGGAGTCCAGCCCGGTGTGCACGAAGGTGATGGTCCAGTCCGAGATGTCGCTGCCCAACAGGTGCACGTCGCCGCCGCGGAGCACGAAGTCGTTGGACGCCGTCTCGGAGTAGGTGAGGAAGAAGTCCTTGATGTGGTGCGCCCCGTAGCCGAGGCACAGCACGAAGTCGGTGTGGCCGAAGTGCGCGTAGTAGCGCATCACGTGCCAGATCAGCGGCCGCGGTCCCACCGGGTGCATCGGCTTCGGCAGGTCGGAGACGCCGTCGCGCATCCGCATCCCGTAACCACCGCAGAACAGCACGACCTTCACGAGACCACCTCGAGCTCGGGGATCGGGAACACGAGCCTGCCGCCCCACTCGCGCACGTAGGACAGCTGCTCGACCAGCTCGTCACGCAGGTTCCACGGCAAGACCAGCACGTAGTCCGGCCGGTCGGCGGCGATCCGCTCCGGCGGCAGCACCGGGATGCGCATCCCGGGCGTGAACTTGCCGTGCTTGTAGGGGTTGCGGTCGACGGTGTAGGGCAGCAGGTCGGGCCGGATGCCGCAGTAGTTGAGCAGCGTGTTGCCCTTGCCCGGGGCGCCGTAGCCGACGACCTTCTTCCCCGCCCGCCGCGCGTCGACGAGGAAGCCCACCAGGTCGTCGCGCACCCGCGACACGGCCTCGGCGAACCCGTCGTGACCCTCCGCGGAGTGCAGCCCCGCTGCCTCCTCGGCCGCCAGCACGTCCCGCACCCGCGGCGACGGCTCGCCCGCCACCTCGGCCGGCCGCGCCCACATCCGGATCGACCCGCCGTGGGTGTCCAGCAGTTCGACGTCGACCAGCGCGAGACCGCCGCTCGCCAGCGCCCGCTGCCCGGTCAGCAGCGTGTAGTACTGGAAGTGCTCGTGGTAGATCGTGTCGAACTGGGTGCGCTGCACCAGCGTCAGCAGGTGCTGCACCTCGATCGACACCCAGCCGTCGTCGGCCACGAGCGACCGCAGCCCGCGGGTGAACCCGATGACGTCGGGGATGTGGGCGTAGACGTTGTTCAGGCACACCAGGTCGGCCGGCCCGTGCTCGGCGCGCACCTGCTCACCGGTCTGCGCGGTGAGGAACGCCGTCAGCGTGGGCACGCCCTTCTCCCGCGCCGCCTCGCCCACGTTCACCGACGGCTCGATGCCCAGGCACCGGATCCCCCGCTCGACGACGTGCTGCAGCAGGTAGCCGTCGTTGCTCGCCACCTCGACCACGAACGACCCCGGGCCCAGCCCGAGCCGGCGCACCGCGTCGTCGACGAAACGGCGGGCGTGCGCCACCCACGAGGTCGAGAACGACGAGAAGTAGGCGTACTCGGTGAACGTCTCCTCGGGCGTGATCAGCGGCGGCAGCTGCGCCAGCAGGCACGCCTCGCACACGCGCACGTGCAGCGGGTAGGTGACCTCCGGCGCCTCGAGCTCCTCCGCGGTCAGGATCCGCTCGCACGGCGGGGTCGCGCCGAGGTCGAGGAAGCTCCGCAGCCGGGTCGACCCGCAGAGCCTGCACGACAGGGCCGGGACGTCGCCCGGTCGACGCGCTTGCGCGTCGGGCTCAGCCGCGTTGTCCGTCAGCACCGCGTCGACCCCCCGGTTGTCGCCTCGATGCGCGCAGTCTCGGCGTGCACGGCGGCCAGTGTTCCACGCTCCGGGTGTCGCCCCGCCCCGGCCCCGGGCCACCGCGCGCGGCGCGCGTCCGATTCGGCCTGGTCAGACCGGTTGACCGGAGTTCCCACGACGGAGACGGACCGTGACGGGCGGCCGGCGCGGTCGTCCGGTCGAGGGCGTTCGAGGGCGCGCCGACGGCCGCACCGCGACCGGTCCCGGCGGCTCGGCGCGCAGGTGGGGCGACGAGTTGATCTGGCGCTCGGGTGACGGGCGCGGCGCCGGACCCCGCCGCCGGACGTCACCCGATCGCGGGTTCCGCGGGCGGGCCCGGTCTCGCCCCGGTCGGAAGCGCGGCGTCGTGCACACCGATTCGCGGCCCGTGTCAGGATGAAGGCCTGTCCGCCGTGGTGTAACGGCAGCACCTCGGATTTTGGTTCCGATGGTCCAGGTTCGAATCCTGGCGGCGGAGCAGCTGGTCAGCCGGGATGCCCGTGATCATGACACCCCGGCTAACAGCAGTTCGTGACAGCAACGGCTCACCCCGACAGTTCGTCGTCGAGCCGGTCGAGCGCGACCCGCTGGGTGTCGAGATTGACGTGGCCATATACGTTCATCGTCATCTCGATCGCGCTGTGCCCGACGATCTCCATCACCACGCGGGGATGGACGCCGAGGGCCAGCAGCAGGCTCACGCAGGTGTGCCGCAGGGCGTGCAGCGGAACCGTCCTTACGGAGAGGTCCTGGCACAGCTTGACCCACATCCGTGTCAGGTTCCGCGGCTCCAGCGGCGTCCCCCAGGGCGTCCCGAATACGTAGCCGACCGGGCGCCACGGCTTGCCAGGACCGTCCCCGTACGCCTCTTGCAGGCGCCGGTGGTGCTCAGCGAGGGCGTACAGGCATCGAGGCGGCAACGGCACCGTGCGGTTCGACCGGCGGGTCTTCGTCGGCAGCTCGCGCAGCTTCCCGTCGACGCGCTGCACGGTCTGTGCGATGCGCACTGTTCGAGCCTCGAAGTCGACGTGCTCCCAGCGCAGGCCACACGCCTCACTGCGGCGCAGGCCGAGCATGACCATCAAGGTCCAGAGCGCCGCATGCCGATGGTCGGCGACGTCCTTGAGCAGGTGCATCGCCTCATCAGCAGTCAGCGGTTCCCGCGGCTTCTCGGGTCGTGGCTGCTCGACCCGGACCGGCTTCGCGACGTTCCGCGGAACGATCTCCTCCCGGTAGGCGTGTTCGAGCGCGGCCCGCAGGGTGGCGTGAACGTGCTGAACTACCCGTGCCTTGTGCCCGTCGTTGCGCATTCCGTCGACGAGGAGTCGCACGTCCCGGACCGCGAGGCGGGCGACCTTCATCTTGCCGATCCGCGGGACGAGGTGCAGCCGGACGTTCGTCTCGTAGCCGACGTAGGTGCTTGGTCGCACATGTCGTCTGATGTGCGCCAGCCACTCCGCCAGGTAGGCGGCGACGGTCAGGTTGGCCGGTGTCGCCGGAATGTTCCGCTCGGCGCGGTCGAGCAGCTCCCGAAGTTTGGCCCGGGCCTCCTGGCGGGTCTTCCCGTAGACCGAGACGCGACGCCGGCCCCCGGTGACGACGGGAAGGTATGCGGCGGCGACCCAGCGTCCGTCCTTGCGCTGGTAGACGCTGCCCTCGCCGTTGGCGTTGCGGCCGCTCATGCGACGTCGCCTTCTTCGTCGAGCATGCGGCGGGCGTATTCGTGGACGGCGTCGACGGGGATGCGGCGGAGTTTGCCGATCTTGAAGGATCGGAGTTGTCCGGTGCGGATGAGGTCGTAGACGGTGCAGCGGCCGATGTGGAGGGCTTCGGCGACCTCCTCGGCGGTCAGTAGTACACGTTCCATGTCTTCCTGCTCCTGGTCGTGAGGGTGGTTCGGGCGGGTGGGGTCATGCGGGTAGTGCGGTGCTGCGTTCCTGCTTGACGAGCTGGCGGTAGGCGCGGGCGCGGGCGGCGGCGTCGGCGGCGAGTTGGGCGTCGGCGGTGGTGTTCCAGCCGATGCCGGCCAACGTGAGTTCGCAGACGACCAGGGTGGTGTCGTCGTCGTGCTGGTGCTGCAGCTCGAGGTGGGGCCGGTGGCGGCGGCGCCAGTCGGTGCGGGTGCTGCGGTGCCAATCGCGGCGCTGCGCGCGCAGAACCTTGTGCGTCGTCGAGTAGCGACGGGACTTGGTGGCGAAGTGGCCACCGAACCCGAGCATGTGCGTCCACCGCCGCAGCCGGCCCCAGGTGTCATGCCACTCGGCTTGCTGCTCGTCGGTGGTCCAGTCCTGGGGCAGGGTGCCAAGCTGAAAGGCGTAGGCCACGAGCCGGCCGAGGTGGGTGTGGGCGTCGCTGTAGTGCTCGGCCGCTTCCGGGGTCATCCGCCCAGTCGGCGGGAGACCGGTGGTCTCGGTGGCCTTGGTGGCGTACTTCGCCAGATAGGCGGCGACCGCCTCTGAGGTGATCTGTCCGGTGCCGAGGCTGCCGACCGGGCGGACGTCGAGCTGTGGGCCCCAATAGATGGGCCAGATGTGGCCGGTGTCCGCGTACTCGGGTGTCTCGAACGATGTCGAGGTGATGGCGCCGGCGACGAGCTCGGCCAGGTCGTGGGCGGTGATGTCCGCTGGTGGGGCGAGTATCGCATCCGGGTCGTCGGGGTCACGGCGATCGAGCCGGATCAGCGCGTGGAAGTGGACAACCCCGCGGCGCTGGTACTCAGCCACCTTCCCGTAGGACACCCGCAGCTTGATGCCGTGGGCGCGTTCGAGGGGGCGGAGGGCGCGGGACAGCGTGATGGTGGTGCGGCGCCACAGTTCGCCGGCCCAGCCGTTCCAGACAACGTGGTGGGCGTGGTCGTAGCAGTCCAGGCACAGCGGCCGGCCGAGGCTCGGGTGGTTGTCGGTGTGGCGGGCGGTGCAGACCAGCAGCTTCCCGTGCGGGCAGCGTTGCGCGGTGCGGCGTATGTGGCAGGGGGCGACCTTGCCCGTCTTCGGGTTGACCCGTCGGGTGTGCACCGGCCCGAACGAGGGCGCGGTCAAGGTGGCGAACACGGCGGGATGACCGGCAACTGATGACGGGACGCCTTTGCCTCCGGTGAGGCCGGCTTTGATGAGGTGGTAGGTGTCGGCGCGGTAGGTCTCGGCGCAGGGTGGGCAGACGGAGGCGCGGCGGTCGCCGCAGGGGACGTAGAGGACCCCGTCGGGCATGTCCGAAGCGGTGTGGCGGGTCTGCAGGATTTCGCCGGTTGTGGTGTCGACGGTGTGGATCGACCCGGTGAGCCGGACCGGTCGGTGGCAGCCGCGGGTGGAGGCGGTGTGCGCCAGCCAGCGGTTCAGGTTGTCCGAGCTGGCGCGGTGCAGGAGCTTGCGCTGGTGCTGGGAGAGGCCGTCGACGGTGGGCACGTGCCGGCTACCTCCGCTCCTGGGCGATGCGGTGCAGCTGCTCGGCGACCTCCGGGCCGGGGGTGAACAGGCCGAGCCGGCCCGACCCGGGGATGGGGCGGGGCAGGCGGCGGGGGCGGGTCAGGCTCCAGTGCCAGCAGCCGGGCTCGGCCCACTCGCTGCACCGGCCGTGGCAGGTGCCGGAGTGGTGGACGTCGACCAGGTCGACGACGCCGAGGAACCCGCGCGCGTCGGCGCGAGGGACCTGCCGGATGCCGAAGTGGTCGCGGAGCACGAGGCCGGCGTACCGGTCGACGGTGTGGCCGGCGTGCACGGCGAGCGGGCCCCGGTAGCTGGTGGGCCAGGTGCGGTTCTCGACCGGCTTGCGGCCGTCGAGGATCAGCGCGGCCCACGGCTGCCGGACCGACAACGCCCGAACCTGCCCGGTGCTCGTGGCGTGCGGGGTCACCAGGGGACCGCCGGGAAGTAGGTGCCGAAGTAGTCGCGGGCGATCTGCTCGGCGCGGGCGCGGACGGCGGCAACCTGCTCGGGGCTGCGGCCGATGGTCCAGGCGGTGAGGTCGCCGTTGAACCGCATGTGCGCGTCGATCGCGGCCAGCGGGTCGACCACCCGGACGGCGAGGGTGTCGCCGAAGAAGGTCAGGTGCGCGGCGAGCGCGAGCACGATCTGACGAGCGGTGAGCGTGTAGCCCTCGGCGCGCAGGAACACCGTCTCACCACGAGCATTCGGCGCGCTCGCGGTGGTGGGGACGGCGGCGGGGGTGTCGAGGGTGGCGGTCATGAGGGTTTCTCCCTTGTGGTGTGGGTGGTTGGCGGTCACCACCACCCCCGGAACCCCGCACTGAGCAATGCGTGGCGGTGGGGCCGGGGGTGGGGGTCGCCGTCAACTACCGAAGGCGTGGGGCTCTTCGATGGTCGGAAGGGTTGCGAGGGTGGCGGTTTCGTGGTGGTCGCAGTCGTGGCAGAAGCGGAACATTCCGCAGCCGAACAGCGCGTGATCCGGAATGCGGCCGTGGCAGGCGCACGGATACCAGGGGCTGTAGTCGTGCCCGTCCCGGGCGCAGCGGATATCGGCGGTGCAGCGGTGGCAGACCGGGTTTCCGGTCTCGGTGAGCGTCCAGCCGGCCTGCTGGGTGACGGTGCTGATCGCGTCGTCGGCCGATTCGAAGTGGACTTCCCGGTCGTCCTCTTCGTAGCTGGTGCGGCAGATGCTGCAGGTGATCGAGTAGCAGGTGATGCGGCGGATCATCGCGGTTCTCCGAACCGCTGGTGGGCGGCCTGGCGGGTGATGCCGAGGCGAGTGGCGATCTCGGCCCAGGAGAAGCCGGCGGCCCGCAGGCCGGTCACCGCGGCATGTAGCGCGGTGTCGATGTCATCGGCGAGGGCGGCGAGGGTGCTCAGGCCTTCGATGTCGCCGCGGGCAATGCGGCGGCCGTGTGCGGCGATGACGCGGCGGGTGAAGGCGGCGTAGTCGTCGTTCTCCACCACGACCCGGCGGCGGGCCTGGTGACCTGCACCGGTGCCCGTTCGGTGCTTCGGTGTCAACCTGGGATTGACACTCGGGGCGCTCACCGGAGGCTCCCGGTGTGTCCGGTACCGGCAGTGGCGGCGGGAGTGCCTGGCGGGTGCTCAGCGCCATTCGGTGTGGCGCGTCGGCTGATCGTCGCGGTGTCGACGGTGACTGCGTCGAGCGCCTTCAGCACGATGGCGATGGCGGCCAGGGCGGCGAGGACGGTCACGATCAGGGTGAACATGGGCAGACTCCTCCTGCGGCCCGAATAGCGGCTGCTATCCGGAATGGCGGGTGGTGTGGTGCGGGTGGGTTATGCGGCGGGGTCGATGCCGCGGATTCGGCGGGCGGTGGCGATGACGGCGCGGATCTGCGCATCGGTCAGGTAGGCGGCCTTGAACCGGCGCGGGATGCCGCCTTCGGCGAGGATCCAGCCGACCCCGATGTCCTCGGGCCGGATGTTCTTGGCGGAATAGCCTTCGTGCGCCCACCCCTGCGACAACACGATGTCCGACGATGAGTCGGTGGTGCAGCGGAACGCGACCCGGAACCCGAACAAGTCCCGCAACGACGTCGGGATGATGTCCGCGGAGGGACGTTGGGTGGCGGCGACCAGGATGATCCCGGCGGCCCTACCCCGGGCGACGAGGTCGCGCACGAGGTTGCGGAACTCCTCCTGCTCCTCCTTGGCGCCGATGGTCGCGGAGTAGTAGGCGACCTCGTCGATGACGCACAGGATCGCGTCCAGGCCGTCGGTGCGGAGGATCTTGCGGCGGCCGGCGATGTCGAGCTGCCGGTAGCGCAGGTCCATCTCCGCCTGCAGCTCGCGGAGCTTGGTGATGGCGTCGGTGATGGTGTTGCCGACGAACTCGTCAGCGATGGGGCGCCAGAGCCCGAGTTCGACGATCTTGCCGTCGAACAGCCACAGCTTCACATCACTGGAGAGGGCGGCGTGGGCGATGATGGTGTTGAGCAGGCTCGACTTGCCCGAGCCGGGCTCGCCACCGATCAGCAGGTTGCGGTACATCAGGGTGACCTCCACCGGGAGGCCGTTCTCGTCGATCCCGAAGTGGATCGGGTCGTAGATCGACAGCGGGATGCTGTCGAGGCGGCGGCGGGTGCGCCGGCGGCGAAGTGGGCGGGTCATCGTGGGTGTCCTTCACGTGTGTGTTGTGTGTCGTGGATGGGTCTCCTTGCTGGCGGAGGCCGGACGCGAGCGCGGATCCCCGAGGGGGTGCGGTGGTCTCGCGCCCGGTGCTCCGTCCGATGTGGACAGTCAGGCGGTAGGGATGGGTGTTAGACGTAGTCGCTGACGTCCACGCCTCCGAACCCGGTCACGGTCGGCTCGGAGTCGTCCTCGGCGCCGTCGTTGTGACGGCGGGCCGGTGTAGTGACCGGCGTCCTGCCGGGGTTGCGTGAGCTCGCGCCGTTGGCCCTGGTGCCGTTGCGGGCGGCGTGCACGGTCGGGAACTCCGCCGGTGCGGCCTGCGGCAGGCTGGCCCGATCGGGAAGCGGCACCACGGTGCCGTCCCCGGTGGTGTTGTCGTGCTCGTCGTTGATGGTGTCGAGCACGGTGGGTTCGAGCACGGTCTTCGTGCCGAGGGGGTCGCGGCGGACGATGTCGACCACGACCAATGCCGCCTGGTGGCGGGTGGGTGTCACCCGGGCCTCGTGGGCCCAGCAGGCGGCGGCGAGGCGTTGTGCGTCGTCTTCGATGTCCTTGACCGACAGGCCGGCCGGGAGCCACACTCGGACTCGTTCCCCCACGGGGGACGGCCGGGACCACAGCAGGAACGGCAATCTGCCGTCGAGGGTCATCGTGCGGGACTGCACAAAGCAGGACCGCATCCGGTGCCGGGTGATCACACACCACACCCGGCGAGTTATCGCCCGGCGGGACGCCGGGATCACCAGCAGCACCGCAACCCCACCCAGCATGATCAGCAGCGCGACATGCGACGGGCCGAACATCAGCGGCTGCTCGTCAAGTGGGGTAGGTGCACCGGTCTCCGCCACAGGCGGAGTGTCTTCCGGGGCCGGCGCCATCCAGGTGGCGACCCAGGCCTGCAGCCAGAGGAACACGACCACGACGAGCGTGGCGATGAACAGTTCCGCGCGGGCGCGGACCAGGAACCCGAGTACCCGCCACACGGTGTGCTGTTCGGGTCGGGTGAAGAACTCGATCGCAGGGGTCAGGGCGTGTGCTTTGTTGGCGCGGCCGGAACGGCCGGATCGTGCACCGCCACGCGTGCGGGTGCGTGCCATAATTGGTTACCTCACTCTCGAAGCCTTGTCGGTGTGGTGAGTGGGAACAGAGGTGGACGCGGGGCCGCACATACGGCCTAGGAACCGGCGGTCCCGTGTCCACCGCTGCCCTACACGCGGGACGAGAAGCTCAGAAGCCGGGCGTGCCGGTGTTCTGCTCGTCCTCGATCAGCAGGCGGTGCGAGACCGCCGACTTGAGCTGACCCAGATGGGTCAGCGCGATCTCCAGGCACTCGGCCGCATCGACCAGATGCCCGTACCGGACCGCCGTAGTGGCGTCCCGGTCGTAGTGCTCGAACAGGTTGATGAACTCATACGCCTCGAACGTCGAGGCGGACACGACGTTGGCCAGCGAGCGGACAACCGTGTCGTACACCTTCTGCGTGCTCGCGGTCGGCCGATACGGCTCCCGCTCACTCGACTGCTGCTCCGGCATGGTCACCGGCTTGCCATTGGTTCCAGCCATCCGACTACCTCACCCTTTCCGGTCCGGTAGATCGGCTCAGTTGGCCGGCTTCGGAGCAGGGGCTCCGTTGCTGGTCGGAACGATGGCCTTGGCACGAAACGCCACCCGAGAGTTGCCGTTCTGCACCCACGGCATCGCCTGCAGACGCTCGACCGACACGTACTGACCCTGGGAAACCTTCGGAGGGTCTGCGACCGCGATGGTCACCAGGATCGTCTCCGCGTCCGCGTCAGTCCAGGCCACGAGCTTCACGGCCCACAGAGGCAGGTTCGTACCACCACTCTTGTCCCGACGATGCACACCGTCCTTGTCCAGACGCGGCTCGAACCCACCGCTCACCTGAAACTTCGTCGAGGACGTGTCGAGGATCAGTTCCATGACTGCTGTGCTCCCTTGTGGATCAACTTGCAGGTTCCGCACCCCCGGACGGGGGCGCACACCCAGAACACCAGGAGCGCAGCAGTCCGTAAATTCACGATCGTAAACACTTCGGTGTTTACGGTTCCGTTTACGCGGCAGGCGAGGCATCATGGACAGGACTGACCGGCCATATCGGGGGATGCGCCGATGACATCAGCACTGCGCGATGCGCGAGACGCACACGGCTGGACCCTGGAACAGACTGCCGCCCGGTTGATCCGGCTCGCGGAGTCTCGCGGAGCACCGATCAGCGCGAGCCGGGCCAGCCTCCGGCAGATGATCTCCGACATGGAGCGCGGGCGGCGCAAGCCCGGGCACTACAAGCCGCTGCTGTGCGACCTGTTCGGCCGGCCCCCTGAGGAGCTGGGCTTCGCTGACGAGCAGCCGGCCACGGTCGCTCCGGTTGTCGACCTGGGAGAGATGCTGACGCGGGCATCAGCGGTCACCCCGACCGCGATCGCTGACCTGCAGCGTCAGGTCGACGGCCTTCGAGCGCTGGATCGACAGCTCGGATCGCCGGCGGTCGTCGAGCCCACTCGGCAGCTCGTCCGGACGATGCAGGAGCTCATGGCGCACGTGTTCGCCGGTGGGACACGTCAGGCCCTTGCGGTGGTGCTGTCGGATGCTGCGGCGCTGAACGCATGGCAGGTCCTCAACGCCGGTGACGTGCGGCAGGCGTGGGAGCTGCACAACCTCGCGCGAACGGCCGGACTCGAGTCGGGTCGCCCGGAGCTTCTCGCGCACGCGATGGGCGAGCAGACCTACGGCCTCCTTGACATCGGCAGGCCCGCAGACGCCGTGCGACTGGCTGAAGCGGCACGCGAGGCTGCTGGGAATCGCGTTCCGCCGCTTCTGCAGACGTGGTTGCAGGCAGCGGCAGCGGAGGCGTACGCGTCGGCGGGAGATGCGGCGAGCTGCAGGACCGCGCTGGACGCGGCTGCCCGCTCGTTGCCCCAGGACACCGACAACGCCGAGACACCGTATCTGTCGCTGGACGAGTGGCACCTGGAGCGGTGGCGCGGAAACATCCTCGCGAAGCTCGGCGACTCGGCCGCGCTCGACTCGCTTCTGGTCGCGCTCGACCGCACGCCGGCCACCTATGTCCGGGCAACAGCGGCCCTGCATTGCGACATCGCACAGTCCCTCGCGGTGCGAGGCGACCGAGCCGGTTCTCTTCGACACGCGCAGCAGGCGAGGACGCTGGCCAGACAGACCGGGTCCATCAGGCAGCTGCGGCGCATCGAAGCCGTCATGAAGCGGACGGCTTGAACTCCACCCCAGCCCTCATCGCCACCAGCTGCAGGAGCGCGACGAGCGTTCCGGCACCGAGGACATCCCTGTCAGCGATCAGGCGAGGAACGTCGGCGAGGGACACCCAACGCAACTCGCCGGCCTCCTCCGCATCCGATGGCTCACCGACCTTCTCGAACTCCCGCCACAGGTAGACGTCCATCGGCGCGTCGACCATCCCCGGCAGTGGCTGGAAGTGCGCAAGGTGGGCGGGAGGCCCGGACGGCGCCCAGCCGCTCTCCTCCAGTGCCTCCCGAGCGGCAGCACGGGCCGGCTCTTCACCCGCTTCCACCAGGCCACCGAGCAGTTCGTAGCCCCACTCGTCGGTCGCGAACCGGTGCCGGCGGACCATCAGAATCTCGTCGGCATCGTTCAGCAGCACGGCAATGGCCACCGGCTTCATATGCACGACATGGTGCTCGAAACGTCGACCATCCGGCGGTTCGATATCGACCATAGCCAGCCGGACCCACTCGCTGTCATAAACAATGCGCTCACCGTGCCGTTTCGTCCGGTGCGCATCAGGTTCCGAGGGGCCGGTCACGGGCGCTGAGTCTAGCAGCGAAGCGCAGGCGCTAGCGGGTCGAAATCGCCAATCGGGCGCGCAGCGGCGCCAGGGCGACGGGTGCGCAAGCAGGTGGTGAGAACTTTCTATACGTCTTCAAGCCGTCCCCTGCCGGGGACGGGCCGGACTGCGCCGGACGGCATGCGCGGCCGCTACCTCCCGCTCCGCTCCCGGGCGGCCGCGCGCCTATGGGCCGCCGGCTATGCGCCGGCAAGGGGAGCTGAGCGACGTCGAGTACCGGTCATCCCCGCTGGCCGCAGATCGTCTTCGCGGGTCCGAACGGCGTCAACCCCGCTGCGCGCCCCGATCCCGCCAGTGGTGACGTCGAGCAGGAAGGTACTGCGAGGTCAGGGTCCGGTAGCGGGATCGGGGGTTCCGGGTTGACACCGTCCGGACCCGCCAAGAGCCGGCCAGGATCGCGGGGATGGGGTGGTGTGCTGACGAGCCCAACGAGCCTCGTGTTCCTGCCGGAAGGGCTGCCTGCAGCGGAGATGGGAAGGATGCATCCCGCTGCCCGCAGATTCGTCCGACTCCCGTATGGAGAGGCAAGACTTCCAGCTGGTGCCGACGATGATTCCGCGCTCGTCGATCTCGCGCTACGCTCGCGACAGTACCTATCGAAGCGAGTACGCCATTCGGCCTATTGACGGATCGGGAGTCCGTGTGCCACGAAGCGACGACTCAAGCCCAGACAAGTGGGCCTACCACGCCCACACCAAGGCGAAGCACGACATGCTTGCATCGTACCTTGATGGATGGTACCCGAAACTAGCGAGCTGGCAGGGCAAACTGCTCTTCCTCGACGGCTTCGCCGGCCGTGGTCGATACGAGACCGGTGAAGAAGGATCGCCGCTCATTGCACTAAAGCGGCTCCTCGATCACCGGTCGTTCCCTTCCTGGCAAGCACGACAGCGAGAGTTTCTCTTCTACTTTATCGAGGCGAACGAGGACAATGCCGCCTCGCTTGAGGAGGAGTTGGCGAATCTAAAGGCAAGTCGAGACCCGTGGCCAACCTCCGTCAACTATCGGGTGATTCACGGATCTTTTGACGACGTCGCCGCGGAGATCGTGCAAAGGCTTGAGGAGCAAAAGCGCCGGCTAGCCCCGACATTCGCCTTCATCGATCCCTTCGGCTATACGCGAATGCCAATGGAGCTACTCGCGAAGTTCCTTGCCTACCCGCAAACTGAAATCTTCGTCAACTTTATGGTGGGTCAGGTTCACCGATTCATTGAGCGTGACGGCCAGGAGAATGCCATGCGAGCCTTGTTCGGCATGGACGTGCAGGACATACTTGCTGATTTTGACGGCGAGGACCGCGTGGAGCACCTGCGGCAGGTCTACGCGCGACAGCTTCAGGATCGCGTGGGCTTCAAGTACGTGCAGTCGTTCGCAATGATCAATAAGACCGGAAACATCTTGTACTACCTCCTGCACGGCACGCGCCACCCCAGAGGCGTCGAACTGATGAAGGATGCCATGTGGAAGGTGGATCCCGGCGGCGGCTTTACCTTCTCAGACAGATTGGCAAACCAGCACGTGCTCTTCACGCCAGAACCGGACCTTAGGCCACTGCGAAGAGAATTGCTGACCCACTACGCCGGCCAACGCGTCCTCATCAACGACATCGAGGACTACACTCTTATTTACACGCCGTACCGCAAAAAACATGTTCGCGAGGTGCTTAAACCACTGGAGCGAGAGGGCGTTATCACAAGGGAAGGTGGGACGCGTGCGATGCCACGCGACAAGACCTGGATCTCCTTCCCAAACTAGTCGATTCAGGCAGAGGTCGGATACTCGTCCCAGGTTCTGCCGTCAAGCTCTCTGCCGCCAGCCCTCGGTGTTCGACCACCCCACTGCTTGAAGAAGAAGGCAACGTCAGCAGCAACGCATTGATCACGGATGCCACGGATCCAATCGGGATCAATCGGCCGTGCACCTTGCCCAGATTCTCCACCAACGATAACCCAGCTGATACCGTCGAGTCGAAGTGTCTCGATCGGCCCAAGAAGGGGCTCACAAGAAAGAAACCTCACATGAGCGGGAACAGCGCGTAGATCATCCACGCGGTGGAGAACGCTCTCATCCTCAACCGATACTCCAACCCATACGTTCGGCGGCCAGGGAAGTTCGGTCGCAAGCCGTCGAAGCCGACGTGCGCGCTTCGTGAGCAATTGATAGGTGTGCTGCGGAGTTGCCTCCATGACTTCAAATACCCGGCGGACGAACTCCACCGGCACTTTGACGTGGAAGAGGTCGCTCATCGAATTGACGAAAACGCGACGAGGCTTCTTCCAGCTGAATGGCAGATCGAGGGCATCAGGATGACATGCCACGCCAAAACCTGGCCCGCTAGTTCGCGGATCGCCATCTTGCTGGTAGCGAGGCTGCCCCATAGCCTTGAGCCGCTTTGCAAGCGTCATCGCGTAGCAGTTATCGCAACCACGCGAAACGCGGTCACAGCCGGTCGTAGGGTTCCATGTCGCCTGCGTCCACTCGATCGCGCTCCTGTCGCCCATGTCCCGACTCCCTCCAGGGTTCAAGAAAGCCTACTCTAGTCGAACAGGTGTTCGATAGCGAGTGTGATCAGCATGATCTCTCGACGGCCGCCAAGCAGCGTCTGACAGCACGGTGCGACAGCAACGACCCCAGCATCAGACCGATCGTCAGCTCCCATGGGCTTGACCGCAGGGCAGGTCAGGGACAGCCCCGGACCATCGACGACGGGAAGAGCACGATTTTGGTTCCGATGGTCCAGGTTCGAATCCTGGCGGCGGAGCAGCGGCACGCCGGCCGGGGCGCACGCCCGCCTCATTTGCGGAACAGCAGGTAGAGGATCAGCAAGATGATGATCAGGCCGAAGAGCCCGGTCTTGCTCTCGATCCCGTCCCCGTCGGCCAGAACCATCTGGGCGGTTCCTGTCACGGCCACACCTCCGACGCACGTCCGAGCAGGTCCCGAGCGTCGCACCGAGGGTTACCCGATGGGGTGAACGACACGCGTCGCCCGCCGGTCCCCCTGGCGGGGGAGGCGGCCGGCGCCCGCGGGGGATCCGCCGGGACGGCACGGAGGCGAGGGTCGGGGCGTGTCGACGTTCCGAGCCGAACTCGTGCCCACGTGGGCGACGGTGACCGCCTGGGCGGTACCCGCGACGGTGCTGCCCTCCGCGGTCTGGCGGGTGGTGGACGGGCGAGCGGCCTGCTGCGCGGCGGACACCCGTGCGCGGCGCCGGGCCGGCCGCTCTGGGAGGTGGCCTACATCCCGTCGCTGTCGGTGATCTCGCTGGGCCTCGCGTCCCTGACGATCGGCCTGGTGCGGCCGTGGGGCGAGGTGTTCCCGGCGTGGCTGCCGTGGATCGGGGGCCGCCGGGTGCCGCTCGCGTTCGCCGTGACCGCGGCGACGGCGGGCGCGGTGCTGGTGGCGGCGTTCATCGTGCGCGCGGCCGTGGCCGGCGAGCCGAGCCGCCCGCTGCCGCCCGGCTGCAGCCCGCCCGGCTGGGACGTCCTGCGGTTCTACGTGCCGATGGTCCTGTGGCCCCCGCTGCTGCTGGCGGTCACGTGGCACCACTACCGCAGGCGCCGCACACACCGAACGGCCCTCCCGCCGGAAACGGCGTGAGGACCGTTCGTGGTCGCTGGGCTCAGCGGCCGCCGGGACGCGGCGGCGGCTCGGGCGGACGCCCGTTCCCCGTGCACCTCATCGTCAACTCCTTCACCCCTCCGAAACCGCCTGTGCCGCTCCCCCGGGTCAGTCGAGGGCGGCGTCCAGCGTGATCGTCGTGCCGGTCAGCGCCTTGCTGACCGGGCACCCCTCCTTCGCCGCCTGTGCGGCGGCTGCGAACCCGTCCGCGTCGAGGCCCTCGACCTCGGCGCGCACCTTGAGAGCGATCTGCGAGATCCGAAACCCGCCCGCGGGGTCCGGACCCAACGTCACGTCGGCCGACACGTCGAGCGACTGCGGGGTTCCCCCCGCGCGCCCGATCTCGGCCGAGAGGGCCATCGAGTAGCAGGCCGAGTGGGCCGCCGCGATGAGCTCCTCCGGGCTGGTGGTGCCGTCGGCCTCGTCGGCCGCCCGCTTGGGGAAGCTGACGTCGTAGGTCCCGATGCCGCTGCTGGTGAGCTCGACCTGCCCGGACCCGTTCTGCAGGTCGCCGTTCCAGGCCGTGCGGGCGGTACGCGTGGGCATCCCGGCCCCCTTCTTCCTCGTCGTCGCTTCTCACCCTGACAACTGTTGAGTCGTCGGTGTCGCTCCGCGTGACACGTCCGTTGAGCCGACCGGTGGGTGTCCGACGGCGAATGGTCGTTACACGGCGGTAACAGGCCTAACGTACTTCGACCGCGTCGCCGACCTCGAGGACGTTGTAGAACTCGACGGCGTCGTCGTGGCCGAGCCGCACGCAGCCCTTCGACGGGCGGCGGAGGTCGCCCTCGTGGAACGCGATGCCGCCCTCGGCGAAGAAGACCGCGAACGGCATCGGGGCGCCGTCGTACTCCGCACTGCGGTGGTTCGTGTGCTTCCACTCGACGCGGAAGTCGCCCGTGGGCGTCTCGTGGCCGGGGCCTCCGGGGCTGATCGGCACCGGGCCGTGCACGACCGCGCCGTCGTCGATGAGCCACGCGCGCTTGCTGCCGAGCTCGACGCACGCGCGGGCGTGCTCGCTGCAGGGGGTGCCCTCGACGCGGCCGTCGTCGGCCTGCGCGGTGCCGACGGTCCCCAGCCCGCCGAGAACCACCAGCGCGGCCGCCACCACCAGCGAACGCGCGCGCAGGCGTGCCGCCCTGCTGTGCTTGCCCATCGAATCCTTCCGAATCCCGGGATGCGTGCCGTACGTGATGATCTCGACACGCTGAGTACTCGGCTCGCACAACGAAGCGCGTCGGTCCCGGTTACGTCGCCTCCCCGGGCGGCGGCGCACGGCCGGGTGAAGCCGTACGATCGAGCGGTCCCGACCGCCGGCACCGGCGCGTCGAGCCGCGCTCCCGCGGCATCGCCGTCCGCCGACGCCGCGCGGTCCAGGCCACAACCAGGAGTGGACTCCATGCTCGACCCGCAGGGGCGAGGATCCTCCGGCAGCACGTCGACCCGGCCCGCGGCGGCGATCGTGCTGGCGGCGGGCGAAGGCACGCGGATGCGGTCCGCCGTTCCGAAGGTCCTGCACCCGATCGCAGGCCGCAGCCTGCTCGGCCACGCCGTGCACGCCGTCGCCGCGCTCGAGCCCGAGCACCTGGTCGTGGTCGTCGGGGCCGGGGCCGACCAGGTCCGCGCGGCGATCGACGGGATCGCCGCCGAGCTCGCCCGCCCGGTGCTCGTCGCGCACCAGCACGAGCGCCGCGGCACCGGCCACGCGGTGCGCTGCGCGCTGGACGCCCTGCCCGACGACCTGTCCGGCCCGGTCGTCGTCACCTACGGCGACACGCCGCTGCTCCAGCCACCGACGCTGGCCGCCCTGGTCGCCGACCACACCGCCTCCGGTGCCCCGCTCACGCTGCTCACCAGCGAGGTCGACGACCCCACCGGCTACGGACGGGTGCTGCGCGAGTCCGACGGCACCGTCACCCGGATCGTCGAGGAGGTCGACGCCACCCCGGAGCAGCGCGCGCTGCGCGAGGTCAACTCGGGCGTGTACGCGTTCGACGCGGCGTTCCTGAGCGGCGCGATCGACCACCTGCGCAGCCACAACAACCAGGGCGAGCTGTACCTCACCGATCTGGTCAAGATCGCCCACGACGACGACCTCGACGTCCGCGGCGTGCGCTGCGACGACGACTGGCAGGTCCGCGGCGTGAACGACCGCGTGCAGCTGGCCGCGATGCGCGCCGAGCTCAACCGGCGGCTGCTCGAGCGGTGGATGTACGAGGGCGTCACCGTGATCGACCCCGCCACGACCTGGGTGGACGTCCAGGTCCGGCTCGAGCCCGACACCGTGCTGCACCCGGGCACCCAGCTGCACGGGGCCACGTCGGTGGCGGGCGGGGCGGAGATCGGCCCCGACACCACGCTCACCGACTGCGAGATCGGCGCGGGCGCCACCGTCGTGCGCACCCACGGCAGCCAGGCCGTGATCGGCCCGGGGGCGTCGGTCGGGCCGTTCGCCTACCTGCGGCCGGGCACGCGGCTGGGCGAGCGCGGCAAGATCGGCACGTTCGTCGAGGTGAAGAACGCCGACATCGGCGCGGGCACGAAGGTGCCGCACCTGACGTACGTGGGCGACGCCACGATCGGCGAGCACAGCAACATCGGCGCCTCGTCGGTGTTCGTCAACTACGACGGGGTGCGCAAGCACCGCACGGTCGTCGGATCGCACGTGCGAACGGGTTCGGACAACACGTTCGTCGCCCCGGTCGAGATCGGCGACGGGGCCTACACGGGGGCGGGCGCGGTGATCCGCGAGAACGTCCCACCGGGGGCGCTGGCCGTGTCGGCCGGGTCACAGCGCACCATCGAAGGGTGGGTCGCCCGCAAGCGGCCCGGCACCCCGGCCGCCGAGGCCGCCGCACGCGCGACCGACCCGGCCATCGACGTCCACGGAGGCACAGCACGGTGAGCGCGATCTCGGCCACGCCCAAGAAGAACCTGATGCTCTTCTCGGGCCGGGCCCACCCGGAGCTGGCCGAGCAGGTGGCGAAGCACCTCGACGTGACGATCACCCCGCAGTCGGCGTACTCGTTCGCCAACGGGGAGATCTTCGTCCGGTTCGAGGAGTCGGTGCGCGGCTGCGACGCCTTCGTCCTGCAGGCGCACTCCGCCCCGATCAACGACCAGATCATGGAGCAGTTGATCATGGTCGATGCGCTGAAACGCGCGTCGGCCAAGCGGATCACGGTCGTGATGCCGTTCTTCGGCTACGCCCGGCAGGACAAGAAGCACCGCGGCCGCGAACCGATCTCCGCCCGGCTCATCGCCGACATGTTCAAGGTCGCGGGCGCGGACCGGATCATGACCGTCGACCTGCACACCGCCCAGATCCAGGGCTTCTTCGACGGGCCCGTCGACCACCTGTTCGCCCTCCCCGTGCTCGCCGAGCACATCAAGCGCACCTACGCCGACGAGCCGCTCTCGGTCGTCTCCCCCGACTCGGGCCGCGTCCGGCTCGCGGAGCGGTGGGCCGACACGCTCGGCGGCACGCCGCTGGCGTTCATCCACAAGACCCGCGACCCCCGCAAGCCGAACGAGGCCATCGCCAACCGCGTGGTCGGCGAGGTCGAGGGCCGGCTCTGCGTGGTGATCGACGACATGATCGACACGGGTGGCACGGTCGCTAAGACCGTCGAGGAGCTGTTGAAGGAGGGCGCGAAGGACGTGGTCGTCGCCGCCACGCACGGCGTGCTCTCCGGGTCCGCCCCGGCCCGGCTGGCGGAGTGCGGCGCCCGTGAGGTGATCTTCACCGACACCCTGCCGATCCCGGACGAGAAGCGCTTCCCGTCGATGACGGTGCTGTCGATCGCCCCGCTGCTGGCGCGCGCGATCCTCGAGGTGTTCGACGACGGCTCGGTCACGAGCCTGTTCAACGGCAACGCCTGACCCACCCCCGGCGAGTCGCGGGCTCAGCGTCGGCGAGTCGCGGGCTCAGCGTCGGCGAGTCGCGCGCTCGGTGCGCGCGAGTCGCGGTGTGAGTGCGGGCGAGTCGGGTCTCGGTGCCGTCCGCAGCGGGCGGTCCGGGGCGCGGTAGCGGTGCGGACCTCCGGGGGCCCACCGCAGTTCCCACTCGGCGGCGGGCTCGGTGCTGAGCGAGGGCTTGTCCTCCACCACCGCCACGTCGGTGCGGTCGAAGCACGCCGCCCCGGATGTCGTTCCACCCGGCGCGAGGTCGCCGGCGTGCAGCGGGTCACCGTCGACGGTGGGCCACGCGTTCGTGGGCGCGCCCTGCCGTGAGCCTGGCGCCGAGCGCCGTGGTGACGTGCACGATGGCGACGACGCCGCCCACGATCGCGGCGACGGAGAGCGCCGACCCGGAGATGGTGACGCCGCGGCTCCTGGCCCGACCCCAGCGCACCCGGGTCAGAGCGACGAGTGCCGGAGTCGCACCGACGGCGCGCGGGATGAGGGCTGGGCGTGGCCGTTCTGCGGAAACCGCGGCGGTTACGGCCGGCCGTAGACCTGGGCTGCCGGGCCGGGCGGGTGTGACGCCGGTTGGGCGCCGCGCGTCCTGGCGCGGGTGCGAGCACCCGGACCCCGACTCGCCGACGCCCAGAGCGCGACTCGCCCACACGCAGAGCGCGACTCGCCCACACGCAGAGCGCGACTCGCGCGCCGGGCTCATCCGCCCGCTCGGGTCGAGCGGAGGAACTCGGCGAACGTGGTGCTGCCGAACGCGTGCCCGGGGGCGAGGTTGTGCCCCGCCCGGTAGGCCGCCGCCGTCCGGCCGGGAACGGGAAGGGGCACGACGGGCCTGCGGGCACCGAGGGCACCGAGGCACGCCTTCACCAGGTCCTCACCGCGGTGGACCTCCGGACCGCCGATGTCGTCCACCCGGCCGCGCGGCTCGGCCGACACGAGCGCGACGAGCCGCGCAGCCACCTCGTCGGCCGCGATCGGCTGGAACCGGAAGCCGGCGGGCACGGGGACCACCGGCAGCCGGCGCAGCAGCCCGGTTGCCCGCAGGAACAGCTCGTGGAACTGCGTCGCCCGCTGGATCGTCACCGGCAGCCCGGACTGCAGCAGCAGGGTCTCGACGTCCCGCTTCACCGCGTAGTAGCCCAGCGGGATCCGATCGACCCCGACGATGCTGACGTACACGACGTGCGGCCGCCCCGCGGCAGCGGCCGCCTCGGCCAGCACGCGCGCGGCGACGAGATCCTGCTTGTACTTCAGGAAGTTGCTCGCACAGTGCACGACCGCGCCGACGCCGTGGACCGCGCCGCGCACGGCCGCCGGGTCGGTCAGGTCGCCCGTGACCCACCGGGCCCCCGATTCGCCGTTCGCGGGCGGCGATCGCCGGCTGAGCAGCCGGACCGGCACACCCGCGGCCTCGAGGTGCTGCACGACGAAGCGACCGAGGGTGCCGCGCCCCCCGGTGACGAGCACCTCGCCATCCGACCCACCCATCGCTCCCCCGCGTTGCCGACGTGAACAGCCCTGGCGACTCACGCGCCATCCTCCAAGCCGCACCCAGAGCGCGACTCGCCGACACCCGGAGCCGGACTCGCGCGCACGCACACCGCGACTCGCCGACACCCGCAGCGCGACTCGCCGACACCGAGAGCGCGACTCGCCGACACGCAGACCGCGACTCGCGCGCACCCGGAGCGCGACTCGCCGGGGGCGGGACCCGGAGGTCGGGTGGTCGAGGGCCGTCACGTATCGTGGACGCCAGTTCCGCGGCGAGGGCGGGTGCACTCTGGCCCGCCGTGATCGACGCAGTTCCGGCTCCCCCGGCCTGCCTCGTCGCGCGCGTACACCGCTGCAGTTCCGATCGAGGAGACCATCGTGGCCGAGGCCCGAATCGACGCCGAGACCCGCACGGAGTTCGGCAAGGGAGCCGCCCGCCGCACGCGTCGTGCCGGCAAGATCCCCGCCGTGCTGTACGGGCACGGCACCGACCCGCAGCACCTGTCGCTCCCGCAGCTGGAGTTCGCGCGGGTGATCCGCGAGCACGGCCGCAACGCCGTGCTCAGCCTGAACATCGACGGCAAGACGCAGCTGGCGCTGACCAAGACCGTCACCACGCACCCGATCCGCCCGTACATCGAGCACGTCGACCTGCTGGTGATCCGCCGCGGCGAGAAGGTCGCCGTCGAGGTCCCGCTGGTGGTCACCGGGGAGGCCGCGCCGGGCACGCTGGTCACCCAGGAGCTCAACGAGCTCGAGATCGAGGCGGACGTGTCGCGGATCCCCGAGCAGATCGAGGTGTCCGTCGAGGGCCTCGAGGTCGGCTCGCAGATCCACGCCTCGGACGTCCAGCTGCCCGAGGGCGCCGAGCTGAAGGCCGACCCGGAGCTGCTCGTCGTCAACGTCGTCGCCGCGCCGACGGCGTCGGAGCTCGGCGCCGAGGAGGGCGAGGCCGCCGCGGAGGCCTCCGACTCGGAGAGCTGACCGCGATGCCGGGCCCCGCTCTGGTGGTCGGGCTCGGCAACCCCGGCCCCGGCTACGCCGACACCCGGCACAACGTCGGGTTCGGCGTCGTCGAGCTGCTCGCGGAGCGCGCCGGGGGCGGCCGGTTCTCCAGGCACCGGACGAACGCCGACGTGCTGGAGGGCAGGCTCGCCGGACGCAAGGTGGTGCTGGCGAAGCCCCGCACCTACATGAACCTATCCGGCGGGCCGGTCGCCGGCCTCGTGAAGTACTTCTCGATCCCGGTCGAGGACCTCGTCGTGATCCACGACGACCTGGACCTCGGGTTCGGCGTGGTCCGGCTCAAACGGGGCGGCGGCGAGGGCGGCCACAACGGGCTGCGCTCGATCAGCCAGGCCCTCGGCACGCGCGACTACCTGCGGGTGCGGTTCGGCATCGGCCGCCCGCCGGGCCGCCAGGACCCCGCCGACTACGTCCTCAAGCGCTTCTCCAGCACCGAGCGCAAGGAGCTGGACCTGGCGTTGGACCTGGCGGCCGACGCCGCGGAGGCGCTGCTCGCCGAAGGTCTGGAGGCCGCCCAGAACCGGTTCCACGCGCTCAGCGGCTGAGCACGGGCCCCGCGCCGTTCGTCGGCGCGGGGCCCGTCTCGCCTACGCGCCCCGCTTCCGCAACAGCTCGGCGGTGGCCGATCGGCGCAGCTTCCCGGACGGCGTCTTCGGCAGCGTGCCCGGGGGCAGCACCACGACCTCGGCGGGCCGCGCGCCGACCGCGGACACCACGCGGCTGGTCACGTCCTTCTTGATCAACTGCTCGGCCTCGGCGTCGCCCGCCTTGCGCGACTCGACCGCCACCGCGAACGACTCGCGGTGCCGCCCGCCGTCCTCGCCGGCGAGCATCCGCACGGCGACGGTGTTGCCCGCACGCACGTCGTCGGCGGTGGCCGCGGCCCGCTCGATGTCGGTCGGGTAGATGTTGCGGCCGCCCATGATGATCACGTCCTTGCGTCGGCCGCACACCACGACCTCGCCGTCGACGAGGTAGCCCTCGTCGCCGGTGTCGAACCAGCCCTCGGCGTCCTGCGTGGCGACGGGACCGTCGACGGTCAGGTAGCCCGGGGTCACGGACTCGCCCCGCAGCTGCAGCACGCCCACCTCGCGCTCGCCGAGGACCCGGCCCTCGTCGTCGACCACGCGGGCCTCGATGCCGGGCAGCGGCGGGCCGAGCCGCGGGAAGCGGCGGGTCGGCCCGTCGCCCGTGGGCACGGCGCGCCGGTGCGACTCCAGCTGCTCGGCGTCGATCGTGTCGACCTCCAGCCCCTTCTCGACGGGCGCGAACGACACCCCGAGCGCGGTCTCCGCCATCCCGTACGCGGCGAGCACCGACTCGGGGCGCAGCCCGAACCTCGCACCGGCCCTCGTGAACGCCTCGACGGCGTCCGGGTCGATCGGCTCGGCCCCGTTGAGCGCGATGCGCAGCGTGGACAGGTCGAGCGACCCCTCCTCGGCGCGCGCCAGCTGGCGGGCCAGCACGGCGTAGGCGAAGTTCGGGGCGGCCGTGACCGTGCCGCCGTACTTCGAGATCAGCTCGGCCCACAGCAGCGGGCGGGAGAGGAAGTCGGCGGGTGTGACCGTCACCAGCTCCACCCCTGTGGTCATGGGCGTGGTCAGGAACCCGACCATGCCCATGTCGTGGAAGAGCGGCAGCCACGAGACCATCACGTCCCGCTCGACGGCGAGGCGGGACGCCTCGATCATCCCCTGCATGTTGGCGTAGAGGTTGCGGTGCGTGATGCGCACCGCCTTGGGCTCGGCGGTGGACCCGCTCGTGAGCTGGAGCAGGACCGTGTCGTCCTCCGAGGCGACGTCCGCCGACGGCACGATGCCGTCGCCGCGCAGGTCGTCGTCGATGACCCGGAACGGGATGCCGTGCTCGGTGAGGACGGGGGCGAGGCCGTCGAACGGCGCCCCGAGCAGCACGAGCCGCGCATCGATCATGCGGAGCACCGTGACCGTGTCCTTCGCCCACGCCGCGAGGTCGGTGCGCGCGGTGGGCTGGTGCAGCATCGTGATGCTGCCCCCGCACAGCCACACGGCCTGCGCCGCGGGGGCGATCGCCGCCGGATCACCCGCGAGCACACCCACCGCGGAACCGTGCTCGACCGGGGGAACGTCGGCGGTGCCGGCGCGCAGGGCCCCCGCCATCCGGCGGGCGATGGCGTGCACCTCGGGCCACGTGCGTCGCACCGGCTGCTTCGGCTCGCCCGTCGTCATCCCGCGGGGCGAGTGGGCAGCGGAATCCAGCAACATCGCGAGGAACCGGGACATGGTCACCGAGCCTACGTTCTCCCGGCCAGTAGCATCCGAGAACATGTCTGAGCAGCTCGCCGCGTCCGTCGCCGCCGCGCTCCCCGGGGCCCGAGCCGACCTCGAGCGGCTCGTGCGCATCCCCAGCATCTGGGCCGATCCCGCCCACGCCGACGACACCCGGCGCAGCGCCGAGGCCGTCGCGCAGCTGGCGCGGGACGCGGGAGCGGCCGACGTCTCGGTGATCTCGGCCGACGGCGGCGCCCCCGCCGTGGTCGCGCACTTCCCCGGCCCGCCGGACACCCCGACGGTGCTGCTCTACGCCCACCACGACGTGCAGCCGACGGGCGACCCGGAGCTGTGGACGAGCCCGCCGTTCGAGCCGACCGAGCGCGACGGCAGGCTCTACGGCCGCGGCGCCGCCGACGACAAGGCGGGCGTGATGGCCCACCTCGCGGTGCTGCGCGCCTACGGCGGCCGCCCGCCGGTGGGGGTCACCCTGTTCGTCGAGGGCGAGGAGGAGTCCGGCTCGCCCACGCTGCCGGCGCTGCTGCAGGCCCACCGCGAGCAGCTCACCTGCGACGTCATCGTGATCGCCGACGCGGCCAACCCCGCGGTCGACGTCCCGGCGCTCACCACGAGCCTGCGCGGCCTCGTCGACGTGACGGTCGAGGTCTCGATGCTGGAGCGGCCCGCGCACTCGGGCGTGTACGGCGGCCCGGTCGGGGACGCGCTCACCGCGCTGTGCCACGCGCTCGCCTCGCTGCACGACGCCGACGGTGAGGTCGCCGTGCCCGGCCTGGTCCACGGCACCTCCGAGGCGCCCGACATCGACGAGTCCGTCTTCCGCTCCGACGCGGGCCTGCTCGACGGCGTCGAGCTGATCGGCAGCGGCACGATCCCGACCCGCCTGTGGGCGAAGCCCGCGGTCGCCGTGCTGGGCATCGACGCGCCGCGGGTCGCCGAGGCGTCGAACGTGCTGCTGCCGAAGGCCAGGGCGCGCGTGGGCATGCGACTCGCGCCCGGGGACGACGCGGTCAAGGCGCAACGCGCCCTCGCCGACCACCTCGAGGCCAACGTCCCGTGGGGTGCTCAGGTGGCGGTCCGGCTCGAGCCGGGCATCGCCGAGCCGTTCTCGATCGACGCCAGCGGCGCCGCCTACGACGCCGCGCGGCGCGCGTTCGCCGAGGCGTACGGCAACCCGGTGGTGGAGACCGGCATCGGGGGTTCGATCCCGTTCATCGCGGAGTTCGCCCGCCAGTTCCCGGGGGCTGCGGTGCTGGTGACCGGCGTCGGCGACCCGGCGAGCCGCTGGCACGGGATCGACGAGAGCCTCGACCTCGCGATGTTCTCGCGCGCCGTGCTCGCCGAGGCGCTGCTGCTCGCCGAGCTCGCGAACGACGAGCCCGGCGCGTGAGGACGGGCGCACCCGCGCGCCGCCGCTCGCCCGGGCACGAGCGGGCGAAGCTGATCTGTTCGCCGGCTCCGGCCCGATCCCGCGCGGTCCAGCGTTGTCGCCGGCGTCGGTCCCCCGGGCCCCACGGGCCACGCCGCAGGGGCTGCCGAGCGGGCCGACGTCCCCCCGCTCCACCCGGTCGGCAGCGTCGCTCCCGGCGCCGCTGCGACGTGATCGACGCCCCGGGGCACCCGGGTCACCGCACGGTGGTCGCGGCCGATCGAGGGGAGGCCGCGGCGGGTGCGGGGCGCGCCGACCGGCCCGTTGCCGCCGTCGACGGCAGCGGACCGGTCCGCGCTGCGCGGGTCTCCCCACACCGGGTCCCCCCGAACCCGGCCCGCGCTGCCACCCACGCTAGATCGCCGGGCCCGTCACCGGATCGGTCGAAGGGTTGATCCTCACCCCTCCGAAGGTCGGAGGCCGTCGCGGACCACGGCGAGCAGCCGGTGCCGCAGGTTCGGGTCGGGATCGTCGCCGACGGCGTGCAGCAGGCCCTTGAGCAGCGCGATCAGGTCGGAGACGGAGATGTCGCGGCGGACGCCCCCGGCCTCCTTCGCCCTCTCGAGGAGGGCGCCGAACGCGGAGTGCAGGTCCGCCACGGCGGCGGCCATCGCCTCCGCGCCGGCACCGGCGAACGCGTCTGGCAGGTCGCGCTTGGCGAGCGCCTGGTCGGCGACGCGGTCCAGGAAGCCGGAGAGCGCGGCGACCGGGTCGTCCGACCCCGCGCGGGCGCGGGCCTCGGCGGCGAGGTCCTCGACGTTGGCCACCGACACCGCCTCGAACAGCGCCTCCTTCGTCGGGAAGTGCCGGTAGACGGTGCCGGGTCCGACCCCGGCCGCCGCGGCGATCTCGTCGAGCGGCACCGCGTAGCCGCGTTCGGCGAACGCGCGCCGGGCGGCGGCGAGCACGCGCTCCCGGTTGCGGCGGGCATCGGCCCGCAGGGCGCGTTCAGCCATGGTCCCGGCCGCGCTTGCCAAGCGGGGCGAGCGTTCCGTATGTTCTAAGCGGGGTCACCGTTCCGATTCTAGTCGTCTCCCAGGAGGATCACCGTGAGCCGCAGCCCGCGCGAGGTCGCCGAGGACGTGCGCCGGATGGTCGCCGGGGAAGGGGTGGTGTTCGCCGACCTCTTCGCCGAGGACGGCGTGCTCCGCTACCCCTTCGCCGCGCCGGGGACGCCGCGCGAGCTGGTCGGCCGCGAGGCGATCCGCCAGTACTTCGGCGCCGCCGCGGCGTACCGGTCGATGCTCGAGATGCACGGCGTCGACATGGTCGTTCGCGAGACCGACGACCCCGAGGTGGTCGTCGTCGAGATCGAGCACCACGGGTACTCGCGCGGGGTCCGCGGCCCCTACCGCTTCCGCGCGCTCGGGGTCGTGCGCGTCCGCGACGGCGAGATCGTCGAGTACGACGACTACATGGACCCGATCGCGATGGCGACGATCCTCGGGCGCACCGAGGACCTGGTGTCCGCCCTCGCCGCCGCCTGAGGCCCGTGAGGGGTGGCCTCAGAGGTGGCGGGCGGACTCCCACAGCTGCGCCCATGCCAGCCGCCGCTCGGTCAGCAGGTGGATGGGCGTGCCCTGCACGAGGTTGGCGACCCGCTCGTCGTTGTCGAGCGCGCCGATCCGCTCCACCTGCCCGAACCCGGACGCGATCGCCGACGGGTCGCCGACGAAGACGACGGCGTCCGAGTCCTCCGGCGGGACGCCGAACCACGCCGCGCCTCGGCTGAAGCTGAACGAGCGCAGCTCGGGCGCGAACTTCTGGATCGCCGAATAGGTCCAGTAGTCGCCGGTGACCACCACCGCGTCGGGCGCGACGTCGGGCGGCAGCGCCCGGTGGGCGGCCTGGACGTCGGCGACCACCGCGGGCCAGCCGATCTCGTCGCGCTGGAAGTTGCCGATCTGCAGAGGCTGGTCGGCGTGGAACGACACCGGCTGGATCGGCAGCACGTTGCCCCACAGCACGGCCGCGGCCGTCAGGGCGTACACCGGCCACGTCGGCACCCAGCGCCACCACGCGGCCGGGCGCACCCGCTCCACCCGCGCCGCGCCGGCGGCCCACAGCAGCGGCAGCACGCCCGCGATGTAGTACGGCCGGCCGCCCGCCACCATGAACAGCAAGCTCACCCCCAGCGCGGTCACCCCGAGGAAGCGCAGCTCGGGCGTCCGCAGCAGCCGCACGAGGCCGACCACGCCGAGCACCGAGCCGATGAGCAGCCCGAACGCGAAGAACCCGAGCGGGAGGAAGCCGAGCATCCCGCCCGCGTAGACGCTCTCGGCCGCGACGATCCGGCCCATCTCCAGCTGCGGCCAACCGTTGCGGGCCTGCCAGACCAGCGTCGGGACCGTCGTCAGCGCCGCGATCGCCGCGCCGGCCCACAGCGCGCGCCTGCGCAGCAGCTCTCGGGGCCCGCAGACGGCCACCGCGACGAGCGCGACGCCCCAGAACGCGACGATCAGGAACTTGGCCTGCAACCCGACCGCCGTGACGAGGCCCGCGGCGAGCAGCAGGCGGTCGGACCGGGTGCGCACCCAGCGCACCAGCAGGTAGGTCACCGCGATCCAGACGACCGGGTCGATCGTGGACGTCGCGAGCAGGTGCCCGGTCGCGAGGAACCCCGGTGAGACCGCCACGGCGCCCGCGGCGAGCAGCTGCGCCCGCCCGCCCCCGCCGAACTCGCGGGCGAGCAGGGCGGCGAGCACGACCGCCGTGACGATCGCGAGCGTCGCCGGGATGCGCAGCGCCGCGACCGACCCGGGGGCGACGGTGTCCATCAGCAGCGCGATCAGCGGCAGCAGCGGCGGCTGGTCGGCGTAGCCCCAGTCCAGGTGGTGGCCCGCCGCCACGAAGTACAGCTCGTCGCCGAAGTAGCCGTACCGGCCGCTCACGGCGGTGAGCACGACGCCCACCGCGGCGGCGACGGCGAGCACGGGGCCGCGGCGGAAACCGGGCAGCTCGCGCACCGGTGCCTGCTGTTCCAAGGTCACGTGGGCGACGCTAGGGCGCGTTCCCGCGGCGCGGAGTCGATCGATCGGTTGACCTGGTATCCACCGGCCCGCTACGCGCCGAACGCGGCGAGCACCGGGGCGACCCGGTCCGGACGCCTGCGGACCGGCGCGCTCATCTCCACGTGCGCGAACGGCAGGCCGTCGCGCGCCGCCGCCCGGCCCTGCACGTTCGTGCGGCCCTCCAGCCGGCTGCAGCGCTGCGCCCAGGCCCGGCAGACCTGCAGCCCCGCCGCCTCCAGCCGGTCGGCCAGCTCCACCACCGGCGGTGCGGGGTCGTCCGGGCCGCCCCCGAGCACGACGTCGGCGTCGAGGTCGGCGCGCTCGGCGAAGCCGTGCAGCTGCAGCTGGGGCAGCCCCAACCGGGTGGAGAGCTCCACGGCGAGGGCGTGGAACAGCGAGTCCTCCTCGTGCGCGACGTCGGCCCGCTCGCCCGAGGCCCTGCGGTGCGCCCCGGCCTGCAGGTACACCGCGTCCGGACGGGCGGCGAGCACCGCGAGCCCGACCTCCTCGGTGGCGAGGTCGGCGTTCGGGTGCGGCACCTCGACGAGCAGCCGCGGCGGCCGGTCCAGCGGCAACGCGATCAGGCCCCACGACCGCTGCGACGCGGGGTCGCTGCGTGCGACGAGGTAGTCGACGCCCGCGGCGCTGCGCGCGGTGCCGACGGCGAAGCCCGCGGCCTCGAGCACGCCCCGGTGCACCTGCCCGTCCGATCCCGCGGCGAGCAGCGCCGTGACGGCGCCGACCACGGCGTCGCGCTCCGCGGGCGTGGGCGCGCGGTACGGCCCGTCCGGGTCGAGCCGGTCGGTGAGGTCGCGCACCTGCTGCTCCAACGTCGGTGAGGCCCCGCGGGTGGCGAGCACGGCCGCGAGCGCCCCGGCCGCCACGAGCGCGATCACCACGAGCACGACCACCGTCCCCCTCGCCCCCCTCACAGCCGCTTCGCCGCCCGGAACGACCTGGCGTAGTGCCCGCCGTCGTCCAGGACCGAGGTGCCGCCGAGGTCGCCGAGGGTGGGTCCGTCGGCGCGCCGCCTGCTCGACACGAAGCGGGCCTTCCCGGCCTCGTCGCGGCCCAGGTAGATCGCGACGTGGTCGATGCGCCGGTCCGGGGCCCGGTCGAGGTCGAAGAACAGCAGGTCGCCCGCCTGCAGGGCCGCGAGGTTCGTCGGCGGGACGCCGGTGTCGGGCAGCACCACGGCGCCCGGGCCGACCTCGGCCATCGCCCGGGCCCGCCGCGGCAGCCCGGGGCCGGGCCGCTCGCCCGACAGCAGCGGGTAGCCCGCCCGATAGCCGTAGACCAGCCGGACGAAGCCCGAGCAGTCGACGGCGCCGTAGCGCTCCCGCTCCGGGCGGCGCACCTGCCGGTCGGCGAAGCGCCACGTGACGCCCAGGTAGTCGTAGAAGTCGGAGTTCTCGGGCGAGGGGCCTCCGTTCGGCCCGGGCGGGCCGAACCGGGCGTCGCCGCCCACCCGCACGCCGTCGGCGTCGCGCCGCTCCGGCGCCCCGTCCAGGTACTCCGCGGCGTAGGCGAGCACGTCCGGCTCGGTGCTGCCGACGCTCTCCGCGAGCCACGGCCGGAACCACGGCTCGTTCTCCGCTCCCGGCCGCCACTCGTGCGGCAGGAGCCGCACCCAGACCCGGGTCGTGACCGGCGCGCCGCCGAACTGCGGTTCGGCGAAGGTGCGCGGCGGACCGTCGAGGGTGGCGGTGCGGGCGCCGTCGGTGAGGGTGGCGAGCACGGTGCCCGCGACGTCGACCACGGTGGTGCCCGGGGGCGCCTCCCGGCGCAGGAACCGCAGGTCGGCCGACGCCGCCGCAACCCGCGACTCCGGCGCCGCCGGGGCCGGCGGGTCGTCGCGCAGCTGGCCGACGACGATCCCGGAGCCGCCGACGACCACCGCGAGCAGCCCCATGACGACGCGCCGCGTGCGCAGCGCGCTGCTCACCACGCCGTCACCGCCCCGAGCAGCAGCCCGCTCGCGAGCACCCCGTAGCTGGCCAGGCTGACCGCCGAGGTCGCGAGCACGGTGGCGAGCGGCGGCTGGCGCACGAGCTGGTAGGCCACCAGCCCGGGGATCACGAAGCCGAGGGTCTCGTGGGCGAACAGCAGCGGGTAGTCCCGCTGCACCAGCAGGAACAAGCCGGTCGACAGCAGCACCGACAGCATCATCACCGCCGAGAACAGCCGCTTGCCGTAGAGGATCACGAGCCGCTGCAGGACCCGCACGCCGGCGTAGGTGACGACCGTGACGCCGGCGATCACCGCCACCTTCAACGCGTCCTCCACGAGCGTGAGCGCGAGCCACCCGGGCGTGATCATGCCGCCCGGCGAGAGGTTCGTGGTGAGGTAGCAGATCAGCGCGAACAGCAGCCCGATCGCGAGGGCGACGGTGGCGGCCTGCGGCGCGAGGGTCCCGGAGAGCATCAGGCCGCCTTCGGGCGGGCGGCGGGCCGCGGCATGGCGGCCATCCGGGCCAGCAGCACCTCACCCTGGCCGTGGATGTTGCCGACCGTGGCCACCGAGCCCGTCCCGTCCGGGCCGATCGCGACCGCGTCGAGCAACGCGTCCACGTCGAGGGGGCCGCCGAGGTCGACGACGCGGTCGGCCAGCTCGCGCGGCACCCGCACGCGCGCCGTGTGGGTCTGCTCCCCGATCAGCACGATCCGCTCCGGCCGGATCCGGCCGGTCAGCTCGCCCATCTGCCCGTTGCGCTCGACGCGGTCCGGGCGGCAGTTGATGACCGTGGTGAGCGGCGTCCCGATCAGCCCGCGGTCGCGCAGCAGGTCGATGTTCATGAGCGTCGATTCGGGGTCGTTCGCCGCGAACACGTTCGCGAACGCGATCCGGCCCCGGGGCGTCGCGTAGTTCTCGACGGTGACGGTGCCCGGGTCGGGGCGGGCCGCGACCATCCCGGCCATCGCCTCGCCGCGGGGGACGCCGCACATCTGCGCGACGGCCAGCGCGATCGCCACGTTCTCCTTGAACGTGATCCAGCGGAACCGCTGCATCTCCTCGTCGCGCACCGAGTCGGGGTCCACCGCGATCAACCGGCAGCCGCGCCGGTCCGCCTCCTCCTGGAGGATGTGCAGCCGCTTGCGCTCCGCGGTCACGCAGATCCCGCCCTCGGGCATCGAACGCGCCAGGGAGCGGGCCACGTCGTCGAGCGTCGGGCCCATCTCGTCGAGGTGGTCCTCGCGCACGTTGCAGATCACGCAGATCGTCGAGCGGATCAGCTTCTTCTCGTTGATCTCCTGCAGGTCCGGCAGCACCGCCATGCACTCGACGACCAGCGCGTGCGGCGCCCACGACGCCGCCCGCCGCACGATCCCGATCTGCTCGACGACGTTCGCGATCCCGAACTTGCGGTGCACCGGCTCCTCGGTGCCGTCGGGGAGGATGAACCGCGCCGCGGTCCCCGTCGTCTTCGCCACGACGCGCATGCCGCCGCCGCGCAGCGCCCCGGCGCACAACCGCGTGATGGAGCTCTTCCCGCGGATGCCGTTGACCACCACCCGCTCCGGGATCGAGCTCAGCCGCCGGAAGTGGCCGCGCTGCTCGAGGATGCCGGCGACCAGCAGGAACAGGCAGCCGGCGACGTACACGCCGTACAGGAACGTCACGTGCGGGCCACCCCGAGGACGACGGGCGTGGCGGCCAACCGGTTGGTCGCCTCCACGGCGGTACCGATCTCGTCCAGCCGCTGCGGAGCGAGCGGCGGCACGTCCTCGCCCGCCGCCAACCGCTCGGCGTGGCGGGCCAGCCTGCGGGCCGGGCCGACGACCGTCACGGCGGTCCAGACCAGCGCCCCGCACGCGAGGCTCGCCGCCGCCACGATCGCGACGAGCGTGGCGCGCCGGTTGCCGTCGCTCGCGAAGGCCGCAGCTGCGACGTCCCGGTCCTCGACGAGCACCCACCCGAGGTCGGTCGCCGTCCCGGGCGGGGTCACCCGCTGGGCCGCGGCCACCCGCCCGTCCTCCGGGGTGTCCACGGCGGGCCCGCCCTCGGCCGCCGCAGCGGCCAGCGCCCCGAGCGCGGGGTCGTCCAGCGGCTCGAACGCGGTGTAGCCGTCGGTGTCGAGCACGGTGGCCCGGCGCCCGTCGACCACGAGCGTGTGCCCGCCGGAGCCGCGGATCACCGAGTTCAGCTCGCGTGGGTCGAACTCGGCCACCAGCGCGCTCTCGCCGTCCCACATGGGGGCCGCCGCGCGGACGAGCGGTTCGCTGCCCGTGCTGTTGGTCTGCACCACCCGGGGGCCGTCCGGCGGGGGTGCGAGGTCGCCCGCGGGCGGCGAACCGGCCGTCGCGATCGGTTGCCCGTCGCCGTCGACGACCGCGACCGAGCGGAACCGCGGCTCCTCCGCGAGCACCTGGGCCGCCGTCGTGCGGGGGTCGGTGACGGCGGCGCCGGTGGGCAGGGCGGCCGCGCGCTCCACGACCGCGAGGCCGTTGCGCAGCGCGCCGTGCAGCTCCTCGGCCTCGGCCGCCGCGCTCGCGCCCGCGTCGCGCACGACGGCGTCGGTCCGCGGTTCCACGCCGCCGACCGTGGCCACCGCCGCCGGGACCGCCCACCCCAGCACGAGGGCGGCGACCGTCGCGAGCACGGTGGCGAGCGGAACCCGGTGGCGGGTGCGGGCCCCGCGCCTGCCGGGCCGGACGCGGCGGAAGCGGTAGAGCGCGAGCGCGACGCGGTCGAGCTCGGCGACCCGCGCGCGGGGGACGAGGTCGACGCGGTCCTCGGCCGCCATGCGGGCCATCGCCGCGGCGAACCGCCGGACCGGGCGCACCAGGAGACCCCAGAGCAGGCAATACGCCGCGACCACCACCAGCGCGAGCCCGGTGGGGACCCACCAGTCCGGCCAGCCCGCGCCGATCACGGCGATCGCGCAGAGCGCGACGACCCCGGCGAGCAGCGCGACCAGCGCGACGAGGGGGCCGCCGCGCACGCCCAACGTGGAACGCGACTCCGGGAACGGCGGGAACCGCAGGTCGGGCATGGTCTGCGCGGGCAACGGGATCGTCGGCGGGGAGCAGGGCGTGCTCACAGAGCTGTCCTTCGAACGTTCCTCGGGCGGCCGGCGGTACCGCGGCGGGTGTGGGGGCACCCGCCCCGTCGGCCCCGTCATGTCACGTGCACAGGTCCAAGGCCGTCACGATAGCGTGACGGCGTCGCCCGAATGACGCAGCGTCGATTACCGAGGGTTGCGGCTAAGATTCAGCGCGTTCCGCGGCTTCGAGCCACTCCAGCTCCACCTGCTCCCGCTCGGCCACCACGGCCTTGAGCTCCCGGTCGAGCTCCATCAACCGGTCCGGGTCGGTGGCCGCCTCCGCCAGCTGCTCGTGCAGGCGCGCTTCGGTGGCGGCGAGCTGCTCCATGCGCCGCTCCAGCCGGGCCGCCTCCTTGCGGGCGGCCCGCTGCTCGGCGGCGCTCGAGACCCGCTTCGCCTGCTGCGGCGCGGGAGCGGCGGCCGCCCGGGCCGCCTCCCGGCGGCGCAGGTACTCGTCGATCCCGCCCGGAAGGTGGGTGATCTTGCCGTCCCCGAGCAGCGCGACCACCGTGTCGCAGGCCCGTTCGAGCAGGTAGCGGTCGTGGCTCACGACGACGAGCGTGCCCGGCCAGCCGTCGAGCAGGTCCTCGAGCTGGGCGAGGGTGTCGACGTCGAGGTCGTTGGTGGGCTCGTCGAGCAGCAGGACGTTCGGCTCGGCCATCAACAGCCGGGTGAGCTGCAGCCTCCTGCGCTCACCGCCGGACAGGTCGCCGACCGGCGTCCACTGCCGCGACGCGGGGAAGCCCAGCCGCTCGAGCACCTGCGACGCCGACAGCTCCGCCTTGCCGAGCCGCACGTACTTCGCGACCTGCTCGGTGGCCTCCAGCACCCGCATGTCGGAGGGCAGGTCCACCAGCTCCTGCGTGAGCTGGGCGAGCTGCACGGTGCGCCCGCGCACCAGGCGGCCGCCGTCGAGGGGGCGCTCGCCGGCGAGGCAGCGCAGCAGCGTGGTCTTGCCCGAGCCGTTGACGCCGACGATCCCGATCCGGTCCCCCGGGCCGATCCGCCACGTGACGCGGTCCAGCAGCGTGCGACCCGCGACGACGGCGGTGGCCTCCTCCAGCTCCAGCACCGTGCGGCCCAGCCGGTTCGCGGCGAACCGGTGCAGCTCCACCGTGTTCCGCGGCGGCGGGACGTCCGCGATCAGCGCCTCGGCGGCCTCGATCCGGAACCGGGGCTTCGACGTGCGGGCCGGCGCGCCGCGGCGCAGCCAGGCCAGCTCCTTGCGGGCGAGGTTCTGGCGGCGGGCCTCGGCGGCGTCGGCCTGGCGTGCCCGCTCCGCCCGGGCGTAGACCCAGTCGGCGTAGCCGCCGAGGTAGGTCTCGACCCGGCCGTTCACGACCTCCCAGGTGCGGGTGCACACCGCGTCGAGGAACCAGCGGTCGTGGGTGACGACCACGACCGCGCAGCGGCGGGCCACGAGGTGCTGGGCGAGCCACGTGATGCCCTCGACGTCGAGGTGGTTGGTCGGCTCGTCGAGCACGACCAGGTCCGGGTCGCCGACCAGCGCAGCCGCCAGCGCCACCCGGCGCTTCTCCCCGCCGGAGAGCCCCTCGACGCCGCGGTCGAGGTCGGTGATGCCGAGCCCGTCCAGGACGTCGCGGACCTTCGGGTCGGCCGCCCACTCGTGCTCCGCGGCACCGGCCCACGCCGCCAGCACGACGTCGCGGACGCGGGCGCCCTCGGGCAGCACGTCGGTCTGCGCCAGGTGGGCGAGGTTCAGCCCGCCGAGGCGGCTCACGCGGCCGCCGTCCGGATCGCGGACGCCGGTGATGATGTCGAGCAGGGTCGTCTTGCCGCCGCCGTTCAGGCCGACCACGCCGATCCGGTCGCCGCGCTCCACCCCGAGCGACACGGCGTCGAGCAGCACGCGCGAGGCGTCGCCGGGGACGTGCGCGGTGACGGACTCGAGGTTGACCAGGTTCTGCGTCGGGGGCATCAGGCACGCACCGGGGGCCAGGACGTGGGGGGTGGTGGGCTGCTGGGTGGTTCGTGGTCGACCACGCGGGCACCGGGGACGGGGCCGTGCGCCACCCGGACCGTGCGGCACACGCCCACCCCGGCGAGCTCGGTGGCCACGTCCAGCGCCGCCTCGGCGCTGGCGCACAGGAAGGCGCACGTCGGCCCGGAACCGGACACCAGGCCGGCGAGCGCGCCCGCGGCCACACCCGCGCGCAGCGTGCGCCGCAGATCGGGGATCATGCTCACGGCCGCGACCTGCAGGTCGTTGCCGAGGCTGAGCGCGAGCTGGCGCGGGTCGCCGCCCGCGAGGGCCTCGAGCACCGGCTCCACCGGCCGCTCCGCGGGCGGGTCGTCGCCGCGCAGGCGGTCGAGCTCGCGGAACACCGCGGGCGTCGACAGGCCGCCGCGGTGCAACGCGATCACCCAGTGCTGCGTGTGCCGCGAGAGCACCGGCACGATCTGCTCCCCGCGCCCGGTGCCGACGGCCGTGCCGCCGTAGAGCGCGAACGTGACGTCGCTGCCCAGCTCGGCCGCGAGCACCGCCAGCTCGTCGCGGCTGAGGTCGAGCTTCCACAGCGTCGAGAGGCCGACCAGCGCCGCCGCCGCGTCCGCGCTGCCGCCGGCCATGCCGCCGGAGACCGGGATGCCCTTGCGCAGCACCAGCCGCACGTCCGGGTCGCGGTCGGCCTTCTCGGCGAGCACCTGGACGGCGCGCCAGGCGAGGTTCGTCTCGTCCGCGGGCACCTCGGTGACGCCCTCCCCGTACACCTCGATGCCGGGTGCCTCGCTGGCCACGACGGTGACCTCGTCGAACAGGCTCACCGCGTGGAAGACGGTGACGAGCTCGTGGTAGCCGTCTTCGCGCAGCGGGCCGACCGACAGGTGCAGGTTGATCTTGGCAGGCACACGCACTGTGACCGGTGGTGGGACGGCGGCGAGCACTGGTCAACCCTACGTGCGCCCGCACCCTCCGCGCCGCGACCCGCCTCCACGCACCCACAACGCGACTCGCTCACACCCACACCGCGACTCGCCGACACCCAGAGCGCGACTCGCCGGGCCCCCGGCGAGTCGCGGGCTCGATGCGGGCGAGTCGCGGGCTCAGTGCGGGCGAGTCGCGGCGAGGCGGGCGAAGTCCTCCACCGAGAGGGTCTCGGCGCGGGCCATCGGGTCGATGCCCGCTTCCCGGAGGGCGGCCTCGGCGGCGGCCGGCGAGCCCGCCCAGCCGGCGAGCCCGGCCCGCAGGGCCTTGCGCCGCTGCGCGAACGCCGCGTCGATCAGCCGGAAGACGGCCTCGCGGTCTCCGGGCGGCGGCTCGCGGCGCTCGAAGGCGAGCAGCCCGGAATCGACGTTGGGCACCGGCCAGAACACCGCCCGCGGCACCGGCCCGGCGCGGCGGGCCGTGGCGAACCAGGCGAGCTTCGCGCTCGGCACCCCGTACGCCCGGCTGCCCGGGGCGGCCGCGAGCCGCTCGGCGACCTCCGACTGGACCATCACGAGCCCCCGGCGCAGGCCCGGCAGCTCGGCGAGCAGGTGCAGCACCACCGGCACGGCGACGTTGTAGGGCAGGTTCGCCACGAGCGCCGTGGGGGCGGGCTCCGGCAGGTCGCCGGCGCGCACGGCGAGCGCGTCGGCCGTGGTGACCGTCAGCCGGTCGGCGAACGCGGGCGCCCGCTCCGCGGCGGTCCTGGGCAGGCGGCCCGCGAGCACCGGGTCGATCTCGACCGCGTGCACGGCCCGCACGACGGGCAGCAGCCCGAGCGTGAGCGACCCGAGCCCCGGCCCGACCTCCACGACGACGTCGTCGCCGTCCAGCCCGGCCGCCTTGACGATCCGGCGCACGGTGTTCGGGTCGTGCACGAAGTTCTGCCCGAGCCGCTTCGTGGGGCGCAGGCCGAGCTCGGCGGCGAGCGAGCGCACCTCGGCCGGGCCGAGCAGCCGCGACTGCGTCGTGGTCACGCGGGCAGCATGCCGGTCAGCGCGGGAGGCCGAGACGCCGGGAACACGCGGGCCACGCCCCGTACCCGCCGCGGTCGTCCCGCACGCGGGTCGCGACGGCGATCTGCTCCTCGCGGGTGGCCTGGTGCGGCAGCGGCGCGTAGTCGGTGCCGCCGTAGGCGCGCCAGGTACCGGCGTCGAACTGCAGGCCCCCGTAGTAGCCGTTGCCGGTGTTGATCGCCCAGTTGCCCGTGGACTCGCACTGCGCGAGCCGGTCCCACACGCTGCCGTCGGCGACGAACGGGGCGCGGAGGCTGTCGTTCGTGCCCAGCCGCACGACGCGGGGCTTGGGCGGGGTGATGCCGCCCGCCCGCACCTGCTCGCGGCGGACCTCCTGGCCGTTCTGCACGTAGACCCGCATGATCGCGGTCTGCTCGCCGGGCGCGCCCTTGTCGACGACCACGCGCTTGCCCCGTGGCAGGTCCGGGTCCTCGATGATCTCCTCGGGGGGCGGGATCGGCCGGACCTCGACCACCTCGCCCTCACCGTTGCGCACGACGTGCACGTCGAGGCCCTCGGTGAGCGGGGTGTCGGCCGACGGGACGGACACGTCGTCCGGCCCGAGCTGCACGCCCTGCTCGGCCAGCAGGCCGGCGACGGTGCCGGACATCGTGGTGACCTCGGTCGTCTCCCCGGTGCCGTCGGTGAACTTCACGGTGCGCGGCACGCGCAGCTCCAGCCGGAAGCCATCGAGCGGGATCGGGGTGGACGGCGGCGCGGACATCTGGGTGGGGGCGGCCTCGAGGCCGAGGATCTGCAGCGCCTCTTCCACGGTGGTGGCGGGGATCGGCAGCTCGCGCTGCGAGGCGCCCTCGACGAGGGTCAGGGTCCGGGCGTGGGTGAAGATCACTTCGTCGCCGTCTTGGACCGGGTTGCTCGGCGCGGGTTCGACGCGGTCGCGCGGGGTCGGCTGGATCCCGGCCGCGGCGAGCGCGGCGCCGACGTCGGCGGCGTAGGTGTGCACGACCCGCTCGTGGCCGTCGATGGTCACGGTGATCATCTTGTCCGTGGCCAGCGCGGTGGCGGCGCCGGCGATCATCATCAGCACGACGGCGACGACGGTGGCCCGCAGCAGGCCGGAGCGCCTGGGCTCCTCCTCGGCCGCGCGGCGCGCCCGCCGCGAGCGCCGCGGCACGACGTCGATCGTGGCGGTGAGCGCCGTGACGGGCGTCGGCCCGGACGGGGGAGCCGGCCGGGGCCGGGGTCGGGATGCCGGCGTCGGGGCGGGCGCCGCCGCGGGCTCGGGCTCCGCAGCCGGAGCCGGTTCGGGCGGGGCCGGTGCGGTCGGGGCGGCGGGCACTGCCTCGACCGGCGCGGTGACCGCGCTGATCGGGTGCGTGACCGACTCGTCCTCGATGGCGGGCATCGGCCCGGTGGGCGCGTCGTTCAGGTACGCCGTCCAGGACGGCCTGCGCGCCTTCGCCCGCTCGAGGGTCTCCTCGGTGCCGGTCGCCGTGGCCCCGGCCGGTTCGGGCTCGACGATCGGCGGCTGGGGTCCGGTCACCTCGGTGGCCGCCGGCCGCGGGCGCTCCACGGCGGGCTGGACGCCGGTCCGCGCCGCCGGGGCCGCGGGCTCGACAGCGGGCGGCGACACCCGGGGCGGCGACACGGTGCGTTCGACGGCCGGCGCCGCCCCGGTGCCCAGCTCGACGGGCGGCAGCCGCGTCCCCGTCCGCTCGGCGGGCGGCGCGGGGAGCGGGTTGGTCGCCTCGTCCGGGGCGACGGCGGGCATCGGGCCGGTGACGGGGTCGGCGCCGGCGTCCTCGGCGGAGTCGTCCACCGGGTGCGTGACGATCGGCCGGAACTGGCCCGTGACGGTGGCCAGGCCGCCGGTCTCCAGCCCGGGGGCCCGGCGGTGGGCGCGCGAACGGGTCAACAGCGAGCGCGCTGCGGGAGTGGCGGGCGGGACGGCCTCGAGCGCGGTGGTGACGACCGCTTCGGGAGCCTCCGGGTCACCACCGGCGTACCAGGCCGCGTACGGGTCCTCCACGGCCTCCGCGTCGGGGGCCACGCGACCGAGCCGCGCGCGGATGTCGGCGTGTCGCCGAGCACGCGTTGGGACGTCGACCACGCAGCATCCAGACCTCGTCGGACCGGGCAGGGGAGGTACTGCGGGCACGGTGCCCCGGAGGCCGTCGATCTGGGGGGAGCGCCCCGGACCACCGTGCCCGCATCAGCTGGGGAGCGGTTCCCCACCCCGGCTTGCGATCACGGAACCGTAACGGGGAGTGAGCGCCCAGGTCGAATCCCGACACGCGGACAGCGCCGAACGGCCCGCTCCCTACGCCGAGCGCGAGCCGTCGCCGGTGGGCGTCGCAGCCCCGGCGGCGGGTGGCAGCTCGGCGAGCCCGAAGACCCGCTCGGCGTTGCGCCGGACGCTGTCCGCCAGCCGCTCGGCCGGGACTTCGCGCAGGTCCGCGAGCCCGCGGACGGTCCACGGCAGGCAGTACGGCTCGTTCGCGCGCCCGCGGTGCGGATGCGGCGTGAGGAACGGGGCGTCGGTCTCGACGAGCAGCTGCTCGTCCGGCACGACGACCGCGGCCTCGTGCAGCGCCCGGGCGTTACGGAACGTAACCGTACCCGCGAACGACAGCACGTACCCGGCGTCGGCGCACTCGCGCGCCATCGCGGCGTCGCCGGAGAAGCAGTGGAACACCACGGTGTCGGGTGCGCCCTCCTCCCGGAGGATGCGCAGCACGTCGTCGTGGGCGTCCCGGTCGTGGATCATCAGCGGCTTGCCGAGGCGCTTGGCGAGGTCGATGTGCCTGCGGAACGACTCCTGCTGCGCCTCGGGCGGCGAGTAGTCCCAGTAGTAGTCCAGGCCGGTCTCGCCCACCGCGACGACGCGCGGGTCGCGGGCGAGCCGCTCGATCTCGGCGTGGTCGTCCTCGGTGAGGGCGGCCGTGCGCGTGGGGTGCAGCGCGACCGCGGCCGCGACCCGGTCGTCCCAGTGCGCGGCCTGCACGACCCACCGGGCAGAACCGAGGTCGTCGGCCACCGTGACGGCGCGCGCGACCCCCACGGCCTCGGCCCGGTCCATGGCCGCCCGGACCCCGGCCGCGTCCACGCACCCGCAGGCGTCGAGGTGGGTGTGGGAGTCGACCGTGGGGACCGGCAGCGGCTCCGGTGGCGGGGGCGCTTCCCGCCGGCCCGTCACTTCTGGATCGGGGCCCACTCGGGGCCCGTCTCCGCGAGCTCGGGGTCCAGCTTCCGGAAGATCGGCGTGGGCTTCTGCAGCGGCCTGCCCACCTCGATCGGCGTCGACACCCAGCGCGCCTGCTCCGCGGCGTAGTCGCCGGTGAGGATCGGGTTGATGCGGCCGGGGATGTCGAGGTCCTCGACGTCCTCCAGCCGCGGCTGCGCGGCCCACACGCCGGTGCCCCCGAGCGCCTCGTGCACCTTCTGCGCGGCGTGCGGCAGGAACGGCGTGAGCAGCGTGTTGGCGTCCTGCACGACCTGCAGGGCCGTGTGCAGGACGGCGTCGCGCCGGTCCGGGTCGTCCTTGAGCTTCCACGGCTCCTGGTCCGACAGGTACCGGTTGGCCGCGGAGACGACCTTCATCGCCTCGCTGATCCCGGCGCGGAACCGCGACCGCGCGAGGTGCCCGCCGACCGTGTCGAACGCCGCCTTCGACAGCGCCAGCAGCTCGGCGTCGGCGGCCGCGGGCGCGGTGGGCGGCGGGATGGCCCCGTTGTTCCTGTGGGCCATCGAGATCGACCTGTTGACGAGGTTGCCCCACTCGTTGGCGAGCTCGAAGTTGATCCGCCGGACGAACTCGTCCCACGTGAAGTCGACGTCCTGGGTCTCCGGTCCGGCCGCGGCGATGAAGTAGCGCAGGCTGTCCGGCCCGAACTCGCGCAGGAAGTCGTTCAGGTAGATCACGGTGCCGCGCGAGGTGGAGAACTTCGAGCCGCTCATCGTGAGGAACTCGCTCGAGGCGATCTCCGACGGCAGGTTCAGCACCCCGTACGGACCCGGCTCGCCACCGCGGTCCCCCTGGCCGTTGTGGCCGAGCAGCAGCGCGGGCCAGATCTGGGCGTGGAAGGTGATGTTGTCCTTGCCCATGAAGTACACGAGCTCGGCGTCCGGGTCGTTCCACCACGCCCGCCAGGCGTCCGGGTCGCCGGTGCGCCGGGCCCACTCGACGCTGGCCGAGAAGTAGCCGATGACCGCGTCGAACCACACGTAGAACTTCTTGAGCGGCTGGTCGCGCCAGCCGTCCAGGGGGATCGTGACGCCCCAGTCGAGGTCGCGCGTGATCGGCCGCGGCCGCATGTCGTCGACCAGGTTCCTGGTGAAGTTCAGGACGTTGGGCCGCCAGCCCGTCTTCGACGCGAGCCACTTGCCGAGCGTCTCGGTGAACGCGGGCAGGTCGAGGAACAGGTGTTCGGTCTCGACGAACTGCGGCACCTCGCCGTTGATCCGCGACCGCGGGTTGATCAAGTCGGCGGCGTCGAGCTGGTTGCCGCAGTTGTCGCACTGGTCGCCGCGCGCGCCCTCGTAGCCGCAGATCGGGCAGGTGCCCTCCACGTAGCGGTCCGGCAGCGTGCGCCCGGTGGACGGGCTGATCGCGCCGGTGGTGGTCTTCGGCACCACGTAGCCGTTGCGGTGCAGCGCCAGGAAGATCTGCTGCACCACCTCGGAGTGGTTGCCGCTGGTGGTGCGGGTGTAGAGGTCGTAGGTGACGCCGAGCCCGCGCAGGTCCTCCGCGATCACGCGGTGGTACTTGTCGACGGTCTGCTGCGGCGTGAGACCTTCCTTCTCCGCCTGCACCAGGATCGGGGTCCCGTGCTCGTCGCTGCCGGAGACCATGAGCACCCGGTTGCCGACCATCCGCTGGTAGCGGGAGAACACGTCGGAGGGCACGCCGATGCCGGAGACGTGGCCGATGTGCCGCGGGCCGTTGGCGTAGGGCCAGGCCACGGCGGTCAGCACGTGGGAGCTCATGGGCTCCAGCCTATGCCCGCGCCGCATCCGGCTTCTCGCCGACGCTCGCGCCGGGAGCCGAGCGCCACCGGCCCGTGGCCCTGGTCCCCCGCTCGGTTAACGTGACGGCGTGAACGTGGAGGTCACCCCACTGCCGGGAATCGGGGTGCGCAAGGACTTCGCCCTGCGCAACGGCCGAAGGATCGGCGTGGTCACCATGCGGGACGGCACGATCGACCTGATCGTCTCCAAGTCCGACGACCCGGACGCGTGCCTCGCCGAGCTGTCCCTCACCGCGGAGGAGGCCGCGGCGCTGGCCAACCTGCTGGGCGCCCCGCAGCTCGTCGCGCAGCTGAGCGAGGAGCACCGCGACCTCCCCGGCATCCACACCCGCCAGCTCCCGGTCGGCGCCCCGTTCGACGGCCGCACGCTGGGTGACACCGCCCTGCGCACCCGCACCGGCGTCTCCGTCGTCGCCGTGATGCGCGCCGGCCAGGTGCACCCGAGCCCCACCCCCGACTTCACGCTGACCGCGGGCGACCTCCTGGTGACCGTCGGCACGGCGGAGGGCCTCGAGCACGCCGTCAAGATCCTCAAGCGCGGCGGCTGATGGAAAGCACCGCTCTCGAGCTGCTCGAGCTCGGGGCCGTCTTCTTCGGGCTCGGGCTCCTCGGCCGCCTCGCCGGCCGGATCGGTCTGTCCCCCATCCCGCTCTACCTGGTCGGCGGTCTGACCTTCGGCACCGGCGGTCTGGTGCCACTGCACGGCATCGAGGGCTTCACCGAGCTCTCCGGTGAGGTCGGCGTCATCCTGCTGCTCCTGCTGCTGGGGCTGGAGTACTCGGCCTCCGAGCTGATCCACGGGATGCGGAGCACCTGGACGGCTGGCCTGCTCGACATCGTGCTCAACGCCGCGCCCGGTGTCGCCGTGGCGCTGCTGCTCGGCTGGGGCCCGGTCGCCGCGCTCGTGATGGGCGGCGTCACCTACATCTCGTCGTCCGGGATCATCGCGAAGGTCCTGGGCGACCTCGGCCGCCTCGGCAACCGCGAGACCCCGGTCGTGCTGTCGATCCTCGTGTTCGAGGACCTCGTGATGGCGCTCTACCTGCCGATCCTCACGGCGTTGCTGATCGGGGTGACGTTCCTCGGTGCGCTGAGCGCGGTCGGAATCTCGGTGGCGGTGCTCGCCGTCGTGCTCGTGGTCGCCCTGCGCTACGGCCGGTTCGTCTCCGCCGTGGTGGACTCGCCCGACCGCGAGGTGTTCCTGCTCAAGGTGCTCGGCCTGGCGCTGCTGGTCGCGGGCTTCGCCTCCGCGATGCAGGTCTCGGCCGCGGTCGGGGCGTTCCTGCTGGGCATCGCGATCTCCGGCTCCACCGCCGAGAACGCCACCAAGCTCCTCGAGCCGCTGCGCGACCTGTTCGCCGCGGTGTTCTTCGTGGTGTTCGGCCTGAACACCGACCCCGGGTCGATCCCGCCCGTGCTCGGCTGGGCCGTGGTGCTGGCCGTCGCGACGACGGCGACGAAGGTGGGCACCGGCTGGTGGGCCGCGCGACGGGTGGGCATCGGCCCGATGGGGCGCGCCCGGGCGGGCGCGGCGCTCATCGCGCGCGGCGAGTTCTCGATCGTGATCGCCGGGCTGGCGGTCGCCTACGGCGCGGTGACGAACGACCTCGCGGCGCTCGCCACCACCTACGTGCTGCTGATGGCCGTGATCGGACCCGTCGCGGCGCGCCTCGTGGAGCCGGCTGCGCGGTGGGTGCGGGCCCGCCGCCCGGCGAGCCAGCCGGCACCCTCCGCCGGCAACTGAGTGAACCGTTCACTCGAACGGTGTAACACACCGACCGTTCATCGCAGAGATCGTCACTCTCAGCGGGCAACAGGCAACCCGAGACGGTCCCGCCACTAGCTTTCCGGGCGACCGCACCGGTCACAAATCGGACACGGGGCCTCCCCACCCCCGCCGGCACCCCCGAGCCGGACGTCCGGACCGGCGTCGATCCGGAAGGCAGGTACGTGGCCCGGCACCGCTCCCCACGGACGCGCCACGCGCCGCCCGCTCCGTACGACCAGGAGACGGAGCAGGGCGACCACGCGCGTGGCGCGCACAACCCGGCGCACCACACGACCCTGGTCGCCGTCGTCATCGCGGCGGTGATCGCGGTCCTCGGCAGCGTGCTGTCGTTCGCGGGGGCGCTCGGCCCGCCCGCCGAGGAGGACGTCAACCTGGCCTCCCGCGACCTCTCGGTGCTCCCCACCGCTGAGCTGCCGCTCCCCGAGCCGCCGCGGGAGCCGGAGCCCACGACCGAGGCCCCTCCGCCCACCTCGGAAGCCCCCGCCGAGGACGAGGGCGAGGGCGAGAAGGGCGAACGAGAAGGGCTCGGCGCCGCCGTCGCCCGCGCCGTCCGGTTCCCGGCCGAGATCATCGACGCCAGCAAGTGGTACCTCACGCTGCCCACCGGGAAGGAGGGCAGCCCCGACACCGTCGAGACCGAGGACCTGGCCACCTACAGCAGCAAGTGGTTCCGGCTCAACGAGTCGAAGGACGGCGTCGTGTTCACCGCGAACGCCGGCGGGGCGACCACGGTCAACAGCAAGTACCCGCGCTCCGAGCTGCGGGAGATGATCAACGGCAAGAAGGCGGAGTGGGACGGGAAGTCCGGCACCCACACCATGGAGCTGGACCAGGCCATCACCAGGACGCCGCGCACCAAGCCGGACGTCATCGCGGGCCAGATCCACGGCGGCGACGACGACGTCATGCAGATCCACCTGTCGGGCCGCAAGCTCACGGTGAAGTACGCCGACGGCGACAAGGACGTCGTGCTCGACCCCGCCTACGAACTGGGCAAGCGGTTCCGCGTGAAGATCCAGGCGTCGAGCGGCAAGGTGAAGGTCTGGTACAACGGCAAGCTCGCCGCCGACCTGCCCGTCTCTGCGTCCAAGAGCTACTTCAAGGCGGGCGCGTACGTGAACTCCAACCCCGACAAGGGCGCCGACCCGGACGACGTGGGCCAGGTCGTGATCTACGGGCTGAAGATCAGCCACAGCGGCTGAGGGAGCCGCCTGCCGGGCGATCGGATGTCCGCGAGTCGCGCCCAGGGCGCAGGCGAGTCGCGCCCTGAGCGTCCGCGAGTCGCGCCCAGGGCGCAGGCGAGTCGCGCCCTGAGCGTCCGCGAGTCGCGCCCAGGGCGCAGGCGAGTCGCGCCCTGAGCGTCCGCGAGTCGCGCCCAGGGCGCAGGCGAGTCGCGCTCTGGGCGCGACTCGCGGTTCGCAGAGCGCGACTCGCCGACACGGACACCCCGACTCGCGCGCACCCAGAGCGCGACTCGCCGACGCCGAGAGCGCGACTCGCCGGGGTGGATCAGCGGCGGGCGGCGACCGTGGCCGCGTAGAGCTCCCGCTTCTTGACCCCCGCCGCCTCGGCCACGGCCGCGACGGCGTCCTTGAGCCGCTCCCCGTCGGCCACCCGCTCCTGCACCACGTCCACCAGCGACTCGACGGTGGGGGCCTCGCGCGGCGCCGCCCCGGCCAGCACCACGGTGATCTCCCCGCGCACCGGGCCGTCCGCGGCCCAGCGGGCGAGGTCGCCGAGCGGCCCGCGGACCACCTCCTCGTGCGCCTTGGTCAGCTCGCGGCACACCGCGGCCGCGCGGTCGGCGCCGAGCACCTCGACGGCGGCGGCGAGGGTGTCGGCGAGCCGGTGCGGCGACTCGAAGAACACCACCGCCCGCGGCTCGGCGGCGAGCGTCCCGAGCCAGCGGCGGCGGTCCCCGTCGCGGCGCGGCGCGAAGCCCTCGAAGCAGAACCGCTCCGCCGGGATGCCGGACAGCACGAGCGCGGTGGTCACCGCGGACGGGCCGGGCAGACACGTCACCGGGAGCCCCTCGGCCGCCGCCGCGGCCACCAGCCGGTAGCCGGGGTCGGAGACGACGGGCATGCCGGCGTCGGTCACGACGAGGACGGTCCGCCCCGCACGCACTTCGTCGAGCAGCCGGGGCAGCCGCGCCGCCTCGACCGCGTCGTAGTGGCTGATCACCCGGCCGGTGACCGCCACCCCGAGTGCCGCGGCGAGCGAGCGCAACCTGCGCGTGTCCTCGGCGGCCACGACGTCGGCCGTGGCCATCGCCTCGCGCAACCGGGAGGAGGCGTCGCGGGCGTCGCCGAGCGGGGTCGCCGCGAGCACGAGGCGGCCGGGACCTGGACCAGAGGACACGGCCACAGCCTACGATCGGGCCGATGGTCACCCGGGGGCTCGAGGGCTTGCGCAGCCGCGCGGCAACCGGGAAACCACCCGTGGTGGGCGTCCAACCGGTGGGGACCTACCCCGAGCTCCCCCCGCGCCCGCTCGACCCCACCGCCGTGCTCGGCCCACCGCCCCCCACCGACCGGCTGCGCGGGTGGCTCGTCACGCTCACGCTCACGCTGGTCGCGGCCGTGGTGCGGTTCACCGGCCTCGGCCACCCGACCGACGGCGGCACCCCGGTCTTCGACGAGAAGCACTACGTGCCGCAGGCGTGGCAGATGCTGCGCAACGGCGGGGTGGAGGACAATCCGGGCTACGAGCTCGTCGTGCACCCGCCGCTCGGCAAGCAGCTGATCGCACTCGGCGAGCTGCTCTTCGGCTACGACGGCTTCGGCTGGCGCGCGGCGTCCGCGCTCGCGGGCACGCTCACGGTGCTGCTCGTCATCCGCGTCGCCCGCAGGCTCACCGGCTCCACGCTGCTCGGCGGGCTCGCGGGCATCCTGCTGATCTGCGACGGCCTCTCGCACGTGCAGTCGCGGATGGGGATGCTCGACGGCTTCTCGGCGTTCTTCGTGCTCGCCGCGTTCGCCGCCGTGCTGTGCGACCGCGACGACGTGCGCGCCCGGATGGCCGTCGTCGTCACCGAGGGGCGCGTGGACGACACCCCGTTCGGCCCCCGGTACGGGGTGCGGTGGTGGCGGCTGCTCGCGGGCGCCCTGCTCGGGTGGGGGTGCGCCGTCAAGTGGTCGGGCGCGTACTGGGTGGCCGGCTTCGCGCTGCTGGTGCTGCTGTTCGACCTCGGCGCGCGGCGCGCGGCCGGCGTGCGGCGACCGTGGGCGGGCACCGTGCGTCGCGACCTCGGCCCCGCGGTGTGGGCCCTCGGCGTCGTTCCGGTGCTCGCGTACCTGTCGGCGTGGTGGGGCTGGTTCCGCAGCGAGACCGGCACCGACCGGTACGCCGTCGGGATCGAGGTGGGCACCGGTGGCGCGTTCTCGTTCCTGCCGGACGCCCTGCGTTCGCTCTGGTACTACAGCGGCCAGGTGCTGGAGTTCCACACGGGCCTCACCACCGAGGCGAGCGGGGTGCACCCGTGGGAGTCCAAGCCCTGGACGTGGCCGATGGGGCTGCGCCCGATGCTCTACTACTACGCGTCGGGCGACCAGGTCACCGGCTGCGGCCGGACGGACTGCATCAGCGCGGTGATGCTGATCGGCACCCCGGCGCTGTGGTGGCCCGCGATCCCCGTGCTCGCGTTCGCCCTGTGGCGGCTGCTGAGCCGCGGCGACTGGCGCTTCGGGGCGGTGCTGCTCGCGTACGCCGCGGGCATCCTGCCGTGGTTCGCCAACATGGCCCGCCAGATGTACTACTTCTACATGGCGCCGCTGGCGCCGTTCCTCGTGCTCGCCACCGTGCTGGCCATGGGCGTGGTGCTCGGCCCGGCCGACGCCGGCCGCGAGCGGCGCCAGACCGGGCTGCTGGTCGTCGGGCTCTGGACCGGCCTCGTCGTCGCCAACTTCGCGTGGCTGTGGCCGATCCTCGTGGGCCTGCCCATCACCCCCGAGATGTGGGACGCGCAGCTGTGGCTGCCGTCCTGGCGGCAGTGACCCTCACGCCGTCGAGAGCAGCGCGCTGGCCGTGAGCGCCAGGCCCGCGCTGAGCAGCTGGGTGCGGGTGAGCCGCTCCCCGAGCACCACGCGCGCCAGCAGCACGACGACCACCGGGTAGAGCGAGACGACGACGGCGCTGATCCCGAGGTCGCCCAGGCGCGTGGCCACGAGGAACAGCACGTTCGCGGCCGTGTCGAACACCCCGCTCACCACCATCAGCAGCAGCGGGCCGCGCGCCCCCCGGCGGGCGGTGGCGGGCGTGCCGGCACCGACGGCGGTCACGGCACGGGCTCGGACGGGCAGCGGCAGGTGGTGCCGCAGGACGAGCGCGACGAGCACCGCGACCGACGCGACGCGGCCGGCGAGCAGGGGCCACAGCCCCGAGTCGTCCGGCGCGGCGTCCACCCCGACGAAGAACGCGCCGAAGCCCACGCCCGCGACCAGGCCCAGCAGCACGCCCGTGCCGGCCGCCCGGTCGGCCCGGGTGCCCGCCGTGGCCAACAGGATCGCCGCCAGCGCGACGGCGACGGCGAGCATCCCCACCGGCCCGAGGCGCTCGCCGCCCAGCAAACCGACGAGCAGCGGGAGCCCGGCCCCGACCACCGCCGACAGCGGCGCGACGACGCCCATCGGCCCGACGGCGAGCGCCCCCAGGTACACCAGCAGCCCCGACGCCCCGGCGAGCCCGGCGAGCACCCCCATGCCGAAGGCGGCGGCCGACGGCCGCCCCGGGACGAGCCCGATCACCAGCAGCAGGCTCAGCAACCCCGCAGCCTGCGCGACGACCGTGACGACGAGCACGGGGGCTCGTCGCGCCGCCAGCCCACCCGCGAAGTCGGCGATTCCGTACGTGACGGCCGACGGCAGGGCGAACGGCAGGGACATCGGACCTCGTCTCCAGGGTTCAACAGACCGAACTGCAAAGAACAGCGAACTTGACGCTAGCCGACGCCGAGCGGGAAGTACAACCAAATATCCGCCGGGGTCCGACAGAATGTCCTCATGCAGTCCCCTGAGGACGTCGCCCAGGCGGTGGGCCGGAACGTGCGCGCGCTGCGCCAGCAGCGGCGGATGACGATCGACGCGCTGGCCTCCGCGGCGGGGGTGAGCCGCGGCACCGTGATCCAGATCGAGACGGCGCGCGGCAACCCGAGCATCGCCACGCTGACGGCGCTGGCGGCGGCGCTGCGGGTGGGTGTGGCCTCGTTGGTCGAGGACGCGTCCGAGCCGCACGTGACCGTCCGCCGCGCGCACGAGGCCGCGACGCTGTGGAGCAGCGCAGCGGGCAGCACGGCGGTGTTCCGGATCGGCACCGACCCGCCGGACGTGGTGGAGCTGTGGGACTGGACGCTGCAGCCGGGGGACGGCTTCGACGGAGAGGCCCACCCGATGGGCACCCAGGAGGTGCTGGGGGTCCTCTCGGGCCGGCTCGGCCTGCGGGTGGGGGCGAGCGAGCACGAGCTCGACGCCGGCGACACGGTGATCTTCGAGGCGCACGCCCCGCACCGCTACTCGGGCATCGGCGACGGTCCGGTGCGGTTCGTGATGGTGGTGCTGCAGCCGGGTGACGCCGGCATGGTGCCGCCGACGAGCATCGCGGAGGCGGAGTTCCCGCTGTCCTAGCAGGTGTCGGGGCGCAGGGTGCGGTAGACGGGATCGACCTCGAGGGTGACCGCCTCGACCTCGGAGCGGTAGACGCACGGGCCGGTGCGCACCTCGACGGTGTCGGCGTCGACGAAGCGGACGTCCGACGGCGCGGGCCCGGCCTCGACGCCCTGGTAGACGACGGCCTCCTGTTCGAACAGGCCGGTGCCGGAGCGGACGACGACGGCGTACACGGGGCGCGCGGGTGTCGGCGCCGCCGCGACGACGACGAGCCGCCGCCCGCCGTCGGCGACCTCGGTGATGGTGTGGTTCTCGACGCTCACCTGCGCGGCGAGCACCACGATCGCCACCCAGCCGAGCACGGCGATCCCGCCGATGCCGAGCACGACGAGCCGCAGCGCCCCGCGCACGAGCACCGCGAACGCGGCGGTGCCGAGGATGACGGCGAGCAGCACGGCGGTGGCGGTGAACCAGCGGATGTGGCGCAGGTGGAACGGGTCGGCGACGGCGAGCGCGGCGAACCCGACGGCGAGCACGGCGCAGGCGGCGAGGACGACGGCACCGCGGAGTCTGCGCACGGACGCATCCTGCCTTGCGGAGCCGCCCGCCGCAGACCCGGTCTGGGCGGCTTGCCGCCAGCTCAGCGCATCGTGCGGGGGCCGCCCCTCGCGGCGGGCCGCGGCCCGCCGCGTGGGCGGCGCCACCAGCAGGCGGTTGGGCCATCGAGTTCCGCGGAACCCGGCGATCGTGCACACCTCGGCAGCGCGGTGCCCACCGGCGGCGCTGTGCCACGGGTGCCGGAAGGCGTGCAACGGAGCCCGCTGGTGCGCCTCGGCTTCCGCGTGATCGGACTGCCGCCCGCCCCGGGGGATGCTGCACCCGGCTGCGGCCCCTACGGGCAGGTGTTCGCGGGCAGGCGAGGGGCCCGCCCGGTATGGCGCGCGGCGCCACCAGCAGGCGGCTGTGTCGTCGAGTTCCGCGGAACCCGAGAGGGCCGTGCCCAGCTCGAGGGCAAGGGTGGCCCCGTGCACGGAGACCGAGGAGGCACGCACGGCGAGCACGCGTTCGGTGGGCCCGCTGGTCGCGCCGCGCTGGTGCCGGGCGACCCTCCGACAGGACATCGCGGGCGGCCCGGGAACCCCCGGCGCAGAGCCTCTCGTGGAGCGGCGGCAGACGCAGGGCGGCACCCCACGAGCCACCCCGGCAAAGGACCGCTGGAATCGCCACCGAACCACAGGAGACGGGGGTCCGGGGGCGCCGCCCCCGGCTGGAGCCTGGGGGCCCGGCCCCAGAGGAAACGCGACACGCGAGCCGACGAGCCCCGCCACAGCCGGGCGAGCACCCACCTCCGAAAGCCATCCGCCCCAGCCAGCCGAGCAGGCAGCCCTCGACCCGCCCGAAGCCAGCAGACCCGAGGCGATGACCAACGAGCCGACCCCAAACCGACCGTCGAACTCACCACCGGACCACAGAAGACAGGGGCCCGGGGGCGCCGCCCCCGCCTGGAGTCTGGGGGCCCGGCCCCAGAGGAAACGCGACACGCCAGCCGGCGAGCCCCGCCACAGCCGGGCGAGCACCCGCCCCCGAAAGCCACCCGGCCCAGCCAGCCCTGAACCCGCCGGAAGCCAGCAGAGTCGAGACGGAGACCAACAGGCCGACCCGGAAACCGATCGTTGAACTCGCCACCGGACCACAGGAGACGGGGTCCGGGGGCGCTGCCCCCGGCTGGGGTCTGGGGGCTCGGCCCCCAGAAAGAACGCGACACGCGAGCCGGCGAGCCAGCCGCAGGCGGGCGAGCAGCCGCCCCCCGAGAGTGGAGCTGAGGGGAATCGAACCCCTGACCTACTCGATGCGAACGAGTCGCGCTACCAACTGCGCCACAGCCCCGTTGTCCGGTGTGCCGGACGGGAACGACCTTAGCAGGGTCTCATTCGCCGGCTGCACGCCGGTATCCCGGTTGGGCCGGGCCGTCGAGATCGTAGAGGTCGGGGTCCTCTTCGTCGGCCTCGACGAGCGAGGTCCCGGCGGGGAGGGCGGGCGGCGGGGCGGGGCGCAGGCGCGGGAGGGCGGGCTCGGGTTCGGGCTCGTCCTCCGGCTCGTCGCGATCGCGGGCGCGTCCGGGCTCGTCGTCGGCGTCCGCCTCGTCGTCGTGGTCGGGGCGGTCCTGCTCGTACCGGTCGTCGTCGTAGTCGTCGTCGTAACGGTCGTCGTCGTACCGGTCGTGGTACCGGTCGTCGTCGTACTCGTCGCCGCGGTCGTCGGCTCGGTAGCGGTTGTCGCGGCGGGTGAGTTCGCGGCCGCGGCGGGCCCACTCGTCGAGTTCGGGGTCGTCGGCGGCGGACGGGCGGCGGGTACCCGCCATGCGCGCGGCCCGGCGTTGCCGGATGGCCTCCTCGAGGCGGACCTGGCGGCGCAGGTAGGCGAGGTAGGCGACGAGGGCGAGGTCGACGGCGCCGTGCGCCCACCACACCCCGGGGATGGCGAAGGCGGCGACGACGCCGGTGACGAGCGCCAGGATGAGCATGGTGAGCACGACCCGCTGGCGGAAGGCGTAGCGCCTGCGCGCGGCGAGCGCGGCGGCTTCGGGGTCGAACCCGCCGCGGCCGGGGCGGTAGCGCGGCCGCGGGGGCTCCCATCCGCGGTCGTCGTGGTCCGGGACCGTGCGGGGGCTCACGTCCTCGGCGCGGTCGTCGTCGACGTGCTCTGGGGCCCGGCCCGTCTCGTCGTCCATCCCGTACACCTCCCGCTCGCGGCCCGTGGCCTGCCCCGGTGTCCGGCGCGGCCGGTCGAGCACCCGCCCGGACAGGGCTGCGACGCTCGGTCGTGCCACTTCCTGCCGGCGTCGTGCGACGGCGGGGACGAGGATCAGCAGCCAGAGCACGACCAGGCTCGCGAAGATCATCGAGCTCGGCACGGCTGCCTCCTACCCCTCCCCCGCGGCGCAGTGAGGAGCGACCCGGTTTCCCCGGCCAAGATCGCTCCCGCGGCCAACGGTAGTGAGCACCACCGGGTGAGCCGGGGAACGACGCGCCGTCGGGTGGAGGTTCACCCCGACGTCGGCGTGGTGTGGACGCGTTCGGCCCGGCCGGCCGCGATGAGGCGTCCGGTGAGGCCGCCGGGGCGGACCTCGTCGGCGGTGAGCGCATAGCAGGCGTGGTCGCGCCAGTCGCCGTCGACGTCGAGGTAGCGGCGGAAGAGGCCCTCCTCGCGGAACCCGAGCTTCTCGAGCACGCGCAGGCTCGCGGTGTTCTCCGGGCGGACCGTCGCCTCGACGCGGTGCAGCCCGACTCGGGTGAAGCAGTGGTCGACGACGAGGGCGACGGCGGCGGTGGTGATGCCCCGGCCGGAGACGGTGGAGTCGACCCAGTAGCCGACGTAGGCCGACAGCAGCGGTTCGCGCACGACGTTGCCGACCATGACGTGGCCGACGAAGCGGTCGTCGAGGGTCACGGCGAACGGCAGCGCCGTCCCGCGCCTGCCGGCCGCGCGCAGCTGCAGCCAGCGGCCGGGCCACTCGCCGGGGGAGTTCCGTTCGACCCAACTGCCGGGCATGGTCGGTTCCCACGGGGCGAGGTACCGCTCGTCGCGGATCCGGATCGCCGACCACGCCGCGCCGTCGCGGAGCCGGACCGGCCGCAGCGCGACGACACCCGCGCGCACGCGCAGCGGGCCGAGCCGGGCGGGCCACCCGGGGTGGCGGGCGGAGTACCGGCCCGGGTACGCGTGCGCCACGGTGTCCCCTACTGGGGGCTGGGCAGGAACGCCACGGTGACCGGTTCGTCCACGGTGGCCTCGGTGAGGTCCTCGGGGAGGATGATCAGCCCGTTGGCCTCGCCGATGGACGACAGCAGGTGCGTGCCGGAGGTGCCGAGCGGCTGCACGAGGTAGTCGCCGGTGGCCTGCTCGCGCAGCAGCCGTCCGCGCACGTAGCCGCGCCTGCCCTTGACCGACGTCACGGGCGAGGTGAGCCGGGCGGTGACCGTCCGCCGGTACGGGTCGGTGCGTCCGAGGGCGAGGCGCACGAGCGGGCGGACCATCACCTCGAACAGCAGCAGCGCGGTGGCCGGGTAGGACGGGAAGAGGAACGTCGGCACCGCGTCGGGTCCGAGCCGGCCGAACGCCTGGGTGGAACCGGGGTGCATGGCGACGCGGGTGGCGTCGATGTCGCCGAGGCCGGCGAGCGCGGACTGGATCTCGGCGCCCGCGCTGCCGCCGACGGCGCCGCAGACCACGATCACGTCGCTGAACGGGAGCCGGTCCTGCAGCGCCGCGCACACCTCGCGGGCGTCGCCGCGGACGAGCCCGGCCCGCGACGTCTCGGCGCCCGCCTCCCGGGCGGCCGCGGTGAGGGCGTGCGAGCAGACGTCGGTGATCTGGCCCGCGCCCGGGGTGCGGGCGAGCTCGACGAGCTCGTCGCCGACCGAGATCACCGACACGCGGGGCTTCGGGTGCACGAGCACCTTGTCCCGCCCCGCTGCGGCGAGCATGGCCACCTGGGCGGCGCCGATGACGGTGTCGCGGCGCACGGCGACGTCGCCCGGCTGCACGTCCTCGCCGATCCGCCGCACGAACGCAGCGGACGGCACGCTCTCGTGCACCTCGAGGCGGGCGGTGCCGCCGTCGGTGTTCGCGATGGGGATGACGGCGTCGGCGAGCGTGGGCAGCGGCGCCCCCGCCGCCACGCGCACCGCCTGGCCCGGCTGCAGCCGGAGCGGCTGGCGGGAACCGGCCGGGATCTCACCGACGACCGGGAGGGTCACCGGCTCGGCGGGAGTCGCCCCCACGACGTCGACGCTGCGCACGGCGTAGCCGTCGATGGCCGCCTGGTCGAACCCGGGCAGCGGGCGCGCGGAGACGACCTCCTCGGCGCAGCGCAGTCCGTGCGCATCCGAGATCGCGACCCGCACCGGCGCGGGGCGGACCGCCGCGGACAGGATCCGCTCGAGCTGCTCGTCGACCGTGCGCACGGCGTCCTCAACCGTTCAGTCGGGCGGCCAGCCAGGCACGCAGGTCGGGGCCGATCTCCGGGTCGTCGAGCGCGAAGTCGACGACGGCGCGGATGTAGCCGGCCGGGTTGCCGAGGTCGTGGCGGCCACCGCGGTGCACGACCACGTGGACCGGGTGCCCCTCGCGGATCATCAGCGCGATGGCGTCGGTGAGCTGCAGCTCGCCGCCCGCACCCGGCTCGATGCGGTCGAGCGCGTCGAACACGGCCCGGTCGAGCAGGTAGCGCCCGGCGGCGGCGAACGTCGAGGGCGCCTCGTCGGGTGCCGGTTTCTCGACCATGCCGTGCACCCGTTTGACGTCCTCGTCGTCGGTGTCCTCGACCTCGAAGACGCCGTAGGCCGAGATCTCCTCGCGCGGCACGTCGAACGCGCAGAGCACGCTGCCGCCGTGGCGGTCGCGCACCTCGGCCATCCGGTTCAGGACGCCGGTGGGCAGCACGAGGTCGTCGGGGAGCAGCACCGCGAACGCCTGCTCGTCGGGGCCGATCGCGGCGCGCGCGCACCCCACCGCGTGGCCGAGCCCGCGCGGCTCGTCCTGGGTGACGGTGCGCACGTCGATCAGCTCGTGGGCGCGGCGCACCTTGGCGACGAGGTCCTGCTTGCCCCGCGCGGCGAGCTCCTTCTCCAGCTCGGAGGAGTCGGCGAAGTACGCGGCCACCGCGTCCTTGCCGGGCGAGCTGACGATCAGCAGCTGCTCGGCCCCGGCGTCCGCGGCCTCGGCCGCCACGAGCTCGATCCCCGGTGTGTCGACGACCGGGAGCAGCTCCTTCGGCACGGCCTTGGTGGTCGGCAGGAAACGCGTGCCCAGACCGGCGGCCGGAACCACGGCGGAGCGGAACGGGCTCTTTCCGGGCGCGGCTTCGCTCATGGCTCGCGAGCCTAACGGCGCAAGTAGGGTCGATGCGTGACGGGACGCGCCGTTCTCGCCGAGAAGACACGCTTGCGTACCGCTCTCGTGGCTGCTCGGAAGGCCATTCCGGCCGAGGAGCGGGCGGCCCGCGCCGCGGCGCTCGCCGCCGCGGCCGTGGATCTCGCCGCCACGACGGGCGGCCCGGTGTGCGCGTACCTGCCGGTGGGGTCGGAGCCGGGGTCGCCCGAGCTCGTGGCCGCCCTGCACCGCGCCGGGCACCAGGTGCTGCTGCCGGTGGTGCCGCCGGAACCGGGTCCGCTCGACTGGGCCGCCTACACCGGACCCGACTCGCTCGCCGCCGGCCCGCTCGGGCTGCGCGAGCCCACCGGGCCGCGCCTCGGCCCGGACGCCGTCTCCCGCGCCCGGCTCGTGCTGGTGCCGGGGCTCGCCGTGGACCGCGCCGGCGCGCGGCTCGGCCGCGGCGGCGGCTACTACGACCGCACCCTGCCGCTCGTGAGGCCGGGCACCCCGGTCGTCGTGGTGCTGAACGACGAGGAACTGCTGGACCGGCTGCCCGCCGAGCCCCACGACCGACCCGTGACGGGCGCCCTGCTCCCGGGAGCGGGCCTCGTCACGCTGGGGAACATCCGGGAGGGGTGACCGGTTATTCTTGGCACTCAAAGCGTTCGAGTGCCAAAGCTCGATCGCGTGTGCCTCCGGAGGGACACGTGCCGACCTACCAGTACGCCTGCACCGCCTGCGACCACCGCTTCGAGGCCGTGCAGTCCTTCACCGACTCCGCCCTGACCGAGTGCCCGGCTTGCTCCGGCAACCTGCGCAAGGTCTTCTCCTCGGTCGGGATCGTGTTCAAGGGCAGCGGCTTCTACCGCACCGACAGCCGCTCCGGTGGTGGCGGGGTTCCGGCCAAGGGCGACAACGGCAAGAGCGACTCCGGCTCGTCCGACTCGAGCTCGTCCAGCAACGGCTCGAAGGACAGCTCCTCGAGCTCCTCGAGCTCCTCGTCCAGCTCCTCCACCGCGGCCGCCGCGTCCTGATCCATCCACATCGCACTCGATCCATCCACAGGTTCGGCAACGCCGCCCCGGTGACGTCGCCACCGACCTAGCGTCGGTCGCATGACCGACCCCCGGCTCGCACCCCGGCCGCTGTCGCGGCTCGGGGTGCTCGTCATCGGCCAGGGCTGGCGCCGGATCGTGCTGCTGCGGCGGGCCGCGGCCGGAGCGCTCGCAGCGCTCGCACTGGTGCTCGCGCTCGCGCCCGGCGGCGACGCGAACGGCGTGCCGGTGGTCGTGGCCGCGGTGGACGTCGCGGCTGGAGCCACCCTGCGCCCGGCCGACCTCGCGGTGCGCCGCTGGCCCGCCGAGCTGGTACCCGCCGGGTCGCTGCCCGATCCGGGCGCCGCGGAGGGGCGCGTGCTGGTCGGGGCGGCGCGGGCGGGCGAGCCGATCACCGACACCCGGCTGGCGGGGGCCACGGCGGGCGTTCCGCCCGGTGCCGCCGCCGTCCCCGTCCGGCTGGCCGACCCCGGCGCCGCGGCGCTGCTCCAGCCGGGCAGCCGGGTCGACGTCGTGACGGTCGGCGGGGAGACCGGCGAGCCCGTCGTCCTCGCCGCGGCGGCGTCCGTGCTCGCGGTGCTCCCGCCCGAAGCGCCGTCGTCGGGCCGGTTGGTGCTGGTCGCGCTGCCGTCGGCGATCGCCGCCCGGGTGGCCGCTGCGTCACTCACCGAACAGGTCGCCGTTACGCTCCGCTAGCGTGTTCAAGGGATTCAAGGACTTCATCCTGCGCGGCAACGTCGTCGACCTGGCCGTCGCGGTCGTCATCGGGGCGGCGTTCGGCAGCATCGTCACGTCGTTCACCGAGCGCATCCTCCAGCCGCTGATCAACGCGGTGACCCCGCCGGAGAGCCCCGGGTTCGGCATCCAGATCGTGCCCGGGAAGGACAGCACCTACATCGACGTCGCGTCGGTGATCTCGGCGGTGATCAACTTCCTGATCGTGGCCGCCGTCGTCTACTTCCTGATCGTGCTACCGCTCAACCACCTCAAGGAGCGGCGCAAGCGCGGCGAGGAGGCGGGCCCGAGCGAGCCCACCGACATCGAGCTGCTCACCGAGATCCGCGACCTGCTGCGCGCCCAGCAGTCGGGCGCCCAGCAGACGGGGACGCGCCGGCCCTGACCCCGGTCAGCCCCGGTCGTGGTGCGGCGGTCGGTTCTCCATGAGCTCGGCGTCGCTCCCGCGCCGATCGGGCCGGTCGTCGCGCTCGTCGGAGGTCGTGTCGGGCAGCACCTCGCCGAACACCTCGTCGAGGCGGCGGCGCACCGCATCGGGCAGCTGGTCCACCCCACCATCGTGCACCGGTGCCACCATTGGCGGTATGGGACTCACGGACAGGGCCAAGGAGCTCGCCGACGTCGCGCTGCAGAAGGCGGGTGAGCTGTCGGAGGTGGCGCGCGAGAAGGCGCCCGGCTACCTCGACCGTGCGGCCGATCTCGCCGTGAAGGCGGCCGACGTCGCCGCGACCAAGGTCGACCACGTCACCGGTGGCCGGTTCCACGACAAGATCGAGGAGGTCACGGCGAAGGTCGGGGAGTCGCTGGACCGGCCGCGCCAGACCGACTCCCCCACGGTGGTCGTCGAGCCGGACGAGCCGCGGAACGCCTCGAACTGACCCGCCTCAGTCGATCCCGGACAGCTCCGAGATCACGTGCGAGACGAGCGGGGTCAGCGTGGCCATGCCGTCGCGCACGGCGGCGCGGGACGGGGCGAGGTTGACCACGAGGGTGCTGCCCGAGACGCCGACGAGCCCGCGCGACAGCCCGGCGTCCACGGCCCCCGCGGCGAGGCCGGAGGCGCGGATGGCCTCGGCGATGCCGGGGATCGGACGGTCGAGCACGCCCGCGGTCGCATCGGCCGTGACGTCGCGCGGGGACACCCCGGTGCCGCCGACCGTGACGACGAGGTCGACCCCGCCGATCACGGCGGTGTTGAGCGCGTTGCGGATCGCCACCGGGTCGCCCGGCACGACGACGACGCCGTCGACGACGAGGCGCGCCTCCTCGAGCAGCTCGGTGACCAGCGGACCGATGGAGTCCTCGCGTTCCCCGTGACTGACCCGGTCGTCCACGACCACCACGAGGGCTCGACCGATCTGGGGTGGCGCCATCTCCATGGCGCTCAACTTAGCGGTGTCACCCCGGGTCCACGCTCACCCGGTCCGGCGAACGCCGGGTCGCGCCGGCGCTGGGAGGGGGAACCGGCGCCGACGCGACGGGCGCCCCGGCGTGGGGCACCAACGCCGGGACAACGAAACGAGACCAGAAGGTCACGATCGCGTCAACCGCTGGCCACGACGATCCACCGGTGGTGCGAAGCCCCCGCCCGGCGCGAGCCCCGCGAGCGGTCTAGTTCGGCGCGGCGGTGAGGGTGGCCGTCACCGTGCGGTCGGCGAGCTGGACCTCGACCACCTCGCCGGGCGCCCGGGACCCCACGGCGGCCTGCAGATCGGTGCCCGTGGTGATCCGCTGGTCGCCGAAGCGGAGCACGATGTCGCCCTCGCGGATGCCCGCCTGCTCGGCGGCGCCGCCCGGGGTGACGCCCTTGATGATCGCGCCCGCCCGCTGCGGGTCGTCGGTGACCGTCACACCGAGCACGGCGCGGGAGGCGCGCCCGGTGCGCTCGAGCTCCTCGGCGACGCGCCGGGCCTGGTTGATGGGGATCGAGAAGCCGACGCCGATCGACCCGCCCTGGGCGCCGGTGGTGGCGATGGCGGAGTTGATGCCGATGACACGGCCGTCCATGTCGACGAGCGGCCCGCCGGAGTTGCCCGGGTTGATCGCGGCGTCGGTCTGCAGGGCGTTGAGCACGGTCGGGGTGTTGGCCCCGGACTCCGCGCCGACGTTCACGGCCCGGTCCACCGCGCTGATGATGCCGGTGGTGACCGTGCCGCCGAGCCCGAGCGGGGCGCCGAAGGCGACCACCTGCTGGCCCACCCGCACCGACTCGGAGTTGCCGAGCTCGACCGGCACGAGCCCGGACACGTTCTGCGCCCGGAGCACCGCGAGGTCGGAGCTCGGGTCCCGGCCGACGATCTGGGCCGGGGCGCTGGACCCGTCGTGGAACACGGCGGTGACGGTGCCGCCCTGAGCGGCCTCCTCCACGACGTGGTTGTTGGTGAGCAGCAGCCCGTCCGGGCTCAGGACCATCGCCGAGCCCTCCCCGGACGCGGCGGGCCCCTCGACCCGCAGCTGCACGACACTCGGCAGGACGCGGGCCGCGACGGCCTCCACGGGGGTGGTGGGCGCGCTGGCCTGGTCGACCGACGGCAGCGGGAGGTCGAGCACCCCGCTCGACCCGGTGCGGCCGCCGCCCGCGAGCGAGTTGCCGACGACCCCGCCGATCACCCCCGCCAGCACGACCGCGGCCAGCGCGAGCGCGATGAACGGGCCCCGCCGGGGCGCCGTCGCCGCGGGCGCCGCCTGGGGGTAGGGCCCGGACGGCGCACCGTACGCCGGGACGTGGGGCTGGTGGTACGGGTTGGCGTAGGCCTGCGGGTCCGCCTGCTGGGCGCCGTACCAGCCCCCGTTCGCGGCCTGTCCCGGCTGGACGCCGTAGCTCGGCCAGCCGCCGCCCCAGGTGGGCGCGGTGGGGTACGCCCCGTGCTCCGGCAGGCCGCCGGCCCGCCCCTGCCACCCGTTGGGCGGGGGCATCTCCGCGGTGGTCGAGGCGCCGTCCCGGTCCTGCGTGCCGTCGGCGATGGCCCACCCGGGCCGCTGGTCCGACTGGTCACCGGGGTTGCGCGGCACCCCCTCGTCCGGCCCTCCCGCGGGCTCGTCGTGGTGGGAGGGGTGGTTCGCCATGCCATCACCGAATTCGCGTCAGGGGACGTGCGCACCCAGCCTAGCGACGACCGGGCGGGAAGTTCCGATCTTCCGGGTCAGGCCGACAGTCTGCGCCCCGGGAGCCGCATCGCGAGCAGCGCCCCGCCCTCGGGCGCCCGGCCCGCCCACACCGCACCGCCGTGGCGCACCGCCACCTGCCGGACGATCGCGAGCCCGAGGCCGGAACCGGGCATCGTGCGCGAGCTCGCCGCGCGGTAGAAGCGCTCGAACACGAACGGCAGGTCCTCGTCGGCGATGCCCGGCCCGGCGTCGGCGACCTCGAGCACCACCCACCAGTCGTCCAGCGGCCGCATCTGCACGCGCACCCGACCGCCGGGCGGGCTCCACTTCGCCGCGTTGTCGAGCAGGTTGAGCACGGCGCGTTCGAGCGCCGTCGCGTCGCCGGTGAGCGTCCACGGGACGAGGATCGGGTCGAACTCGACGTCGCCCGCGCGCCTGCGGGCCCGCTCCAGCGCCCGCATCACCACATCGGTGAGCTCGACCGGCTCGTGCACGACCATCGGGGCGTCCTCGCGGGCCAGCTCGACGAGGTCGCCCACGAGCGTCGACAGCTCGGCGACCTGGGCCTGGACGTCCTCGAGGATCTCGGCGCGCTCGGACTCCGGCAGGTCCCGCGCCCCCGGTTTGCTGGCGGCGGCGAGCAGCTCGAGGTTCGTGCGCATCGAGGTCAGCGGGGTGCGCAGCTCGTGGCCCGCGTCCGCGACGAGGCGCCGCTGCTGTTCCTGCGAGGCCGCGAGCGCACCGAGCATCTCGTTGAAGCTCGCGGTCAGCCGCGCGAGCTCGTCGGACCCCTCCACGGGGATCGGGCGCAGGTCACCGGTGGCCGTCACGCGTTCGGTCGCAGCGGTGAGGCGGTCGACGGGGCGCAGCCCGGCGCGGGCGACGGCCACGCCCGCGATCGCGGCGACCACCACGCCGAGCCCGCCGACCACCGGCATCGCCACGCCGAGCTTCGTGAGCACCTGCTGGGTGGCGTCGAGCCGCTGGGCGATCACGAGCGCCTGCCCCGGCCCGGCCTGGACGGCCACCACCCGGTACGGCACGCCGCCCTCGGTGGCCGTGCGGGTCGAGGAGCTCTCCCGGCCCCGCGCGACCTCCAGCTCGTCCTCGCCCAGCGGCGGGGCGGACGCGGCCCCCTCCGCCGAGATCGCCGGCCCGTTCGCGAGCAGCAGCGCCAGGCGGATGTCGCCCGCGCCGAGGACCTCGGTCGGGATGGTGGCGAGCACCTCCGGTTCGCCCAGCTCGCTCTGGGCGGCGGAGGTGGCGCGCTGCAGGAGGTTGGCGTCGAGCGTCTGCATGATGTTGACGCGGACGGTGACGAACGCGGCCGCCGACACCAGGACCACCGCCAGCGCCGCGACGAGCGCCGCGAGCACGCCGACGCGGGTGCGCAGGGAGAGCTGGTCGAACGCCACCAGCCGGGACGGCCTCCCCTGCGGCTGCGGGGCGGCGGGCCAGGTCACGGCGGTGTGTCGCGCAGGACGTACCCGACGCCGCGCACGGTGTGGATCAGTCGCGGCTCCCCGCCTGCCTCGGTCTTGCGCCGCAGGTAGCCGATGTAGACCTCCAGCGCGTTGCCGGTGGTCGGGAAGTCGTAGCCCCAGACCTGCTCCAGGATCTGGGTGCGGCTGAGCACGCGCCGCGGGTTGGCCAGGAGCAGCTCCAGCAGCGTGAACTCGGTGCGGGTGAGGCTGATCCGGCGGTCCCCGCGGCGGACCTCGCGCGTCTCGGGGTCCAGCGTGAGGTCGGCGAACTGCAGCGGCCTGCTCTGGCCGCCCGCCCCCGAGCCGTCGTCCGTCGTCCGCCTGCGCAGCAGGGCCCGCAGCCGGGCGAGCAGCTCCTCGAGGGCGAACGGCTTGGGCAGGTAGTCATCGGCGCCCGCATCGAGCCCGGCGACGCGGTCGGAGACGGCGTCCCGCGCGGTGAGCACGAGGATCGGCAGCTCGTCGCCCGCGGCGCGCATCCGGCGGCACACCTCGAGCCCGTCCACCCGCGGCATCATCACGTCGAGGACCATCGCGTCCGGGCGCCGCTCGAGCACGGCGTCCAGGGCCGCCTGGCCGTCGCCGGCGAGCTCGACCTCGTAGCCGTTGAAGGCGAGGGAGCGGCGCAGCGACTCCCGGACGGACCGGTCGTCGTCCACGACGAGAATGCGCATGCGGCCAGTGTGGACGCGCGATCTGAGACGCGCCTGAGAGGCCCCTGTGGCGCTGCCAACGTTCCCCACCGGGGTGACCAGGTAATTCGGCGGCGCCCTCGCCCCGCCCCGCGCTACCGTTCCCGCATGGCGAGCGTGCGGCGATTTCCGCGCCCCCGGCCGCGGTGCGGCCGCGCGGGCGTCGCTTGCGCCTGATCCCGCGCGGCCGGGCGGCCGGGGATGAGCCCACCCGTCGTCGCCTCCCGTGAGGAATCGCCGTGTCCGCCACCACCCTCTCCCCCGACCGCGTCACCGCCGCGCTGGCGCTGCGGGACCTGTCCGACCCGGCGCAGGGGACGCACGCCGTCGGGCTACTGCTCGAGGCCGTCGTCGAGGCGCTCGCCGCCCGCTGGGGCTGCGCCGTGCGGGTGCTGCGCGCGTCGCCGTGCGTCAGCGTCGAGGACAACTACGACCGCCTCGGCTACCCGCCGTCCGCGATCACCCGCGACGCCCGCTACTCGCGCTACCTCTCCGACACCGTGGTGCTGCGCAGCCACACGACGGCCGGGGTCCCGCCCGCGCTGCGCGCGCTCGCGAAGGAGCCCGACCCGCCCGCCGACCTGCTGCTCGTGCTGCCCGGCCTGGTGTACCGCCGCGACGTCATCGACCGCCTGCACGTCGGCGAGCCGCACCAGGTCGACCTCTGGCGCATCAGCGAGGGCGAGGTCGACCTGGACGAGATGGTCCGCGTGCTCGTCGACGCGGTGCTGCCCGGGGCGCGGTGGCGCGCCGTGCCCGCGCAGCACCCCTACACCGAGCAGGGCCGCCAGGTGGACGTCCGCGTCGGCGACGACTGGGTCGAGCTCGCCGAGTGCGGGCTCGCCGCGCCGCACGTGCTGGAAGCGGCCGGGCTGGACCCGGCCCGCCGGCGCGGGCTCGCGCTGGGCATGGGGCTCGACCGCGCCGTGATGCTGCGCAAGGGGGTGCCCGACATCCGCCTGCTGCGGGCGACCGACCCGAGGATCGCCGAGCAGATGCGCGACCTCGCGCCGTGGCGACCGGTCTCGACGCTGCCGCCCGTCCGGCGCGACCTGTCGATCGTCGTCGCGGCCGCCGTCGACGACGAGCTCCTCGGCGACCGCGCCCGCAGCGCGCTGGGGCCCGACGCCGACGTGTTGGAGAGCCTCTCCGTGGAGACCCGCACGCCCCACGAGCGGCTCCCCGCGCCCGCCCGCGCGCGGCTGGGCACCGAGCCCGGCCAGGAGAACGTGCTGCTGCGGCTGGTCCTGCGCCCGCTGGACCGGACCCTCACCGACGCCGAGGCCAACGAGGTGCGCGACCGCGTCTACGCCGCGCTGCACGAGGGCCCGCACCACGAGTGGGCCTGCGCCGCCGGACGACGGGCTGGGCCGGCGTGAGGCCGTTCCCGGGTGCCGCCTTGTGCGGGGCTGGCAGGAGGCGGTCAGGACGGCTGGGGGCGGCGGTCGACCACCTCGTGGTGGGCGGCGCGCTCGTCGAACCGGGACAGCACCGCCCTCGCCGGAGCAGGGACGTGGCTGACCGCGTAGTCCTCGCCGGTGAACGCCTTGATCGACTCGAGGTCGTCGAACCACATCATGGTCACGAACTCCACCTCGTCGTCGTGCGCGCGGCGCAACAGGTCGATGTGCCGGAACCCCGGGATCCGCATCGCCTCGATGCCGGGGATCACCTCGCCCCTGACGACCGACTCGTAGGCGTCGGCGTTCTCGGGGGTGGTCCAGCCGTGCCAGATCCGACAGATCATCCGCAGACCGTCCTCCAGGACTCGGGTGCCTCGGGCAGCAGACGCTATGCGCCACCCCCGACATCCCGGCGCCACCCGGACCGCGAACGGGGTCCCGCTACGCCGCCCACTCGGTCAGCACGTTCTGCGCGTCGCCCACGACGCGGGCGTGGAAGGCGGGGTCGACCGGCCCGTCCGGGTGCAGGTCGATGTTCACGCAGAACGCACCCGCCGCGCGGGCCATCGGCGCGAGCCACGACGCGGGCGCCACCCGGCCGGACGTGCCGATCGCGAGGAACAGGTCGCAGGCCGAGACCAGCCGCCGCGCCGCACCGAGCGCCCCGGTGTCGAGCATCTCCCCGAACAGGACCACGGCCGGCCGCGCGGGCTCGGTGCATTGCGCGCACCCCGGCGGGTCGCCGGCCCGGGCCTCGTCGGCGGGCCCGATCCAGCCGCAGAACGCGTCGTCGAGGCAGCGGGCGAGGCCCGCCGAGCCGTGCAGCTCCACCACGTCGACCGACCCCGCGGCCTGGTGCAGCCCGTCGACGTTCTGCGTGATCACCGACGCCCCGACGGTCGCGAGCGCCCGGTGGGCCGGCGTCGGGCCCGCGGCCGCCGCCGTCTTCCACATGCCGCCCCAGACCTCCCAGAGCGCGTCGACGTTGCCGGGCAGCAGGTGCGCGTGCATGGCGCGCTCGACCTCCGGCGCGAGCGTCCAGCGCCCGTCCGGGCCGCGGAACGTCCCGAGTCCGGCCGCCACGCTGATCCCCGCCCCGGTGAGCGCGCAGATCCGGGTGAACCGCTCCCGCGGGGCGACCTCGGCGAGGCTCTCGACGTCCACGTGTCCTCCCTCCGACTCGCCGATCCTCACACTCGTGCGCCGCCGGCGCCCGGCCCGGGCTGCGCGGCCGGTCACGGCTAGTATCGGTCCGCAAGCCCTCGTAGCTCAGGGGATAGAGCACCGCTCTCCTAAAGCGGGTGTCGCTGGTTCGAATCCAGCCGGGGGCACGCAGACGGGTGGCGACGCAGGACGTTCGCCGGCCCGGCGGCTTTCACCGGACCGCCGTGGTCTGCGGTGTCCGCGGTCGTCGTCCGCGAGTCCGCCGAGTTCGCGGGCGACTGCGGGCTCACCCCGCAGCGGGTGGACGGCGTGGACGAGATCGAGGTGGGCTACCACATCCGCGCCGACCTGCAGGGCAACGGCTACGCCACCGAGGCGGCCGCCGCCTGCCGCGACTTCGCCCGCGACGTCCTCGGTGTCCGCCGCCTGATCGCGATCATCGACCCCGCCAACGCACCCTCGCAGCGGGTCGCCGTCAAGATCGGGCTGGAGCGGGAGAAGACCGCCACCGTCCTCGGCGGGGAGCGGGTCGTCTTCGCCGGAGCCCTCTGACCGCGCCTACGCCGCGGCCAGCACCGCCCCCAGGCCCTCCCGCAGGTCGGCGACGAACGAGTCGGGGACCTCCAGCGACGGGAAGTGCCCGCCCGCATCGGCCGTGCGCCACCGGACGATCCGCCGGTACCGCTCCTGCGCCCACGGCCGCGGGCACTTCTCGACGTCGCGCGGGTACGTGGTGATCGCGGACGGGACGTCGACGCGCAGGTCGGGGTCGAGCGAGTCGTGGCTCTCGAAGTAGATGCGGGCGGCCGACGCGCCGGTGCGGGTCAGCCAGTACAGGGTGACGTCGTCGAGCACCCGGTCCCGCGGGATCCGCTCGAACGGGCTGTCGTCGGTGTCCGACCAGTCCGCGAACTTGTCGAGCAGCCACGCGAGCAGCCCGACCGGGGAGTCGACGAGCGAGTAGCCGATGGTCTGCGGCCGGGTCGCCTGCTGCTTGGCGTACGCGGCGCGGTGGCCCCAGAAGTGGCGGGTCTCCTCCGCCCACCGGCGCTCGTCCTCGGTCAACCCGTCGGTGGACAACCCGGGCGGCCCCTGGGCGAACGTCGAGTGGATGCCGATGACGTGCGAGCCGAACCGGCCGCCGAGGACCGTGGTGATGTTGCCGCCCCAGTCGCCGCCGTGCGCGAGGAACCTCGGGTAGCCGAGCCGCCCCATCAGCTCCACCCACGCCGCCGCGATCTTCTCCGTCCCCCAGCCCGTGGTGGCCGGCTTGTCGCTGTAGCCGAAGCCCGGCAGCGAGGGGACGACGACGTGGAACGCGGGCGCGGCGGGATCGCGCGGCTCCGCCAGTTCGTCCACCACGTCGACGAACTCGGCGACGCTGCCCGGCCAACCGTGGGTCACGACCAGCGGAACCGCGTCCGGGCGCGGCGAGCGCCGGTGCAGGAAGTGGATCCCCAGGCCGTCGATCGTCGTGCGGAACTGGCCGATCGCGGCGAGCCGGTCCTCGAACCACCGCCAGTCGTAGCCGGTGCGCCAGTGGTCGACGACCTCGACGAGGTCGGCGAGCGGGACACCTTGGTCCCACCGGTCGCGGCCGGCGCGCTCGACCGTCTCGGGCTCCGGGAGCCGGGCCGCCGCCAGCCGGGCGCGCAGGTCGTCGAGTTCGGCATCGGTGGCGCGGGCGGCGAACGCCTGCACGTCGCGGGCTGGACGGGACATGGCACCTCCTGGCCGTCGCGGAGCCGACCCACCGTCGATGTGAACCGGCTAAGCCGGTTCTACACGCCATCGCGGGCAAAGGCAACCGGCTAAGGTGGTTCCATGAGCGAGAGGTTCCCCGAGTTCCGGCTCGGCACCGTGCTGGCGACGAGCTTCACGGGGACCCTGTCGGAGCGGTACGGCACCGCCGTGGAGCGGATCCCGACGCCGCATCGGCTCGTCGACTGGCTCGCCGAGTACGGCCTCGACGTCGACTCCTGCACGCCCGCCCAGCTCGACCGCGCCCGGGAGCTGAGGGAGGCGATCCACGCCGCCGGGACGGCCGCCGCGACCGGCGAGCCGCTGCCCGCGCCGGCCGTCGAGCTCATCAACGACTGCAGCGTGGACGGCCGGGCCGCGGCCGTCCTGACCCCCGACGGCGCCCGGCGCTGGCGGCTCAGCTCGCCCTCCCGCGTGGAGGACGCGCTGGGCGTGATCGCCGCCGACGCGATCGAGATCATCTCGGGTGAGCGGGACGGGCGGCTGGCCCTGTGCGCGTCGCCGACCTGCCGGGCCGTCTTCTTCGACACCAGCCAGAGCCGCACCCGCAGGTGGTGCGACATGAACACCTGCGGGAACCGCCAGAAGAAGGCGCGGTTCCTCGCCAACCGGCGCCGGGCCGCCGCGGCCGACCGGTGACGAGGGCCGTCACGCCTGGTCGTGCCTGCGGCGCATCTCCTCGGTGAGGTCCTCGGCCCGCCGCGCGTGCGCGTCCGGGACCGACGCCTCCAGCCGCTCGACCCGGGCGGTGATCAGGTCGAGCTGGACCGAGAGCTCCCGCGCCGCGCTCTCCGGGGGTGCCGCGGGCGCCCACGCGAACCAGGCGTCGAGGCACTCCGCGAGGTCGGCGCGGACGACCTCGGCGACCTCGGCGAGCCGCTCGGGCGCCGCCCGCCGGTCGACCTCCAGGTCGGGCACCCGGTCGAGCCGGTCGAGCAGCAGTCGCAGGGTCCGCGCGATCCGGCGCACGGCGGCCTCCGCGCCTGCCGGCAGCTCGTCGCGCTGCAGCTCGACGCGGGTGAGCTGCGCCTCGACCTCGGTGCGCAGGGCGTCGACCAGGCTCGGCTCGGCGGCGGGCGGCTCGGCCCGGGCGGACGGCGTGACCAGCGCGGCCACCGCGTAGAGCCCGGCCGCGACGAGCGGCCACGCCTGGTCGACCAGCCCGGCGAGGTGCAGCCCGGCGCCCGCGAGCGCACCCGCCAGCCCGGCGACGTTCTTCCGCGAGCGGAGGTAGCGCCGCACCGCACCCGTCCGGTCAGCCATCCCGGCGGCCCCCGCTCCCCGGCTCGGTCGTCGGTTCCGCCCCGGATTCTGCCGCCCGCGCAGCCGGCCGCGCATCAACCGCCACCGGTGCCGAGCGGGCGCGGCGCGCCGGGGCCGAGGGGCGCCGGGCCCGCCCGCAGCACCGCCGTGGTGAGGTCGTCACGGCCACCCGCGGCGCGGGCGGCGTCGGCGAGCGCGCGGGCGGCCTCGGCCGGGTCGATGCGGGCGCGGCCGGAGAGCGTCGCCGCGAGGGCCTCCGCGCTGGGCAGGTAGCGCCACAGCCCGTCGGTGGCCAGCACGACGAGGCCGGGCACGTTCGGGGCGAACGTGGTGACGGTCGGCGCGGGGCGGTAGTCGCTGCCCGCCCAGCGGGTCATGACCCCGCCGTCGGCGATGTCCCCGCCGCGGGAGTCGTCGTCGGTCAGGGTCTGCCCGGCCTCGCCGCGCACCAGTGGCAGGTAGAAGGCGCGGGCCGTGCCGGCGTGGATGGTCGTGACGGTTCCATCCGCGCCGACGTGGGCGGCCAGGTAGGCCACGGCGCCGTGCCCGCGCTCGGGGGTGTAGCCGCTGGTGAGGGCGTCCAGGCCGGCCTGGTGCGCATCGAGCAGGGCCTGCGCCGGGGTGCGGGCGGCCCGGTCGGTGCGGGCCAGCTCGGCGCGGAACGCCGTGGCGAAGTCGATCGCCGCGAACCGCGAGGCCGGGTAGCTGAACACGCCGTCCACGACCAGGGCGACGCGGTCGCCGTTCGGCAGTACCAGGAGGGTGGCGGCGTCCTGGTTGGTGCGGTTGCCGAGGCCGCGGCGGGTCGCGACGGCCACGTCGGCGCCGGTCAGGTCGTCGTCGCCGTAGGGGTGCTCGACGCGGTCGCGGTGCGGGACCAGCGGGGACACCCCCGGCGCGGGCATCGCGACCTCGTCGAACAGGTCGGGGTGCGCCGAGCGCAGCGCCTTCGCCGCGAGACGGGCCTTCTCCATCACCCGCATCCCGCCGATGGTGCGGTGCAGCTGCGACGCCCAGCCGTAGTCGCGGTCGATCGCGTAGCGCTCCAGCGACAGGCGGGCCTCGGCCAGCGCCGCGTCCCGCTCCGGCCCGGGCGGCAGGCCGTCGAGCCGCTTGCGGACGGCGTGGAGCTCCTCGGTGATCTCGCGCAGCCAGTGGTCGGCCGTGGGCGGGAACGGGTCGGCGCCGGGCGCGTGCCGCAGGGTGCGGTCGGCGCCGCTCAACGCGCGGTCCACCTGGTGCGGGTGGGCCCCCACCGCGCCCAGCGCGGCCGCGGCGCGGCGCTGGGCCTCGCGCAGCCGCCCGTACTCCTCCACCTGCACGTGGCGGGCCGCGTGCAGCAGGCCGGCCGCCTCGACGGGCATCCTCCCGCCCGGGTCCTGCGCGGTGAGGAGGTCACCGACCCGCAGCGCCCGCAGGTAGAGCCGGTCGGAGGCGTCGGTGCGGCGCTGCAGCGCCGCCAGCGCGCGGCGCTGCCGGCTCGGGGTCACCCACTGCTTCAGGCGCGCCACGGCCAGGTCGCGCACGCCGCGGGCCAACCGGACGGGGGCCGCGGGGCGGTCGGGCGGCAGCGGCCAGTCGCGCGCGCCCGCCGAGTGCCGCATCCGGTACGCGAGCCCGGTCAGGCGGCGCGCCGCGATGCCCGCGTCGTCGATCCAGCCGTCGCGCCAGTGGCGGAACGCCAGGTCACCGTTGCGCAGCAGGTCGTGGAGCGCCGCGACGGCGGCCCGCTCGGCGTCGGTGACGCCCGCCGGCCCGAGCCGCGGGACGGCGAGCGCGACGAGCTCGGCGCCGCCCGGCAGCCGCGACGTGTCGAACAGCCACGCGTACGTGGCGTCCGCCCGCACCGCGTGCCGCAGGCGCGGCCGGGCCGCCCGCCAGAGCGCGGCCAGGTCGGCCGTGACCCGGTAGCCGCCGGCAGCGTCGGCCTCCAGCGCGCCCATCTCGGCCAGGGCGGAGAGGGTGTCGGCCCAGCCGGTGCCGCCGTAGCGGGCCGCCAGCTCGGCTGCGGTCGCCGGGCCGCGTAGGCCCGCGAGCAGCAGCAGCCGCTCCAGCAGGGTGTAGGGCACCGGGTTCGGCGGGACGACGACCGCCCTGGCGATCGCGGCGTCCCACCGTTTCCGCACCTCGCGCCGGTGGGCCCGCGTGAGCTGGACCTCGATGCTGAGCTGCGCGGCCGAGCGCAGCACCCGCATCCCGGCCGCGAGCTGGCGCATCTCGACCAGGCGCGCACGGGTCGCGGCCGGGTCGCCCGCCGCGAGTCCCCGCTCCTCGGCGGCCGCGGCGTCCGCGGCGCTGCGGGCCCGCTGGTCGGCCAGCTGCGCCACCAGCTCCAGCGGGTCGCGGCGCGGCTTGCCCATCCCCACGAGCTCGAACTCCAACGCCGCCAACGCGGCGCGCGCCCGCTCGAGGTTCGGGTGCCCGTCCTGGTCGGTGTCCAGGTAGTGCTGCTTGAGCACCTCGAGCAGCACCTTGCGCGGACCGGCCAGGTACTCGGCCCGCAGCTCGGTGCGCTGCTTCGCGTGTTCGGCCAGCCGGGCGCGCCAGGTCCGGTGGCCGGGTGGAGGCACGGACCCGCCCGCGGCCGCGGCGAACTCGGCCCACAGCTCCTGGCCGAGCATCCGGTGGAAGTCGACGACCGTCGCGTCGCCCGCCCGGCCGGCGCTGCGCAACCGGTCGGCCACCAGCGCGAGGGTGGCCGGGTCGGCGGCGAGGATCGGTACCACCAGCGTGATCGTCCGGACGTGGTGGGCCCGCCGCTCGTGCGCAGCGCGCTGCTCGTCCCACAGGGCCTCGAGGACCTTCCGGTCCGCGGGCAGCGGGTCCCACTCGTCCAGCGGACGGTGGATCTCGGCGGTCATCCGCCGCCACAGCCGCCTCGCCAGTCCCTCGGCCAGGCTGCGGTCCAGCTTCTCCGGGGCGGGGCTGGGCCACCCGAACGCGGCGAGCAGGGCGTCCAGGTCCCGCCGGTAGTCGCTGACCCGCTGGTGCAGGCGGTCGCCGCGCCACACCCGCCACCGGGACGGCCGCTCGGGCGAGCGCAGCGCGCGCTTGCTGCGGAAGCCGTAGTAGCCGTTGCGGAACTCGTCGGCGTCCCGCCACAGCTTCCCGATCAGCCACACCGAGGTGGCCATCACCGCGAACCGCGTCAGCACGGTCGGGAGCGAGTTGTCGTGCGTCTCGATCCACGCGCGGTCGACCCAGGCCAGGTTGATCACGATCGCCGACAGCCCGGCCAGCACGGGGTCGAGCGCCTTGCGCCGCAGCAGGCGGGTGTCGACCGGCGAGAAGTTCGTGTAGTCGAGCCCGGCGGCCAGCAGGCGCCGGATCCGGTCCCGGCTGCCGCCCGACTCGGCCGCGTTGCGCTGGGCCTCGAGCGACTTCCGCTTCACGATCGGCGCCATGACCCGGCCGACGAGCACGTTGGCGTACTCGGCGATCACCGTCGGCGAGGCGTACACCACGGTGGCGACCAGCACTGCGTTGATCAGATCGCCCCACGCCCCCGGCGCCGGCCCGCCGCCGAGCGTGCTGATGACGAACGCCACCGCCGCCGAGAGCGTGCCGGACACCGCCGCCTTGATCAGCCTGGTGCGCGCGACGTCCTTCTGCTGCAGCACCGAGCCGGTGATGCCCGCGACGACCGCCGCGGCGATCGGCCACAGCCCCACGTAGCCGGTGACCAGGTCGAACGCCCGGGCCAGGCCGAGCGCGGCGGTCGCGGTGTAGGCGGCGACGGCCGACGCCCACGCCGCCGCCCGCGGCCTGGTCTGCATGCCGGAGCTGCGGTTGACGTGCTGGCGGCGCAGCACGTACCGGAACACCAGCCCCGCCGTGATCGCGGGCACGAGCAACGCCTTGACCCCGAACAGGCCGGGCTGGTCGGCGAACACCGGCCAGTGGCGCCGCAGCAGGTCGGCGACCGGGTCGGCGGCGACGGCGGCACCGAGCCCGCTCATCGACCAGAGCGCGAGCCGCCCGGCCTGCGCCCGCAGCCCGCGCGCGAGCGCGCGCAGCGGCGGGGCCCGCGGGTTGCCCGGCGTCCACACCGCTCGGACGGCCGCGGGCAGCGCGACCCCGGCGACGATCGCGCCCGCCGGCACCGCCGCGGCGCCCACCTCGACGACCCCGAGCACGCCGCCTGCCAGCAGGCCGACACCCACACCGACGCCGAAGGCGGTGATCCGCACCCGCCGCGGCCGCACCCGGTCCGCGACCGGGACGTCCAGGCCGAGTCCGGTCCAGATCCGCATCCGCACCCCGGCCAGGCCGTGGCCGCGCGCCGCCCTGGCCATCCGCCGGTCGGCCCGCTCCGGTGCCACCCCGGCCTCGATCGCGACCCGGGCGCCGCGGGCCTGCGCGGCGGCCAGCGCCCGTTCCGCGGCGGCGCGCGCGGCCACGGCGTTCGGCACCGCCGGGTGCGCCTCGGCGAACCGGCTCGCCACCACCGCGAGGACGCGGTCGAACGACACGCCGGTCCGCGGGGTCCCGGCCGGCGGCTGGACCCGGGCGGGGTCGAGGAGGGCGGCCCGGTCGAGCAGCCGACGGACCGCGCGCTCGGTGAGGTTCAGGTCCCGGGCGATGAGCCGGGCGAGCTGGTCGTCGGTCAGCCGGGCGCCGCGTGGCCGGGCCGAGTTCACCACCGACAGCCAGCCGATCCAGCCGAGCTGCTCGGCGGTGACCGCCCGCGCCGCCGCCCGCTGCTCGCGGCGCAGCAGGCGCTCCGCGGCACCGACCGCCGCCCTCGCCCGGGCCACGACCCGGACCTGCGCGCGCAGCACCGGGCCCGCGCGCACCCACGTCACGAACCGGTGCCGGCCGTGGCGCAACCGGGTGCCGGTCGCCCGGATCGCGGCACGGGCACGCTGCCACGCGGCGGCGAGCGCCGCCCCGACGACCCGGCGGGCCTCGACGACCCGCACGTGGACCCGGTCGACCGCGGCCCGGCCGCGGGCCGCGGCGCGGGCCCGCAGGTCGCGCAGCTGCCCGGGCACGAGCACCGCCCGGGCGTGCAGGCCGCTCGCCCGCCACCGGTCCCGCAGCTGCCCGGGCCACCCGCGGACGGTGCTCCGGTGCCGCACCACCGCGCGCACACCGAGGACGGCGGCGGCGACGCCCGTGGCGAGGAGGGCGCCGATACCGAGCACCGTCCACCCGCCGCCGTCGGGCGCGGCCACCGGCGGCTGCGCCGGGGCCGTGGTCGCGCCCGGCGTCCCCGACGGCGTCGGCTTCGGCGTGAGGGTCGGCGTCGGCGTGGGGGTCGGCGTCGGCGTCGGGGTCGGGGTCGGGGTCGGGGTCGGGGTCGACCGATCGTCCGCGGCCGGCGTGCCGGGCACGACGAACCGCTCGCCCACCCCGATGTGGTCGCGGCTCGCGCGCGTCGGGAACCGGCCGCCCTGCGCCTCGGCGAGCCGGTCCGGGTCGACGCCGAGCCGCGCGGCGATCTCGTCGAACGTGTCGCCCGGCTGGACGCGGTAGCGGTCGTCCCACTCCGCGGGGATGGCCAGCCGCTCGCCGATCCGGATCAGGTCGCGGCTCTCCCGCGTCGGGAACCGACCCGGGTTGGCGTCCACCCACGCCTGCTCGGGCACGCCGAAGGCGCGCGCGAGCCCGCTCAGGGTGTCGCCCGGCTGCACGACGACCCGGCGCGGCGCGGCCGAGGCCTGCTGCGCGTGGGTCGACGAGCCGGTGAGCGCGCCGTCGACCACGACGACCGCGCCGGGCCGCTCGGGCGCCGTCACCGGCGAGGTGGGCTCGCCCACGGCGAGCAGGCCTGCGGCGCCGGCCAGCGCCGCCGCCGCGACCACCCGGCCGAGCACACGCCGGATCGACGGCCCGAGCCGCGGCACGCCGACCCGCAGGCGCGGAGCCGTGGCCACCGCGACCGCGGCGACCGCGGTACCGGCCGCGAGCAGGTTCGTCCCCGGGAGGCCGGTGGGCGTCAGCACCGCGGAGAGCAGGCTTGCGCCGACCAGCGCGGCGGCCACCCGCCGACGCGTCAGCGGGTCGTTCCACAGCGGGGTACCGATGACCAGCCGGTCCGTCCACCGCCGCGCGGCGAGGCGGGTCGCGGCGGGTGAAGTGGTGGAGCGGGCCGCGGCCGGCGGGCCCCGGTTGCGCAGCAGGTGGACCGCGGTCGGCACGGCGGCGCCGAGCACGGCGCCGACCACGGTGGACCCGGCGACCACGACGCCGGCCGCACCGGCCAGCGCGGCCGCCCCGCCACCCGCCGCGCCCGCCGCGGTCGCGGCCCCGGCGACCAGGTGGGCCGGGAACCGCCGCCGATCCGTCGGCGCGGCGGGCTCGTCCGCCGGGGCGGCGGTGCCGGCGGAGCGGGCTTCGACGTACGCGTCCAGCACGAGCAGCGCGACCCGCTGGCCGAGCCCGGGGCCCGGCGCCGGCAACCGCAGCGCACCGGACCCGGCGGCCACCAGCTGGGCCAGCTCCTCGTCACTCAGCGAGCCGGCGCGGGCCTCGGTCAGGAGGTCGAGCGCCTCGACCGGCCAGGCGGCCCGCTCGGCGGCGTCGAGCGGCACCGTGCGCAGCACGTCGGCGAGCAGGGCGAGCGTGTCGATCCCGGCCGCGGTGCGCAGGTCGGCGATCCGGCCGTCGGACACCGGCGCCGTCGGGTCGTACGGCTCGCCCGCGGCGATGTGCAGCGCCGCCACCAGGTCGTCGTAGGTCCAGTCGGTCCGCGCCGCGAGGGCCGCGGCCCGGTGCCGGTCCCGCGTGTCGAGCCGGTCGGGGACCGCGACCCCGGCGAGGGCGCCGCGCACCGCGCGGGTCGCGGCGGCGCTCATCCCGAGGTCGGCCAGCTCGTCGAGCGACATCGCGGCGAGCTGCGCGACCGAGGTGACGCCCGCGCGCACGAAGGCCCCGTACCCGGGGTCGCGGTGCCGCGCCGGGAGCAGGCCGACGAACTCCTCGATCCGGTCCGCGCGCTCCCACAGCGACGCCGCCTCCGCCGGGTGCAGCCCGTGCAGCTCCACGGCGCGCAACTCGTCGCGGACCCGTTCCCACAGCCCGTCCGCGTCGGCCGGGTCGGTGACCCCCCGCTCGGTGAGGACGCGCGCCACGACCGCGGTCCGGGTCGCCTGCTCGGTGCGCACGTGGCGGCCCGCGGCCTCCCGCGTGCCGAGCAGCGGGTTGTTGCGCGTGGCCCGGGTGAGCTTGTCGACCACGACGCCCGGGCCGGGCCAGCGCTGGGGGTTGGCGGGGTCGGGCACCGGCAGGAACCAGCCGAGCTCGCCGACCGGGATCCCGAGCCGCTGCGCGATCAGGCCCTCGGGGAGGCCGGCGACGTAGTCCAGCAGGGCCTGCAGCTCCCGGTCGCTCAGCGAGGCCAGCCGCAGGCGCTCGGCCGGGTCGCCCCGGTGCACCTCCACCGGGCGGCCGCGCCGCTTCGCCTCCTCACGTTCGGCGAGCAGCTGGGCCGCGACCGCCGCGGTCGCGGCGAGCTGGTCGGCGTCGGCGCCCAGCAGGTCCTGCAGCTCGCCGGCGCGGCCGACGGCGTTCGCCTGCCGGGTGAGCTCCGCGATCCGGTCGTTCACCGCGGCCAGGTCGGCCTCGGTGTACCGGTGGGGCTGGAAGGTCCGCTCGGGCAGGTGCCGCGCGATCGTGGCCGCCGCCTCGAGTTCGGGCCCGGTGACGGCGTTCTCGACGTCGAACCGCTCCGCGAGGTCGCGCAGCTCGCGGTTGAGCTCCGCCGACAGCCCGGGGACGTCCTGCCCGGCCCGCAGCAGGGCCAGCTGCGGCAGGTCGATGCCCGCCGGGTTCGCCGGGACCGCCGACCGCTGCGTCGGTGGCGGGACGCCCTGCGCGTCGAGCACTCCCCGGGCAGGCGAGCCGCGCCGCCAGGACGGCCGCTGCACCGCCACGCGGGCCCGCTGCGCGCCGCGCTCGGCACGGACGGCCAGCTCGGCTTCCTGCCGGGCCAGCCGGAACAGCGCGTCGACCGCGGCGGAGTCGACCCGAAGCGCCCCGTCGTCCGCCGCGCGGGTCGCGCTGAACTCGCCCTTGCCGACCGGCTGCAGGACGGGATCCTCCAGCGACCGGTGCAGCGTCGAGCTGCCGTTCTCGCCCTGCCGGCCCGCCCGGCCGCGGCCCTGGTACTCGACGCGCAGCGACTCGGGGAACTCGGTCAGCACCACGTGCAGGCCGCCGGCCTCGTTGATCGCGTCGTGCCGCAGGCCCTCCGCCTCGATCCGCGCGGCGTTGAACAGGCCCTCGTAGCGCGGGTCGGCCGGCGTGATGCCGGGGTGGTCGCGCTCCATGATCCGGCGCGCCAGCGGCGTGGCGTCCCCGCCGAGCTTGATGTCGATGCCTCGGCCCGCCCGGTTGGTGGCTACCGTGACCTGGTGCCATCGGCCCGCCTCGGCGAGGATCCTGGCCTCCTCCGCCGGGCTGGTCCGGGCGGTCAGCACGTTGTGCTCGATCCCCGCATCGCGCAGCCGCTGCGAGAACCGCGCCGCGTCGCGGATCGACCCGGTCACCACCAGCACCGGCCTGCCGGTGCGCCGCGTCGCGACGACCTCTGAGAAGATGCCGTCCCACTTCTCCGCAGCGGTCCGGTAGGTGACCGTGTAGTCCTTGCGCGCCGGCGGGCGGTGCGGCCGGATGTCGGCGACGCCCTTGCCGTAGTGCTCGCGGAACGCGGCGACGCCCGCCTCGCCGCCGATGGTGCCGGTCATCCCGGCGAACTCGCGCTCGGCCAGGAAGTCGACCACCGTCATCGCGTCGAGCACGCGGGTGGGGCCGAGCACCTCCACGAGCTCGGCGTACTCGATCGCCTCGGCCAGCCCGTCGTGGTAGCGGCGGTCGTTCAGCCGGTGCCCGGTCCGCGTGTCGACCAGGACGACCCGCCCGTCCTCCACGAAGTAGTGGACGTCCTTCTCGATCAGCCACTTCGCGGTGAGGGCGTTCTCGACGTGCCGCTTCAGCGGCTCGTTCGCCTTCGTCGACAGGTTCCGGCCGGTCTGCTGCTCGATGAAGCGGATGCCGTCGTCGGTCAGCGCGACGCGGTGGGGGCCGATCTCGTAGTGGCCGGGGTCGGCCTTCGTGCGCGGCGTCAGCTTCGTCGCGAGGTCGGCCGCCCACGCGAGGTCGCCGAGCGGCGCGCGGCCCCGGGCTGGTGCCGCCAGCACGTGCGGGGTCAGCGCCTCGTCGAGCAGCACCTGGTCGACCTCGTCGATCAGGTGCCACCCGCCGCGGTCGGCGTGCACGGGTCGGCCGCGGCCGTTGCGCGCGCGCAGCGCGTCGAACACGAACTCGCTGACCGTGCCGAGCGTGATGTCGGCCTGGTACGCACGCCGTTTGGCCAGCGTGTTCCACACCGACCCCACCGGCCGCAGCACGCCGGTGCGGATCCCGAGCAGGTCGGCGATCGGCCGAACGGTCCGGGCCGCGGACAGCAGGTCCGTCGGGTTCAGCGCCATCCACTGCACGCCCCTGCCCGCGACGGGCCGCCCCGCGGCGTCCCGGGCCTCGAGCGCGCGCACCACCGCGGCGAGCGCCCCGGCGAGCGTCTTGCCCTCGCCGGTGAGCATCCGGACGATCTGCCCGCGCGCCAGCCCGATCGCGCCCGCGATCTGCTCGTCGTACGGCGCCTTGCCGGTGCTGCGCCGCGACGCCTCGCAGGCGAGCGCCGCGCACTCCGGCATGACCTCCTCGAGCGTCCTGCGGCCGCTGCGGACGTCGTCGGCGATCGCGCGGAACCGCTCCCGCAGCTGCTCGCGGGTGAAGGTCTTGAACCGCTCCCAGAAGGTGCGGACCCGCGCGACATCGTCGGCGAGGTCGTCGAACCTGGTGACGCGCGGTCCGTTCCGGCCCGACGGCGGGGGCAGGTCGGTCTCGAGCTCGTTGACCTCCGTGCGGAAGCCCGCGCTGGGCTTGCGGGGCGTCGGCTCGTCCGCCAGGGCGCGCGGGCCGCCGGCGGCGGGGTTCTCGGTGGCCAGCGGGTCCGGCCCGTCGCCACCGCCCGGCCGCTGCCCACCGCCGAACCGGTCGGTGCCGCGCGGGGCGGGCGTCGGCGACCCGTCGACCGGGTCGGCGGGCCGCGGCCGGCCCGGGGCGGGCGGCTCGACCGTGCGGGTGCCACCCTGCCCGCCCGCCTGCGGCTGCTGTCCGGCCTGCTGCGCCGGCCGGTCCGCGATCGCCGACTCCACGAGGCGGTCGAGCCCGCCGCTGGTGAGCGCGCCGTACTCGCGCGCGCTGAGCCGCCCCTCGGCGATCTGGGACAGCACCGCCGCGCGGTCCGCCGCCCGCACCCGGTCGCGCACCCGGTCCTTGGCCCGGACGAAGGCGTTGCCGCTGCGTGCCTGGACGGCCAGCCCGTTCCGGTTGCGGAGGGTGCCGCCGAACACCACCTGGTCGTATCGGGCGACCGCGCCCGCCCGGTCGACCCGCTGCTGGCGGAAGGCGTGCAACGCCTCGCCGAGATAGCCGAAGCGACCGCGCCCGCCGAGCTGGACGTCGGCGAACAACCCGAACGTCGCGCGGGCGTGCCCCGCCCCGATCTCGGCCGCGGACGCGGCGTACCCGAAGCGCAGCCCGAGCCGGTTGTAGGCGAGCAGGGTGCCGAGCAGGCCGGGCGTCCTGCCGTTGCGCGTCTGGCGCCCGAACAGGCCGTCGGTGCCGACGATCCGGCCCGCGTAGGCGCTGCGCTCCAGGAAGGTGCCGACCCGGGTCAGCCGCGCGGCCTGCGCCTGGAGGGCCACCGCGTCGGCGTACCGGCCGAGCTCGAACGCGGCCCCGGCCCGGCCGGCCGTGACCTCCGCCGCGCCGAGCACGCGGCCCGCGATCGGCGCGACCAGCCCGCGCGAGAGCGCCCCCGCGGCGAACCGCCCGATCGCGAAGTTCACCGCCAGCGGGGCGAGCGCCACCTGCCCGGTCCAGCCCGCGATCCGCATCGAGGCGCCGAACGCCGCGTCCAGCCCGGGCACGCGGGTCACCGACCACGCGGCCCGCGCCGCCGTCAGGCCGGTGCGCAGCCCGGACACCATCGTCGTGCCCAGGCCGGCCGACGCAGCGCCCGCCCCCTTCGCGCCCAGCGAGATGCCCTTGATGACCGCCCCGGCCCCGGCCGCGACGAGCGCGACCGTGCCGACGTCCTCCAGCAGCGTGGAGACCGGCGAGTAGTAGTAGTCGTGGCCGAGGCGGTCCCAGTCGGGGCCGCCGTCCTCGAAGTTCAGCCAGCGGTTGTAGAAGTTCACCGCGCCCTGGGCGATCCCGCCGGTGAACGGGTACAGCCGGGCGTAGTACTCCAGGTCGGACTCGCCCTCCCGCTGCTCGGGCCGGTCGAACCCGACGTGGCCACCGGTCAGGCTGCCGACGAACCCGTCGGAGCCGAGGAAGTCGTACTTGACGCTGTTCCACAGCTCGGTCCCGAGCGACCCGAGCAGCCCGGGGATCGCGTAGACCACGACGTCGCCGAGGTCGCGCCCGAAGTTCTTGAACCACTGCCCGACGGACTTGTCCTCGTGCACGTCCAGCACGAAGAACTCGCCCTCGAGCCCTTCGAACGCCTCCTCGTCGATCCGCTGCGCCTCGCACCGCTGCGCGGCCGAGCAGACCTTCGTCTCGGGGTCGCGCCCCGGCGCCCGCGAGTTCAGGGTGATCCTGTCGTCGCCCTCGGGGTCGATCAGCTGGCCCGCCGACAGCGCGTGCTCGGGCACCGCCAGCCCGACGCAGGTCCCGTTGGCGGCACCGCTCGAGCGGCAGTCGGACAGGGTGTCCCGGTTCGAGTCGACGTGGGTGCTGAACTCGCCGGTGCAGGTGCCGTTCGAGTCGGCGCAGAAGCCGAACGCCACCGCCTGGCCCTGCTTGTCCCGGTCCCCGCCCGCGGCGATGGCCGCCACGGCGAGCGAGCAGTTCCCGGCGACCTGCTTGCCGCAGCTCTTCTGCGAGTCGGCGTTGTTCTTGTCCGCGTCCTGCTGGGCCGTGACGTGCGCGGAGTACGAGCAGGCTCGTGCGTTGCCGCTCTGGCACCAGACCACCGCCTCGACGGTGCGCTGGTCGAGCTCGATCGTGACGTCGGCGGCCACCGAGCACCAGCCGGAGCCGGTCGTGCCGGAGTCGGCGCAGTCGCCCCGCGCGTCGCCCGCGAGCAGCCCGTCGTCCTCGGTCAGCTGCTCGAAGCCGTGCGCGGAGTAGTCGTAGCTGCAGTTCTCCGCCGGCCCGTCGGTGCCGCAGCCCGCGCCGCTCTGCACGTGCGCCGGGAGCCGCACCTGCTCGCCGTTCTCGCCGGTGACCGTGCGCTCCCCGTCGGCGAAGTACTTCGCCAGCGACGACGAGGCGCAGAACCCGCCGGACTGGTTGCAGTCCGACACGCCCTCGCCCTCGAGGTCCTCGCCGTTCACCGACTCGGCCCAGGCGAAGGTGTGGGTCGACGAGCGGGTGCAGCGCGTGCCGCCGCTGTCGCCGGTGCTGCACCGGGCGAACGCGTCGACCTTGCCGGTCTCGGGGTCGTAGGCGACCGACGCGATGGTCGAGCACGAGCCCCACGAGCCCGAGCAGTCGGCGTGGGCGGAGCCCTCGTGCTTCGTGTGCTCGGTCTCGCGGTTCAGCGTGCCCCAGGAGTGGGCCTCCTGGGTGCAGTGCGGGCCCTCCGGGAAGCAGCTGGTCTGGGCGATCACGTGGGCGGGGACGACGTCCGGCTCGCCGTCGCCGTCGGTGTCCTCGCCCGTGGCCGCGGGCACGTGGTCGAACCGGCCGGCCACACCGCAGGTGCCCGAGGTCCGCACGCAGTGCGCGTTGCCGTTCCCGTGGAGCGTGCCCTCGGTCGGGCCGTCCGGCCGCGCCTGACCCGGCCCGGACACCGCCCCGTGCAGGTGCGCCTCGGACTTCGTGCACCCGGTCGCGCCGCCGCCCGCGCAGTCGGCGTAGGCGATGATCTCGCCGGTGTCGGGCTTGAACTCGCCGCCGACGACGGTGGAGCACCACCCGGTGGTGCCCGAGCACTTCGAGACGGCGGTCGCGCCGATCGCGCCGTCCGCGCCGGTGATGGCGGCGTTCGCCTGCGCGCGCTGCGAACAGGTCCCGCCCTCGACGGCGCACCCGGTGCCGACGACCAGCGTCGGCGGGACCGGGTTGCCCTCCTCGTCGAGGCTCGCCTCGTGGAACGCCACCACCCCGACGGCCGAGCAGCTGCCCGGGCCCGCGCCGCTGCAGCGCACGGCGCCATCGCCGGTCAGCTGCCCGCCCCGGAATGAGGCGTCGATGGTGATGTTCGCGTACTTCGAGCACGTGCCGCCCTTGGTGGCGCAGTACGAGGTGGCCTTCAGCTCCCCGGTCCTCGGGTCGTGCGTGACCTTCGAGCCGGTCGCGCAGTACCCGCCCCTCGGGCCGCCGCCCGAGCAGTCCGCGCCCGCGTCGCCGGTGAGCCCGGACCCCGAACCCGCCGACCGCGAGCTCGTCGCGTAGTACGAGTCGCACGACCCGGTGCCCGCGCACCCGGCCTGCGCCAGCGCGCTGTCGGCGTCCACCTCGACGGTGGCGAACGAGCCGCAGGAACCGCCGGTGCCACCGCCGGAACAGCGCGACCACGCCTCGGCGTGCTGACCGCCGACGGTCGCCGACGCCTCGGCGCCGCTGGAGTAGCTCGCCCGGCAGTTCGCCGCGCCGGAGCAGCCCGCGACCGCGTTGGCCCAGCCCTTCCCGGCCGCGGCCTGCGCGAACACCGACAGGCCACCGCCGCCGGGGCCCGAGCCGCCGCCCGAGCCCGCCGCGTGGGCGCGCGCCCAGCTGCGGTGCGTGCCGTCGTCGTAGGACGCCGAGCTCGAGGCCTCGCCCGAGTAGCCCCATCGGCAGTTGGCCGCGCCGGAGCAGGACGCGCTCGCAGCCGCCCACCCCGGGCCCGCCGACGCCGTCGCACTGACGGCGACGCCACCGCCGCCGACGCCGCCGCCACCCGAGCCGGACGCGTACGCCCTCGCCCGGTTGGCGCCGTGGGCCGCCGCGGCCGACGCGGTGGCGCGGTAGGAGTGGCTGCAGCGCACGCCCCGGCTGCCGGTGCAGGAGGCCGCGGCGGAGGCGGCCCCGTCCGCTGCCGACGCCGTCGCGGTGACCGCGACGAAGCCGCCGCCGGACGTCCCCGCCCCCGAGCCGGACGCGTTCGCGCTCGCGCGCGTCCCACCGGACGCGGCCGCGGCCGAGCCGCGGGCCCGGTAGGAGTGCACGCACCCCGAGCTCGGGCTGCCCTGGCACCCGGCCATCGCGACCGCCGCGCCGCGGATGGTCACGGCCTGGGCGGCGGTCGCGCACCACCCGCTGCCCGCGTCGCCGGAGGCCCCGCAGCGCGCGTGCCCGTCGGCGACGGCGCCGCCGGTGCGGCTGTGCGCGGAGCTGGTCGACGAGTAGCCGTGCCGGCATCTCGCCCCCTCGCTGCCCCGGCAGGCCGCGAACGCCTGCGACCCGGCCCCCGTGGCGCCGACCCGGCTCGCGCCCGCGCAGGCGCCGAACGCCGCGGCGGTGCAGTCGGAGCGGGACGTGGCGGTGGTCGTCCCACCCGGCAGGCCGGCGCGCGCCGCGCCGTCGGTGCGGGTCCGGCACCCGGTGCCCACGCACTCGGCAGTCGTCTCGACGAGCCCCTCGGCGGCGAACCCACCGGTCGCCGCGGAGCAGGCGCCCGCGGCGGCGCACGACGCGGTGGACGTGGCGCGCACGCCCGTCCCGCCGTCCGCCGTGGTCCGGCTGGACGTCCGCGTCGCGCAGCCGGTGCCGGTGCCGTTCTCGCAGACGGCCTCGACCGCGGCCGAGGTGACGGAGAGCGGCCCGTCGGCGTCGACGGTGGTGCGGGAGGCGGCGGCGGTGACCTGCGCGAGGCACGCCGTGGTGCCGTCGCAGCGGGTCGAGCCGGTCGCGGCGCTCGCGCTGCGCCTGCCGGCCGGCCCGGCGACGGCCGAGGACGTCCCGGTCGCACCGCCGGTGCACCCGGCCTCGGGGCAGATGACCTGCGACGCGGCCTTCGCGGCGCCGGTGCGGCCCGGGATCGGCGCGCCGTCGGGGTCGGAGAGCCCGGAGTGCGGCTCGGCCGTGGCGAGGGCGTCGCTCGCGACGGCACAGCCGTTCGCGGCGGCGATGCAGTGGGCGCGGGTCGCGGCGCGCCCGGGGGTGCCGTTCGTGGCGCCCGCGGTGTCGGCGCGGCAGGCGGGGCCCTCGCACTGGGCGGCGGCGCTCGACCGCGCCATCGTCGCGGGAGCGTCGGTCACCGGCCGTGCGGCCAGCCTGGCGGCCTCGGCGTGAGCCGTGCGGGCCTCGGCCGCGGCGCGCGCGGCGTCGGCGGCGGCCCTGCGCTGTGCTGCGGTCGCGCCCGGACGGGCGGCGACCTCCGCTGCGGCGCGGGCGGCGACCTCGGCCTCGAGGGCCGTGCGGCGCGCCTGCTCGGCAGCGGTCGTGCGCTCCTCCGCGATCACGTCGGCCACGACCTGGCCGGAGCCCGCGGAGGCGTCGGTCTGGGCGAAGCAGCCGCTCTGCGCGGTGGCGCAGCCGCTGCTGGAGCTGGTGGTCCCGGTCGCCACCGGTGGGCCGCGCGCCCCGCCCGCACCGCTCAGCGCGGTCGGGCCGACGCTGCCGGTGACCGAGGTCCGCGCGGTCCCCGCGCACCCCGTGCCGCCGCTGCAGTCGAGGACGGCCGAGGCCATCGTCCAGCTGGACGCGCCCGGGACGGTCGGACCACCGGAGTTCGCGCTCGAGCCGGGCGCCGTGGAGCCGGGCGGCAAGCCCTGCCGGGGGGCGTCCGGCCTGCGCTCGTCCGCCCCGATCTCCTCCTCCGAGACGTCGGCGTTCGACGTCGACGCGGCCTGCACCAGCGGCAGGATGGTGTTCGCGTCGGGGCCGGACGAGGCGCCCGAGTTCGTGACGGCCTGGCAGCGGCCACCCGTGACGGCATCGCAGGAGCCGGTGCTGCGCGACCCCCGCGGGTCGGCCGACACCGACGGGTCGGTCGCGGTCGCCGCGCTCGACGCGTGCCCGTCGCAGACCCGCTCGCCGGCGCAGGCCACCACGGCGCCCGCGGCGGAGGCCGCCGAGGGCCCGGGGACCAGCCGTGCCGCGTTGACCGGCTGCCCGCCGGAGAAGGCGAGCGCGGCCCCCGACCCGGTGGAGGCGAACGAGCTCGACGCCGCCTGGCAGCCGGCCGTCCCGCCCGCACAGCTCGCCTCTCCGGCCGACGTGCGCGGGACCCCGCCGGCCACCGCGCCGTCCCACGCGGAGGTGGAGGTGCGCACCGAACCGGAGCAGGCCTCGGAGGCGCAGACGACGGTCCCCGACGACGACGCCACCGAGGACGGCCCGCTGGTCGGCTGCCCCGGGAGCGGGCGGCCGGTCACCGGGTCGACCGCGACGAAGTCCGGGGCGGACGACGCCGACGAGGTCGTGGTGCCCGCGCAGGCACCGCCGGTGACGGTGCACTCCGCGGTCGCCTTCGTACCCCGGGCGTGCGGGGACACCGCGGTGTCCCGGGCGCTCGTCGCGGACTCCGCGGTCCCGTCGCAGGTCCCGGCGCCGCCCGCGCACTCCACCCATGACTCGGCGGTCGACACGCTCACCGGGCCGGACACCGGTGCGACCCCGGGGATCGCCTCGCCGGTCGCGGGTTCGCGGTCGGTCACCGAGGTGGCCGACGAGCTCGCGCAGCCGCCGTCGCCGTGGACGGTGCAGCTCGCCTCGCCGGTGCTGTCCCGCATGCCCGCGACGTCCCCGGTCGCCGCGCCGGTCGTCCGGACCCGGGCGGACCCGGTGCAGGTGGTGGCGTCGCAGTCGGCGGCGGCGTCGGCGGTGCTCGACGCGGAGAGCTCGCGGCGCGGGTGTCCGAACGCGTCGGCCGTGGTGTCGTCGGCCGGGGCCGCCCGGTCGCGCACCTGCGAGGTCGCGCCGGCGGCGCACCCGCCCGCCGCGGTCGTGCAGCCGGTCGACGCGCTCGTCGTGCGGGTGGCCCCACCCGCGGTGGCCTTCCCGGTGGTGGCGCCGGACGCCGATCCGGTGCAGCCCGCACCGCAGTCGACGCTCGCGCGGACCGAGCTGGACGCCGCCGCATCACCGTCGGTCAGCACCGCGTACCCGACCGGCCCGATCCCGGCCTCGCCCTCGGTGAACGAGGTATCGGTGCCGGTGCGGCTGCTCGCCTCGCACCCGCCGCCGGAGACCTCGCAGGACGCGGTGCCGGTGCTCGCGCGGCTCGCCCCGTCCGACCGCCCGGTCGCGGAGCCGCCGGTCGTGGTCGTCCCCTCGCCCGAGCACGGGGCGCCGCCGCAGTCCACCTCGACGGCGGCCGCGCTGTCGGCCTCGATCTCGTCGGACGAGCCGTCGGCGTCCGATTCGGCGCCGGCCCGGCAGTCACCGCCCGCGACCGAGCAGGCCGCGTCCGCGGTCGTGCTCGAACCGGGCGCCCGCGCCGCAGCGCCGGCCTCGTGCGCGGCCTCGGACCCGCTGCGCGCCGAGCCGGTGCAGCCCGCCCCGCAATCGACCTCGGCCTCGGAGCGGACCTCGCCCACCTCGTCCAGCTCCACCGAGCTGGAGGTGGCGCAGTCGCCGCCGTCGCACCGCGCCGACGCGGTCCCGCTAGCCCGGCCGGCGCCGAGGTCGGTGCGGTCCCTCGCGCTCACGGCGTGCGCCGCGGCGTCGTCGTCGCGGTCGCTGCCGGAGCTGTCGCTCGCGCAGGAGCCGTCGGCGCTCTCGCACTCCGCGGACGCCTCGCGCGGGGTGGCCCGGCTGCGTTGCTCGCACTCACCGGTGCAACGGGCCGACGCCCCGGTGGCCCCACCGTCGTCCGCCCGGCTGGACGCGCTGCTGCGGCAGCCGCGCTCCGCGCCGCTCATCGTGCAGGACGCGGACGCCTCGTTGTCGCCCGACCTGCTGGACGCCCCGCACCCGGAGGACACCCCGGCGAGGCAGACCGCGCGGTCGACGTCGCGTTCCCCGTCGGCGGACTCGCTGACCGACCCGCACTCGGTGAACGCGCCGTCCGACCCGCAGCCCGCGGCCGCGCCCTCGCCGTCCAGGTCGTCGTCGGACACCGCGTCCGGGTCGCGGCCGGTGGCCTCCATCAGCTCGTCGGTGGCCTCGTAGACCTCGGCGCGCCGCTCCTCGTACGCGGCGACGTTGCGCCGGTGGTCCTCCTTCCCGACGGCGCCGTCCGCGACCTCCTTCTTCTCGGCCTCGAGCTCGCGCTCCCGCTCGGACAGCTCCTCGTGCCCGTCGACCACCTCGTCGACCAGCTCGGCGCGCTCCGGTGACAGCCGCGCCCGGTCCTCCTCGTAGCGCCGCTCCAGCTCGCGGTGCGCGGCGGCCTGCTTCGCGTAGTCGGCCTTGGTGGCCTTGCCCGCGGCGACGCCCTTCTTGGTCCGTTCGAGCTGCTTCTCGCTCTGCTCGACCGCGATGCGGCCCTCGAGCACCCGCTCGGTGCGCTCCTGCGAGTCGTCGTGGTCCCGGTCGGAGTCCTCGTCGTCGTCCCGGTGCTCGTCGCCGTCGCAGTCGTCGTCGCACTCGTCGTCGCACTCGTCGTCGCGGGATGCCCGCAACGCCGTCGTCGTCATCCGCTCGGCCGGCGGGCCGCGCGGGTCAGCCGACGGGCGCTGCCCCGCGCGCGTCCGCGCATCGGGGTCGGGCGCCCCCTCGTCCGCGCGCCGGTCGTCCGCGGAGTCGCGGACCGCCTTGCGGACCGCGTCGACGACCCGCTTGCCGTCCTCGGCCGCCTCGCCCGCCCGGCGCACCGCGGCCTCGACGGCCTTCTCCACCCGCTCCTCCGCCCGCTCCACGCCCCTGCGGACCGCCTCCTCGTCCCCGTCGGCGGCCTCGCGCACCTCGTCGACGGCGCGCTCGACGAACCGGCGCACGGCCTCGTCGGCGTCGTCCGTCCGGTCCTCGCGGGCCCGCTTCCGGTCGTCCCCCTTCCGGGACGAGGTGCGCTCGGCCCGGTCGGAGTCACGATCGCGGTCCCGGTCACCCGCCCGCTCGGTCATCTCGTCGCGGACCTCGCGCGCGAGCTCCACCCACCGCTCGGCCGCGTCGCGGGCCGCGGCCCGCACCCGCTCGCGGTCGGGGCGGTCGCCCGAGCGGGCACGCACCCGCTTCTCGGAGCGGTCGCGCCGATCGTCGTCCTCCGCGCGCTCGTCGGTCTCGCGGTCGGTGCCTCGCGCCCGCTCGCCGCCTCGCGGGCGGCTGCGCTCCCGCCCCTGCGGCTCGTCGGTCGGCTCGCGCTGGCCCGCTCGCACCGCGCGGCGGCGGTCGCGGTCCTCGTCGTCTCCGGAATCCGCGTCGGCCGACTCCCGCCGGTCCCGCTCGTCGTCATCGGTGCGGCGTTCGGACCGCTTCTCGTCCTCGGCGCCGTCCCGTTCGTCGGAGTCGGAGCGCGACCGCTTCTCGCGCGACTCCGCGTCGTCGGGCTTGCCCTCCTTCGCGGACTTCCTCGACTTCTTCTCGCGCTTGTCGTCCGACTTCTCCTCGGACTTCTCGTCGCGCCCCTTCTCGGGCTTTTTCTCGGACTTCTTCTCGCGCTTCTTCTCGGACTTCTTCCCCGATTCCTTCTTGCGCTTCTCGTCGGACTTCTTCTCCGATTTCTTCTCGCGCTTCTTGTCGCGCTTCTCCTCGGACTTCTTCTTGTTCTCCGACTTCTCGTCCTTCTCGTCGTCGGATCCCTCGTCGTCGCCCGAATCGCCGGAGTCCCCGCCCTCGGTCGCGCGGGTGCCGGCCGCCTTCACCACGCCCGCGGCCGCCGCCTGGACGGGGATGGTCGCGGCGGCGGCCGCCGGGGCGGCCGCGAGGAACGCTGCGCCGAACCACAGCACCACGACCGCGCCGGCGAGCGCGAGCGTCCAGCGGACCGCGCACCAGACCCGGTCGACCGCCGAGAGCCGCAGCACGGCGACGTCAGCACGCGGGGCGGGGCCGACGGCCCCGCGCGCACACGCTGACACCCGATCCATGACGAGAGCTCCAGGCAGTTCGCCGCCGCACGCGGCCCGGAAGAAGGGGGAACGAAACGGTGGCCGCGAGAAGGCGCGCCACCGGATCGGGCCGGCGAACTGGGCTCCCACCGCACGTCGCGCCCGTGGCAAGCGACCCGCGGGGCCCGGCTCCGCCGCACCCGTCGGCCCACCCGTGCAGCGCCTGCCCGTTGCGACTGGGTCAGCAACCGGCGGCGCCACACGGCGTGCAGAGGGGATGCTGCAGGCGCCGGGCGACGAGAGGCGATCAGAAGATCACCGAGCAGGCGGCGGCCAGGTGAACATCAGGTGCACCCGTCCGGACAAGCTGGGTGTGAGCGGGCCGTCAGGCTCCGACGTACTGCGCCAGGTGCTCCCCGGTGAGCGTGGAGCGGGCGGCGACGAGGTCGGCGGGCGTGCCCTCGAACACGACCCGGCCACCGTCGTGGCCCGCGCCGGGGCCGAGGTCGATGATCCAGTCCGCGTGCGCCATGACCGCCTGGTGGTGCTCGATCACGATCACCGACTTGCCGGAGTCGACGAGCCGGTCGAGCAGGCCGAGCAGCTGCTCGACGTCGGCCAGGTGCAGGCCGGTGGTCGGCTCGTCGAGGACGTAGACGCCGCCCTTCTCCGCCATGTGCGTGGCCAGCTTGAGCCGCTGCCGCTCCCCGCCGGAGAGGGTGGTGAGCGGCTGGCCGAGCGTGAGGTAGCCGAGCCCGACGTCGGCGAGCCGGCCGAGGATGGTGTGGGCGGCGGGGGTGCGCGCCTCACCCGAGCCGAAGAACTCCAGCGCCTCGGTCACCGGCATCGCGAGCACCTCGCTGATGTCGCGGCCACCGAGCTTGTACTCCAGAACCGACGCTTGGAACCGCTTCCCCTCGCATTCCTCGCAGGTGGTGGAAACGGTCTCCATGAAACCGAGCTCGGTGAACACGACGCCCGCGCCGTTGCAGGTCGAGCAGGCGCCCTCGGAGTTGGCACTGAACAGGGCCGGCTTCACGCCGTTCGCCTTCGCGAACGCCTTGCGGATCGGGTCGAGCAGGCCGGTGTAGGTCGCCGGGTTGCTGCGGCGAGAGCCGCGGATCGGGCTCTGGTCGACCACCACGACGCCCTCCCGGCCCGCCACCGAGCCGTGGATCAGCGAGCTCTTGCCGGACCCCGCCACGCCGGTGACCACCACGAGCACACCGAGCGGGATGTCGACGTCGACGTTCTGCAGGTTGTGCGTGTTCGCGCCGCGCACTTCCAGGGCGCCCGACGGCGTCCGCACCGACGGCTTGAGCGAGGCGCGGTCGTCCAGGTGCCTGCCGGTGACCGTGCCGGCATCCCGCAGCCCGGCGACGTCGCCTTCGTAGACGACCTCGCCGCCCGCGGAGCCCGCGCCGGGGCCGAGGTCGACGACGTGGTCGGCGATCGCGATGGCCTCCGGCTTGTGCTCGACCACGAGCACGGTGTTGCCCTTGTCCCGCAGCTGCAGCAGCAGGTCGTTCATCCGCTGGATGTCGTGCGGGTGCAGGCCGATCGTGGGCTCGTCGAAGACGTAGGTGACGTCGGTGAGCGCCGAGCCGAGGTGGCGGATCATCTTGACGCGCTGCGCCTCACCGCCGGAGAGCGTGCCGGAGGGCCGGTCGAGCGAGAGGTAACCGAGCCCGATGTCCACGAACGACTCCAGCGTGTCCACCAGCGCCCGGACCAGCGGGGCCACCGACGGCTCGTCCAGCTCGCGCAGCCAGGCCGCGAGGTCGCGGATCTCCATCGCGCAGGCGTCGGCGATGCTGATGCCCTTGATCTTCGACGACCGCGCCGCCTCGTTGAGCCGGGTGCCGCCGCAGTCCGGGCAGGGGGTGAAGGTCGCGATCCGCTCGACGAACGCGCGGATGTGCGGCTGCAGCGAGTCGATGTCCTTCGACAGGTAGGACTTCTGGACCTGCGGGACGAGGCCCATGTAGGTGAGGTTGGTGCCGTCGACCTTGATCCGGGTGGCCTCCTTGTAGAGGAGGTCGTCGAGCTCCTTCTTCGTGAACTCGCGGATCGGCTTGTCCGGGTCGAAGAAGCCGCAGCCGCGGTAGATGCGGCCGTACCAGCCGTCCATGCTGTAGCCGGGGACCCGCACCGCGCCCTCGTTGAGCGACTTGTTCTCGTCGTAGAGCTGCGTGAGGTCGATGTCGGACACGGTGCCCATGCCCTCGCAGCGGGGGCACATGCCGCCGTGGTAGACGGCGCCGCGCACGACGGTCCGCTCGCCCTTGCCCTTCTCGGTGATCATCGACCCGCTCGCCCGGCGGGTCGGGATGTTGAACGAGTACGCGATCGGGGGCCCGGCCGACGGCTCGCCCAGCCGGCTGAACAGGATCCGCAGCATCGCGTTGGCGTCGGTCACCGTGCCGACCGTGGAGCGGGGGTTCGCGCCGAGCCGCTCCTGGTCGATGACGATCGCCGTCGTGAGCCCCTCCAGCAGGTCCACGTCCGGCCGGTCCAGCCTCGGCATGAAGCCCTGCACGAACGCGCTGTAGGTCTCGTTGATCAGCCGCTGGGACTCCGCGGCGATCGTGTCGAACACGAGCGAGCTCTTGCCGGACCCCGAGACGCCGGTGAACACGGTCAGCCTGCGCTTCGGGATCTCGACGCTGACGTTCCCGAGGTTGTTGACGCGCGCTCCGTGCACGCGGATCACGTCATGGCTGTCAGCGACGTGCAGCGCTGACGATGCGGCGTCGGTTCGCGTGGCCGTGGTCATCGACACTCCGTGGTCTTCCGAATCTGGGGCGCGGTCAGGTCTCGATCTGGGCCCGTCGACGCCGCCGGTCGGTGTACGGCAGTGCGAACAGGTAGAGCCCGGTTCCCATGAGCAGGGCGAGCGGGAACAGTGGCAGGTAGAACACCCAGAAGGGCAGGATCCCGGTCACCGCGACGAAGCCGACGAGCACCGTGAGGGTGAACGCGATGGACGTCCCGCGGTGGAGCCGGCGGAGGTTCGCGCCCATGGTCAGCGCACCTCGAAGATGCGGATCATGTTGCCCGCGGGGTCGCGGAGGGCGCAGTCGCGCACGCCCCACGGCTGGTCGGTCGGCTCCTGCACGACCTCACCGTTGCCGTCCGTGACGCCGGCCTGCAGCCGCTCGAAGGCGCCGTCGAGGTCCTTGGTGGCCAGGTTGATGCCCGCGTAGGTGCCCTTGGCCATCATCTCCTCGATCGTACGGCGCTCCTCGTCGGTGATCCCCGGGTCGGCCGCGGGCGGGTGCAGCACGATCGACGTCTCCGGCTGGCCGGGCGGACCGACCGTGATCCAGTGCAGGCCGCCGTACTCGACCTCGTTGCGCACTTCGAAGCCGAGGACGTCGCGGTAGAAGGCCAGCGAGGCGGCCGGATCGGTGTGGGGCAGGTAGGCCTGGTGGATGGTGAGGTCCATGGCGCTCACGCTAGGTGCGGCTCGAGCGCGCGTGCTTCTCGATTCCTGATCGGTCTGGTGACCTGCTTCGCCACGCAGGGCGGCATGCCATCGGTGGGGCCTTCGGCCGCGGCCCGGTAGACGCTGGGCGGCACCCCGACCAGCTCGGTGAACCGCGTGCTGAACGTCCCCAGCGACGAGCACCCGACGGCGAAGCAGACCTCGGTGACGCTCATGTCCCCGCGGCGCAGCAGCGCCATCGCGCGTTCGATGCGCCGGGTCATCAGGTACGAGTAGGGCGACTCCCCGTACGCGGCCCGGAACTGGCGGCTGAGGTGCCCGGCGGACATGTTCACGCCCCGGGCGAGCGCCTCGACGTTCAGCGGCTGCGCGTACTCGCGGTCGATCCGGTCACGGACCCGGCGCAGGCGCGCGAGGTCGCGCAGGCGCTCGGCTTCGGAGGACCTGGCCACTCGCGAATCGTGCCACGTCCGCGCTAGTTGTACTCGGCCATGACGTTGGTGACGGTCGGTGGGCGGGACACGCCTGTGAAGGGTTGTTGATGTGGGGAGAACCTCCGGTTGGGGTGTGGCTTGTCTAGGACCCACTCCGACCGGAGGTTCTCGTG
>Ga0310823_100138_pt1 | contig 99388 bp, 82 predicted proteins | sample P4_ome_3_FD_201316 | JGI IMG/M metagenome (GOLD analysis project Ga0310823, IMG submission 201316) | Sorghum-adapted microbial communities from Joint BioEnergy Institute, Emeryville, California, United States - P4_Day56_Rep3 | ecosystem: Engineered > Bioreactor > SSF (Solid state fermentation) >...
AACAGGGACCTGGGGTTGGAAGACAGCCCTGAACACTCTCGTCGTCCTCTTCCCGGGACGACTCCCCATGTGATAGATTAACAACGTCAGTCACCCGTGGCTTACACGGAAAAGATGACAGGCTCCTGGGACGTGCGGCCTCAGAGCCCGCGACCTCCCCGCACGCATCCCGCGACTCGCCGACACCCACACCGCGACTCGCCCGCAGCCGGAGCGCGACTCGCCGACACCCAGACCGCGACTCGCCGACACCCAGACCGCGACTCGCCCGGTGGCCGCCACCTGGGTGAGCGGCTGCGCCGCGTACCGCAGGCCGCTGCTTCCCCCGCTCGAGTCCATGCCCCCTGGCCCGTGCCCCGCCCGGCATCGCCGGTCGTCGCACGTTGAGCCGCAGGTGGCGGGGAGCGCGCCCGATTTCCGGCTGCCGTGAGCCGCTACGCGATGCGCAGCCGGCCGCCCGCGACGATCTTGTCCTCGTCGATGATGTGCGGGTTGAGGCGCAGCAGGTGGGAGACCGTCACCCCGAGCCGGGACGCCAGGCCGGTGAGCGTGGCGCCCTGGGGGATCACGATCTCGTTCGCGGGCGCCGGGCGGATCTGGAGGGTGTCGCCCGCCCGGATCACGTCGGGGTCGGCGATGGCGTTCTGCTCGGCGATCTGCTCGATCGGCACCTGGTAGCGCAGCGCGATCCGGGCGAGCGTCTCCCCGGGCTGCACGGTGTGCGTGGTCGGGCGGTCGACGTCGGGCGCCGGGGCGGGCCGACCCGGCCCGGGCCGGGCCGGCTCGGCCCGCGGGGGGACGTCGGGCCCCGACGACGCGGCGGGCGCGCGCGGGGCCGCCGGCCGGGGTGACGGCGGCGGTGGCGCCGCCGGCTCCGCCGGGGATGGCACGGCCGGGGATGGCTCCGCCGGGGATGGCTCGGCCGGGGATGGCACCGCCGGCTCGGCCGCGGATGGCCCGTCCGGTGCGGCGGGCGTGGCGGGCTGCGGCTCGGTCCGGGCGGCGGCGACCGCCGCGATCACGGCGGCCGCGATCGGGACGGCGGCGAGCACCCCGATCACCGCCTGCCTGCCGGTGATCACGCGCCGTTCGCCGGCCTGCGAGCGCGCTTCCTCGGCCGCGTACTCGAGCTCGCGGCGTAACCGCTCGTGATCGGGCTGGTGCACGCGCGTATTCTGCATCGCTCGATCGGGCGATGGGTGCCGGGTCGGTTCCCGCGGACGGTGGTCACATTCAGTGGGGGTCGGTTGCGTCGCCGTCGCGTGATCCGGTTGACTCTCCACGTTCGGCCGAGTGGTCGTCACGCACCGTGGCGGCCTTGACCTTTCGATGGGGGTTTTTGATGCCCTGGTGGTCCAGCGAGACGGAGGGTGACTCCGCCGTCCGGGACGGATCGCGGCCGCCTGTGCGCACCGGTGCATCCGATCGGGGTGGCCCACCCGAACGGGCCGGCTCCGTCGATCGGGCCCACGAGCTCGCCGCACGCAACGCGCGTGCGGCGGCGTTGTTCACGGCCGGGAACGCGAAGGAAGCCGCCGCGCTGTTCGAGGACACGCTGCGCGGGTGCCGCGCGCTGTTCGGCCGCGACCACCACGCCACGCTGACGGTCGCGGGCAACCTCGGCGTCGCCCGGGTGTCGGCGGGCAAGCGGCGGGAGGGCATCAACCTGATCGCCGAGAACGTGGCCGACCGCTCGCGGGTGCTCGGCGACGAGGACCCGCGCACCCTGACCGCCCGCGACGCCCTCGCCGTCGCCTACCGGCTCGCCGGTGACGTGGACGACGCGGTCGAGCTGTCCGGCCAGGTCACCGCCCAGCGCAGGCGGGTGCTCGGCCCCGCCCACCCCGACACGATCACCTCGCGGATGGGCCTGGCGCGGGCCCAGGCCGCGGCCGGTGACCTCGAGGCGGCCACCGCGCTGCTCAGCGCGGCGGTGCAGGACGCCGAACAGGCGCTCCCCCCGCGCCACCCCCACCTGACCGCCCTCGTCGAGTGCGCCGAAGCCATCGGCATGACCCGCCGCGAGGGCTAGCCACCCCGGAACCGCTCCCCAGAACAGCTCCCCACGACAGACGAACCGAGGCCCCCGAGCATGTCCACCCCCGCCGCCTACCTGAACCGGGAACGCGAGACGGCGCGCAGCGACGAGGCGCTGCTGCTGCGCCTGGGTTACTCGCAGGTGCTGTACCGCCAGATGGGCGGGTTCTCCAACTTCTCGATCTCCTTCACGATCATCTCGGTCCTCGCGGGCTGCCTGACGTCGTACTACCTGGCGTTCAACAACGGAGGCCCGGTCGCGATCACGTGGGGCTGGCTGCTCGTCGGCTGCTTCTGCGTGCTCGTGGCCATGGCGATGGGCGAGATCGCCTCCTCGATGCCCACCGCGGGCGCCCTGTACTTCTGGGCGTCGAAGCTCGGCGGGCCCGCGTGGGGCTGGTTCACCGGCTGGTTCAACCTCATCGGCCAGATCGCGGTGACCGCGGCCATCCAGTACGGCTCGGCGACGTTCACGACGGCGCTTCTGAACCTGTGGTTCCCGAGCGTGGTCGGCACGGACTCGACCACGATCTTCATCGTCTTCACGGTGATCGCGGCCGGTCAGCTGGCGCTCAACCTGATGAACGTGAACCTGCTGTCGCGGCTCAACACGCTGTCGGCCTGGTGGCACATGGCGGGCGTCGCGCTGATCGTCGTGATCCTGATGATCGTGCCGACCGAGCACCAGTCGCCCGCGTTCGTGTTCGGCGAGGTGATCAACAACTCCGGGTTCTCCGACTCGAGCATCTGGTTCGTCTTCGGCATCGGCCTGCTGATGGCGCAGTACACGGTCACCGGCTACGACGCCTCGGCGCACATGAGCGAGGAGACCCGCGGGGCGTCACGCGCCGTGGCGCTGGGCATGATCTGGGCCGTCGTCGCGTCGGTCGCGTTCGGCTTCGTGCTGCTGGTCGCGGTGACGTTCGCGGTGCCGGACGTGCAGGGCGTGCTCGACGCGGCCGGGATGGCGGTGGTCTACATCTGGTCCGAGGCCACCAACGAGGCGTGGGCCGAGTTCATGCTGGTCATCGTCGTGATCGCGCAGCTGTTCTGCGGCACGGCGTCGGTGACGTCCGCGTCCCGGATGATGTTCGCGTTCTCCCGCGACCGCGCGGTGCCGTTCTCCCGCCTGTGGCGCCGGGTCGGGGCGAACCGGGTGCCGGTCAACGCGGTGATCGCGATCGTCGTCGCGGCGTGGGCGCTGATGCTGCCCACCCTGGCCAACGGCGTCGTCGGCTACGCGGTCGGCACCTCGGTCGCCGTGATCGGGCTCTACATCGCCTTCGGGCTGCCGATCGTCCTGCGGATCAGGGCGGGGGATTCCTTCGAGCCGGGGGCGTGGAGCCTCGGCAAGCACTACAAGTGGGTCTCGCGGCTCGCGGTCGCCTGGATCGCGGTGATGTGCGTGCTGTTCCTGATGCCGCTGTCGCCCCAGGGCATCCCGGGCGCCGAGGACTTCACCTGGGAGGCGGTCAACTACGCCCCGCTGACGGTGGGTGGCTCGCTGCTGCTGTTCGGCGGCTGGTACCTGCTGTCGGCTCGCAAGTGGTTCACCGGCCCGGTGCGCGAGGCGCGGGCGCCGGTGGAGCCCACCCCGCCGATGCCACAGCACCCGGGCCAGCACCCGCAGCACCCCCAGGCCCACCCGCAGCAGCAGGTGCGGCAACCGGTCCGGCCCTACTGACGCGCGCGGGCCGCCGCACCGCACGCACGATCCATCAGCTACCGTTCGGCGGATTCGGAAGCGTGCGGGGGGAACCGTGGAGCGAGGTGACCTGATCGCCGGGCGCTACCGCCTCGACGCCGAGGCGAGCGCCCCCGGCACGGGCGAGGCGTGGCGCGCCACCGATCAGGAAACGGGCATGATCGTGCTGCTCGAGCGCGTCCCGATGCCCGATCTCCCGGCGGACGAACGCGACGCCCACCGCGAGCAGGTGCGGACCGACATCGCGATCGCCTCGCTCCTGGACCACCCCAACATCGCCCCGGTGCTCGGGGTCGTCGCGCACGAGGGCGCGGACTGGCTGATCTCGAAGTTCGTGTCGGCACCGAGCCTCGTCGGGCTCGCCGCGGCCGGCCCGCTGGCGCCCGGCCGGGTGGCGGCGATCGGCGCGGAGGCGGCCGCGGCGCTGGCGTACGCCCACTCGCCCGCGCTCGGCGTCGTGCACCGGGCGCTGACGCCGCGCAACATCCTCGTCGGCGGCGGCGACCACGTGACGGTCACCGGGTTCGGCACGCCGCGCGGCGACGCGTCGAAGTACATGGCCCCCGAGGTGGCCAACGGGCTCGCGCCCGGGCCGCAGGCCGACGTGTTCTCGCTCGCGGCGTCGCTGTACGAGGCCGTGGAGGGCCGCTCCCCGTGGGGCGACGGCGACGCCGAGCAGATCCGCGCCGCGGCGCGCAAGGGCGTCGTCGAGCCGCCGCGCCGGGCGGGCGGGCTCGGCCCGGTGCTCATGCGGATGCTCGAGAGCAGGCCGCGCGAGCGGCCCACCGCGGCGGAGGCCGCGCACCTGCTCGCGGAGGTCGCGGAGAACGCGGCGTCCGGGCCCGGCGTGCGCGGAGGGCGGCGGTGGCCGCTCATCGCGGTCGCCGTGGCCGTCGTGGTCGCGGTGGCCGCCGGGCTGGTCGTGTGGCTGCGCCCGGCGCCGGCCGCCCTCGACGTCGCGGCGCCGTCGGGTCCGTCGCTCGGCGACCCGGCCACGGCCGACCCGTGCGGGTTGTTGCCGCCCGAGCCGCTCGACCGCTTCGGCGACACCCTGCTGGAGGCCGAGTTCGGCAACTTCGACCGCTGCGACGTCACGATCGACACCGGGGAGAACCGCTCGACCGTGCAGCTGTGGTTCGCCCGGTCGGGCCCGAACCTGCCCCAGGGGGTGCCCGAGGAACGCGACGGGCTGGTCATCGTGCGGGCCGACCAGGTCGGCGAGGACTGCGCCCGCACGATCCGCCTGACCGACGGCTACGACATCCGCATCCTCGCCCGGCCGGTGCGCGGCCCGCTGCCGGAGCCGTGCCCGATGGCCGATGTGGCCACCGACAGCGCGCTCGCGGTGCTCGCCGCGGGCCCGGTGCCGCGCCGCTCGGGGCCGTTCGACCCCGGGTCGCTGGCCCTGGTCGACGCGTGCGGGCTGCTGGACCGCGGGACGGTCGCCACCGTGCCGGGCCTGGAGACCGCCGAGGCCGCCCCCGGCTTCGCCGGCTGGGCGTGCCGCTGGGAGAACGCGGCCGTCGGGTCGTCGGTCGAGGTCGAGTTCGACCGCAACCGCGGCGGCATCGGGCGCGACGCGGGCAACCCCGTGACGATCGAGGGGCGCGAGGCGGCCGCCCGCAGGGACGAGGACGGCGCCGGGTGCGACATCACGATCATGCACCGGCCCTACACCGACAAGCGCGGCTACCCGGCGGCCGAGCTGCTGATCGTGAAGTACGACCTGGCGGCCCCGCCGCCGGGCGCGCCGCCGCCCCCGGACCCGTGCCCGCGGGGCATCGAGATCGCCACCGAGGTGGTCAAGCGGGTGCCCGCCGCGCCCTGACCGGTCGGCGGCGGGTCAGGCCGCGCCGCGCCGCCACCCGTGGCAGGCCGGGCGGGAACCGCGCTCGGGGAGCTCGACGCCGAGCGTCCGTCGCACGAGGCTGCGCTCCCGCTCCTGTGCGGCGGCGAGCGCCGGGACGTGGGCGTGCGCGTCCAGGAGCGCGCGCAGGCCGCGGCCACCGAGCGCGGGGTCGGCCCAGACGGCCGCCACCGCGCCCTCGAAGTCGTCCGGCGGGTCCTCGATCAGCGCGTCGAGGCGTGCGAACAGCGCCGTGCGCCACCGGTGGTGCAGCGCGAGCAGGAACGGCTCGACGCCGCCGAACGCGGCCTCGACCTCGTCGCGGCGGGTGATCTCCGGGCGTCCCGTGCGGGCGGCCTCGGCCAGCACCTCGCGGGTGAGTGCGAACTTCGAGGACATCGCGTCGGTCTCCAGCGCTGCGACGGTTACATACTCTGTGTACGTACACCGAGTATGTCGTAGACTCCGAGCATGTCAAGGCCGAAGAGCCGTCGTGAGCTCTACTCGGAGGCCACGCGCGCGGCGCTGCTGGAGACGGCCACGGCGATGTTCGCCGAGCGCGGTTACGCGCGGACGTCGTTGGACGACATCGCGGTGGCCACGCAGGTCACCCGGGGTGCGGTCTACCACCACTTCGAGAGCAAGCAGGCCGTGTTCGAGGCGGTGTTCGACGCGCAGGAGAAGGACGTGACGCAGCGCGTCGCCGCCGCGGCGGCCGGCCAGCCGAACGCGTGGGAAGCGGGCATGGCGGCCCTGGACGCGTTCCTCGACCTGTGCTGCGAGGACCGCTACGGCCGGCTCTGCTGGCTCGAGGGCCCGATCGCCCTCGGGTGGGCCCGCTGGATGGACTACGAGCAGAAGTACGCCTACGCGCTGATCGACGGGTTCCTCGCGGCCGCCCGCGCCGAGGGGCTGCTCGCCCCGGTGCCCGCGGCCACGAGCAGCACGCTGGTGTTCCACCTGCTCGGCGGGGCCGGCCGGATGATCGCGGAGGCCCCGCCCGCCGAGCGCAGGGCGGTGCGCGACGAGTGCGCGACGACGATCCGGCGGATGCTCAACGGGCTGCGCGCGTAGCCGTCACCGGCCCGGTCCGGTCCTCCCGGCCCACGAGCAGCTCCACCGCGTCCTGCACCACGACGCGAACGTTGCGGCGGTTCCACACCGGGTTGGCGGCCATCCGGTTCGAGCGGGACACGCAGCTCGCGACGTGGTCGAGCCAGCCGAGCAGGACGAGCACCTCGGGGGCGATGACGCTGCCGCCGAGCGCGGTCTGGCACCCGACGAGGACCTCGGCCTCGGCGCGCGGCACGCCGCCGAGCCAGCGCAGCACGACCGGGCCGAGCTCCTCCTCGCCCGCCATCGCCTCCGCCATCGGCATGAACGTGGCGACGTCGAGCACGGACAGCCCGTCGGGCCGCGCGGTGCACCAGTCGAAGATGGCGCTGACCCGGCCGTTGGGGGCGGCCAGCAGGTTGACCGGCAGGTAGTCGCCGTGGGTCCAGCCGACGCCCACGACCTGGCCGCGCAGGCGGCTGTCGAGCAGCGCGGCCATCCGCTGCGCCTGCGCGCGCAGGCCCGCCGGGAGGGTGCGCGACAGCGCCTCGACGGGCTGGTGCACCCAGGCGTCGAGCTCCGCATCGCCGACCCGGCGCAGTTCGGCCGTCTGCCGGTGCAGCTCGCTGATCGCCGCGACCGCGCTGGACAGGAACGGGCCGCGGCGCGCCGGGTCGGCCAGGGCGTCCGGGCCGGGGGCGCCGCGCAGCATCGTCTCGGTCACGCAGTAGGCGTCGCCGACCTCGGCGACGCCGAGCAGGCGCGGGATGAGCGGCGTCCAGTGCTGCAGGCGCGGGTCGGCGTGCAGGGCGGCGAGCGCGGCGGTCTGCTGGCGCAGCTCCTGCTGCCCGTTCGCGGTGTCGGCGGCCTTCAGCAGGGCGCGGCGCTCGCCGGCCGGGCCGATGCTCACCACGACCGTCTCCGAGCCGCCGCCCATGCAGGGCCCGATGACCCAGCCCGCCGGGACGCCCAGGCGGCGCAGGCCGTCCTCGCCGACGCGGCGCAGCAGCGCCGAGTTGCGCAGGCCGTCCATGAACCTCCCCAGCGGGCCGGGCACCCACGGGGCGTTCGCGAGCAGCACGATGGACGCGATCAGGCACTGGGCGGTGAGCCAGGCGATCCCGACGGCCAGCACGCCCAGGTGGGGCATGAGCACCCAGGCGATCCCGATCGTGAGCACCGACAGGGAGGTCGGCACCCCGAACTGCACGGCGGAGCGCTGGCGCACCCGTGCCGTGCTGGTGGCGGCCGCGGTGACCACGTTGGGGATCGCCGACAGCGCGATGAGCGCGAGCGCGCCGGAGCCCGTGTCGGAGTAGTGCCGCCCGAACAGCGACAGCACGAGCGGCGCGCCGACGGCGAGCACCAGCGCCACCGGGGCCACCAGCACCAGCCCGCGGCGCACGGTCTCGCGGCGGGCCTGGTCGACCCGGCCGGGGTGGGCCGCGCTGTGCGCGATCATCGACTGGCCCATCCCGGACGGCACCATGTACAGGGCCAGCCCGAACTGCCAGACCATGTTGTAGGCGGCCGCGGCCTCGGCGCCGAGGCGGCCCAGCACGAGCACCGGCAGGCCCATCATCGCGGCCTGCCAGAACAGCGCGCCCAGGTAGTCGGCGCTCATGAACTTGGCGACGGCGCCCACGGTGATCGGCACCGCCCGGTCGGCGGTCCTGCGGCCGTGGGCGGGCAGCAGCCGGATGAGCAGCCACAGGTTGATCGGCAGCACGATCAGGGCGGTGGCGACCACCCAGGACACCGCGATGCCGCCGGGCAGCGCCGCGAGCGTGACCGCCACGAGCAGGGCGATCTTGAGCACCGAGAAGACGAGGTTCTCGATGGGCACGGCGGTGGCGCGCCCGACGGCGGTCAGGACGTAGTCCTGGATGGCGAACAGCGTCCAGACCGGGCAGCTCACGGCGAAGAACGCGATGAGGGTGCCGTAGCCGGCCACCTCGACCAGCTGCGGGGCCCACCAGGCGGCCCCGACCGCGAACGCCGCCCCGGCGAGGGAGGACACCGCAACGGCCACGAGGTAGCCGAGGGCGACGAGCTTGCGGGCCGCCAGGCCCGCCACGGGGACGAAGCGCAGCAGCGCGTGCGACATGTTCAGGTGCGCGATGCCGCCGACCAGCATGAGCGACGACACCGCGACCGCGTTCACGCCGACGACGTCGGCCGGGAACATCTGGGCGGCGAGCACCCAGTACAGGAGCCCGACCGCGGACGTCATCCCGGAGCTGACCACGAGCGCCAGCCCGTCGCGGTGCTGCGGCGCGCGCCAGCCACGCAACAGGTCCTTCACCCGCGCGACCGCCACCGTCACTTGCATGCCCCCAAGGTCCGGGCCCTTACCCCATCGACGTGAACACCAGGTGGACAACACCGAAACGGCCGTTGCCCGCCGCACATCCTGCCCGAGTGTCCGCAACGTCCCGCTCCTGGGCCCGGCGAACGGGCCGGCCGACGCCGACCGGTGGGCGCGCATCGCCGGGCGCGCCGGCTGCCGCGGTGGGCGGGTGGGTGTCAGTACACGTGCACCTCGGTGCCGATCGGCGCCACGTCGCTCGACCACAGCAGATCCATGGCCGCGTTGGTCAGCCGCACGCAGCCGTGCGACGCCGGGTGGGCGGGTACGCTGCCGGACCCGTGCACGGCGATGCCGCCGTGGAAGTACTTGGGCCGGTAGAGCACGCCCAGCTCCGCCCGCCGCACGCCGTTGATCTGCCGCTCGATCTCGAACTCGCCGCGCGGGGTGCGGGCGACGCCGCTGCCGCCGGAGGGCCGGTTGTAGGCCTCGCCGCTGCCGGTCGAGGTGTTGAGCGCCCACTGCACCCGGCCGTCGCGCACCACGAGCAGCAGCTGGCGCTCCAGGTCGACCTCGAGGTGGTCGCCCTCGGCGAAGCGCGGCTCGGGCCGGGAGGCGGTCTCGAGCGTCCCGCGCGTGTCGGGCCCGGCCACCCCGTCGCGGTCCAGGCCCTCGGCCTTCTGGAACGCCATCACGGCCTGGCGGGTGAGCTGCCCGTAGTGGCCGTCGACGTCACCGAGCCAGTAGCCGAGCGCCGACAGCCGCTGCTGGAGCTCCTCCACCGCGGGTCCGAAGGACTCGAGCATCAGCAGCTCCTCCTCGTCCTCGGCGCCGTCCGGCTCCCCGCCGTCGTCCGGGTCGTCCGGGTCGTCCGGGTCGCCGCGGTCGGCCCGCGCGTCGTCGAACGGGGCCGTGCTCGACGGGGCCGGGGTGGTCGGGCCCGACGTCGGGGGAGCCGACGGAGCCGGGCCGTCGGTGGTCGGCGCCGCGGGGGCGGCCGCGGGCGGCAGCGCGTCCGGGGACCCCGCCGGGTTGCCGCACGCGCCGGCGAGCGCGAGGCCGCCCGCGATCACGACGGCGAGCGCGAGCCGGACGGGGGTGCGGGTGACCTCGGCGGCGACTGGGCGGGTGGCCATCGTGTACTCCTCGCGTCCTCGAACGACCGTGGAGCGGGGAGCACGCGCCGAACGCCACGGCGTGTGCGACCGCGGCCCCCGACACCGGTCGGCATCGTGGAGATCATCGGGTACGCGTGCACGTGAGACGCGCATATCGGCCCCGCGGCGGGGCCGGTGTCACCCGGCCGAGCGATCGGGGTGGCCGTGCCAGGACCGCCACAGGGCCGCGTAGGCCCCGCCGCGGGCGACGAGCTCGTCGTGGGTGCCGAGCTCGGTCAGGCGCCCGCCCTCGAGCACCGCCACCCGGTCGGCGTCGCGAGCGGTGTGGAGCCGGTGGGCGATGGCGACGACCGTGCGCCCGGCGAGGGCGGCCGCGAGCGCCCGTTCGGTGCGGCGCGCGGTGGCGGGGTCGAGGAGGGCGGTGGCGCCGCCCGCGGCGAGCAGCGCACCGGTCCAGGCGGCGAGCGCAGGCCCGTCGCCGTCGGCGATCCCGTGGTCGACGGCCCGCCCCAGCAGGTACGGCCCGAGCGCCAGGGTGGGCATCCCGAGCGAGGCGTGCAGCGACGCGGCGGCCACCCGGCCGCGCTGGCGCGCGACCAGCCACCACAGCAGCCGCCCCGGGGTCGGGCGGGCGCGTCGGTCCCCGCCGCGCCCCCGCCCACGGCGGTCAGCCGGCGAGGTCGGCCAGCGCGGCGGCCGCCTTCTCCCGGAACTCGGCCACCCGGCGCAGCTTGAGCTGCTCGTACCCGCGGATGATCTCCGGCAGCGCGGCCAGCTCGGCGACCGCGTCCGCGGTCTCCGGCCGCAGGTGCTCGAGCGCCGCTCGGACCAGGCCCTGGTACTCCGGCACCAGGGCCCGCTCGACCCGGCGCACCTCGGCCCGGCCGAACGGGTCGAGCGCGGTGCCGCGCAGGCGGCGGGCGGCGCGCAGGGCGCGGAACACCGGGCCCGCGCTGCGGCGCAGCTTGATCTTGCGGTTCACACCCATCGCCCGCAGGACCGGCGGGTGCAGCAGCACCGAGACCTCCGCGTCCGGCCCGAACTCGGCCTCGCGCCGGGCCCGCTCCTGCGGGTCGAGGTGCAGGCGCGCCACCTCGTACTCGTCCTTGTAGGCCATGAGCTTGTGCAGCCCGCGCGCGTAGGCGACGGCGATCCGCTCGCCCGCCTCCGCGCCGGCGCGTTCGGCGGCGATCGCCGCGACGCGCTGGACCTCCTCGGCGTAGCGGTCGGCGTAGGCCGCGTCCTGGTAGGCGGTGAGGTCGGCGACGCGGGTGGCGAGCACGTCGGCGAAGCCCTCGGCGCGCGGGGCGGGCGCGGGCCCGCCGATCGCGGCCGTGACCGCCGCGGGGTCGGCGACGGCCGCCCGGCCCCAGCGGAACGCCGCGAGGGTCTTCTCGACGCCCGCCCCGTTGAGCCGGATCGCCTGCTCGATCGCCTCGGCCGAGATCGGGATGCAGCCGTGCTGGAACGCGGCGCCGATGAGCAGCATGTTGGCCGGCATGTGGTCGCCGAACAGCGCCTCGGACAGGCCCTGGGCGTCCACGTGCAGGGCCGCGTCCGCGCGGGTGGCCGCGGCGATGCGCTCGAGGGCGTCGGCGGGGGAGCCGGGCACGGGAACCCGCCCGGTGACCATGGCGGCCGTCGGCACGACGGCGGAGCTGACCACGGCGATCGTGTGGTCGCCGCGCGCGACGGCGAGGTTGGTCTCGGACGCCGCGCCGAGCAGGTCGAAGCCGATGAGCACGTCGGCGGTGCCGCGCGAGGCCCGCAGGGCGCCGCGCACGGGCTGCTTGGCGATGCGCACGTCGCTCACCACCGGGCCGCCCTTCTGGGCCAGCCCGATCTGCTCCAGCCCCGCCGCGTAGCGCCCGTCGAGGAGCGCGGCCATCTGCAGGATCTGCGACACCGTGACCACGCCGGTGCCGCCGATGCCGGGCATGCGCAGCAGCACGGTGTCGCCGGTGACCCGGCTCTGCGGCTCGGGCAGCGCCGAGGGCGGCTGCGGGACGGGTCGCTGCCCGGCGGTGCGCGGCTCGACCAACAGGAACGACGGGCAGTCGCCCTTGAGGCAGGACAGGTCGGTGTTGCAGGAGGCCTGGTGGATGCGGGTCTTGCGGCCGAACTCGGTGTCCACCGGCTGCACCGACAGGCAGGTGGACACCTGGGCGCAGTCCCCGCAGCCCTCGCACACCCGCTCGTTGATCACGACCTTCGTGGTGGGCGCGGGGAGCGTGCCGCGCTTGCGCATGCGGCGCTCCTCGGCGGCGCAGCGGTCGTCGTGGATCAGGACGGTGACGCCCTCGACGGCGGCGAGCTCCCGCTCGGCGTCGGCGAACTCGTCGCGGTGGCGGACCGTGGCGATCGGGTCGAGGTCGACGCCGCGGTAGCGCTCCGGCTCGGCGGTGGTGACGACGACCCGGCGCACCCCCTCGACGGCGAGCCAGCGGGTGAGCGCGGGGACGTCGAGCCTGCCCTCGGCGCGCTGGCCGCCGGTCATGGCGACGGCGTCGTTGTAGAGCAGCTTGTAGGTCATGCTGACGCCCGCCGCGACGGCGGCGCGGATGGCGAGCGAACCCGAGTGGTGGAACGTGCCGTCGCCGAGGTTCTGCACGAAGTGCCGGTCGTCGGTGAACGGGGCGATCCCGAGCCACTGGGCGCCCTCGCCGCCCATCTGGGTCAGGCCGAGCTGGTGGCCGCGGCCCGCGCCGTCGAGGGCGATCATCGCGTGGCAACCGATGCCGACGCCGACGAGCGTGTCGTCGTCGGTGCGGGTCGAGGTGTTGTGCGGGCAGCCCGAGCAGAAGAACGGGGTGCGCGCGGCGAGCGGGAGCGCGATCCGCGAGGGCCGCTTCGGCGCGGTGGGCTCCAGCAGGAGCGCGGCGCTGCGGGGGAGCCGGTCGGGTCCGATGCGGGAGGCGAGCGCGGCGGCCACGTCCTCGGCCGACAGCGCGGAGCGGGCGGGCAGCAGCGGCCGGCCGTCCGGGTCGTGGCGGCCGACGACGCGCGGGGGGCGCGGGCGGCCGTAGAGGGCGGCCTTGAGGTGGTTCTCCAGGAACGGGACCTTGTCCTCGACGACGAGCACCTCGTCGAGGCCGTCGGTGAGCTCGGCGAGCGCGTCGGCGTCGATCGGGAACGGCATCGCGAGCGTGATGATCCGCAGCCCGAGCGCCTCCATGGCGGCCTCGTCGAGGCCGAGGTCGTCGAGGGCGCGCTGCACGGTCGCCGCGGACGTGCCGGACGCCAGCACGCCGAGGCGGGCCTCCCGCGCGGTGAACGTGATCCGGTTGAGCCCGGCCGCGCGGGCGTAGGAGCGCGCGAGATCGAGCCGGCGGGTGAGCGCGTCGTGCTCGGCGTCGAGGGCCATCGCGCCGACGAGGGTGCGGGTGGGGTCATCGGCCCGGTCCGGGGCGGGTACGCCGAGGTTGAGCGCGTCGACGTCGAGGGTCGCCGACGCGTCGGCCACGTCGGCGACGATCTTCAGCCCGGTCCACAGCCCGCTGGCGCGCGACATCGCCACCGCGTGCAGGCCGAGCTCGACGACCTCGGCCACCGAGCCGGGCGCGAGCAGCGGCATGAGCAGGCTCTGCGCCATCGGCTCGCAGGAGCTGGGCACGGTGGAGGACTTGCAGGAGGGGTCGTCGCCGATCAGCGCGACCGCGCCGCCGAGCGCGGTGGTGCCGGCGAGGGTGCCGTGCCGGATCGCGTCGGCGGCCCGGTCGAGCCCGGGGTTCTTGCCGTACCAGAAGCCGGTGACCCCGTCGTGGCGGCGGCCCGGCGCCTGGCGCAGGAGCTGGGTGCCGGCCACGGCGGTGGCGGCGAGCTCCTCGTTGAGACCGGGCCGGAAAACCACGCCCGCGTCGTCGAGGAACGACCGGGCCCGGGCCATCTCCTGGTCGAGCCCGGCGAGCGGCGAGCCCTGGTAGCCGCTCACGAACGCGCGGGTGTTGAGGCCGCGCGCGGTGTCGAGCCTGCGCTGCTCGAGGATCATCCGCACGATCGCCTGGATCCCGGAGATCAGGACCCGGCCGTGGCGGGCGGTGTACTTGTCGTCGAGGGTGACGGTGGTGGGCCCGGACAGGGTTGGCGCAGACGGCATCGACTGACCTCCGGCGTGGCGGTTATCAGCAGGAGACCGGGTCGATGCCGCCTCAGGCAAGGGCCTGCACCGCCGTGTTCGGTGAACACGCAAAGGCCTTGCGCGCCGTCGGTGATCAGCTCGACTTCTTTGCGCGTTGCTCGGGCTGACCCCGGAGCGGCCCTTCGGCTGAACCCGGCGCGCGCCTCCACGCAAAGGGCTTGTGCTTGGATCGGGTCGGAGCTCGGGTTCTTTGCGTGGAGGCGGGCGTGGCCGAGAACGTCGTGGTGGACGACACCGACCGGCGCCTGCTCGACCTGCTGCGCGTCGACGCGCGCCGCACCTACTCGGAGATGGCCGGTGAGGTGGGGCTCTCGGTCGCGGCGGTGAAGCGGCGGGTGGACCGGCTGCGCGAGATCGGCGTGATCACCGGGTTCACCGTCCAGGTCGACCACGCCAAGCTCGGGGAGGGCGTGGCGGCCTTCGTCGAGCTGCGGTTCCTCGGCAACACGCGGGTGAGCGAGATCGTGCGCTCGGTGTGGACCATCCCCGAGGTGCAGGCGGTGTTCACGCTCGCGGGCGACCCGGACGCGCTGGTGCAGGTGCGGGTGCGCGACCTCGCCCACCTGCAGCAGGTGATCGACACGTTGCGCCGCTCCGGCACCGTGACCGGGACGCGCACGCTCATGGTGTTGGGCTCGTGGGAGCGCTCCTAGCGGACCTCACGCCGGCTTGCGCCCGCACACCTGGAAGAACGGGTGGGACAGCACCACGACACGCGGGTCGTCGAGGTGTGCCCGGCCCTCGGCGTCGAGCCGGTCGAGCTCGGCCTCGTCGGCGAGCCCCAGCTCGACCGCGTGGCTGCGCATGCTGCGCACGAGGTCGAGCAGGACGGTGCGCCGGGTGTGGCCGATCGGGAAGACCTCGACGGCGGCGTCGACCTGCACGTCGGTGAGCCCGGCGTCGCGGAACAGCTGCGGCACCCGCCTGCCGACCTGCGGGTCGGCGCCGTTGCGGGCGAAGACCACCGGGAAGATCTCGCGGATCCGGTCGATGGCCGGGTGGGGCGGGTGGACCAGGTCGTACTCGCAGTCGGGTTCGAGGGACGCGACCTGCCCGCCGGGCCGGGCGAGGCGCACCGCCTCTGCGACGACGTTCTCCGGGTCGGGCACGTTGACCAGCAGCGTGCGGGTGTGAACCAGGTCGAAGGCGTCCGACGGCAGCCCGGTGCGGCGGGCGTCGGCCTCGACCACCTCGACGCCGGGGACGCCGCGTTCGGCGGCGAACCCGGCCGCCATCTCGACGTGCACCGGGTCGGCGTCGACGCCGACCACCCGCCCGCCCGGGGCCACCCGCGCGGCGAGCAGGTCGAGCGCGCCGCGCGGCCCGCACCCCAGGGCGACCGCGGTGTGCCCCGGTCCCAGGTCGGTGCGGTCGAGCAGTGCCCGGTTGGGGGGGCAGCATCTCGTCGGCCTGACGCTGCAGGCGGGCCCGTTCCACGCCGCTGCGGCCGAGCGTGTACACGGCGTTCGGATCGGTCACCGGATCTCCCCCCGACGCGCTGCGACGCTAGTGCCGGGCGGGTGGGGCGGTCAGCACCCGCCGGTCCGATCGACACGAACGGGTGACGGGCGGGGCCGTGATCAGTTCGGTGCCAGGCAGAGGACGTAGCCGTCCAGGCTGTTCCCGCGCTGGATCCCCGACGTCGCCCCGGGCGTGGAACGGCAGACCTGTTCGACACCGAGGCGAACCCCAGCAGCAGGACGACGAGCGCCAGCACGGTGCGCCCGATGCGTGACCCGGCAGACGACATCCCGAACTCCTCCTTCGCGATCGCCTGTGACGACCGGCGTCCGCGGAGGAGCGTTGGGCGATGTGAAGCAGATCACGACCGGGTGGGCTCACGGCGCCGGGAGCGTCGCCTCCGCCCGCAGCACCGACCGCACGACCGGCCACGGCCGCCCTTCCTCGGCGAGCACGAGGTCGGCGCGGGCTCCCGGCGCGAGCACGCCGCGGTCGGCGAGGCCGACCGCTTCGGCGGGCCCGGACGTCACCAGCCCGACGGCGGCCGGGAGCGTCGTGACGCCGTCGGCCGCGAGCAGGAACGCCGCGGCGAGCAGCCCGGACGGAAGGTAGTCGGAGGCGAGCGCGGTGACGAGCCCGCGGGCGACGAGCTCGCGCGCGGAGGCGTTGCCGGAGTGCGATGCCCCGCGCAGCGCGTTGGGCGCACCCATGACCACCGGCATGCCGCGGTCGCGGGCGGCGGCCGCGGCGTCGACGGTGGTGGGGAACTCGGCCACGGCCCCGCCGCGGTCGGCGAGCGCGCCGATCTCCTCCGCCGACGCCGGGTCGTGCCCGAACAGCCGCACCCGCCCGGCGCGGGCGAGGTCGCCGAGGTAGGCGAGCGCCTCGTCGCGGACGCCGCGGTTCGCCTCGCGCGCGGCGACGAACGCGTCGACGTGGGCGCGGGCCTGCTCGGCGGTGAGGCCGCGGGTGCCCATGACGTGGCGCTCGAAGTAGCTGCGGTCGGCGTACTGGCCCTGGCCGGGGGTGTGGTCCTCGTGGGAGACGACGGCGGTCTCGCCGAGCGTGTCGAGCCGCGCCCGCAGCGCCGCGAGCCCGGCGGCCGACCGCACGTCGAGCCGGTGCAGGATCCGGTGGTCGACGGGGCCGTGGCCGCGCGCCTCGACCTGGCGGCACATCTCCAGCGCCGCGTCCACCGAGCGCACCTTGAGCGACCCCTCGCCCTGCTCGAAGGCCACGCCGTGGAACACGGTGGTGATGCCCGCGGCGCGCAGCCTGCCCTCGAACGACAGCAGCGCGAACCGCCACGGCACGTCGGCGGAGGGGCGGGGCAGCCGCTCGCGCTCGAGCCCGTCGGAGTGGACGTCGACCAGGCCGGGCAGGCAGAGCGCGGCGTCGCCGTCCACGTCCGCGGTCGCCCCGGGCGGGTGCGGTGCGACCTCGGCGATGCGGCCGTCGCGGACGGCGACCCACGCGTCGTCGAGCACCCGGTCGGCCAGCACGGCCCGCACGTGCCCGAGCACGTAGTCGGCAGGCGGCCGGGTGAGCGTCCAGCGCTCGCGGGCGGGCGCGCTCACGCCGCCGCCCCCAGCACCTGCGCCGGCGTGCCCTCCTCGGTGATCCGGCCGTCGGCCAGCCGGACCACGCGGGTGGCGAGGGCGCGCATCGCATCGGCGTCGTGGAAGACCGCGAGCACGGCGACGCCCGCACCGGACAGGGACGCGATCAGCTCGAGGGCGCGTTCCCGGTTGGCCGGGTCGAGCGCGGAGACCGGCTCGTCGAGCAGCAGCAGCCGGGGCGGGCGCACGGTGGCGGCGGCGAGGTTGACGCGCTGGCGCTCGCCCCCGGACAGCACCCCGCAGTCGACGTCCCACAGCGCCTCGTCCAGCGCGAGCCGGCGCAGGGCCGCGGCGGCGGCGTCGGTGGCGGCGTCCCGGTCGAGCCCGCGGCGGCGGGCGGCCGCGGCCACGAGCTCGAGCGGCCCGGTGCGCGGCGGCGCGGCGAGGAACTGCGAGACGTAGCCGAGCTCGCGGGCGCGCAGCCGGGCGAGGGCCCGGTCGGGCAGCGCCGTGAGATCGACCGGGCCGTCCTCGCGGTGCAGCGTGACGGTCCCGGCGTCGGGGAGGTAGGTGCGGTGCACGCACCGCAGCAGGCTCGACTTGCCCGCCCCGCTCGGGCCGGCGAGCGCCACGTGCTCGCCCGCGGCGACGTCGAGGTCGACGCCGCGCAGCGACACGACCGTGCGCCCGTCGATCGTGTGCAGGGTGAAGGTCTTGGCCAGACCCCGTACCTCGAGCACTCTCCGGGTCACGTCGGTCACCTCCGGGCCGCGGCGACGAGCCGCTGGGTGTAGGGGTGGTGCGGGTCGCGGAACAGCTGGTCGGTGAGGCCGTGCTCGACCACCCGGCCGAGCTGCATCACCAGCGACCGGTCGGTGAGCGCCTCGATCACCGCGAAGTCGTGGCTCACCACGACCGCGGCGACGTCGCGCTCGGCGAGCAGGCCGCGCAGCAGGTCGAGCACCCCGGCGGCGACCGAGGCGTCGAGCCCGGTGGTGGGCTCGTCGAGCAGCAGCACGGACGGGTCGGTCGCGAGGGCCTTCGCGATCTGCACACGCTGGCGCATGCCGCCGGAGAACGTGCGCACGGGGTCGTCCATGCGGGACAGCGGCACCTCGACGCGGTCGAGCAGCTGCGCGGCGCGGGCGCGGATGGCCCCGTAGTCGCGCCAGCCCGCCGCGGTGAGCCGCTCGGCGATGTTGCCGCCCGCGGTGACGTTCATGGCCAGCCCGGCCGACGGGTCCTGGTGCACGATGCCGAGCGTCGAGATCCGCAGCCTGCGGCGGGCCGGGCCGTCGAGCGTCAGCACGTCGGTGGTGCCGCCGTCGACGTCGGCGAGGAACAGCCTGCCCGCCGTGGCCGCCTCGTCCCCGACGATGCAGCGCAGCACCGTCGACTTCCCGGAGCCCGACTCGCCGATCAGCCCGACGGCCTCGCCCGGTGCCACGTCGAACCCGACGTCCCACGCGGCGACGATCGCGCCGGTGGCGGGGCTGACCGCGGTGCCGTGCTCCGGCCCGGTCCCGGCGACCGCCGCCGCCCCGCCGGGCCCGTGCACCTTCCCGATGCCCTCGACGAGGAGGGCCCACTCCGGGCCGGCCCCGGCCCGGTCGATGCCGCCCCGGCCGGCACGCTGGGACGCCTCCCGGGGCTCCACCGCCCGCTCGCTCGTGCGGGCGGGGCGGCGGGCGGGGTCGGGGAGCAGCGCGAGCGGGGCCGCGGCGTGGTGCGCCTCGAGGTCGGCGTCGCCCTCCTGCACGCGGGCGCACCACTCGGTGTCGCTGCAGGCGAAGCGGCCCGGCCCGGCCTCGACCAGGAACGCGTCGGTGGAGCCGCAGCGGACGCAGGGCCCGTCGGCGCCCTCCACCTCGAACGGCACGTCGTCGAACGTGAGCGGCCGGACGTCGGTGTGCGGGGGCACGGCGTAGATCCGCTTCTCCCGCCCGGCGCCGAACAGGCTGAGGTGCTCGGCCTGGTGCAGCCGGGGCACGTCCCAGCGCGGGATGGGGGTGGTGGCCATGACGTAGCGGCCGTCGACGAGCACCGGGTAGCCGGTGGACTTGGTGATCACGCCGTTGCGGACGATGTCCTCGTACAGGCTCACCCACATCGCTGCGTAGTCGGCCTCGGCGTGCATGCGCGCGCACTCGGCCACCGACCGCTGCACGCCGCGCAGCGGTTCGGGCACGGGCACCTGCAGCACGAGCACGTGCCGGTCCGACAGCGGCTGCTCGGGGACGCGGTGGCGGGTCTGGATCACGGTCGCCTCGCGGGAGTCGGCCGACTCCGCGCACCCGGTGCTGCCGGCGATGAGCCGGCGCAGGTTGGTGGCGTTGACGCCGGCGTCGTCGCCCTGGTCGATCACCTTGACGGTGTCGTCGGTCCCGATGACCGCGAGCGTGACCTGCAGGCCGCCCGAGCCCCAGCCGCGGGCCACCGGCATCTCCCGGGACCCGAACGGCACCTGGTATCCGGGCACGCACACGGCGGTGAGCACGGCGCGGCGGATCTCGCGCTTGGCGCCCTCGTCGAGGATCCCGACCGGGGGCGTCGCGGCGTCGATCCCGGCGAGCAGCTCGTCCACGCCGGAGGTGGCGGCGAGCGTCATCGGCAGTCCCTCCCAGGGGGCTCGGTGGCCACGCCGGTGGCGCGCATGGCCTGCTTGCGCTCGACCATCGAGCGGAACGTGACGTAGTGGGGCAGCTTCAGGTGCTCGAGGAAGCCGGCGGAGTCGAGGCCGTCGGTGGTGAGCAGCAGCAGCTGCTCCAGCGGGCCGGTGCGGCCGAAGCGGCGGCAGGCGATGTCGAGGTTCGCCATCGCGATCGCCTTGCGCTCGTTGTGGCCGAAGCACAGGCCGTAGCCGACGTCGAAGCGGGTGCGGTCCTCGTCCGCGCCGTCGAGGTCCTCGATGGCCTCGGTCTCGGTGGCGCGGAACCGGCCGATCTCGACCGGGTTGCCGGTGTGGGGGTGGCGCACCCGCAGCGGCAGGTACCCGTGGCGGACCTCGCCGAGGGTCACCTCGTGGACGTCGCCGTCCGGGCCGAGGATCGAGCGGTACCAGAGCCCGACGAGCGCCCCGGTCTCCGCGCGCGCCATCGACGCGAGCACCGCCGAGCGGGGCGCGGGCGGGCGTGCCGGGCGGCGGGTGACGTCGAAGGGCGGGTCGTCGGCGGGCGGCGGGTGCTCGACGAGCAGGTCCAGCTTGCGCAGGAACGCCGAGAACCGGGCGGGCCTGCGCTGCCCGGGGTCCTGCTGCGGTGCCCGGGGCGCCGACCCGTTCGACGAGCCGTCGACCGGGGCGGGGGGTTCGGGGGCGCGCTCCAGCATCCGCCCCGTGTAGTCGGTGGTGCGGCCGAGCAGCTGCGGGCCGTCCGGCGTGCGGTGGGCGGGCACGATGCGCCGCAGGACCACCATCTCGTCGGGGTCGACCGGCTCGGAGACGGCGAGGCGGGGCAGCGTCGAGCGGTGCGCCCGCACCAGGTGCGCGGCCTCCACGACGTCGCCCTCGGCCTGCCGGAACGCGTCGGCGGCGGTCGGCTCGTGGTAGAGGCCGGCCTCACCCTGGACGCGGTCGACGGCGAGCCGGAACCGGGCGGTGATCTGCTCGGTGGACACCCACGGCGCGGGGGCGTGGTCGCGGGCCTCGCGGACGAGCCGCTCGGCGGCGAGGATCGCGTCCAGCCCGCCCCGGGCTCCCGAGTACCCCATGTCAGTCCTCCTCGGTCGCGATGCGGGTGCTGCGGGGGATGCCGACCACGGCGCCGTCCGGGGCGACCAGCAGCAGGTCCGGCCCGGCCGGGAAGGCGGCGGTCGCGCGGCCGGCCACGAGGTCCGGCGGGCAGCCGCGGGGCGCGACGGTGCGGGTGCCGGGGACCCCGGGTCCGGACAGCCGCAGCGCCGCGCCGCCCTCGAGCGCCGGGACGGCGAGCGCGACGAGCGCCGCGTCCTCGGGGGCGGACGCGCTGCCGGCCCGGACGCCCGCGAGCTCGCCGGGCGCGAGCGGGCGCAGGGCCGTGACCAGGCGGGCCTCGCCGAGCGGGGCCACCGGCGCCGAGGTCGCGGTCGCGAGCGCCTCGGCCCACCCCGGCGCGCCGAGCACGCAGACCGGGGTGTCCAGGTCGGCGAGCGCGAGCGCGGGCAACAGCGCCGCGGGCAGCTCGTCGAACCGGTGGAGCGCGGCCGGCCGCCCCGGCCGGGCGAGCGCGTCGAGCACCGCGCGGAAGGTCCGCTGGGCGGTGTCGGGGTCGAGGGCGGGCAGCGGGGTGGGGGCCAGTCCGGCGGTCACGTGAGCTCCTCGAACTCGACGACGGTCGGGGCGAGCCGCGCCCACTCCGCGGCCTCCGCCTCGGCCTCGCGGGCGGCCACGCGGTCGCACAGGGCGAGCACGTCGGCCGCGCGGGGGCGCCCGGCCTGCACCTCGGCGTCGCAGATGGCGGCGGCCAGCGCCGCGGCGCGGTCGTCGCCCAGCCGCATCGCCCAGCCGCGGGCGCCGCCCAGCTCGACCTCGGCCCGCACGGCCAGGACGTCGCCGAGCAGGAACCGCTCGCCCGCGATCGGCTCGGTCACCTGGGTGGCCACGCAGCCGACCTCGGGGGCGCGCAGCACGCGCGGGGTCGCGCCGTCGGCGAGGCAGGCGTCGGCGAGGCCGACCAGCTCGTCGGTGCGGGCCAGCGCCAGCAGCGCGGCCCGCTTCTCCGGTGGGTGGGTCATCGCTCTCCTTCCGGGGCCGAGCCCAGCTCGACCACCACGCGGACCGCGTCGGAACGGGTCCATGCCCTGCTGCACATCACCGGCCGCCCGCTCTCGGCGTCGCGGCTGACGCTCTCGACCAGCCACACCGGCCGGCTCGGCTCGATCTCCAGGCCGGTGCAGACGTCGGGCGGGGGCACCTCGAGGCTCACCCGGCACCAGGCCCGCACCGGCTCGACCCGCCCCACCTGCCGCAGGACGAGGTCGAGCGACTCGGCGGCCTGCACCGCGAGGTCGAGGTCGGCGACGACGTCGCGCGGCACCCACTCGTGCACGCGCGACGCCAGCAGGTCGTCGATGTAGAACTGCCGCACGAGGTGGTGGCACGGGGTGCCCGCGGGGACGCCGAGCGCGGCGGCGTGCTCCTCCGGCAGCGGCAGCGGGTCGATGCTGCGCACGACCGTGCGCGGGCGCGCTCCGGCCGCCGTCACCGTCTCGTGCCACGACGGGCGTCGATCGTGCCCGATCACGTAGTCGATGCGCCGGTTCACGAACGTCCCCGCGCCCTGGACCCGCCGCACCACGAGCCGGCGCTCCAGCTCCTGCAGCGCGGCGCGGGCCGCCGCCCGGCCCACGCCGAACCGCCTGCCGATCCCGTGCTCGCCCTCGACGCGGGAGCCCGCGGGTGCGCCGGCGAGCTCGGCGGCCAGCTCGTCGGCGATCTCGAGGTATCGGGTGGTCGTCACGGTGGGCAACGCTGCCGGTCGGGGTTGTCCGGACAACGGCGCCGCAGGCAACGGATGCGGAAACGGCCGTGAACGGATGAGCCGGTTGTCGCCCGCGCTCAACTCACGGCCCTGCGCAGCCACAGCGCGAGCAGCTCCACGGCCATGACGGTCGCGAACACCATGAGCATGACCGTCGTGACGACGCCGAACTGCATCACGCGGGACGCGTTGAGCAGGTAGAACCCGATGCCGCCCGCCCCGACGACGCCCAGCAGCGTCGCCGAGCGGATGTTGACGTCGAGCTGGTAGAGCAGGTGCGCCACCAGTGCGGGGGCCGCCTGGGGGAGTGTGACGGCCGCGAGCACCTGCAGCCGGGACGCGCCGGTGGCCCGCACGGCCTCCTGGACGCGGACGTCGGTCTCCTCGAGCGAGTCGGCGACGAGCTTGCCCAGGAGCCCCACCGCGCCGATCGCCAGCGCGAGCGCCCCGGCCACCGGGCCGAGCCCGGTGATCACGACGAGCACGATCGCGATGATCAGCTCGGGGATGCCGCGCACGACGACGATGACCGTCCGGAACGCGGCGGCGACCCCGGGCGCAGGCGCGACGTTGCGCGCGGCGAGCGCCCCGACCGGCAGCGCGAGCACCGCGCCGAGCAGGGTGGCGGCGAGCGCGATCTGGACGGTGACGGCGAGCTCGGCGACGAGGTCCGGCAGGATCCCGCCGGTCGACGGCGGCCAGAACAGGCCCAGCGTGGCGGGCAGCTCCACCACGCCCGCCACGAGCCGGGCGGGGGAGAGGCCGGCCGCGGGCACCGCGGCGACGAGCACGGCCGCGGTCGTCGCCGCGTAGAGCGCGCCGCGGATCCGCCGGCCCGTCCAGGGCGGGGTCAGCCGGCCGGGCGCCGCCGGGGCCGGGGCCCGGCCGGTGCCGCCGAGCAGGGCGCGGCGCACCAGCCCGGAGATCAGCTCGACCACCACGCACAGCACGAGCACGACGAGGGCGAGCGCCATGCCGCGCTGGTAGTCGAGCCTGCGCAGGGCCCCGGCGATCTCGAAGCCGATGCCGCCGACGCCGACGAACCCGAGCACCACCGAGATGCGCAGGTTGATGTCGAACCGGTGCAGGGCCGTCGCGACGAACGCGGGGAGGACGGCGGGCAGCACGCCCGCCACCAGCTCCTGCAGCCGCCCGGCACCGGCCGCCCGCACGGCGGTGCGCGGCCCCTCGTCGACCTGCTCGATCGCGTCGGCGTAGAGCTTGCCGACCATCCCCACCGAGTGCAGCGCCATCGCCAGCACGCCCGCGGCGGCGCCGAGGCCGAACAGCCGGAAGAACACGATCGCGAGCACCACGTCGGGCACCGCCCGGGCGACGACGACCACCGCGCGGGCTCCGTAGCGGGCCGCGGGACCCGGCGTGGTGTTCCCGGCGGCGAGCACCGCGACCGGGACGCTGAGCAGCACCGCCAGCAGCGTGGCGCACACGACGATCGCCAGCGTCTCGCCGCACAGCGCGAGCACCTGCCCGAGCGGGGGGAGGTCCAGCGGTACCGTGCGGGCGAGGAAGCCGGCCGCGTTGCCCGCGCTGTCGACGAGGGTGGCGACGTTGATCCGCAGTTCGCCCACCGCCCAGACGGCCGCGGCGAGCAGCGCCAGCAGCGCCGCCGTCGCGGCCGCGCCGGACCGGGTCGGCCGGGCGAGCGTGCGCGGGCCGCTCACGGCGCGAGCGCCGGGACGGCCCGCTCCGGCCGGCCCGGGTGCACCGCGTCCGCGTACACGGCCATGGCGTCGGCGCGCGCGAGGCCGGCCACCGGCCGGTCGAGCACCACCCGCCCGGCGCGCAGGCCGACCACGCGTTCGGCGAACTCGAGCGCCAGGTCCACCTGGTGCAGGCTGCACAGCACGGTGAGCCGGTCCTCGCGGGCGAGCGCGGCGATCAGGGAGAGCACCTGCGCCGCCGACTCCGGGTCGAGCGAGGCCACCGGCTCGTCGGCCAGCAGGATCCGCGGCCGCTGCAGCAGCGCCCTGGCCACGGCCACCCGCTGCTGCTGCCCGCCGGAGAGGGTGTCGGCGCGCTGGAAGCGCCGGTCGGCGAGCCCCACCCGCTCCAGCTGCTCCAGCGCGGCCGCGCGCACCCGCCTGGGGTAGGTCGGCAGCCCCAGCCGCGGGCCGCGCAACGTTGCGAGCGCACCCGTGCAGACGTTCTCCAGCACGGTCAGCCCGCCCACGAGGTGGAACTGCTGGAACACCATGCCGATGCGCCGCCGCAGGCCGCGCAGCTGCGCGCCGCCCGCCGCGGCGACGTCGGTGCCGAGCACGCGGACCTCGCCCGCCGAGGGCCGGTGGAGGCCGTTGACGTGCCGCAGGAGCGTGGACTTGCCCGCGCCGGACGCGCCGAGCAGCACCACGACCTCGCCCGCGTGCACGGTGAGCGACACGTCGTCGAGGGCGTGGGCGCCGGGCCCGAACCGCTTGTGGACGCCGGCCAACTCGATGACCTTGTCGGGTGCGGCCGTCATCGCGGTCAGCTCAGGCTCGTGCACGACTCGGCCTCGGTGACCTCGCAGACCCGGCGCACGCCGTCGTAGAGGGCGTCGTCGACCGGGGCGTAGCCCCACCCGGAGTCCTCGCCGACCGGGCACTCCGCCGCCGAGGCGCAGAAGCCGTTGCCGGTCAGGTAGTCGACGTTGGCCTTCTGGGCGAACGCGTCGGCGATCACCTGGCGCAGCTGCGGGTCGACGTCGCTCGCCACCGTGATCGGGGAGCCGACGATCATCTCCGACCGCCACACCACGGTGAGCTGCCCGGGCTGCAGCTGCCCGGACTCGACGAGCTGGCTGTCGACCATGCCGTCGTGGGCGAAGCCCGCCTCGCACTGCCCGCCGGCGACGGCGAGGGCGGACGCGTCGTGCCCGCCCGCGAACACCGGCGTGATGTCCGCGGCCGGGTCCACCCCCGCCTCGATCAGCCCGGCGGTGGGGTAGAGGTAGCCGGAGGTCGAGTTCGGGTCCACGAAGCAGACGGTGCGGCCGGCGAAGCCGGCGAGGTCGGTGATCCCGGAGCCGGGGGTGGTGATCGCGTAGGACCGGTAGCCGGGCTGGTCCCCGGGGCCGTCCACGACGGCGGCGACCGGGGTGATGCCGGGGTCCTGCCGCTTGGCGAGCACGTAGGAGAACGGGCCGAGCAGGGCGATGTCGATCTGCCCGGCCCGCATGCCCTCGATCACCGCGGCGTAGTCGGTGGCGTTCTGGAACTCGATCGTCGCGCCGGTCTCCTGCTCGAGCATCGCGATGATCGGCTCGTAGCTCTGCCGCAGGGAGGTCGACTCCTCGGAGGGGATCGAGGCGAACACCAGCGTGCCGGCGCGCTCGGCCGGGGCGGGGGTGTCGAGCGCGCTCTCGCCGCACGCGGTGAGCGCGAGCAGGGCCGCGCACGCGCTCGCCGCGAGCCGCAGGGGTGGGATCATCGGGACAGCTCCTCTGGCCTGCCGGGGGACGGTCGGCAGCGAGGGTGGGCCGCGCGGGTTTCCGGTCCCGCCACGCGCGGGTGACGCGGGGGCGAACAGGGCTGGACGCTTCTGCGGACCGGTCCGGACAGCCCGGCGAGTCGGAGATCACGCGGCGCGGCGCCGTGGACGCTTGTCGTCGGGCCGCCGGGCGTTCATCATGCTCCGAGCCGTAGTGAAACTTTTTTCCGCTACGTGAAACGCCGCCGGTGCCGTGCGGGATTCCGTTTCCGGCGCCCGAGGAAGGGGGACCTCCGCCTGTGACCGAATCCAGCGCACGAGAACCCGACCGCGTTCCCGTCGGCGCCGGGCTCGCCGCCACCCGCGTCGTCGCGATCCTGCGCGCCGAGAACGCCGACCGGGCCGAAGCCGTCGTCGACGTCCTGGTCGAGGCGGGGATCCGCAGCCTCGAACTGACGCTGACCACGAAGGGCGCCCTCGACGTCGTCGAGCGGCTCGCCTCCCGGGTCCCGCCCGAGGTCGAGGTCGGTGCGGGCACGGTGCTCACCGCCGCCGACGTCGACCGCAGCGTGGACGCGGGCGCCCGCTTCGTGGTGTCCCCGTCGGTGGAGCCCGAGGTGATCGCGGCCGCGCTGCGGTGCCGGATCGCCAGCTACCCCGGCGCGTTCACGCCCACCGAGATCAACGCGGCCTGGCAGGCGGGCGCGACCGCGGTGAAGCTGTTCCCGGCCGGGCGGCTCGGCCCGGGTTACCTCAAGGACGTGCGGGCGCCGCTGCCGGACATCCCGGTGGTGCCCACCGGTGGGGTCGGCATCGACGCGATCGGCGAGTGGCTCGCGGCCGGGGCCGTCGCCGTCGGGATGGGCGGCCCGCTGATCGGGGACGCGCTGACCCCCGACGGGGACCTGCGCGCCCTCGCCGAGCGGGCGGCCGCGGCGCTCGAGGCGGCCCGGTGACCGGCGGCCCGGTGACCGGCAGCGCAGCCGGTGGCGGGGGACCGAGTGGCGGGGGACTGGTCACCCTCGGCGAGACGCTCGGCCTGCTCGTCGCCGACGACGTGGGCCCGCTGTCGCTGGCCAGCGGGATGAAGCTGTCCATGGGCGGCGCCGAGTCGAACGTGGCGATCGGCGTGTCCCGGCTCGGGGTGCCGGCGACCTGGATCGGCCGGCTCGGCCGCGACCCGATCGGCGACCTGGTCGAGCGGCACCTGCTCGGCGAGCGGGTGCGCGCCATCGTCCACCGCGACGACGCGCCGACCGCGATCATGCTGCGGGAGCGGCGCACCGGCTCGGTGCAGAACGTGACCTACTACCGCCACGGCAGCGCTGGCTCGCACCTGCAGCCGTCCGACGTGCCCGAGGGCGTCGTCGAGGAGGCGGGCGTGCTGCACCTGACCGGGATCACCCCGGCGCTGGGGGAGGGGCCGGCCGCGACCGTCCGCGCGGCGCTGCGGCGGGCCCGCGCCGCGGGCGTCCCGGTGTCGGTGGACCTCAACTACCGGTCCCGGCTGTGGGACCCCGCCACCGCCGCGCCGGTGTTCCGGGAGCTGGTCGCGGGCGCGGACATGGCGTTCGCCGGCGACGACGAGGCGCGCATCGCGCTCGAGCTCGACGACCGCACCGGCCCCGAGAAGCTCGCGACCGCGCTCGCCGAGCTGGGCCCGCGGGAGGTCGTGATCAAACGCGGCAGACACGGCGCCACCGCGTTGATCGACGGCGAGCTGATCGACGTGCCCGCGGTGCCGGTCCAGGTCGTCGACAGCGTCGGCGCCGGCGACGCCTTCGTCGCCGGCTACCTCGCGTGCCGGCTGACCGGGCGCAGTCCCGAGGAGGGGCTGCGCACCGCGGCCGTCACCGGGGCGCTCGCCGTGACCGTGCCCGGGGACTGGGAGGCATCCCCCCGGCCGCACGAACTGGACCTCCTCGGCGCCGGGGACGACGTGCAGCGCTGAGGCTGCGGCGTTGAGGCTGCGGCGTTGAGGCTGCGGCGCTGCGGCTGCGGCGCTGCGGCTGCGGCGCTGAGGCTGCAGCGCTGACGCTCGTCCGCGGCGCGCCCGAGGACCGACTCGCACGACGTGAAGGAAAGGCAACCAGCCATGTCCGCCGAACGCGACGACGCGGTGTCGACCGACCCGTCGACCCCGTTCCCCACCCGGTACCTGCCACCACCGCAGGTCCGTGAGCTGCCCGCGCCGCCGCTGAACCAGTGGCGCTACGTCGGCCCCGGCATCATCGCCGCCGGGGTCGGGCTGGCCAGCGGGGAGTTCATCCTCTTCCCCTACATCACCTCCCAGATCGGGCTCGGGTTCGTCTGGGCGGCGCTGATCGGGTTGATCACCCAGTACTTCCTCAACATGGAGATCGAGCGCTACACGCTCGCCACCGGGGAGACCGCCCTCACCGGGTTCAGCCGCATGTGGCGGCACTGGGGCCTGGTGTTCGCGATCCTCGCCTACCTCGCGAACCTCTGGCCGGCGTGGGTCACGAGCTCCGGGACGCTGTTCTCCTACATCTTCGGCGGCGACGCCTCGATCATCGCGATCGTGCTGCTCGTGCTGGTCGGGGCGATCCTCACCCTCGCCCCGATCGTCTACAACGCCCTCGAACGCGCCCAGATGCTGAAGGTCGCCGCGGTGGCGCTGCTGGTCGTCGTCGGCGCGGTGTTCGCGATCGGCGGGGCCTGGGCGGACGTGCCGACGATCGTCACCGAGGCGCAGTTCCCGGCCGCCGAGCTCGGGTTCGCCACGCTGATGGGCGCGCTGGCCTTCGCCGGCGCGGGCGGCGGCCAGAACCTGGTGCAGAGCAACTGGATCCGGGACAAGGGCTTCGGCATGGGCCACTACGTGCCGAAGATCGTCTCGCCGCTGACCGGGGAGCCGGAGGCGCGCGGCCGCGTCGGCTACGTGTTCGCGCCGACCGAGGAGAACCTCGCGCACTGGCGCGGCTGGTGGCGGTTCGCCAACCGCGAGCAGCTGTGGACGTTCGTGCTGATCTCGTTCGTCTCGATCGTGTTCATGTCGCTGCTGGCGTACGCGACCGTGTTCGGCCACCCCGACGTGCAGAACGACATCTCGTTCCTGCAGGTCGAGGGCAACGTGCTGATGGAGCGGGTCGGCACGTGGTTCGGCTACTTCTTCTGGGTGGTCGGCGCGGTGTCGCTCTTCGCCGCCGCGTTGGGCATCGTCGACTACACCAGCCGGCTCGCCGCCGACGTGCTGAAGACGATGTACTTCCCGGACGTCAACGAGAGCAAGCTCTACGCGGGCCTGGTGTGGGGGCTCGCCGCGCTCGGGATCATCGTGATCTCGGCCGGGATGTCCCAGCCGATCGTCCTCGCCGTGATCGCGGCGTGCGTCGGCGGCACGATGATGTTCATCTACTCCGGCCTGCTCATCGTGATCAACAAGAAGATGCTGCCGGAGCCGATCCGCATCCGCGGGTTCCGGGTGGGCGCCCTGGTGTGGTCGGTGCTGCTGTTCGGCGTGCTCGCGGTGCTCACCGTCATCCAGCAGGTGGGCAACCTGGTCGGCGGCTGACGGTGCGCACGGTCGTCCGGGTCGAGGAGGCCCTGCACGCGGGGCCGGACGCCGAGGTCGACGACAAGTGGCTGCACGTGCGGCCGCACGACCCGGCCCGGACGGCTCCGTTCCTCGTGCTGTCGGAGGACCGGATCACCGCGCCCGGCTTCGACTGGCACCCCCACCACGGCATCGAGACCGTCACGGTGGTGCTCGACGGGGCGCTCGAGCACGAGGACGACGCGGGCGGCGCCGGCGTGCTGCGGGCGGGCGACGCGCAGTGGATGACCGCGGGCCGCGGCATCACCCACCGCGAGGTCGCCGCCGCGGGCGGGCACGCCCACGTCCTGCAGCTGTGGCGGGACCTGCCCGCGCAGGCCCGGTCGGCGGCGCCGGGGCACCAGCAGCTGCGCGCCGCCGACCGCCCGCGCATCGTCCGCCCCGGCGTCGAGATCGACGTGCTCGCAGGCTGGGTCGACGGCGTCGCCGGGCCCGCCCGGCCCGCCGCGCCCGCGCAGGTCGTGCTCGTCACGCTGGAGCCCGGCGCGGTGCTCGAGCTGCCCGTGCCCGCGGAGCACCGCGCGTTCGCCCTCGTGGTCGAGGGCGACGCGACGGTGGCCGGCACCCCGGTCGGGGCCCGCCGGACGGCCTGGTCGGAGCCGGGCCCGGGCACGCGGCTCGCCCTCGCCGGCGGCGCCACGGGCGCGCGGCTGCTGGTGGCGAGCGCCCGGCCCTGAGCGCGTCCGCCCGTCACACCGGCGCGGGCGGCGCGGCCGGACCCGCCGCACGGGAGGCGAAGCGACGGTGCACCAGCAGGCTGATCCCGAGCCAGAAGATCGGCCACACCGGCCAGAACCACGGCGCCGGGTCCATCGCCCAGCGGGTCACCAGGAACGCGGCGAGGAAACCGGCGATCGCGGCGTGCACGGCGAGCCACCGGCGCGCCGCCGGGGTGAGCGGACCGGCGCGCCGCCCGCGCCGGGCGGGGCCCGGCAGCTCCTCGGTGGGTTGCTCCTCGGCGGGCAGGTCGGCCGTCAGCGGGGCGAGCTCGTCGCGGGTCACGGCCGCGTAGGCGGCGGCCTGCCGCTCGTCGGCCTCGGCGATCGTGAGCAGGCCCGCGCTCGCGGCGTCGCGCAGGCGGGCGGCCACGGCCTCCCGCTCGGCGTCGGAGGCGCGGATGCCGGTGGGCCGAGCGGGCTCGGCGGGTGGGGTGGGTGTCGTCATGCCCTCGATGCTGGACCGGCGCACCGCGCGCGGCGTCGGACCGGCGGAGGCTTCGCAGCTACGCCCGCGGTGGTAGGGCCCGCGGTGGTAGGGCCCGCGGTGGTCGGGCCCGCGGTGGTACGGCCGTCGCTCAGCCCGCGCCCGGCGGCGGGGGCGGCGGCGGGACCGAGCCGCTGCTGATGTGCAGGGTGATCGTCTCCTCGGGCAGCGCCGTGCCCTGCGGGGACTGCCCGATCACCGTGCCGGCGGGGGCGGCGTTGTCGACGGTGACGGTGGTGACCGGGAAGCCCGCGCGTTCGAGCCGCTCGCGGGCCTCGGCCTCCGGACGGCCGATGACGTCCGGGATGCGGGTGGCCTCGCCGCCCTCGACGTAGCGGGGGTCGGTGGGCGGCAGCGGGAGCACCGGGTCGTCGGCGAGCAGCGCGGTCATCGTGCCGAACCAGGTCTGGGCGGGCGTCTTGCCGCCGAAGATGTTGCCGCTGCGGCAGGCGAACGGCGCCCCCTCCCCGTCGCACAGGGGCCGGGGGTGCGCCGAGTTGTCGAACGTGATCACCGCGCCGGACACCTGCGGCACCACCCCGAGGAACGCGGCGGACTGGTGGGCCTGGGTGGTGCCGGTCTTGCCCGCCATCGGGCGGTTCCAGCCGACCTGGGCAGCGGCGCCCGCGGCCGTGCCGCCCGGCTTGTCGTCCTTGCTCATCCCGGTGAGCAGCGTGTTGGCCAGGCCCGGTTCGACGACCTGCTCGCACGGGGCCTCGGTGACCTCCACCGGGTTGCCCGCCGGGTCGGTGATCGACTCGATGGGGCTGGGCGGGCACCACCGCCCCGCGCTTGCGAGGGTGGCGCCGACGTTGGCGAGCTCCAGCACGCTCGTCGGGGTGACGCCGAGGGTGAACGAGGCCTGGTTCTGGGCCTTGGCGACCTCGGCGATCGAGCGGTCGGTGCGCCGGCCGGTGGCCGGGTCGACGAACGGGGTCGTGGCGAGCGAGCGCATGCCCAGCCGCACCGCCATGTCGACCACGGGCGGCACGCCGGTGAACTCCTCGAGCCGGATGAACGCGGTGTTGGGCGACTGGGCGAGCGCGTCGGTGAGCGAGAGCCGCGGGGCGTAGCTGCTCGAGTTCTGCACGGGGATCGGCCGGCCGGCGCCGTCGCGGTAGATCGGGGAGGCGTACCCCGAGGGCGGCACCTCGATCTGGGTCTCGATGCCCAGCCCCTTCTCCAGCGCGGTGGCGGCGGTGAAGACCTTGTACACCGAGCCCGCGCCGAGGTTGACCGGCTCGTAGGGCAGGCCGTAGCTGGTCTCGCGCGCGGCGGCGTTGAGCCCGTAGACCCGGCTGGAGCCCATCGCGAGCACCCGGTGCTTCTCGGCACCCGGCTCCACGATCGCCATGACGTTGGCCGCGTCGGGCGAGTCCGGCGGCACCTGGGCCTTGAGCGAGGCGTTCATGGCGGCCATCGCGTCCGGGTCGAGCGTGGTGCGCACCGTGTAGCCGCCGGCCGCGAGCTGGGTGCGGGGGATGCCGGCGCTCTCCAGGTAGTGCAGCACGTAGCTGCAGAAGAAGCCGTTGTCGCCCGCGCCGACGCAGCCGTTGGGTCGGGTCTTGAGCGGGGACACCACGCCGAGCGGGCTCGCGAGCGCGGCCTCCGCCTGCTCCTCGTTGATCATGCCCTGCTCGTGCATGAGCCGGATGACGAGGTCGCGGCGCTCGCGTGCGGCCTCGGGGCGGCGCACCGGGTCGAACCCGCTGGTGGAGCGCACCATGCCGGCGAGCAGCGCGGCCTGGGGGATCGTGAGCCGGTCGGGGGTGGTGTCGAAGTAGGTGCGGGCGGCGGCGGCGATGCCGTAGGCCCCGTTGCCCCAGAACACGGTGTTGAGGTAGCGGGTGAGGATCTCGTTCTTGTCGAGCTGCTGTTCGAGCTGCAGCGCGATCTGCACCTCGCGCAGCTTGCGCTCCGGGGTCTGCTCGACCGCGCGCAGCTGCTCGGCGGGCGTGTTGGCGAGCACGTAGAGCGTGTAGTTCTTGACGTACTGCTGGGTGATCGTCGAGGCGCCCTGCTCGATGTCACCCGCTGCGGTGTTCGCGACGACGGCCCGCAGGGTGCCGGGCCAGTCCACGCCGCCGTGCTCGAAGAAGCGCCGGTCCTCCACCGCGATGAGCGCCGCGATCATCGCGGGCGACACCTGGTCGAGGGTGACGAGGTCGCGATCCTGGGAGAAGACCCAGGCGATCGGGTCGCCGCGGTTGTCGGTGATCGTGGTGGTCTGCGGGAGCACCCCGTCGCTGAGCTCGGTGGACAGCCCCGTGAGGCTGTCGCCGGCCTGCTTGGCCACCAGGCCGGCGCCCGCGACGAGCGGGTAGGTCACGCCCGCGACCAGCACGCCCGCGAGCAGGCAGAGACCGAGCAGCAACCCGACGCACCGAAGGATCACACGCCTCCGCACGGTACCGACGTTAACCGCGATCTCCCCGGCGCGCATGCAGGGGCGGCGCATCCGGCTGACCTGCGGTGATTCCCCGGCGGCTCACCCGAGCACGGGCAGGCGGTCGGCGAGCGGCCCGGCCTCGGCCGCCTGCTCGTCGTCGGGCCGCACCCGGCCGGTGGCGATCAGCGCGGCGGTCTCGTCGTCCCACGGCAACGGGCCCCCGGCGAGCTCCTCCACGGTGGCGCGGGTGAGGCCCAGCGCGGAGGGCGCGGGCGCCGGGAGGGTGAGCTCGGCGGCGAGGTCGAGGTGGTGGACGGTGAGCTCCAGGGCCCAGCAGGCGAGGAAGTCCCCCGTCCGCATGGCGAGGCCCTGGGTCGCGACGACGCCCTCGCCCAGCGCGTCGACGGCGGCGGCGAGGGCGCCGACGGTGGGCATCAGGTGCGCGACGATCCCGGTCGGGCGCTGGTAGGCCGCGCCCACCGCCCGGACGAACCGCATGTGGCCCCCGGGCCCCGCGGCCGACCGCTGCCCGGCGGGCCGGCCCCAGTAGCTCGCGGCGTCGGTGTCGGCGGCCCGGTCGGTGGGGGTGACGACGCCGAGCAGCATCTCCTGCAGGCCCAGGTGGACGTGCACGAGCACGTCACCCGCGGTCCAGCCGCGGCAGCGGCTGGTGGCGAGCAGCTGGTCGTCGTCGAGCCCGGCGGCCGCGGCGCGCAGCTGCTGCAGGGCGTCGAGGAACCCGGTGCGCCCGTCGGCGTGGGAAACCTGCACCGGGGGAGGTTAGCGACGCCGCTGCCGCGGCCGATCCGGCTCCACCTGCGGCGCCGGGCCGGTCGATCCGCGCACCACCAGCTCGGGGCGCAGCAGCAGCGAACCGCCGTTCGGCCGCTCCGCACGCCCCTCCACCCCAGCCCTGAGGTGGGCGAACGCGGCGTCGGCCATCGCGGGCAGCGGCTGGCGGATGGTGGTGAGCGGCGGGGTGGCGAGGTCGGCGAGCACGATGTCGTCGAACCCGACCACCGACAGGTCGGTGCCGACGGCGACGCCGGCGTCGCGGGCGCCCGCGCAGATGCCGAGCGCGCACATGTCGTTGATCGCGACGATCGCCGTGGGTGGCCGTCCGTCGCCGAGCAGCTCGCGGGCCGCCGCGCGGCCGAGCTCCGGGAAGTCCAGGTCGCCGTAGTCGTCGGTGTCGGTGTTGCCGACCCCGCCGGACCACACCACCGCGTCCTCGGCGGTCAGGCCGAACCGCTCCAGGGCCGCCTCGAAGCCGCTGAACCGGGCGCGCCGGTTCACGCTGCGCAGCGAACCGGAGACGAACGCGAGCCTGCGGTGGCCGAGCTCGAGCAGGTGGCGGGTGGCGAGCTCGGCGCCGACCGCGTTGTCGACCGAGATGTTCACCAGCGATGGCGGGTCGCCCGCCTGGGCCGTGCGGTCGAACGCGACGAGGGTGAGTCCGCGGTCCACGAGCGGGAGCACGTGCTCGAGCGAGGGCAGCGACGAGCACAGCACGACGCCGCGCACCCCGTCGGCCCACAGCTCCTCGAGGTACCCGCGCTCCCGCCCCGGGTCGCGCTCGCTGTTGCACAACAGGACCCGGTAGCCGGCCTGCAGCGCGGCCGCCTCCAGGTGGCGGGCGAACGTGCCCCAGAACGGGTTGGCCACCGACGGCACGACCAGCCCGAGCACGTGGGACCGCCCGGTGCGCAGCTGCCGGGCCGGCCCGTTGGGGCGGTACCCGAGGCGGGCGATGGCCGCCTCGACCCGCTCCCTGGTCTGCGGCAACATCCGGTCGGACCGGCCGTTGAGCACGTTGGAGACCGTGCTCGGGGAGACGCCCGCCTCAGCGGCGACCTGGTGGATCGTCACACTCACGGCGCCTCCCGTCGTCGCACGTCCCCGCCCGATGTCGATCGTTGACCCGGTGCGGACCGAGTGCCGACCCAGTGCTGGCCCTGTGCCGACTCGGCGTCGTTGACCCGGCGTCGACTCGGCGTTGACCCAGCGTTGACCCAGCGTTGACACGGCATGGGGGTGCACCTAGTTTGGTGCATCGTTGCAATGGTGCAACGTTGCAGTGGTGAGCGCCACCCGGCCGGCCGATCCACACCGCAGTGGAGGGGAGCTCGACGATGACCATCCGACACCGGCCCGTCCTGCGGGCCGTGGCGGCCGCAGCGGCGGGCCTCGTGGCCCTCGCCGCGTGCGGGGGACCCGCACCGTCCGGCGGCGGTGGCGACGGCACCGTGAGCGGCGAGATCAGCCTGCTCACCCCGATCTTCGAAGGGGCCGACGGGGCGGCGGTGCTCGAGGAGCAGCTGGCCGCGTTCCAGGCCCAGTACCCGGGCGTCACCGTGAAGCCGGACTACACCACCTACGGCAAGCTCAACGAGAAGCTCACCACCTCCATCGCGAGCGGCCAGCCCTACGACGTGATGCTGATGGGCGCCGGGTGGATCCCGCCGTTCGCGGAGAAGGGCGTGCTCGCCGACCTCGGGCTCGAACCCGCCGAGCTCGGCGCGCGCTACTACGAGCGCGCCGTGGACGCGGGCGTCCACGAGGGCAAGGTCTACGCGCTGCCGATCATGATGGACACCCGGATCGGCATCTACCGCAAGGACCTGTTCGCCCAGGCCGGCATCACCGAACCGCCGAAGAACTTCGCCGAGCTGCGCGAGTACGGCAAGCGGCTCACCCAGCGGGCGCCGGACGGCACGCTGCAGGTGGCGGGCCTCGACGTGCTCGGCATCGACCCGCGCCAGGCGTTCCTCACGATGCTGTGGGCCGCGGGTGGCGAGCTGTTCGGCCCGGACGGCTCGCCCGCGTTCAACTCGCCCGCGGGGGTCAAGGCGCTGCAGACGATGGCCGACGTCATCCAGGTGGACCGCAGCGAGGACGTCGGCTGGACGACGCCCAACTCGCCGACCGGCAACGTGATGGCGCAGGGCCGCGCCGCGATGGCGGTCGGGCACCACCACTTCTGGACCCAGATCCAGGAGGAGGCGCCCGAGCTGATCGCCGAGGACAAGCTCGGGTTCTTCGTGATCACCGACGAGCGGCCCGCGATGTTCCAGGGCGGCACGCTCGCGACGGTGTCGGCGCAGAGCAAGCACCCGGAGGCGGCCAGGGCGCTCGCGGAGTTCCTCGCCTCCGAGGGCCCGGTGCTCGCGGCGAACGAGCAGCGCGGCAACATCCCGTCGCTCAAGTCGCTGGAGTCGTCGGAGTTCGTGCAGCAGAACGGGGCCATCCAGTTCGCGATGCAGAACTTCGAGCACGCCCACTCCGAGGGCGGCGTGCCGCAGTGGCTCGAGATCCGCGACAAGTTCAAGCCCGCCATCGAGAGCGCCCTGCTCGGGCAGAAGAGCCCGCAGCAGGCCCTCGACGACCTCGCGGCCGAGGCGTCGGCCGCGCTGGCGGGACGCTGAGCATGGCGGCTCCGACGGCGGCGCCCCCGGCCACCCGTGCGGTGGCCGGGGCGCACCGGCGGTCGCGCCCGCTCGGCCACGAGCGCCGCCGGGCGGCCTACCTCATGCTCGCGCCGGGGATGCTGCACCTGGCGTGGTGGATCGGTGTCCCCACGGTCGCGACGTTCGTGCTCGCGTTCACCCGTTACGACATCCTCGCCGGCACGATGGCCTGGGCCGGCCTGGACAACTTCGTCGCGATCTTCCGCGACCCGGTGTGGTGGACGGCGGTCTGGAACACGGTCGTCTACACGTTCTTCACCGTGCCCGTCGCCATGGCGATCGCCGTGGTGATCGCCGTGCTGCTGAACACGAACCTGCGGGCGCGGGCCTGGTACCGCACCGCGGTCTTCATGCCCCACATCACCGCGACCGTTGCGATCGCGCTGGTCTGGATGTGGATGTTCGAGCCGAACATCGGCCTGTTCAACTGGGTCCTGTCCTGGTTCGGCGTGCGCGGCCCGGCGTGGACCTCCGACCCGGCGTGGGCGATGACGTCGGTGATCCTGATGAGCGTCTGGAAGGGCATCGGCCTGAAGATGGTCATCTACCTCGCCGCGCTGCAGGGCATCCCGCACGACCTCTACGAGGCGGCCGAGATCGACGGCGCGGGTCCGGTCCGCCGCTTCTTCGCGGTCACGCTGCCGCTGCTCGGCCCGGCCACGTTCTTCGTGCTGGTCGTGTCGCTGATCGAGTCGTTCCAGGTGTTCGAGCAGTTCTACGTGCTCACCCCGGAGGGCGGCCCGGCGGGCTCCACCACCGTGATGACCTACGAGATCTACAAGTCGGCGTTCCAGCGCTTCGACATGAGCGTCGCGAGCGCGCAGAGCGTCGTGCTGTTCGTCTTCCTGCTCGTGCTGACGATCGTCGGCAGGCGGTTCACCGGGAGGGACGATGTCGCCTGAGGGCACGTCGGCCCCGGTCGCGCCGCCCGTGCCGAGCGGGCCCGGGCCGGGGCGGTTGGGGGGTGCGCCCCGGCCCGGGCGGATCCTCCTGCACGCGGTGCTCGTCGCGCTGTCGCTCGCGATGGTCGCGCCGTTCGTGTGGATGGTGCTGACCTCGCTGAAGTCGCACGCCGAGGTCATGTCGTACCCGCCGACGATCCTGCCGTCGGTGTGGCAGTGGGTGAACTACCCGGACGCGCTCGGGTTCGCCCCGTTCGGCACGTACTTCCGCAACAGCATGGTCATCGCCGTGAGCCACACCGCGATCAACGTGGCGCTCGCGGCCATGGCCGGGTACGCGCTCGCCCGGCTGCCGTTCCGCGGGCGCACGCCGGCGCTGGTGTTCGTGCTGGCGGCGATGATGATCCCGACGTTCACCAAGATCGTGCCGCAGTACCTGCTGGCCAAGACCATGCCGTTCTTCGGCGGCAACGACTTCCTCGGCCGCGGCGGCAGCGGGTGGCTGGACTCGTGGTGGGCGCTGATCGTGCCGGGCGCGGTCACCCCGCTCGCGATCTTCCTGTTCCGCCAGTTCTACCTGTCGCTGCCGCGCGAGCTGGAGGAGGCCGCGCGCCTGGACGGGCTCGGCGAGTTCGGCATCTTCGCCCGGGTGATGACGCCGCTGATGAAGCCCGCCATCGCGACGGTCGCGCTGATCACGTTCGAGAACAGCTGGAACAACTTCGTGTGGCCGCTCATCGTCACCCGCACCGACCAGCTGCGGGTGATCCAGGTGGGGCTCGCGGCGTTCCAGCAGACCGAGCGGACGCTCTGGGAGTACCTGATGGCGGGCACCGTGCTCGCCACCGTGCCGATGATCGTGCTGTTCCTGTTCACCCAGCGCTACTTCGTGCAGGGCTTCGCCACGGCAGGGATCAAGTAGGAAGAAGGAGATCGCGTGAGCTTCGATCTGACGGGACGACGCGCCCTGGTCACCGGCGCCGGCCACGGCATCGGCGCGGGGATCGCCGAGGCGCTGGCCGCCGCGGGCGCCGACGTCGTCGTGCACCACGGGCGCTCGGCCGGGCCCGCGGCCGAGGTCGTCGAGCGGATCGGTGCGCTGGGGCGCAAGGCCACCGCGATCGGCGCGGACGTCACGGTCACCGCCGAGGTCGACCGGCTCGTCGACGAGGCCGTGGGATTCCTCGGCGGCCTGGAGATCGTCGTGACCAACGCGGGCCACCTCGTCGGCCGCTCCCCGGTGGCCGACATGACCGACGAGCACTTCAGCAAGGTCGTCGAGGTCAACCTCGGGTCGACGTTCCGCACCGTGCGGGCGGCGATCCCGCACCTGAAGGCGGCCGGCACCGCGGGCCGGGTCGTCACGATGGCCTCGCTCGCCGCGCACAACGGCGGCGGCCCGGGCGGGGCCGTCTACGCCGCGGCGAAGGCGGGCGTCGTCGGGCTCACCAAGGGCCTGGCCAAGGAGCTCGGGCCGGAGGGGATCACCGTCAACGCGCTCGCCCCCGGCTTCATCGGCGGCACCGCCTTCCACGACACGTTCACCCCGCCCGAGGCGCAGAAGGCCATGATCGCGGGCATCGGGGTGGGCCGCGGCGGCACCGTCGCCGACGTCGCGGGTGCGGTGGTCTGGCTCTGCTCGGACGCGGGCTCGTTCATCAACGGCGCGACCATCGACATCGACGGCGGCGTCGCGTACCGGTGAACCCGGTCGCGGTCCTGCCGCGGGAGCGGGGCGGGTGGTGGCACCACTACGTCTGCCCCGCCCACGGCGTGGAGCTGGAGCACGTCGGCCTGCTCAGCGGCGAGTTCCCCGAGGGCGGGGCGCCGTGCCCGCACGGATGCCGGATCGACACCGCCGACGTGCGCGGCGCGTGGACCGTGCTCGCCCACCAGGCGTGCGCGCGGGCGATCCTCGCCGCCGCGGGCGGCACGCCGGACGAGCGCGGTGCCGCCGTCGCGTTGCTGCGCGAGTACGCCGAGCGCTACGCCGCGCTCGGGGCGAGGGAGCACGACGGGGCCGCGGACTGGATGCTGCGCGGACGGCTGTTCCACCAGGCGCTCACCGAGGCGATCTGGGCCGTGACGATCGGGCGCGCCGCCCGGCTGCTCGGCGATCCCGTGCCGCGGCTCACCGCCGGGCTCGCCGACGCCGCCCGCGCCGCCCGCGACACCCTCGTGGCCGAGGGGCGGTTCCGCTCCAACTACACCGCCTGGCTGGACGCGGCGGGCGCGGCGTGCACGGGGAAGCCGGAGTGGCTCGACGGCCCGCACGGGATCTTCGCCCACGTCCTCGCCGCCACCCACCCCGACGGCTGGGAGTGGGAGGCGAGCACCTACTACCACTCGTTCGTGCTGCGCGCCTACCGGCACGCGATCGCCGCGGTGCCCGGCGTGAAGGTGCCCGCCGCGGTCCAGGCGCGGATCGAGCGGGCGGCCGAGGTGCTGCGGGTGCTCGTCACCCCGGGCGGACTGCTGCCGTCCCTGCACGACGGCCCGTACCGGCGCGCGGAGTGGGACCGCGAGCTCGCCGAGCTCGACCTCACCCCCGCGCCGCGGCGGCCCGTCACCGTGTACCCGGACGCGGGCTACGCGGTCCTGCACGCGGCCTGCGGCATCCACGCGATCGTCGACTACGGGCCGCACGGCGGGGCGCACGGCCACCTCGACACGCTGTCGCTCTACCTCTACGGCGACCGGGTCGCCTGGCAACCCGACCCCGGTCAGGTGCCCTACGGGCACGCCGGGTGGCGGCGCCACTACGCCTCCACCGCGGCCCACCCCGCGTTCTCGGTCGACGGGCTCGACCAGGCCGAGTGCGCGGGGGAGCTGGTCGAGACCGGCCCGGACGGGGTCACCGTCGCCTGCGCGGGCGCGTACGACGGCGTGCGCGCGGTGCGGCGGGTGGCGCTCGCCCCCGACGGCGCGCTCCACGACGAGCTCACCGTCACCGCCGACCGGCCCCGGCGGATCGCGGCGCACCTGCGGCCCGACGTGCCGCTCTCGGTGCGGATCGGCCCGGACGGGTCGGCAACCACGGTGTGGGACGGCTCCCTGCGTGGCACCCACACCGCGTCGGTGCCCGCGCGCTTCGCCGCCCGCCCCGGCCCCGGCCCCGCGGACGACCCGCAGCGCACCCGCACCCACGTCGACTGGGTGGCCGAGGACGCCGCCGCCGTCACCTTCCGATCGACCTACCGGGTGGGCACGCAGGACCGCTGCTGATCGCCGGCCGCCTCGACGAGCCACCTCGACGAGGCGCGTGGGGCTGGACCGCGACGGCAGCTTCACCGCGTCGTAGGCGGGCTCGATCGTCCGCTGGACCGCCTGAGCCACCGTCGCCTCGAGGTGCGGTCATCTCGATATGCAACCGTGTCCAGCCACAGGCAATCACCGACTTGACACCGTTGCGCACGTACCTACGATCGTTGCGCGGCTTTAACGCTAAAGCAGCATCCCTTCCCTGAGGAGCACCCGATGAGGAAACCTCGCGTTCGCCGCGCCACGGTCGTCGCGGCAGTCCTCGGCCTTGTCGTCGCCGTCTCGGCCGCATGCGGCTCCGGTGACGGCTCCGGGGACGGTTCCGGCGCTTCCGAGGGCGGCGTCACGACGCTCACCTTCGCCGCCTCGACGTTCGGCGACCCGGGCCGCGGGCCCCAGCTCGAGGAGTGGCTCGAGAAGTTCAACGCGAGCCAGGACGAGATCCGGGTCGAGGCCGCCTCGATCCCCTACCCGACCTTCGGCCAGACCGTCCTGACGCAGATGGGCGGCGGCGAAGGCCCCGACCTGATCCGCTTCGACATGCCCGAGTTCGAGGCCGCGGCGGATGCCGGCCTGCTCGCACCGCTCGACGACCTGATCGACGTGAGCCGGTACGACCTGCTCGAGCAGCCGGACCGGTTCATGGTCCACGACGGCGTCCGGCACGGGATCATCTTCGAGGCGTCGAACTACGCGATGTTCTACAACGCCGACCTGATCCCCGAGCCGCCCACGACCTACGAGGAGTTCTTCGCCACCGCGCAGTCGCTCACCTCGGGCGACGTCTTCGGGCTGGCCTTCCGGCACACCGAGGCCGAGGAGGCTGGCGTCTGGCAGGACATCTTCAACTACGTCTACGGCTTCGGCGGCGCCTGGTCCGACGGGGAGAACCTCACGATCAACAAGCCGGAGAACCTCAGGGGCCTGCAGGCCTACAAGGACCTGTACGACGCGAACGTCATCCCCCGCGGCGCCGACGCGGCCACCTTCCGCCGCATGTTCGCCGAGGGCAAGGTCGGCATGGAGCTCAACAACGGCGGCTACGCCACCCACCTGCGTGCCGAGAGCCCCGAGTTGAACTTCAGCGTCGCGCCCATCCCGTTCCCGGTCCGCAGCCAGGGCGCCATCCTCGCGCCCATCGTCATCAACGAGGCGAGCGAGGCCAAGGAGGAGGCCGCGACGTTCATCGAATGGGCCCTCCAGCCGGAGAACCAGACGAGCCTGCAGGAGATCCTCGGCGCGAGCAGCGTCGCCACGGCCACCGAGCGCACCCCGGAGTCGCTGAGCGAGCTGCCGTTCCTGCCGGTGTTCGACGAGCTCACCGAGTCCAGCCTCCCGCAGATCGTGTTGGGCTTCGAGGCGCAGACGCCGGACATCCGCAAGATCGTCGTGCAGAACGTCATCGCCGCCCTGCAGGGCCAGGTCGATCTCGAGACCGCGCTGAACAACGCTCAGGAGCAGGCGACCGATCTGGTCGGCTGAACCGGCGGTGCCGGGGCGGGTGGGCAGCCCGCCCCGGCACCGTCCCACCGGACGAAGGACCCCCACTCGATGACCGTGCTCGAGAAGACGAGAGCGCCGCAGTCCCCCGCCGGGCGCGGGCGGCGCAGCGCCTTGGGCAGCAGTTGGACGCCGTACCTGTTCCTGGCGCCGGCAGCGCTGTTCATCGCGCTCTTCCAGGCCGTCCCGCTCGCTCAGGAGGTCTACCTGAGCTTCACGCGGACGTCCCTGCTCAACCCCAGCCGCAGCACGTGGGTCGGGCTGGACAACTACGCGCGCATCTTCGCCGACGACGGCTTCCACCGGACGCTGCTGATCACGCTGATCTACGTGGTCGCCTGCGTCGTGGGGTCGGTCGGGGCCGGCCTGCTGGTGGCGCTGCTGCTCAACCGCGGCTTCCGCGGCCGCGGCGTGGTGCGCGCGCTGGTCACCGTGCCGTGGGCCGCCCCGGGCATCGCGGTCGCCCTGATCGCGACCTGGATGCTCAACCCCCAGTACGGCATCGTGAACCGCTTCCTCGACGCCATCGGGCTGGGGGTGCCGGGCGGCGCGATCCTCGACAGCCCGACCTACGCCCTGCCGGCGATCCTGGTCACGACCGTCTGGCAGCTGTTCCCGCTCACGTCCGTGGTGCTGCTGTCCGCCCTCCAGGCGGTGCCGAAGGACCTGACCGAGGCCGCCATCATGGACGGCGCCGGCCGGTGGTGGACGTTCCGCGCCGTGACCTGGCAGGTCATCAAGCCGACCGTGGGCCTGCTCGCCCTGCTCATGACGATCTGGTCGATCCGGCGCTTCGAGCTCATCTGGCTGATGACGAAGGGCGGCCCGGTCGGGGCGACCGAGACGCTGGTCATCGACCTCTACGCCCAGGCCTTCGACTCCAAGCAACTCGGCACGGCGGCCGCGATCGGCATGGTCGGCGTGGTCATCTCGCTCATCGTCATCGCCGGCAGCAGGTTCGTCGCCCGCGGCGCCGCGAAGGAGGAACTGCGGTGAGCCGGTTCCGCATGGGTGTCGGCCTGCGTGTGGTGGCCGTCCTCGTCGTCCTGGGCATCGCGGTCTTCCCGCTGTACTGGATGTTCGTCACGGCGCTGTCGAGCAACGCCGACCTGTTCGCCGAGGAAGCCCGGCTGCTGCCCGACCTCTCGCGGCTCGGGGTGTTCGCCGATGCCCTCGCCGAGGGTGAGGTGGTGGGCTGGCTGCGCAACAGCCTGGTGGTCGCGGCCGGCACGACCGCCCTGTCGATCGGCCTGGGCCTCCCGCTCAGCTACGCGCTGTCGCGCTACTCGTTCCGGGGCAAGGTCGTCATGACGGTGGTGCTGCTGCTCACGCAGATGCTGCCCGAGGCGCTCATGGTGGTGCCGCTGTTCGCCCTGTTCAACCGCTTCGACCTGCTCGACTCACTGGTCGGCCTGATCCTGGCGAACTCGGCGTTCGTGCTGCCGATCGTCGCGCTGATCCTCAAGGGCTCGATCGACGCCCTCCCCCGCGAGCTCGAGGAGGCCGGAATGATCGATGGCGCCCGGCCGCTGACCAGGCTGGTGCGCATCAACGTGCCGCTCATCGCCCCGTCCATCGCGGCCGCCGCGGTGATCGCGTTCTTCCACGCCTGGAACGAGTACGTGTTCGCGGTGACGTTCATCTACGCGCCGCACCGGCAACCGGCCTCCGTGGGCATCGCGAGCTTCATCGGCGAGGTCGGCACCCCCGTCCAGACCGTCATGGCGGTGGCGTTCCTGTTCACGCTGCCCGCGGTCGCCTTCTACCTGTTCGCGCAGAAGTACGTGGTGGCCGGCATGACCGCCGGCGCCGTGAAGGGCTGATCCGGATGAAGATCACGTCGGTCGACACGCTCGTCGTCGACTTCTACCGCACCAACCTCGTCATCGTGCGGGTCTCGACCGACGAAGGCATCGTCGGCCTGGGCGAAGCGACGCTCGAGGGCAAGGAGCGGGCCGTGCAGGGCGCCGTGGCGGAGCTCGCCGAGGCCGTGGTGGGCCTGGATCCCACCCGCATCGCCGGCACCATCGACGAGCTGACGCGCGACTGGTACTGGCGCGGTGGCCCGGTCATCATGACGGCGTTGAGCTCGCTCGAGATGGCGCTGTGGGACATCTCCGCCCGCGATCTCGGCGTGCCCGTCGCGCGGCTGCTCGGCGGCCCCACCCGCGACCGGGTGCGCGCCTACGCCAACGGCTGGTTCTCCGGCGCGGTGACGCCCGAGGACTACGCGGCCGCCGCACGCCGGACCGTCGACATCGGATTCCGCGGTCTCAAGTGGGACCCGTTCGAGAACTACCACCTCACCATCACCACGGCTCAGCTCGACCGCGTCCTCGCGCAGGTCGACGCCGTGCGCTCCGCCGTCGGGCGCCACGTCGAGCTGTTCATCGAAGGTCACGGCCGCTTCGACGTGCGGCACGCGATCCAGATCGCGCGCGAGCTCGCCCCGTTCGAACCCGTGTGGTTCGAGGAACCGTGCCCGCCGGACAACCTCGACGCGCTCGTCGACATCCGCCGCGCCTCCCCCGTCCCCATCGCCGCCGGCGAGCGGTGGTACGGCCGGCAGGGCTTCGCTCCCGCGCTGGCCCGCCAGGCGGTGGACTACGTCCAGCCCGACGTGACCCACGCCGGCGGCATCGCCGAGCTGGCGTTCATCTCGACGCTGGCGGCCACGAACTACGTCGGGTTCGCCCCGCACAACCCCAGCGGGCCGCTCAGCACCGCCGCGACGCTGCAGCTGGGGGCGGTGCTGCCCAACTTCCGCTACCTGGAGATCATGGCGACCGACGTGCCCTGGCGCCCGCGCATCACCAACGAGCGCCTCACCCTGACCGACGAGGGCGACGTCATGATCCCGGACGGCGTCGGCCTGGGCATCGAGCTCGACCTCGACGAGATCGCGCGGCACCCGTTCACACCCCACCCCATGCGGCTGTTCGACGATGCCGTCTACGACATCCGCCCGCCCGACGAACAGTCCTTCTTCAACCTCGGGGCGACCGAGTGACGTCGTGGTTCGGCGCGGCCGATCCGGGCGGCTCGTGATCCGGCCGGGGGAGGGCTGACACCGCTCAGCGGGTCGATTCGCGCAGGGCCAGCCGCGCCGTCACGACCGTGGTCGTCGGCGCCGGTGCGGCCTGCTCGTCGTCGTGGGCTGCGGCGATGCGGCGATCGAGCAGCTCGAGGACCTGGGCGGCCATCGCGTCGTTGCCCGGCTCGACCGACGACAGCCGAGGGACCAGGAACTCGGTCTCCTCGACGTTGTCGAACCCGATCACCTGGACCTCGCCCGGCACGTCGATGCCGAGATCGGCCAGTGCCCGCAGCACACCCATGGCGGCGGCGTCGGTGAGGGCGAAGACCCCGTCGAACGCGACGCCGGCCTCGTGCAGCTGCTTCAGCGCCGCCGCGGCGGAGCCGGGGGCGAAGGAACCGACCTCGACCACGAGCCGTTCGTCGACCTCGACGCCCAGCTCGGTGTGGGCCTGCCGGTACCCGCGGGTGCGCAGCGACGGCATGTCGTCGACGTGGTCGTCGTGCCGGCCCCCGATGATCGCGATACGCCGCGAACCGGTCGTGAGCAGCTGCCGCGTGGCCTGTCGGGCGCCGCCGACGTTGTCCATCATCACGTGGTCGAACGTGGTCGGCACGGGGCGCTCGCCGATGAACACGACCGGCGTCTCGAAGTGCAGTCGCTCGAGGTCGGCGGCGTCGACGCGCAGCGGGCTGATGACGACGCCGTCGTACATCCGCAGCCGGCCGAACGAGATGGCCTCGAGCTCGCGTTCGGCGTCACCTCCGGTGCGCTCGACCACGAGGTGCAGGCCGCGGCGTTCCACGCCTTTCGCGAGCCGGCTGGCGAGCTGCGCGTAATAGGGGCGGTCGATGTCCGGGACGATCAGGCCGACGGCGCCCGTTCGGCCCGCGCGCAGGTGGCGAGCGGCGAGGTTGACCCGGTAGCCCAGCTTCGTGATGGTCTCGAGCACGCGCAGCCGGGTGTCGGCGCTCACCCCGGGCCGTCCGTTGATGACGTTCGACACCGTCATGGCTGACACGCCCGCCTCACGGGCTACATCGATCATCCGCACCACGCGTATATCATCTCCGGCTTCGAGGCCGAACTCGACCGCGCCCGCCGTCAGCGGGATGCGTGGCGGCGACCCGGCGCCGCCACCCGAGCGTCAGGGCCGTCCAGGAGACCGGCGGGAGCGTGATCCCCACCTCCCGATCGACCTACCAGGTGGGAACGTGGAACCCTTGCTGATCGCAGGCCGCCTCGACGACCTGCGCGCCTCCCTGACCTCGACCCGCGCCGCGCAGTGGCGGCGCCTGGCCGAGCAGTGCGACTGGTACCGCGGCCAGACCCCACCGCCCGAGCACCCCACCGCGAGCATCACCTACTTCGGCCCCGCCGCGGCCAACCTGGCGCTCGCCCACCGGCTCACCGGCCAGCGCGGCTACCTCGACGAGGCGTGGCGCTGGATCGCGACGGCGATCTCCTACCCGCACTGGGGCAAGGCCAAGATGCCCGACCACGACCTCGACGCGGGCTGGCTGCTGCACGGGCTGTCGCTGGCCTACTCGTGGCTGCGCGACGACCTCGCGCCCGACCGGGCGGCCGCGCTGCGGGACAAGCTCGAGCTGCAGGGGCAGCGGCTCTACGACTTCGCCGTCGAGACCGAGGGCAGCTGGTGGTCGTCCAGCTTCTGGCAGAACCACAACTGGATCTGCTACGCCGGGCTCGCCACCGCCGGCTACGCGCTGGACCGCCCGGAGTGGACCGCGCGGGCGCGCGACAACTTCGCCCAGGTCCTCGACCTCATGCCGGCCGACGGGTCGGACTCCGAGGGCGTCGTCTACTGGCGCTACGGCGTGCCGTGGCTCGCGATCTACCTCGACCTGCTGCAGCGCACCGAGGGCGTCGACTGGTGGCGGCGCGGGGAGTTCATGGCGAACACCTTCACGTGGCGGCTGCACCAGTGCGCGCCCGGGTTCGAGGAGAACGTCGACCACGGCGACTGCCACGACCGCCGCAGCGGCCACAGCGTCGCGCTCTACTACCGGCTCGCCGCGGCCTACCGCGACGGGCGCGCCCAGTGGCTCGCCAACCGGGTGGCCGAGCGCCACTTCTGGCGCGAGGCCTACGCGTCGGGGGTCAAGCCCGGCGTGATGCCGGAGGCGTTCTACGAGCTGCTCTGGTACGACCCCACCGTCGAGCCGGTCGACCCGGCCGGTGAGCCGACCGCGGCGTACTTCCCCGACCTCGGCCAGGTCACCGCCCGCACCTCCTGGGCCGACGACGCGGTGTTCGTCAGCTTCAAGGCCGCCCCCGGCGGCGGGCACACGGCGTGGGAGACGGCCGAGCGGTTCCGCCGCGAGCGCGGCTGGGAGACGCTCTCGGCCGGCCACCACCACCCCGACGCGGGCGGGTTCGTGCTCACCGCGCACGGTGCCTTCCTCGCCGTCGACTGCGGCTACTCGAACGCCAAGCGGGCCGCCGAGCACAACCTCGTGCTCGTCGACGGGCAGGGCTGGGCGGGGGAGGGGCGCTACCACGTCTACAAGGACCTGCCGTTCACCGCGCAGCCGCGGCTGCGCGACGTCGTCATCCGAGACGGCTGGGTGCGCGCGGTGGCCGAGTCGGCGGCGATGTTCGACCCGGCGCTCGGCGTGCGCCGGGTGGAGCGCACGTTCGTCGTCACCCCGCGCGGCCGGCTCGTGCTGCGGGATCGGCTCGCCGCCGACGAGCCGCGCGAGTGGACGTTCCTGCTGCACAGCGACTGGCCCGCGGAGCCGGCCGACGGCCGCTGGGCGGTCCGCTCCGGCTCCGGGATGGCGTGGCTGACCAGCCTCACCCCCGGCCTGCGCGTCGAGCAGACCGACACCGCCATCGAGGCCAACCCCACCGGCAGCACGCCCAGCCTGAAGATCACCAAGACCCTGCGGACGCTGCGGATCAGCACGCCCCGCGTCGAGGAGGCGGCGCTGCTCACCGCGCTGGAGCCCACGCGCTCGCTCGCGCCCGAACCGGCCCGGGCCACGGCGATCGGGGACGGGGTCGACTTCGGCGACGAGCAGGTCCGCTTCACCGACGAGGCCACGATCCTGCGGGCCGGGGAGCGGGAAACCCGCCTGTGACCCCCGCTCCCGGCCCCGCCCGTTCCGGCGAGCGGCCCGCCGGTCGGATAGGTTCCGACGAACGCGCCGTTCATCGGAACGAGGTGCGATTCGTGGGAGCCGGGTGGGCGGGCGCCGCGCTGCGGGGGCTCGAGTGGGTCGGCTACCCGGCGCTCGCCGGGGCGGCGTTCTGCCTGCTCGCGCTCGGGGTGGTGACCTGGTTGCCCGCGCTCGCGGCCGTCGCGGCGGCCCTGCACCGGTGGCGCCGCGACGACGACACCCGGGTCTTCACCGGCGTGATCGCCGCCTTCCCGGGGTACTGGCGGGCGCTGTGGCGCCACGCCCTCCTGGCCACGGCCGCCCCGGCCGCGATGCTGGCGGCGATCGCGTTCCTCGCCGGGCGGCCCGAGCCGATCGCCGTCCCCCTGCTCGCGGTGCAGGTCGGCGGCCTCGCCGCGTTCGCGGTCTACCACCTGGCCCTCGCCGCGGTCGCCGGGCGCGACCCGGGCGACCCCGTCGGCTGGCGGGCCCGGGCGCTCGTGTTCGGCTTCGGCTCACCCCGCCGGGGACTGCTGCTGCTCGCCGCGCTGCTGCTGGCCCCCCTCGTCGCGCTCCCGCTCGCGGTGGGGCCGGCGCTGTTCGGCCCCACGCTGCCGGTGCTCGCCGCGCTGGTCCTCCTCGACCGGGAGGATCCATCACATTGAGCTGATGCATCAAGCTGGTTTGATGTACTCTCTCCGGCATGGCTGATGCCGGCCCGCCCACCTTCGTCCGGATGGCGGCCCACCCGGTGCGGTGGCAGCTCCTGCGCGCGCTCGCCGAGAGCGATCTGCGGGTGCGTGAGCTCGTCGCGCGGGTCGGTGAGCCGCAGAACGCCGTCTCCTACCACCTGAGGCTGCTGCGCGACGCCGGGCTGGTCCGCGCCACGCGCAGCACGTTCGACGGCCGCGACAGCTACTACCACCTCGACCTGCGCCGCTGCGCGCAGGCGCTGGCCGAGTGCGGACCCGCGCTCCACCCGGCGCTGCGCCCGGGCCCCGACGGCGCACCGGCCCCGGGCGTGACGGTGCTGTTCGTGTGCACCGGCAACAGCGCCCGCTCGCCGATCGCCGAAGCGCTGCTGCGCCGCCACACCGGCGGCCGCGCGGCCGTGACGAGCGCCGGGACCCGGCCCCGGCCCGAACTGCACCCGCGCACGGTGCGCGTGCTGCGCGAGCAGTTCGGCATCGACGTCGCGGACCGGCGCCCCCAACCCCTCGACCGCGTCGCGGACCGCGCGTTCGACTGCGTGGTGACCCTGTGCGACAAGGCCCGCGAGGCCGTGCCCGACTTCGGCGCGCGCACGCGGCGGGTGCACTGGAGCATCCCCGAGCCCCCCGACGAGGCCGCCGCCTTCCGGCGGACCGCGGCCGAGATCGACGTCCGCGTCCGGCACCTGGTGCCGGTGCTCGCCACCACCGACCGCGAGGAGGTCCAGCCGTGACCGCGACCGAGCAGCACGCGAGCGTCCGGTACGTCGTCGACGACGTGCCGGCCGCGCTCGACTTCTACACCACCCACCTCGGCTTCACCGTCGGCCTGAACGCCGTGCCCGCGTTCGCCGAGGTGATGCGGGGCCCGCTGCGGCTGCTGCTGTCCGGACCGACCAGCTCCGGCGCCCGCGCCACCCCGGAGGACGCCCGCGGTGCCGGGCGCAACCGGATCCACCTGATCGTCGACGACCTGGACGCCGAGATCGACCGGCTCCGCGTGGCCGGGCTGCCGCTGCGCAGCGACCTCGTCGCAGGCCCCGGAGGGCGGCAGGTCCTGCTCGCCGACCCGGCGGGCAACCTCGTCGAGCTGTTCCAGCCCGCCGCCCGCTGACCCGGGGCGGGCACCCGCCGCGGCGCGAGCCCGGGTGTCGCATGATCGGGGCGGACAACCCGCAGCGCCTGCCGTGCTGCCTGCCGTGTTGCCTGCGGTGTTGCCTGTCGTGGCCGCCATCCGTGACGACGAGGGGAACCGCATGACCGTCCAGAAGCTCGCACCCGGGGTGTGGGGCGTGCTCGCCACGCCGCTCACCGCCGACGGGTCGGGGGTCGACACCGCGTCGCTCACCCGTCAGGTCGAGCACTACGTGCGCATCGGCGCCACCGGCCTCACCGCGCTCGGCGTGTTCGGGGAGGCGGCCCGCCTCACCCCGGACGAGCGGAGCACCGTGGTGCGGACCGTCGCCGCGGCCGCCGGTGACCTGCCGCTGGTGGTCGGGTTGTCCGCGCTGGACGTCGAGGCGGCCTGCGCCGAGGCGGCGAACGTGCTCGACGCGCTCGACCGGCCGCCCGCCGGGCTCATGGTGCAGGTCGCTTCGCCCGACCCGGACGCCGTGGTCGAGCAGATGACCACGGTCGCCGAGCGCACCGGCCAGGGGATCGTCGTGCAGGACTACCCGGTGGTGAGCGGGGTCTCGATCGCCGCCGACGACCTGGTCGCCGCGGTGCGGCGGATCCCGGCCGCGGTGGCGGTGAAGTCCGAGTCGTCGCCGAGCCCGCCCGCCGTCGCCACCCTCGCCGCGGGCCTGGACGTGCCGGTGTTCGGCGGCCTCGGCGGCACCGGCCTGCTCGACGAGCTCGCCGTCGGCTCGGCCGGGGCCATGACCGGGTTCTCGGTGCCCGAGGGCCTGATCGCGTGCGTGTCGGCGTTCCGCGACGGCGGGTTCGCCGCGGCCCGCGAGGTGTGGCGGGACTACCTGCCGCTGGTCAACTTCGAGTTCCAGGCCCGGATCGCGCTCGCGCTGCGCAAGCACAGCCTCGTGCACCGCGGGCTGATCGACACCCCCGCGGTGCGCCCGCCCGCCGCCCCCGCACCGCAGGCGCTGCTGCCGGTGCTGCTGGAGCACCTGCGGCGCACCCCCCACGCGCTGGGGGTCGCTTCGTGAGCGGTCTGGACCGGGGCTTCGCCAACTACGGCGACGTCGCGTTCTCGCGGTTCCTGCGCCGCAGTTTCCTGCACGCGAGCGGGCGGTCGCCGGAGTCGCTCGACCGGCCGGTGGTCGGCATCGCCACCTCGCCGAGCGACTTCAACCCGTGCCACCGGGCCCAGCCGGAGCTGGTCGCGGCGGTGGAGCGCGGGGTGCTCGCCGCGGGCGGGCTGCCGATGGCGTTCCCGACGGTCTCGCTGGGGGAGAGCTTCCTCGCGCCGACCTCGATGGTGTTCCGCAATCTCATGGCGATGGACGTCGAGGAGATGGTGCGGGCCCAGCCGATGGACGCCGTGGTGCTGGTCGGCGGCTGCGACAAGACCGTGCCCGCCCAGCTGATGGGCGCGTTCTCGGCGGGCCGCCCGGCGATCCAGCTCGTCACCGGGCCGATGTCCACCGGGCGCTACCGCGGCGAGCGGCTCGGCGCCTGCACCGACTGCCGCCGGTTCTGGGCCCGCTACCGGGCGGGCGAGGTCGACGACGCCGAGATCGCCGAGGTGGAGCGCAACCTCGCCACCACCGCCGGCACCTGCGCGGTGATGGGCACGGCCAGCACGATGGCCTGCCTCGCCGAGGCGCTCGGCATGGCGCTGCCCGGCAGCGCCACCGCCCCCGCGGTGCACGCCGACCGGCTGCGCGTCGGCGAGGCCACCGGCGCGGCCGCCGTGGAGATCGCGCGCGCCGGCCGCACCCCGGATCAGGTCGTCACGCCCGCGTCGGTGCGCAACGCGCTGCGCGTGCTGCTCGCGATCGGCGGCTCGACCAACGCGCTCATCCACCTCACCGCCGCGGTCGGGCGGCTCGGCCTGCGCGTCGACCCGGACGAGCTCAACGCCCTGAGCGACACCACGCCCGTCCTCGTCGAGCTCAAGCCCACCGGCGAGCACTACATGGAGGACCTGCACGCCTCCGGCGGTCTCGCCGCGGTGCTGCACGAGCTGCGCGACCTGCTCGACCTGTCCGCCCCGACCGTCACCGGGCAGACCCTCGGCGAGGTGCTCGGCGACGGGCCGCGCTGGGTCGACCGGTCGGTCGTGCGCCCGGCCTCCGCACCGGCGCGCCCGGTGGGCGGCCTGGTCTGGCTGCGCGGCACGCTGGCCCCGCGGGGCGCGGTGATCAAGCGGTCGGCCGCCGACCCGGCGCTGTTCGAGACCACCGGCCGCGCCGTCGTGTTCACCTCGCTGGAGGACCTCGCGGCCCGCATCGACGACCCCGACCTCGACGTCGAGCCGGACGACGTGCTGGTGCTGCAGAACGCGGGTCCGCGCGGGGCGGGCATGCCGGAGGCGGGCTACCTGCCGATCCCCGCGAAGCTCGCCAGGGCCGGCGTGCGGGACATGGTGCGCATCTCCGACGCGCGGATGAGCGGCACGGCCTACGGCACGATCGTCCTGCACGTCACGCCGGAGGCGGCGGCGGGCGGCCCGCTCGCGCTCGTGCGCACCGGCGACCGGATCCGGCTCTCGGTGCGCGAGGCCCGGCTCGACCTGCTCGTCGACGACGCCGAGCTGGAGCGGCGCCGCCGCGAGCTGCCGCCGCCACCGCCCGGCCCGTCCACCGGATACGGGCGGCTGTTCCACCGGACGGTGCTGGGCGCCGACCAGGGCTGCGACCTGGACTTCTGCGTGCCGGAGCCCACCCGCTGAGGCGGCCCGAGCGCGGCCAGGCCCGGCCGGCGATCACATGGGCGTGCGCGCGCGGCGCCGGGTGAGCGCGGCCCGGACCAGCGGCAGGAGGGCGACCACCGCGAACGCGGCCAGCAGCGTGCCGGAGATCGGGCGGGTGAGGAACCCGGTGGCGTCGCCCTCGAAGATGATCAGCGACCGGCGCAGGGAGTCCTCCAGCAGCGAGCCGAGGACGAAGGCCAGCACCAGCGGGCCGGGCTCGAACCCGAGCTTCTTCATGAGGTAGCCCAGCGCGCCGAACGCGATCACGAGCGCGATGTCGAAGACGTCGTTGCCCACGGTGTAGACCCCGATGAGGGTGATCAGCACCGTGATCGGCGCGAGGATCGTGGCGCGCACGCGCAGGATCCGCACGAACAGCCCGACCAGCGGGATACTCATGATCAGCAACAGGATGTTGCCGATGTACATCGAGTTGACCACGCCCCAGAACAGGTCGGGGTGCTCGTCCACCAGCCGCGGGCCCGGGGTGACGCCCTGGATCAGCAGAGCCCCGAAGATCACCGCCATGGTCGCGTTCGCCGGGATGCCCAAGGTCAGCAGCGGGATGAACGACGAGGTCGCGGCCGCGTTGTTCGCCGTCTCCGGCGCCGCGACGCCCTCGACCGCGCCCTGCCCGAACCGTTCCGGCCGCTTCGCGCGGCGCTTCTCGATCCCGTAGGCCGCGAGCGAGGCGATCGTGGCGCCGCCGCCGGGCAGCACGCCGAGCACGAACCCGATCGCCGACCCCCGCCCGATCGCCCCCGACGACGCCCGCAGGTCGGACCGGGACGGCCACACGTCGGCGACCCGCGCCGGGGCCTGCACCCGGCGGTGGCGTTCCTCGAGGTTGTAGAGGATCTCCCCGAGCCCGAACAGGCCCATCGCGATCGGCACGAAGTCGATGCCGTCGGCCAGCGAGAGGTTGTCGAAGGTGAACCGCGCGGCCCCGGTGAAGCTGTCGCGGCCCACCGTGGCGAGCAGGAGCCCGACGCACGCCGCGACGAGCGCCTTCACCCGGTGCCCGCTGGAGACGGTGGCGACGAGCAGGATGCCGAGCAGGGCGAGCGCGGTGTACTCCGGCGGCCCGAAGTCGAGTGCGAAGCCCGCGACGACCGGCGCGACCAGCGACAGAGCGACGATCGACACCGTCCCACCGACGAACGAGCCGATCGCGGCGATGCCCAGCGCGGTGCCCGCCCGGCCCTGGCGGGCGAGGGCGTACCCGTCGAACACGGTGACCACCGACGACGCCTCGCCGGGCAGCCGCAGCAGCACCGACGTGATCGTGCCGCCGTACTGGGCGCCGTAGAAGATCCCGGCCAGCATGATGATCGCGGTGACCGGCTCGAGCCCGAACGTGATCGGCAACAGGATCGCGATCGTGGCCGCGGGGCCGAGCCCGGGCAGCACCCCGACCAGCATGCCGACGACCACGCCGATCAGGCAGAACAGGAGGTTGGTCGGCTCCAGCACGACGCCGAAGCCCTCCACCACCGGAGTCAGGTCCACGGGTGAGGCCCCTCTAGAACATGTGCGGGATCGGGATCGCGAGCAGCCCGACGAAGACGACGTAGAGCACGACCACCGCGGCGAGGCTCGTGACGATCGACGTCCGCCAGGGCTCGCGGCCGAGGAACCGCAGCCACACGAGCATGAGCAGCGTCGCCGGGATCTCGAAACCGATCACCCGCACGACCGCGACGAAGCCGATCATGGTGGCGAGGCCGGCGAGCACGTGCAGGCTCGCGCGGGTGAACCGCTCCGCGTCGCGGGTCCGCCCGGAGAGCGCCAGCAGCCCGAGCCCGAGGCCGACGAGCGCGATGCTCACCAGCAGCGGCCACGTGCCGGTGCCGGGCGTGCGCGGGCTGCCCGCCCCGAGCGCGAGCGAGCCGACCAGGGCGGCCACGCCGAGCCCCACCACCGCGAGCGCGACGACGACGTCGGTCACCGGCCCGGCGAGCGGCGGCCGCACCTCGCGTTCGGCCTCCTGCGGGTCGGCGGGCGGGTCGGGGAACCGCTGCTCGCTCACCACGCTCCACCCGCGCGGATGCCGTCCTGCGGGGTGCGCTCCCGAGCGGCGATCGATCTCATCCCGTTCTCCCCTTCGAGATGCCGCAACCGGCTTGCCGGGGCAGCCTAGGAACGCCGATCATGCCTGTCCAACTCCGATGCGGCATGGATTGATACCGTTCGTGCATGGCGTACACGCTCGAGCAGCTGCGCGGGTTCGTGGCGGTGGCCGACGAGCTGCACTTCGGCCGGGCCGCCGCCCGCCTGAAGATGACCCAGCCGCCGCTCTCCCGCCAGATCCAGAAGCTGGAGCGGGCCGTCGGCGCGCAGCTGCTGGTGCGCGACAACCGGCGGGTGAGCCTCACGGCCGCGGGCCGGGTGTTCCTGACCGAGGCGCGGCGGCTGCTCGCGCTCGCCGACGCCGCCCCGGACCTCGCGCGCCGGGTCTCCTCGGGCACCAGCGGCGTGGTGCGCATCGGCTTCACCGCGGCGTCCACCTACGGCATCCTCGGCGGGCTGCTCAACGAGCTCGGCAGGCGGCTGCCCGACGTCGACGTCGACCTCGTGGAGATGGTCACCCGCGAGCAGGTCGCCGCGCTGGCCAACCGCGAGATCGACCTCGGCCTCGCCCGCCCCCCGTTCGACCGCGACACGTTCGACTCCCGGCTGTTGCACCGCGAGGCGCTGCTCGTCGCCGCGCCCGCGGGGCACCGGCTGCTGCGGCTGGGTCGCGACGCCACGGCCGACGACGTCGCCGGCGAGCCGGTCGTCATGCACTCGCCCACGAAGGCGCGCTACTTCTACGACCTGATCGCCGGGGTCGTGCAGATCCCGCAGGAGAACATCGTCCACGTCGTGAGCCAGGTGCTGACGATGCTCTGGCTGGTCGCGGCGGGCCGCGGCATCGCGTTCGTCCCGGCGTCGGCCACGCGGCTGCGGATCGAGGGCGTCGGCTTCGTGCGGATGGCGATGCCCGTCCCCGAGCCGGCCGAGCTGCACCTGCTGTGGGCCCGGGAGTCGGCCAACCCCGCGCTGTGGCGGGTGCTCGAGGCGCTCGAGGGCTACCGCCCCGCCGTCTGATACCCGGCGGGTATCGCGCCATGCGGAACTGCTCTTGGACAGGCATCGTGGCGATTCCTACGGTGTCCCGCGTGACGCTGCTGCCCCCGGATGTCCTCGCCGACCGGCTGCGGTCCGGCCTGCTGTCGTTCCCCGTGACCCTGTTCGACGACGACCTGCGGTTCGACGAGCCCCGCTACCGGGAGCACCTGGCCTGGCAGGCCGGGTTCGACGTCGCAGGCCTGTTCGCGGCCGGCGGGACGGGGGAGGGCTTCTCGCTCACCCCGCCCGAGGTCGACCGGGTGGTCCGGGCGGCGGTGGACGAGGTGGGCGACCGCGTCCCCGTCATCGCCCCGGCCACCGGCGGCACCGCGCTCGCGGTCGCCCAGGCGAAGGCCGCGCAGGACGCCGGCGCCTCGGGCGTGCTGCTGTTCCCGCCGTACCTCACCGAGGCCGGCCAGCGCGGCCTCGCCGAGCACGTCAGCGCCGTCTGCCGGGCCACCGACCTGGGCGTGATCTTCTACAACCGCGCCAACGCCGTGCTCACCGACGCCACCGTGGCCGAGCTCGCCGACCGCAACCCCAACCTCGTCGGGTTCAAGGACGGCGTCGGCGACATCGAGCGGCTCACCCGCATCTACGCCCGCCTCGGCGACCGGCTGACCTACATCGGCGGCCTGCCCACCGCGGAGACGTTCGCGCTGCCGCTGTTGCAGCTGGGCGTGAGCACCTACTCGTCGGCGCTCTACAACTTCCTGCCCGAGTTCGCGCTGCGCTTCTACGGCGCGGTCCGCAGGCAGGACCGGAAGACGGTGTACCGGCTGCTGTCGGAGTTCGTGATCCCCTACCTCGACATCCGCGACCGCGGGAAGGGCTACGCGGTGTCGATCATCAAGGCGGGGCTCACGGCCGTGGGCCGCGACGGCGGCCGCGTGCGCCCGCCGCTCACCGACCTCACCGACGACGAGCGCGCCGAGCTGGCCGCCCTGGTGCAGAAGGTGTCGTGATGGCCCCGGCGAACCCGACGGTGGCGCGGGTGGAGGTCGTGCCCGTCGCGGGCCACGACAGCATGCTGCTCAACCTGAGCGGCGCGCACGGGCCGTTCTTCACCCGCACGATCGCGATCGTCACCGACAGCGCGGGCCGCACCGGCGTCGGCGAGGCCCCCGGCGGGGAGGCGATCCGGCGCACGATCGCCGACGCGGCCGAGGAGCTCGTCGGGCGGCCGGTGGCGCGGGCCGGCTCGCTGCTGCGGTCGGTGGCCGACGCGTTCGCCGACCGGGACGCGGGCGGGCGCGGGCTGCAGACCTTCGACCAGCGCACCACGGTCCACGCGGTCACCGCGCTGGAGTCGGCGCTGCTCGACCTGCTCGGCCAGCAGCTGGGCGTGCCGGTCGCCGAGCTGCTCGGCGACGGGCAGCAGCGCGACTCGGTGCCGGTGCTGGGCTACCTGTTCTACGTCGGCGACCGCAGGGCCACCGACCTGCCCTACGTCGCCGAGGACAACCCGGCCGACGATTGGGAGCGGCTGCGCCGCGAGCCCGCGCTCACCCCGAACGACGTCGTCGCCCTCGCCGAGGCCGCCCAGGCCCGCTACGGGTTCACCGACTTCAAGCTCAAGGGCGGGGTGTTCGCAGGTGCGGAGGAGGTCGCCGCGGTGCGCGCGCTCGCCGAGCGCTTCCCGGACGCGCGCATCACCCTCGACCCCAACGGCGCCTGGCCGCTCGCGGAGGCGATCGAGCTGTGCCGCGACCTGCACGACGTGCTCGCCTACGCCGAGGACCCGGTGGGGGCCGAGGGCGGCTACTCGGGCCGCGAGGTCATGGCCGAGTTCCGCCGCGCCACCGGCCTGCCCACCGCCACCAACATGATCGCCACGGACTGGCGGCAGCTCGCGCACGCCCTGCGCGCCGACGCGGTCGACATCCCGCTCGCCGACCCGCACTTCTGGACCATGCGCGGATCCGTCCGCGTCGCCCAGCTCTGCTCCGCCTTCGGGCTGACCTGGGGCTCGCACTCCAACAACCACTTCGACGTGTCGCTCGCGATGTTCACCCACGTCGGCGCGGCCGCGCCCGGGCCGATCACCGCGCTCGACACGCACTGGATCTGGCAGGACGGGCAGGCGCTCACCACGGCCCCGCTGCAGATCCGCGACGGCGCGATCGCGGTGCCGACCGCACCCGGCCTGGGCGTGGAGCTCGACCCGGACGCCCTCGCCGCCGCCCACGAGCTGTACCGCGAGCACGGCCTCGGCGGGCGCGACGACTCCGTGGCCATGCAGTACCTCGTCCCGGGCTGGGAGTTCGACCCCAAGCGCCCCTGCCTCGTCCGCTGAGCCTCGTCCGCTGAGCCTCGTCCGCCGACCCCGCTTGCGAAGGAGCCGCATGTCCGCCGTCCTGGACCGGATCAGCTCGGTCACGCTCTCGTCGGTGACGCTGCCGCTGCCGACCGGCATCAGCGACGCGAAGGTGCTCACCGGCAGGCAGCGGCCGATGACCGAGGTCGCCTTCCTCTTCGCCGAGATCACCACCGAGGCGGGGCTCGAGGGCGTCGGGTTCAGCTACTCGAAGCGGGCGGGCGGGCCCGCCCAGTTCGCCCACGCCCGCGAGGTCGCGCCGGACCTGATCGGGGAGGACCCCAACGACATCGGACGGCTGTGGACCAAGCTCGTCTGGGCGGGCGCCTCCGTCGGACGCAGCGGTGCGGCCACCCAGGCGCTGGCCGCGATCGACGTGGCGCTGTGGGACCTCAAGGCCAAGCGCGCCGGCCTGCCGCTGGCGAAGCTGCTCGGCGCCCACCGCGACTCGGTGCGCTGCTACAACACCTCCGGCGGCTTCCTGCACGAGCCGATCGAGCAGGTCTGCGACAACGCCACCCGCACCCTGGCCTCCGGCGTCGGCGGCATCAAGATCAAGGTTGGGCAGCCCGACCCCGCCGAGGACCTGCGGCGGGTTCGCGCCGTCCGCGAGGGCATCGGGGACGCGCCGCTCATGGTCGACGCCAACCAGCAGTGGGACCGCCCCACCGCGATGCGGGTCGGGCGGGCGCTCGAGGAGTTCGACCTCGTCTGGATCGAGGAGCCGCTCGACGCCTACGACGCCGAGGGGCACGCCGCGCTCGCCCGGTCGCTGGACACCGCGATCGCCTCCGGCGAGATGCTCACCAGCGTCGCCGAGCACGCCGAGCTGATCCGCCACGGCGCGGTCGACGTCCTGCAGCCCGACGCCCCGCGGATCGGCGGCATCACCCAGTTCCTCAAGCTCGCCGCGCTCGCCGAGCACCGCCACCTGCAGCTCGCGCCGCACTTCGCGATGGAGATCCACGTCCACCTCGCGGCGGCCTACCCGATCGAGCCGTGGGTCGAGCACTTCGACTGGCTCCACCCGCTGTTCGACGAACGGCTCGAGATCCGCGACGGGCGCATGCACCTGTCCGACCGGCCCGGCCTCGGCATCACCATGAGCGAGCAGGCGCGGGCCTGGACGGTGGCCCAGGAGAGGATCACCAGCCCGCGCTGAGGCCGCCCGTTGCGGTGATCGCTCGCCGCGAGCTGCGAGTTCCGATCTGACGGATCGGGCAAAGCGCCCTACGCTCCGCGTCATGGCGCGGTACTTCGATGTCCACCCGGTGGATCCCCAACGGCGTGCGATCAGCCAGGTCGCCGACATCGTCCGGAGCGGAGGGCTGATCGTCTACCCCACCGACTCCTGCTTCGCACTCGGTTGCCAGCTCGGCGACGCGGCGGGTCTCGACCGGATCCGCAAGATCCGCCGGCTCGACGACAAGCACCACTTCACGCTGGTGTGCAAGGACTTCGCCCAGCTGGGGCAGTTCGTGCGCATCGACAACCTGGTGTTCCGGGCGGTGAAGTCCGCGACGCCCGGCAGCTACACGTTCATCCTCCCGGCCACCAAGGAGGTGCCGCGGCGGATGCTGCACCCCAAGAAGAAGACCGTGGGCGTGCGCATCCCCCAGCACACCGTGGTGCAGGCGCTGCTCGAGGAGCTGGGGGAGCCGCTGCTGTCGTCGACGCTCCTGCTGCCCGACGAGCCGGAGCCGCTCACCCAGGGCTGGGAGATCAAGGAACGGCTCGACGGCATGGTCGACGCCGTGGTCGACTCGGGCGACTGCGGCACCGAGCCGACCACGGTCGTCGACCTGACCGGCCCGGAGCCGGTGATCGTCCGCCGCGGCGCGGGCGACCCGAGCCGGTTCGAGTAGCGGCCGGGTACACCTAGCCGCCGGCCATCGCGCCCACCACGAGGAACGGCTCCGCCCCCGCCGCCACCGCGGCGGGGAGCGGGGTGTCCGGCTCCTCGTGCGAGAGGTCCTGCTCGCAGGCGAAGAACCGCACGAAGGCACGGCGCCGCTGCGTGCTGTGGTCGCGGATGGTGCCGCGCAGCACCGGATGGCGGGCCTCGAGCGCGTCGAGCACGGAACGCTGCGTGACCGGCGCTGCGACGGCGAGCCGCACCTCGCCGTCGACCTGGGCGAGCTTGCGCAGGTGCGCGGGCAGCTTCACCCGCACGGTCGTCGACTGGACCTCCGGCGCGCTCATGGCAGGGTCTGGACCTGGACCGACAGCACTGCGGGCAGGTTCGACACGATCGGCGCCCACACCTCGCCCGCGTCGGCCGAGGCGTAGACCTGGCCGCCGGTCGTGCCGAAGTAGACCCCGCACTCGTCGAGGGAGTCGACGGCCATCGCGTCGCGCAGGACGTTGACGTAGCAGTGCTGCTGCGGCAGGCCCGCCGTGAGCGGCTCCCACTCCTTGCCGCCGGTGCGGCTGCGGTAGACGCGCAGGCGGCCGTCGGGCGGGTAGTGGACGGAATCGCTGGTGATCGGCACGACGTAGACGGTCTCCGGGTCGTGGGCGTGCACCTCGATCGGGAACCCGAAGTCGCTGGGCAGGCCGTCGCCGATGTCGTACCAGTGCGCGCCGCCGTCGTCGCTGCGCATCACGTCCCAGTGCTTCTGCATGTAGAGCGTGTCGGGGCGATCGGGGTGCATCGCGAGGTGGTGCACGCAGTGGCCCACCTCGGCGTCGGAGTCCGGGATGCCCTCGGAGCGCAGGCCGCGGTTGGCCGGCTCCCAGGACGCGCCGCCGTCGCCGGTGCGGAACACGCCCGCCGCGGAGATCGCCACGTGCATGCGCGCGGGGTCTCGCGGGTCGACCAGGATCGTGTGCAGGCACAACCCGCCCGCGCCGGGCTGCCAGCTGGACCCGGAGCCGTGTTCGCGCAGGCCGGGCAGCTCCTGCCACGTCGCGCCGCCGTCGGTGGTGCGGAACAACGCCGCGTCCTCGACGCCCGCGAGCACGGTGTCCGGGTCGGTGGCCGACGGCTCGAGGTGCCACACCCGCGCGAACTCCCACGGGTGCGGGGTGCCGTCGTACCACTGGTGGGTCCCGGGGACACCGGCGTAGGCGAACTCGTTGCCGACCGGCGACCAGGTGGCGCCGCCGTCGTCGGACCGCTGCACGATCTGCCCGAACCACCCGCCGGACTGGGATGCGTAGAGCCGGTCGGGGTCGGCGGGCGACCCCGCCACGTGGTAGATCTCCCAACCGGCGAAGTGCGGCCCGCTCACCTCCCAGTCCGCGCGCGTGCCGTCCGCGGTGAGCACGAAGGCACCCTTCCGCGTGCCGACGAGCACCCGTACCCGGGTCATGGGGGTCTCCCTCGCGTTCGTCGTGGCCGGGCGCGGTCACGCCCGGCGCAGACTTGTGACCTCCCGCGGCAGCGGAACTCATCGGTCCGGCGAGCATCTACCACTCGACGACGGGAATGCGGCCGCTCGCCACCCGCTGGTAGGCGAGAGCCACTCGAATGGGTTACGGTGCGTGCCGTCCGGCGCAGGTCAGGAGCCGTCCGGGCCGCCCGTCGCAGGAAGCCGCGCCCTGAGCGCACTCTTCGCGGCGGCGGTCGGTTGGAGCCCGCTGCGAGGTAGCGTGCGACGCCAGGGCAGCCGGCCGCACGCCCGAGCGTGACGCGCGTCACGCCGCTTCGACATGAGCCGGCGCGAGGCACCGACCCGTTGGAGAGGACCACTGGTGGACAGGGGTTACGAGGGAGACTCGGGCTACCTCGGGCACCTCGGATCCGCTGCGGGCACCGACCGCTGGCACGCCGGCGCCGGCGATCGTGGCGTGGAACGTGCGGGGGAGCGCGGCGGGGATCGTGGTGGCGACGACACGGCCGCCGGCATCGCGCGGCGGCTGCAGGCCCGGCTCGACCGGCACATCGAGCTGCTGGAGCGGCTGCAGGCCGCGCAGCTCTACCCCGAGCCGCCCGGCCTGCCCGAGCTGCAGGAGACCGCGCGCCGGATGCGCCGCGACGCCGACGGGCTGCTCCTGCTCGCGGGCCACGAACCCGGTGTGCGCTCGCCGGGCCCGCGCGGCCTCGGCGACCTCGTCGCGGAGGCCGCAGCGCTCGCCGAGGAGACCCACCGGGTGGACGTCCGGCCCGCCCCCGCCGCGTCCGTCGCGCCCGCTGCGTCGGTCGAGCTCGTGCAGGTGCTCGCCGAGCTCGTCGACCACGTCACCGCGGTGTACCCCGGGGCGCGCATCGAGCTGGTGAGCCGCCTGGAGACCCCGGCGGGGCGGGGGAGCGGCAACGGCGGGGTCACCGTCGACGCGGTCGTGGGCGGCGCGGCCCGCCACGACCCGGACGGGCTCGGCGGCCGGCGCGCCGCCGCCGCGGCCGAGGAGCTCGCCCGCCGCTCCCGCCACGGCGTCGTCCTGCGCCAGCCGCCCGGCGGCCCGCCGGCCAGCGGGTCGGGCCTCGTCGCGAGCGTGCACTGCCCGCCCGCCGCGGTCACCGTGGAGCAGCCGGTGACCCCGCCCCCGGAGGTGCGCTCCGACCGCACCGGGCTCTCGTCGCTGTCGTCGCTGTCGTCCTACGAGTCCGGGTTCGAGGCGCGGCTGCCCACGAACGGAAGCAACGGGTCGAGCTCCCCGACGGCCCCGACCAACGGCAGCACGCAGCCCGCGCCCTCCTTCGACGACGCGCCCACCTACCAGCCCTCGACGTCGTCCCAGGTCGACGAGCTGTTCGGGCCGCTGGTCGACCTCCCGCTCGAGCCGATCGACGACCGCTACGCCACCCCGATCTTCGAGGCGATCGCCTCGGCCTGGTTCCGCGACGACGGCGGCGGGTCCGGGCCTCTGGACTGGGAGACCCCGCAGGACGACGAGTGGCGCCAGGCCGCCGCCCGTGCCGCCCGCCCCGAGACCGACCTCCCCACCACCGCCAGCGGCCTGCCCCGCCGCCGCCCTGGCGACCAGCTCGTGCCCCCGCCGCGCTCCACCGAGCGCAACGGCCGGCGCAACGGCGCCGCCCAGCACGTCACCCCGAAGGAACGCGCCCCCGATCGCGTCCGTGACCGGCTCAGCACCTACCAGCGCGGCCTGCGCGAGGGCAGGCACCGCGCCGTCGGGTCGGAGGGCGCCCCCGAGCACCACGAGGAGTGGTGACGCTGGGTCAGGCTGACGTGGTCACCTACGACGTCGCGGCGGTCCGCGCGCACTTCCCCGCCCTGGACGCCGGGTACGCCCACTTCGACGGCCCGGGCGGCTCCCAGGTGCCCCGCGCCGTCGCCGAAGCGGTCGCGGGCGCGCTGGTGGCCCCGCTGGCCAACCGGGGCCGCGTCACCGCGGGGGAGCGGGCCGCCGACGAGATCGTCGTGGCCGCGCGCCGTGCCGTCGCCGACCTGCTCGGCGCCGACCCGGGCGGCGTCGTGTTCGGCCGCTCCATGACGCAGATCACGTTCGACTTCGCCCGCACGCTCGCAGCCACGTGGGCCCCCGGCGACGAGGTCGTGGTCTCGTCCCTCGACCACGACGCGAACGTCCGGCCGTGGCTGATCGCCGCAGAGGCGGTCGGCGCCGAGGTGCGCTGGGCGGAGTTCGACCCGGCCACCGCCGAGCTGTCCGCGGACGCCGTTGCCGCGGTCCTGTCGCCGCGCACGCGGCTGGTGGCGGTCACGGCCGCGTCGAACCTGCTCGGCACCTGCCCGCCGGTCCGCGCGATCGCCGACCTCGCCCACGACGCGGGCGCCCTGGTCTACGTCGACGCCGTGCACGCCGCCGCCCACCTGCCCCTGCACATCGATTCCCTGGGCGCGGACTTCCTCGTCTGCTCGCCGTACAAGTTCCTCGGCCCGCACTGCGGTGTGCTCGCCGCCGCGCCCGCCCTGCTGGAGGAGCTGCGCCCGCAGAAGCTGCTGCCCTCGACGAACGTGGTGCCCGAGCGTTTCGAGCTCGGCACCCTGCCGTACGAGCTGCTGGCGGGCACCACCGCGGCGATCGACTTCCTCGCCGGGCTCGGCACCGGCGCGTCCCGCCGCGACCGGCTCGTCACCGCCATGAGCGCGATCGGCGCCCACGAGGACCGCCTCCGCCGACGGATCGAGGACGGCCTCGCCGCCCTGCCCGGCGTCACCGTCCTGTCGCGCGCGGCCCAGCGCACCCCGACCCTGCTCGCCACGTTCGCCGACCGGGACCCCGCGGACGCCTACGCGTTCCTGGCCGAGCGGGGCGTGCACGCGCCGGCGGGCTCCTTCTACGCCCTCGAACCGTCCCGGCGCCTCGGCCTCGGCGACACCGGGGCGCTGCGGATCGGCCTGGCGCCGTACGTCGACGACAACGACGTCGACCGCCTGCTCGGCGGGCTCGCGGAATTCCTGGGGGTCTGAGGCCTGCGATCAGGTTCCGCGGAACCTGCTTTTCACGCGGCCGCCGGGATCCGCTTCGGTAGCAGGAGCAGGCCGAGGACGTAGTCGATGTCGAGGCTGTCGCCCTGCCATTTCGTCTTGATGGTGGTGTGGTTGATGTGCAGGCCTGCCCTGGTGTGCATCTCCACCAGGCTTTCTGCTTTCCCGCTCAGTGGCTCGGCCGCCTCGGGCACGGGTGTTCCGTCTGGGCGCCGGAACTCCCACCGACCATTCACGCGGTGGATCCGGTAGCCGTGGTCGTGCACGACCGTGTGGTGGTACGTGCAGATCATGATGAGGTTGTCGATGTCGGTTGGGCCGCCCGCCTGCCAGGGGATGATGTGGTGGGCGTTGAGGTAGCGGGTGTGCGGGCAGCCCGGGAATTGGCACCGTTCTCCATCCCGCGCGGTGAGCGCCCGGACCTGAGCATCGGAGGCGAGGCGGTGGGAGCGGCCGAGGTACATGCGGTTGCCGGCCCGATCGTCGAGCAGGAGCTGCACCTTGGCATCACACGCGAGTCGTCGCGCGGTGGCGGGGGCAAGCGCCGGCCCGCCGTCGAGGCGGGCCGTGCCGGTGGAGGCATCCACGTGGACGATCACCTCGGCGTGGCCCCGCTCCACCACCTTCCCGTCCTCGGTGCGGCCGGTCACCAACGCCATGAGCGCGTCGGCCCGACGGGCGGCGATGCCGTCGGCCACGAGGCCCGGTTCCTGCTCCCGCGCCCGCTCCACCAGGTCCGCCGGCTGGGGTGCGAGGTCGGGGGCGGTCGGTGTGCGTTTCGGGGTGCGGGCCTCGATCTCGGCGATCAGCCTCGCCCCCTCCTCGGGGGTGAGGCGGGCCCGCAGTTCCAGGGTGCCGTCGTCGGCCCACCGCCAGCTGAGCGACCGTCGCGCCGCCTGGTTCTGGGGTGGGGTGATGAGTTGGCGGGTGGCGTGGATGAGGCGTTCGAGGTGGGCGGCGGTGCCGTAGCGGGCGATGGCGAGCAGGACCCGCTCGGCGGCCTCCGGGTCAGCGACCCTGGTGTTCGGTAGGTTCGAGGTGCCGTCGGCGAGCTGTTGGGCGATCCGCACCAGGGTGGAGGTGTCGTCGCCGATGACCCGGCTGATCGCCCGCACCTTCGAATAGGTCAACTCACCGGCCGCGAACGCGGCGGTGACCACCGGGAGCTTGCGCAGCGCCCGGGCGATGCGCAGGTGTTCGTTGGCGGTGCGGATGTTCATGCCGATCTTCCACGACACCCAGTGCGCACAGGATGTGACCCCGTCGCACGCCGCCCACAGCTTGCGTGCGTCGAACTCGGCCAGGTATTGCAGGAACCGGCACTGGGCGGCGGCGATGTGACCGGCGATCCCGAGCAGCGCGGTTTCGACCTGGTGATCGCTCAGGGCATCGATCGAAGTGGGGAACGGGGCGACGGCGCCGGGCATCGGGGATTCCTCCTCACCGGGTGTGTGAGGTGAGGATCCCACCCGGAGCTGACAATTTCGGGGCACGAGAGAGGTTCCGCGGAACCTGAAACGTGGAACGCCTGAAGGAGTGGGGCCGGTCAACTCCAGGTTTGCGGCTGCTGATCTTTCTTCGGGTGTTTCCGCGGTGGGAGCGGTCGATCACAGGGGTGACCACGCCGTGGTTCCCGGCACGGGACGGCGGTCATGACCTGCGCGACCGGCGCCCACCACGGGTGCTGCCCGGCTCACCGCCAGGTGCACGTGCGCGCCCATCTCGGCCAGGGTGTCCGCGGCCCAGTACCCCCATAGCCTCGCTCCTTGATCGCAGCGAGGGTCGCGACAGCGATCCCGCAAGACGCGCAGCGCCCTTGACCTGTGAGAAGCGGCGCGCACAACCCGGCCGCAGCGCCGCCAGGAGGCCACCCAGGACACCACAGCAGGTCCCGCGGAACCCGCCTACGCCACGATCGCCGGATCCAGCCGCTCCCGCAGCCGCCGCAACCCGTCGGACGTGTACCGCTTCACCGCCCCCGTGGACAGCTGCATGATCTCCGCCGCCTCGGCGACGGACAGCTGCCACTGCATCCGCATCACGACGGCCTCGCGCTCGCGCGGGGAGAGCGAGGCGAGCGCGTCGCGCAGCAGCGCGGCGTCGGTGACCTGGGTGGAGACGTCGACCGGGGAGCTGGGGGTGTCGTCGGCGCGGTCCGGGTCGTCGATGCTGACGGTGGCCCGGGCGGGGATCACCTCGCGCAGCTCGCGGTTGATCTCGTTGCAGACGGCGGTGTGGACGTAGGCCTGGATGTTGGTGATCTCGGGAGGGTCGCCCTGCTGGCGGCGCAGGATCTTCTCGAACGCGCGCTGGACGACGTCCTCGGCGCGGCTCGGGTCACCGACCTTGCGGGTGGCGTAGCGGATCATCGCGGGCGAGCGCTCGCGGTAGGCGGCGGCGAGCCGCTCGGCGAACACCTTCGGGTCGACGCGCGACACGCGGCCGATGCGCGAGCGGCCGGGCGGCGCGAGGCCGAGCACGGTGCCCTCGCCGCGGTCGGCGGCGGCCTGCAGCAGGCGCGCGAGAACCGGGATTTCCTCGACAGGATCGACGTCCACGCTGCCCCCCGGAGTCAATTGAGCTCTCATCGTACGAGGCTGCAGCGCCGATCGGCGGATCAGATTCCCCGCCGTCCCGCCGCGCGGGTGTGCTCGAAGATCAGGCTGGTCTCGGTGCCCGCGATGGCCGGGTCGCGGTTGAGGTGGTCGGCCACGAACGCGCGCAGGGCGTCGGTGCTGGGGGTGGCGACGTGCAGCAGGAAGTCGTTGGCGCCCGCGACGAAGTAGACGTCGAGCACCTCCGGCCGCCGCGACAGCGCGGCGACGTGCTCGGTGAGGCTGCCGCGGGCGGTCGGCTGGAGCCGGATGGCGATCATCGCCTCGAGGTCGTGGCCGAGGGCGCGCGGGTCGATGTCGGCGTGGAAGCCGCGGATGACGCCGCCCGCGCGCAGCGCGCGCACGCGGGCGAGGCAGGTGGACTGGGCGATGCCGACCCGGTCGGCCAGCTCCTTGTTGGAGATGCGGGCGTCGTCGGCGAGGACCCGCAGGATCGCGCGGTCCGTGGCGTCGAGCCGAACGTCGTGCGGCCGGATCGCCCGTTCGGGACGCGCTCCTGCAGGTGGCAACGGCATCTGGGGAGGATACCGAATCTTCTGCGGGTGAAGTTGCCCTCGACCGGCAGCATCTTCATCCTCCCTCCATGAGGATCGGTGTTCCCCGCGAGGTCAAGAACCACGAGTACCGGGTGGCGCTCACCCCGGCAGGGGCGCAGGAGCTCACCCGCGCCGGGCACCACGTGCTCGTCGAGCGCGGTGCGGGCGTCGGCAGCTCGATCGGCGACGAGGACTTCGAGGCGGCGGGCGCGCGCATCGTCCCCACGGCCGACGACGTGTGGGGCGCCGCGGACCTGGTGCTCAAGGTGAAGGAGCCGATCGAGGAGGAGTACCACCGGCTGCGCCGCGACCAGGTGCTGTTCACCTACCTGCACCTGGCCGCCTCGAGGGAGTGCACCCAGGCCCTGCTCGCCGCGGGCACCACGGCGATCGCCTACGAGACCGTGCGCCTGCCGGACGGCTCGCTGCCGCTGCTCGCGCCCATGAGCGAGGTCGCGGGCCGGCTCGCACCGCAGGCGGGGGCGAACGCCCTTCTGAAGGCGGCCGGCGGGCGCGGCGTCCTGCTCGGTGGGGTGCCGGGGGTACGGCCGGCCGACGTCGTGGTGATCGGCGCGGGCGTCGCGGGCCAGAACGCGGTCGCCATGGCCGTCGGGCTGGGCGCCGAGGTCACCGTGCTCGACGTCGACATCGCCAAGCTGCGCCGCATCGACGAGCGCTACGCAGGCCGGGTCCGCACGTTGGCGTCGACCAACCACGAGCTGGAGCGGGCCTGCCTCGAGGCCGACCTCGTGATCGGCGCCGTGCTCGTGCCGGGGGCCCGAGCGCCGCGGCTGGTGAGCAACGACCTCGTGCGGCGGATGAAGCCCGGCTCGGTGCTCGTCGACGTCGCGATCGACCAGGGCGGCTGCTTCGCCGACTCCCGGCCCACCACGCACGCCGACCCCACCTACACCGTGCACGGCTCGGTCTTCTACTGCGTGGCCAACATGCCCGGCGCGGTTCCGCACACCTCGACCTTCGCGCTGACCAACGCCACGCTGCCGTACGTGCTGCGGCTGGCCAACCAGGGCTGGGCCGACGCGCTCGCCGCCGACCCGGCGCTCGCCGCGGGCCTGTCGACCCACCAGGGCGCGCTGACCAACGCCCAGGTCGCCCGCGACCTCGGCCTGCCCTACGCCGACCCGCACCACCTGGTCGCGGCCTGAAACGCGCCCGTCACGCGGAGGGGTGCGCCGCCCGGGCGTGTGGCGGACACCGCGCCGCCCGGGGCCACGACGCCGCATAGGGTTCCGCCGTGAACGAGTGGTGGGTCCTCGCGCTCGCGATGCTGCCCGTGCTGGGGCTGCTCGCGCTCGTGCTGGTCCGGGGCCGCCGCCACCGCGTCGATCCCGACACGCTCGCGGCCGATCCGGAGGACCGGCCCCTCCCCGCGGTGGTGGTCAACCCCACGAAGATCGAACCGGGGGACCGGCACCGCATCGAGTCCGTCTGCACGGGCCTGGGCTGGGCCGAGCCGCTGTGGCTGGAGACCACCGTCGAGGACCCCGGCACCGGGCAGGCGAAGCTCGCGATCGAGAAGGGCGCCGACGTCGTGCTCGCCTGTGGCGGTGACGGCACGGTCCGCTCGGTCGCCGAGGCGCTCGCCGGCACGGGGGTGGCCATGGGTCTGGTGCCCGTCGGCACCGGGAACCTGCTCGCCCGCACCGTCGGCACGCCCGACAGCATCGCCGCCGCGACCCGGGTGGCCCTCACCGGCGACGACCGGATCATCGACGTCGGCCGCATCCGCATCGACGGCGCCGAGGACGAGCGGGTGTTCCTCGTGATGGCGGGCACCGGTTTCGACGCGCGGATCATGGAGAGCACGCCGGAGGCGCTGAAGGTCAAGGTCGGCCCGCTCGCCTACGTGATCTCGGGCCTACGCGCGATGCGGGGCAGGCGGATGCGCGTGACCCTGACCCTCGACGACGGGCCCCCGATGCGGCGCCGCACCCGCACCGTGCTCGTCGGCAACAGCGGCACGCTGCTCGGCGGGCTCGTCCTCATGCCGCGCGCGACGATCGACGACGGCGTGCTCGACGTGGTGAGCCTCGCGCCGGGCACGGTCGCCGGCTGGATCGCGGTGGCGCTGCGCGTGATCACCCGGCGGCCCCGCGGCGACGAGCGCGTCGAGCACTGGCAGGCCCGCTCGATCGTGATCAAGGCCGAGACCCCGCAGCCGTGCCAGATCGACGGCGACCCCGTGGGCACCGCGCAGGAGCTGTCGATCCGCGTCGACCCGCACACGCTCGTGCTGCGGGTGCCGGACACCGCCCCGCCCGACGCGCCGGACGCGGGTAGGGGGTAGGGCGTGCGCACGATCTACGTGATCGGCATCGGCGCGGGCAACCCCGAGCACCTCACGCTCCAGGCGATCGCCGCGATGAACCGCACCGACGTCTTCTTCATGATCGACAAGGGCGAGGGCAAGGCCGAGCTCGCCGGGCTGCGCGAGGCGATGATCGCCCGCCACGTGACCCGCCCCCACCGCGTCGTGACCGCCCCCGACCCGCAGCGGGACCGCAGCGCGCCGAGCGGCCGCTACGCGGGCGCGGTGGCGGACTGGCAGGAGCGCAGAGCGGCGCTGTACGAGCGGATGATCGCCGACGAGCTCGGGGCGGACGGGCGCGGGGCGTTCCTGGTGTGGGGCGACCCCGCCCTCTACGACGGGACGCTGCGGATCCTCGACCGGATCCGCGGGCGCGGCGGCGTCGCGTTCGCGGTGGAGTCGATCCCGGGCATCAGCGCGGTGCAGGCCCTCGCCGCCGCCCATCGGATCCCGCTCAACCGGGTCGGGGGCCCGTTCACCGTGACGACCGGGCGCAGGCTCGCCGACGAGGGCCCACCGCCCGGCGTCGACGACGTCGTCGTCATGCTCGACGCGGTGGACGCCTTCGCGGCGCTGCCCGACGGGGAGTGGGACATCTACTGGGGCGCCTACCTCGGCACGCCGGACGAGGTGCTCGTGCACGGGCCGGTCGAGGACGCGAAGGGCGAGATCGTGCGTCGGCGCGGCGAGCTGCGCGCGCGCAAGGGCTGGATCATGGACACCTACCTGTTGCGGCGGCGCCGGTGAGCCCGGCCGGCGTGCTCGTGCTCGGCGGCACCGCGGAGGCGCGCCGCCTCGCCGCCGCGCTCCACCGCGACCCCGGGTTCACCGTCACCACGTCGCTCGCCGGCCGGGTGGCGGTGCCGCGCCTGCCGTGCGGCGAGGTCCGCATCGGGGGGTTCGGCGGCGCCGACGGGCTCGCCGCGTGGCTGCGCGGGCACGGCACCGACGCCGTCGTCGACGCCACCCACCCCTTCGCCGCCCGCATCAGCGCCAACGCCGTGGCCGCGACGACCGCCGCGGGCGTGCCGCTGCTGGTGCTGCGCCGGCCGGGCTGGACCGAGGGGCCGGGGGACCGCTGGCACCGCGTGCCGGACGCCGCCACCGCCGCCTCGGTCGCGCCCGAGCTGGGGGACCGGCTGTTCCTCGCCACCGGAAGCGGCGACCTGCCCGCGTTCGCCGGGGTCGATGCCTGGTGCCTGCTGCGCGCGGTCGACCCGCCACCCCCGCCGCTGCCGCGACGCCACCACCTGGTGCTCGCGCGCGGCCCCTTCACGACGGACGGCGAGCGCGCGCTGCTGCGAGAGCACCGCATCGAGGCGCTCGTCGCCCGCGACAGCGGCGGCGAGCTGACCGCCGCGAAGCTGGTGGCCGCCCGCGAGCTGGGTCTGCCCGTCGTGCTGATCGACCGCCCACCCGCGCCGCCCGCCCCCTCCGTCACCAGCGTTCCGGAGGCGCTGGAGTGGCTCGCCGCGACGCTCGCGGCTCGCCGCTGACCGGTCAGCGGGCCGCGAAGCGGTCGAGCGCGGCCACGAGGTGCGCGCGGGCGGCGTCGCTTCCGGTGTGGCCCGCGTCCTCGACGATCACGAGCTCGGCGTCCGGCCACGCGCGCGCCAGCTCCCACGCCGTGTGCGGCGGCCCGCCCATGTCCAGCTGCCCGTGCACGAGGAAGCCGGGGATGCCGGCGAGCCGTCCCGCGTCGCGCAGCAGCGCGCCCTCCTCCAGCCACGTGCCGTGGGCGAAGTAGTGGGTGCAGATGCGCACGAACGCCAGCTGAGCGGCGCGCGGGCGGTCGCCGGAGGCGCCGGTGCGGGCGTTCGGCTCGGCGGAGATGACCGCGTCCTCCCACGCGAGCCAGTCGCGGGTGGCCCGCTCCCGCACGGCCGGGTCGGGGTCGTTCACCAGCCGCGCGTACGCCGCGACGAGGTCGCCGTCGCGCTCGGCGGGCGGGACGCCGTCGCGGAAGCGCTCCCACGCCTCCGGGTAGAAGCGCCCGACGCCGCGGTAGAGCCAGTCGATCTCCGAGCGCCGGGAGGTGGTGACGCTCACGAGCACGATCTCCGAGACCCGCTGCGGGTGGCGCTGCGCGTAGGCCAGCGCCAGCGTGGCGCGCCACGAGCCGCCGTGCAGCAACCACCGGTCGATGCCGAGGTGCGCGCGCAGCCGCTCGATGTCGGCGATCAGGTGCTCGGTGGTGTCGACCGACAGGTCGGTGGCCGGGTCGCTGGCGTGCGGCGTGCTGCGCCCGCAGCCGCGCTGGTCGAACAGCACCACGCGGTAGCGCCGCGGGTCGAACGCCCGCCGGTGGCCGGGCGTGCAGCCGGAGCCGGGGCCCCGTGCAGGACGAGCGCCGGCTTGCCGTCCGGGTTCCCGCACACCTCCCAGTAGATCCGGTTGCCGGGTCGACCGGGGCCATCGACGTCGAGCATCCCGTGGTCGTACGGCTCGATGGGCGGGTACACGCCCCCGCACGCTAGTTGCGCGCGGCGAACAGGATCCGGGGGCCGCCGTCGCGGGCTCCCGGTTCGGCGCACGCGGCGACCTCGCGCTCGAGGAAGCGCCGCCAGCGGTCGCGGTCGGCGGCCACGTCGGCGAGCCACTCCGGCTCGCCCGCCGAGGCCCAGTTGCTCGCGCTGCCGTCGACGAGCCGCCCGCCCGCCTCCTCGACGAGCGCGACCACGTCCGACCACCGGTAGCGCCGTTCCCCCGGCCGCCCGTCCCCGTCGAGGTGCGGCCCGTGCCGCCACGCGCCGAGCTGGGAGGGCACCGACGCGACGACGACGCCGTCCGGGGCGACGACGCGCAGCAGCCCGCGCAGCACGGTGGCGGCGCCGCGGTGCGCGGCCGCCAGCGGGCCGCCGTAGGCGAGCACGGCGTCGAACTCGCCGTCGGCGTAGCGGCTCACGTCCGTGCCGTCGAGGACCTCGCGCCGCAGCACGGCGCGCTCGGCCGGGGTCGCGCGGACCCGGCGCTCGTGGGCGGCGAGCCGCGCCGACGACGAGTCGGTGACCACGACCCGGCAGCCCCGGGCCGCGAGCTCGGTGGTGAACCGGTCGACGCCCGCGCCGATCTCCAACACCCGGTCGCCCCGGTCGACGAACCGGCGCAGGAAGCGGCGGTGGATCTCGCGGCTGACGCGCTCGGCGGCGTCGGCCCGCGGGCAGCGGCGTCCCCGTTCGCCCAGCCCGACGGCGTGCCGGTCCAACAGCTTGCGCACCGCCCCCACCGCAGCACTGTGGTCCACGACATCGACGATGTCGGGGCTCGGCTGAGCCCGTTCTCAGTTCGGCTCGGCTCGCGGGTCAGTTCGCGGCGGGCGGGAACTCCGCCCGGACGCCGAGCAGGCGGACCGGGCGCCGGGAGCCGAACCGCTCCAGCACCTCGAGGGCGGACGCGGCGAACGCGTCGGGGTCGGTGGTGGGTGCGTCGAGGGTGGCGCTGCGGGTGTAGGTGGAGAACGGTGCGAACCGGACCTTCACCGCCACCCGCGCGGCGGGCCGGCCCGCCTTTCCGATCTCGGTGGCCACGCGGCGGGCCAGGGCGGCCACCTCGCTGCGGACCTCGTCCCAGTCGGTGATGTTCTCCTGGAACGTCGTCTCGTGGCTGCGCGACCGCGGCACCCACGGGGTGGCCTCCACCACCGCCCGGCCGATGCCGCGGCCCAGCTGCACGTACCAGGGGCCCAGGGCCGGGCCCAGCTCGGCCGCGAGCCGCTCCGGGTCGGCGGCGGCGAGCTCGCCGACGGTGGTGATGCCCCGCTCGGCGAGCTTGCGGGCGGTCTTCGCGCCGATGCCCCACAGCGCCTCGGTGGGGCGGTCGAACATCACCTCGGCCCAGTTCCGCACGGTGAGCCGGTACACGCCCGCGCCCGCGGGCGGCTTGGCGAACCCGGTGGCGAGCTTGGCGCGCAGCATGTTGTCGCCGATGCCGATCGAGCAGTGCAGCCGGGTGCGCTCGAGGACGTCGCGGCGGATCTGTTCCGCGAGGGCCTCCGGGTCGTCGGTCTCGGCGCCGACGAACGCCTCGTCCCAGCCCATCACCTCGACGACGACGCCCGGCCGGTCCCGCAGGGTGGCCATGACGTCGGCGGACACCTCCTCGTAGTGGGCGTTGTCGGCGGGCAGGAAGATCGCGTCCGGGCATCGCTTCGCCGCCGTGCGCATCGGCATGCCGGACCGCACGCCGAACCGGCGGGCCTCGTAGGAGGCGGTGGCCACCACCGCCCGCTGCGTCGGGTCGCCCTTCCCACCGACGACGACCGGCTTGCCGGCGAGCTCGGGGCGCCGCAGGACCTCGACCGCGGCCAGGAACTGGTCCAGGTCGACGTGCAGCACCCAGTAGGCCACGCCACCAGTGTGCCGTGACCGGCCGGCTGCGCCGGATGACCTAAAGTGATCGACCGACCCCGGGTCCCGGGGGTCGGGGGAACCGGGAGGTCGCGCGTGAAGAGCCCTCGCGCCATCGGGTGGGTCGCCGCGGCCGTCGCCGCGGCCGTCGCGACCGCGGGCGCGACCTCGCTGGTGCCCGCTCCCGCGCCACCGGTGGCGGCCCCCGCGGCGGCGCCGCAGGCCACCCCGCCGGACGCGGTGCCCGCGGGGCACGCCACGTTCACCGTGCTGCTCGACGGCCCCGCCGCCCGCGACGCGGCGGTGCCCGCGATCGAGGCCGCGGGCGGCCGCGTGCTGCGGGAGAACGCCGCCGTGGGCGCGTTGGTGGTCACCGCCCCGCCGGACGGGTTCGTCGAGCGGGTGGCGGCGATCGACGGCGTCTTCGGCGCGGCCCGCGCCCACGTGGTCGGGACCACGCAGGCGGTGCGGGGCCGGCCCCCCGCCGGCCGGGCGCAAGGCCCGCGAGGCCCGCAGGGCCCCGCCGGCCTCGACCCGCTCGACACCCGGCTGTGGGGCCTGTCGATGGTGCGGGCCGACGCCGCCCGGGCCATCCAGCCGGGTGACCGGCGGGTGCTGGTCGGGATCCTCGACACCGGCGTCGACGGCAGCCACCCCGACATCGCCCCGAACCTCGACGTGGGGCTCTCGCGCAACTTCGTCACCGACATCCCGACCGACCCCACCGGGGCGGTGCTGGACGGCCCGTGCGAGTTCCCCGGGTGCGTCGACCCGCCCGACCACGACGGCGGCGGCCACGGCACCCACGTCGCGGGCACCGTGGCGGCGGTCGCGAACGGGTCGGGGGTGTCCGGCGTCGCGCCGGGGGTGACGCTCGTGAACATCCGCGCCGGGCAGGACTCCGGGCTGTTCTTCCTGCAGCCGGTGATCGACGCGCTCACCTACGGCGCCGACATCGGCCTCGACGTGATCAACATGTCCTTCTACGTCGACCCCTGGCGCTACAACTGCCTCGACAACCCGGCCGACCCGCCCGAGGCGCGCATCGAGCAGCGCACCACGATCGAGGCGATGAACCGCGCGCTGGAGTACGCGCACGCCAAGGGCGTCACGCTCGTCGGCTCGCTCGGCAACGAGAACGAGGACCTCGGCCACCCGCGGCGGGACACCAGCAGCCCGAACCACCCGCCGGGCGCGGCCTACCCGCGCGAGATCGACAACGCCACCTGCTTCGACCTGCCGGTCGAGGGACCGCACGTGATCGGCGTGTCCGCCGTGGGGCCGCAGGGGGAGAAGGCGGACTACTCCAACTACGGCCTCGAGCAGGTCTCGCTCGCCGCCCCCGGCGGCAACGGCGGCCCCGGCGGCCCCGAGGACCTGATCCTGTCGACCTACCCGAAGGAGATCCTGCAGCAGGAGGGCGACGTGGACGCCGCGGGCGAGATCACCCAGCTCGGCGCGGCGAGCGGCGTGCAGAAGGCCTGCACGCCGGACGGGACCTGCGGCTACTACGCCTACCTGCAGGGCACCTCGATGGCGGCGCCGCACGTGAGCGGCGTGGCGGCGCTCGTGGTGAGCCGGCACGGGGTGCCCGATCCGCAGCACCCCGGCGGGTTGACCATGGCGCCCGCCGAGGTGGAGCGGGCGCTCGTCGCCTCCGCCCACGAGACCGCCTGCCCGGCCACCCCGGCGCCGTCGGCGCCCTGCGAGGGTTCGCCCGGCTTCAACGGCTACTACGGCAACGGCATCGTCGACGCGGTCGCCGCGCTCTCCGTCGCCGCCCGCTGAGCGCGCTCTGCGCGCTAGCCGGCCGTCGGCAGCGGGTCGATGTGGCGCACGACCGACGACGCCATGCGCAGCGAGCCGATCCCGGTCGGGTGGAACGGGTGCGGGTCGGCCATGCCCTGCAGGTCCGGGCCCAGGCCGTCGGTGCCCTTCTCGCACAGCATCGCGAGCTGCGGGTCGGCCACGTCGAACCCGTACTTCTGCGCGCCCGCGATCAGGACGTCGTTGAGCTGCTTGTTCCGGTCGTTCAGAAGCTCGATCTTGACCGGGTCGAGGCCGGGGTAGCCTTCGGCGCGGGTGTCGGCGCAGTCGGCGCCCGGCGGGAACGCCCCGTAGGAGGTCATGATGATCACCTGCGGGCTGCCGGGCAGCTCGTTGAGGTCGATGAGCAGGTCGCCGTACACGCGGTCGAACGCGGCGAGGCGGTAGTCGAACTCGCCCTGGGTGAGCCGGTCCGAGCAGTCGGGGACGCCGTAGCAGTAGCGCAGGAAGTCGATCCACCCGACGTCGTTCGGGCCGATCGCGACGACGACGAACCGCAGGTCCTGCACCTGCTTGAGCACGCCGACCTGGGCGGGCACGGAGCGTCCCCCGGCGTCCTGCGGCCCGCGCAGGCCGCTCGTGATGGTGGCGCCGGGGCAGGCCAGGTTCAGCACCCGCGCCGGCAGGAGCCTGCCGATCTCGGCGGCGAGCGAGTCGGTGCTGCGCTGGCAGGCCACGTCGTCGGGGCTGCCGTCCGGCACGGGCGGGCCGCCGAGCCGGGCGGCCCGGGAGTCGCCGATGACCGCGCCGTCGTAGCCGGTGATCGGCGGGCCGACGGGGTCGGGCGTGAGGTGGTAGGCGCCGACCAGCTGGGCGAGGGAGGTGACGCCGCGCAGGCCCTGCAGCGACCCGGTGACCGCGAGCGCCCCGGAGGCGAGCCACGCGATCACCGCGCTGACCAGCGCGATGACGGTCATCCGGCGGGCGGCCCGCACGCAGTAGCTGAAGATCTCCGAAAGCGGGGCGTGCTCGCCGCCGTGCGCGCGGCTCTGGCGGTGCAGCACGACGAGCGTGCGGATGCCGGCCGCGGCGCCCGCCGCGCACAGGGTGAAGGCGAGCAGGCCCAGCCCGCCGAGGACGTACCAGGTGGCGAAGCCGCGCGTGACGGTGGAGATCGCCTCCTCCTGCGCCCGCGGCCCCGCGACCGGGTCGAACACCTCGGCCGCGGCCGCGTTGCGGATCACCGGTCCCATCGTGAGCTCGGGGCGCAGCGGGCCGTAGATGTGCAGCTGGTCGATGTCGAGGGCGGTGTTGCCGACCTGGACCAGCCGCGCGGGTCCGGCGATGGACAGGTCGGGCGGCCGGGCGCCGACCGCGATGTGCTGGCCGAAGACGACGAGCTCCTGGGCGGGGGTGACCGCGACCGTGACCGGGATGCCCACGCAGAGGCAGAACGAGACCAGCAGGATCGTCGGCCACGAACGCAGCTCCCCGAGTACTGTCCGCCGGCTGCGCTTCGCGTCCAGTGCTCCACCTCCGTGCGTTCGGGAGCCGACCTCGGACCACACCCACTATGCGTCGCCCCGGAGGTCGAGGGTACGACCGTCCGGGCTATCCGGGCGTGGCTTCGGGCGGGCGTGTGCCCACGTTACGTGTCTCCCTCGCCACAATGCGGAGTCGGCCTCGTCGGGGGTGTCAGGGCGCGGCCCGCACCGCCAGCAGCGCCACGTCGTCGTCGAGGGGCTCGGTGGAGAAGCGCTCGACGGCTTCGCGCACCGCCCCGACGACCTGGACGGCGGGGCGTCCGGCCGCCCGGGCGGCCACCCGCAGCAGCCGCTCCGCGCCGAACTGCTCGCGCCCCCTGCGCCGCTCGGTGACGCCGTCGGTGTAGACGAGCAGGGTGTCGCCGGGGTCGAGCCGGTGGCGGGTGCAGGTGAGCCGGACGGAGGGCACCAGGCCCACCGCGGTGCCGAAGGTGCCGATCAGCTCGGCCGTGCCGTCGGCGCGCACGAGCACCGGCTGGACGTGCCCGGCGAGCACGAGCTCGACGTCGAGCCCGCCGCGCGACGAGCCGTGCGAGTGGTTCGGCCCGCCGCCCGACGCGCGGCGGCGCCTGCTCACCATCGCCGCGGCGAGCGTGCAGAACTGCAGCGGGTCGTCGGCCTCGATCATGACCTCGTTGAGCCGCTCGATGGCGCGCGGCAGCGAGCGGTCGTCGCGGACGAGCACCCGCAGCACGTCGCGGACCAGCCCGGTGCGGGCGGCGGCCCGCGCGCCCTTGCCGCAGACGTCGCCGATCGAGACCAGCCAGCTGGACGGGTCGACCGTGAGCACGTCGTAGAAGTCGCCGCCGACGTCGCTGCCGGTGCTCGCGGGCAGGTACTCGGCCGCGAAGTCCAGGCCGGGCACCATCGGCAGGGCCCGGGGCAGCAGGGCCTGCTGCAGTGCCTGGGAGACCGCGACGTGCGCCGCGGTGCTCTGGGCGTTGTGGATCGCGAGCGCGGCGCGGCGGGCGACGTCGCCTGCGAGCACGACGTCCTCGGGGCTGTGCGGCCGGTTCGCCGGCCTGCCGACGAGCAGGGTGCCCAGCGCCCGCCCGCGGGCCCGCAGCGGTAGCGCGATGCCGTCGGTGGGCACCGCGAACCGGACGGCCGACGATCCGTCGCGCACCACCTCGGCGAGCCGGTTGCGCAGCTCGGTGGGCAGGCCGGGGTGGCCGTCGGGGTCGAGGACGGCGCGCAGCTCGGGCAGGGCGTCCTCGTCGGCGTGGGTGAGCGCGGCGAGCCGCATCTGGCCGGCGGGCTCGACCAGGTGCACGGCGCACCAGCGGCCGAGCCGGGGCACGACGACCTGCGGCACCACCGCGACGGCGAGGTCGACGTCGAGGGACTGGCCGAGCAGCTCGCTGGTCTCGGCGAGGTAGGTCATCCACGAGCGCCTGCGCTGGTCGACCGCGCGCAGCCACTGCGACTCCACCGCCATGGCCACCCGGTAGGCGATCAGCTCGGTGAGGTCGCGGGTGCGCTCGGTGTCGGCGGCGGCCGCGCCGCCGGGGCGGTGGGTCACGCGCAGCACCCCGCGCAGCGGCGCGGTGGTGGGCAGTCGCACCTCGACCCGGCGCGCCGGGTCCACGCCGACGCCGCTGACGATCTCGCCGCCGGTCGACAGCGCCGGGTCGGGGCTGCCGTCGCGGGTGATCTCCCGCGCACCGGTGCCGTCGCCCTCGTCGACCTCCACGCTCACCGACTCGGCGTCGAGCAGCTCGCGCAGCCTGCGCACCAGCTCGGCGACGAGCTCGGAGGGCTCGAGCCGGTCGACCAGGCCCGGTGGCACGTGCAGCAGCCAGCGGGCCTGTTCGGCGGTGGTCCACACCCGTTCCGCGTCCGGCGGGGCGGGCGGGGCCGGGGTCGCCGCGGACGGTTCGGCGCGGGCGAGGGAGAACCAGATGACGTGGCGCCCGTCGGCCTCGTGGCGGGTGCCCCACGTGGTGGCGAGCCGCTGCACGAGCGCGAGCCCGCGGCCGTGGCTCGCCGCGCGGCCGTAGCGCTGGCGCGGCTGGGCGAGGTGCAGCTCCAGCGGCCCGGGGCCGCGGTCGGTGACGGCGACGGTGAGCTCGGTGTCGGTGACGGTGAGGGCCACCTCGAACTCGGTGCCCGCGTGCAGGACCGCGTTCTCGCACAGCTCGCTGGCGAGCAGGATCGCGGTGTCGACGAGGTCGGGGTCGATGGCGCCGGCGGCGCTGCCGTCGCAACCGGCGCCGGACGCGCCGTCGAGCCCCTCCAGCTCGCGTAGCGCTTCCTGGAGCATCCGTCGGGCTCGACCGGCCGATCGCGGGTCCGGCGGCAGCCTGGTCCGCCGCTCGAGCAGAACGGGCACGCAGTGCAGTCTGCACCCCTCGGCTGCGCGGCGCTCACCCCCGTCGCCCCGGGCGGGTCGACCGCCCCGGCGCGGGGTCGAACCGGGGACGGATCCACTAGGGTCGATCCCTGCGGCGGCCGCGCCGGTGCCCCGACCCTGCCGGGTACGGCGCGCGCCCGGAACCGGTCGCCGGTCCGAGCAGTGGAGGGACGGCCCGAATGACCACGACCCCGCGCCAGAGCACCGAATCGACGGGCGCGAGCCCGTCCTCCGGTGTGCAGGTGGCGGCCCCGGAGGCGGGCTCGGAGCAGGCCCGGGAGTCGATGTTCCTGCAGGAGCTCGGCGACTTCCTGCACCAGGTGCGGCGCGGACGGTTCGACGTCCGGCTGCCGCGCCGGGCCGGCGCGCCCGGCGACCTGGTCGACCAGGTCAACGACCTCGTGGCGCTGCTGGAGCGGCGCAACCGCGACTTCCTGCGGATCAGCCGCACGGTCGGCCGCGAGGGTCGGATGTCCGAGCGGCTCAACGAGGAGGCCTACGACGGCGCGTGGGCCCACGGCGTGCAGGCGGTCAACGCGCTGATCGACGACCTCGCCGCCCCGACCGCCGAGATCGCCCGCGTGATCGAGGCGGTCGCCGAGGGCGACCTGTCCCAGCACATGGCGCTGGAGATCGAGGGCAGGCCGCTGCGCGGCGAGTTCCGCCGGATCGGTCGCACCGTCAACACGATGGTCGACCAGCTGTCGAGCTTCGCCGACGAGGTCACCCGCGTGGCGCGCGAGGTCGGCACCGAGGGCATGCTCGGCGGCCAGGCCGACGTGCGCGGCGTCGCGGGCACCTGGCGGGCGCTCACCGACTCGGTGAACACCATGGCGAGCAACCTGACCAACCAGGTGCGCTCGATCTCCACGGCGGCCACGGCCATCGCGCAGGGCGACCTGTCCCGCAAGATCACGGTGAACGCCCGCGGCGAGGTGGCCGAGCTCGCCGAGACGATCAACTCGCTCACCGACACGCTGCGCACGTTCGCCGACGAGGTCACCCGCGTCGCGGTCGAGGTGGGCACCGAGGGCCGCCTCGGCGGGCAGGCCACGGTGCCCAACGTGGCCGGCACGTGGAAGAACCTCACCGACGCGGTGAACCTGATGGCGGCCAACCTGACCAACCAGGTGCGCAACATCGCGCAGGTCGCCTCCGCCGTGAAGAGCGGCGACCTGTCGCAGAAGATCACCGTCGACGCGCGTGGCGAGATCCACGACCTCAAGATGACGGTGAACACGATGGTCGACCAGCTGTCGAGCTTCGCCGACGAGGTCACGCGCGTGGCGCGCGAGGTCGGCACGGAGGGCAAGCTGGGCGGTCAGGCCGCCGTGCCGACGGTGTCGGGCACGTGGCGCGACCTCACCGAGAACGTCAACCAGCTGGCCGGGAACCTGACGGCGCAGGTGCGCAACATCGCGCAGGTGACCACGGCGGTGGCCCGCGGTGACCTGTCGCAGAAGATCACGGTCGACGCGAAGGGCGAGATCCTCGAGCTGAAGGACACCGTCAACACGATGGTGGACCAGCTCTCCAGCTTCGCCGACGAGGTCACGCGCGTCGCGCGCGAGGTGGGCACCGAGGGCAAGCTGGGCGGCCAGGCCGAGGTGCAGGGGGTTGCGGGCACCTGGCGCGACCTCACCGACAACGTCAACTACATGGCGCGGAACCTGACCGACCAGGTCCGCAACATCGCCCAGGTCACCACCGCGGTGGCGCAGGGCGACCTGTCGCAGAAGATCACCGTCGACGCCAAGGGCGAGATCCTCGAGCTCAAGTCGACGGTGAACACGATGGTCGACCAGCTGTCGAGCTTCGCCGACGAGGTCACGCGCGTGGCGCGCGAGGTGGGTACCGAGGGGAAGCTGGGTGGTCAGGCGGAGGTGAAGGGCGTCGCGGGGACGTGGCGCGACCTCACCGAGAACGTCAACCAGCTGGCCGGGAACCTGACGGCGCAGGTGCGCAACATCGCCCAGGTCACGACGGCGGTGGCGCAGGGCGACCTGTCGCAGAAGATCACCGTCGACGCCAAGGGCGAGATCCTCGAGCTGAAGGACACCGTCAACACGATGGTCGACCAGCTCTCCAGCTTCGCCGACGAGGTCACGCGCGTGGCGCGCGAGGTGGGTACCGAGGGGAAGCTGGGTGGTCAGGCGGAGGTGAAGGGCGTCGCGGGGACGTGGCGCGACCTCACCGAGAACGTCAACCAGCTGGCCGGGAACCTGACGGCGCAGGTGCGCAACATCGCGCAGGTGACCACGGCGGTCGCCCGCGGCGACCTGTCGCAGAAGATCACCGTCGACGCCAAGGGCGAGATCCTCGACCTGAAGCTGACCGTCAACACGATGGTCGACCAGCTCTCCAGCTTCGCCGACGAGGTCTCGCGGGTGGCGCGCGAGGTCGGCACGGAGGGCAAGCTCGGCGTGCTCGCCCAGGTGCGCGGCGTCTCGGGCACGTGGCGCGACCTGACCGAGAACGTCAACCAGCTCGCGGCCACGCTCACCACGCAGCTGCGGGCGATCTCGGCGGTCTCCACGGCGGTGGCCCAGGGCGACCTGACCCAGCAGATCACGGTGGCGGCGCGCGGCGAGATCGCCGACCTCAAGGACACGATCAACCAGATGATCGCCACGCTCCGCGAGACCACCCGGCAGAACGCCGAGCAGAGCTGGCTCGACTCCAACCTGGTGCGCATCGGCGGGCTGCTGCAGGGGCAGCGCGACCTCAACGAGGTCTGCCAGATGATCATGAACGAGGTCGCGCCGCTGGTGAACGCCCAGGTGGGGGCGTTCTTCCTGGCGGCCGAGCCGTCGATCATCTCGGGCGCCGACCCGGACCGCTTCGTGATGTGCGGCGGGTATGCGATGACGGCGGGCGATCCGCCGCTGTCGTTCGGGCCGGGAGAGGGGCTCGTCGGCCAGGCGGCCTCGACCCGCCGGGTGGTGGTCGTCGAGGACGTGCCCCAGGGCTACCTGCCGATCCGCTCCGCGGTCGGCGCGGCGTCCCCGCGGTCGGTCGTGGTGCTGCCGATCGTGTTCGAGGGCGAGTGCCTCGGCGTGATGGAGCTGGGCTCGGTGTCGCCGTTCTCGCCGCTGCACCTGACGTTCCTGGAGCGGCTCGTCGCCACGATCGGCGTCACGATCACCACGATCCGGGCCAACCGGCGCACCGAGGAGCTGCTGTCGCAGTCGCAGGTGCTGGCGATGGAGCTGCAGGACCAGTCGGCCGAGCTGCAGCGCGCCAACGCCGAGCTGGAGGAGAAGGCCGAGCAGCTGTCCCAGCAGAACCGCAACGTCGAGATCAAGAACATGGAGATCGACGCGGCGCGCCGGGGCGTGGAGGAGAAGGCGCAGCAGCTGGCGCTGGCGAGCCAGTACAAGTCGGAGTTCCTGGCCAACATGAGCCACGAGCTGCGCACGCCGCTCAACTCGCTGCTGCTGCTCGCGCGGCTGCTCGCCGACAACCCGGACAACAACCTCACCGAGAAGCAGATCGAGTTCGCCAGCACGATCCACAGCGCGGGATCGGACCTGCTGCGGCTGATCGACGACATCCTCGACCTGTCCAAGATCGAGTCCGGCCGGGTCGACGTCGACCCGGCGCCGGTGAACCTCGCCCAGGTCTGCTCGTCGGTCGAGCAGGCGTTCCGCCCGCAGGCCGAGGAGAAGGGCCTCGAGATGCGGGTCGAGATGGGCCCCGACCTGCCCGCGACCATCGTGACCGACGAGCAGCGGCTGCAGCAGGTGCTGCGCAACCTGCTCGCGAACGCCGTGAAGTTCACCGACGCGGGCTACGTCAGCCTCGACATCTCGGTCGTGCCGTCCGGCACCCTGCACGGCGTGCCCGCGCTGGACTCCGCCCGCACCGTCATCGCGTTCACCGTGGGCGACACCGGGATCGGCATCCCGCACGACAAGCTGGAGATGATCTTCGAGGCGTTCCAGCAGGCCGACGGCACCACCAGCCGCAAGTACGGCGGCACCGGCCTGGGGCTGTCGATCTCCAAGGAGCTCGCCCGCATGCTGGGCGGCAAGATCGAGGTCACCTCCGAGCCGGGGGAGGGCTCGGTGTTCACCCTGCTGCTCCCCGACGAGCTGCCCCCGGTCACGGCGGCGGCCGCGCGCATGACCCCGCGCCCGCCGATCCCGGCCCTCGCGCTGCCCGAGCCGACGCTGGAGCCACCGCGCCCGGCGGCGTCGCCGAACCCGATCCTGCGCACCGGGCCGGGCGGGCCCGCCGGGGTCAAGCCCACCCCGGAGCTGAACGGCGTCACCGTCCTCATCGTCGACGACGACGTGCGCAACGTGTTCGCGCTGACCAGCGCGCTGGAGCTGCACGGGCTCACGGTGCTCTACGCCGACAACGGCACCGAGGGGATCCGGCTGCTCACCGAGCACCCGGAGGTGGACGTGGTGCTGATGGACGCGATGATGCCCGACCTGGACGGCAACGAGACCACGCGGCGCATGCGGCAGCTGCCGCAGGGGCACGACCTGCCGATCGTGTTCCTCACCGCGAAGGCGATGCCGGGTGACCGGGAGTCGAGCCTCGCCGCGGGCGCCACCGACTACGTCACCAAGCCGGTGGACCTCGACGAGCTGCTCGCGCTGATGGCCTCGTGGGTCGCGCCGCGGCGCGGGCGGTCGGGCAACGGTGGGGTCCGGGCCGCGGGCGGTGGGAAGTGATCCGCCAGACCGCGCGCGTGCTCGCGGTCGACGACCGGCGGGAGAACCTGCTCGCCCTGCAGGCCATCCTGGAGGGGCTGCCGATCGAGCTGGTCGCGGTGACCAGCGGCGAGGACGCGCTCAAACGCCTGCTCGTCGAGGACTACGCGGTGATCCTGCTCGACGCCCACATGCCCGGCATGGACGGGTTCGAGACCGCGGGGCACGTCAAGCAGCGCGAGCGCACCCGCCACATCCCGATCCTGTTCCTCACCGCGGTCGACTACGACCCGCACCTGGCGTTCCGCGGATACCAGGCCGGGGCGGTCGACTACATCACCAAGCCGTTCGACCCGTGGGTGCTGCGGTCGAAGGTGGCGGTGTTCGTCGACCTGTGGACCACCCACACCCAGCTCGCCGACCGCGCGAGCGAGGTCACCGTGCTGCGGAGCGCGATCGACGAGGCCCTCGAGCTGCTGGAGAGCGCCGACCCGGCCGACGTGGCGCGGGCGCGGGCCCGGTTGGCGGCCGTGCGCGGCGCGCGGCTCGGGACCAGCTGACGCCCCTCAGCGCACCATCTCCGGCCGCCCGGCGGCGGCGGAGCGGGCGAGGGCGCAGGCGAGGCGGTGGCTGCGCACGCCTCGGCGTGGTCGGGCGCGTCGCGTTCGGGTGGGCTCGGCGTTCCCCGCAGCGCGGCGACGAACGCTGCGTCCACCGCCGACCGGGGCGCGGCGGCGCTGAACTCGGCGCGGTGCGCGCCCTCGCCGTCTCGTAGACCGCGTCGGGCTCCTCGCCGAGCAGGGCGTCGAGGTCGGGGACCGCGCGCACGTGGTGCGCCTCGGCGAACACCGCGGCGCACCGGGGGTTGACGTCGGTGGCGGCGACGAGCCGCACCCCGGGAATCCGGCCGAGCGTGCGGGCGTGGCGGTGCGCCACCCCTCCCGCGCCCACGAACGCGATGCGGCACGTGGGCTGGGCCCCTGTGACGTCCTCGTTCACGCGTGGCGAGTACCTGCCGAGGGCGGGGGCGAAACGGCGGCTGCACACAGGGCGCGGACAGGGGTGGGCCCCGGCCGGTCGGGGGTCGGCCGGGGCCCGGTGTGGGGGCTCGGTCAGCAGCTACCGGTCAGCTCCGGAAGGCGTCCTTGACCTTGTCGCCCGCCTGCTTGAGGTTGCTCGTGGTCTGGTCGCGCTCGCCCTGCGCCGCGAGCTCCTCGTCGTCGACGGCGCGGCCGACGGCCTGCTTGGCCTTGCCTCCGACCTCCTCGAGCTTGTGGTCGATCTTCTTGTCGTGGCGGCCCATCGGGGTCCTCCGATCCTCGGTCGGCCCGGGACTACCCGCCTTCGCACCGCCCACCCATCCCATCCGCCGAACGGGTGACGGGCGTCAGGGGAGGGCGCGGGCGGCGAGCCGGGCGACCGCCGGGGTGACCAGCAGCATCACCACCACGCGGAGCACCTGCACGGCCATGACGAACGTGACGTCGGAGCCCGCGGACACCGCCGTGGCGAGCACGGCGTAGACCCCGCCCGGGGTGGTGGCGAGGTAGCCGTCGAGGGCGGTCGTGCCGGTGAGCGCCGACAGCACCAGGCCCAGGCCGGCGCAGGCGAGGATGACGCCGGCGATGAGCGCGGTGGCCGGCAGCAGCGCGCCGAGGACCGTGCGCAGGCTCTCGCGGGTGAACCGGGACCCCGCCTGCCACCCGATCACGGCGTAGGCGAGCTCGACCAGCGCGTCCGGCGGCGCGGCGCCGAAGGACAGGCCGGTGAGGTTGAGCGCGATGGCCACGCACATCGGCCCCAGCAGCGCGCCGGCGGGCACCCGCGCGAGGCGCGCCAGCGTCGTGCCGACCACGGCGCACAGAACGAGGTGGGCGAGGTCGACGACGAGCGGCGCCGCACCGGACGGGCCCGGCCCGGACCCCGCCCGCGCGCCGAACCCGACCGCCGCCACCACCGGCATCGTGGCGGTGACCAGCCCGACCCGCAGGTACTGGACCACGGCGACCGTGCGGTCGTCGCCGCCGAGCTCGCGGCTCACCGCCACCAGCCCCGAGGCGCCACCCGCGGTGAGCGCGAGCATGCCGGTCAGCGGCGACACGCCGCGGCGCAGGCCCAGCAGCAGGCCGGCGCCCATGCTGACCGCGAGCGTCGCGACGGACACGAGCAGCACGGGCACCCACTGGCCGGCGAGGCCCGCGAGCGTGCCCGGCTGGGCGAGCACGCCGATCACCACGCCGATCACGGCCTGTGCCGCGGTGTTCGGCGGTCCGGGCACGTCCACCCCGAGCCCGGCGAGCGCCAGCGCCGCGGCGACGAGCAGACCGGCGAACAGGGCGGGCGACGGTACCCCGAGCGGGGCGAGCGCGGCGGTGGCCGCCGCGGTGAGCACGACCAGCGGCGCCCAGCGCCGAACCGGTGTTGGTGATCCCATCACAGCCGATTCTCCAGCCGCTCGAGGTGGGCCGAGCGGCGGCCGCGCAGCGCCCGGTCGACCCGTCCGGGTGGCTCGGTCCCCCTTGCGGCCGGCGGGGCCCAGGTGCAGGGTGAACGCGCGGGCACGCGCCCGTTCGGCGGCCGACGAGGGCGGGACACCGATGAGCCAGCGGACCGAGCGCATCGAGGGCGAGGGCGGGTGCCTGCGGCCACCGGCCGGACTGCTGCGCATCGAGGTGGCGGAGTCCCGGCCGGGGGTCACGGTGCTCGCGCCCGTCGGAGAGGTGGATGTCTCCACGGCCGACGTGCTGCGCCACGCGGCGGACGAGGCGGTGGCCGCTGCGCCGCGGTGCCTCGTGATCGACCTGTCCCGGCTCACGTTCTGCGGGTCCACCGGGCTGGTCGTGCTCATGGGCGCGCAGCAGGCCGCCGAGGCGGCGGGGGTGCGGTTCGGGACGGCCGGTGGGCCGCCGATCGTGCGCCGGGTCCTCGAGATCACCCAGCTCGGGCCCGTCCTGCAGCACCGCGAGTCGGTCGACGCGGCCCTGCAGGAGCTGGACGCCTGATCGCGGGCGCGTCGGGCGCGCTCAGCCGCGGGTGTCGGGACCCACCAGCTCCAGCAGCTCGTCCACCCCGCTCAGGGTGAGCGCCCTGCGCACCACGTCGCCGGGGGCCACCAGCACCCGCATCCGCCCGCCCGCGGCCCGCGCGCGGCGGTCGGCCTCCACGAGCAGCGCGACGCCCGCGCTCGCGAGGTAGGTGGTGGCGCGCAGGTCCACCATGAGGTCGCGGCCCTCGTCCGCGCACGCCAGCAGGTCCTCCCCGACGCCGCGCACCCCGGCGAGGTCCAGCTCACCGCGGACCTCCACCGTGTCCGGACCGCCGTCGCCACCGCGGCGGACCCGCAGGGACGCCGGGCCCACCGGCACCGGTGTCAGGCGCGGGGCGGGAGCGGGCGGCGTCGGGGGCGCCGGCTCCCCGGACGGGGGCAGCCGGAAGCGCACCTCGGTGCCCTCGGGCCCGTGGTGCAGCCGCATCCGGCTGCTGACGTCGCGGATCAGCTCCAGCCCCCGGCCCCGGTAGCCCTTGTCCTCCGGGACGGGCCGCCAGGTGCCCTCGTCGCGCACGTGCGCCTCGATCCCGCCGTCGGCGTCGCGGACCAGCTCGACCGACATCGGGCCCGGCTCCCGCCCGCGGTAGGCGTGCTCGACGGCGTTGGCCGCCGCCTCGCCGACCGCGAGCTGCAGGTCGTAGAGGTCGTCGTCGGCGATGCCGACCGAACTCGCCCACGCCAGGACCGCGGCCCGCAGCTCCCGCAGCACCGTGGCCCGGGCGGGCAGCACCAGCCGCAGCGGGGCGGGCACGAGCCGCGCCACGATCAGGGCGACGTCGTCGACCGGGTCGGGGGCGCCGCCCGCGGAGGTGTTCGCGTGGTTGCCGTCGAGGGCGCCGGCGAGCAGCGCGTCGGTGAGGGCGTCGGGGGACAGGGCGTGGTGGCGGGCGGCGATCTCGGCGAGCCGGTCGATCCCGTCGTCGACGAGCTCGCCGCGGCGCTCGACCAGGCCGTCGGTGTAGAGCAGGATGCTCTCGCCCGGCTCGATCGTCGCGGTGCCCGCCGTGTAGGGCGGTCGCGCGCGCACGCCCATCACCGTGCCGGTGGCGTCCTCCAGGCGCCTGCAGCCGTGCGGCCCGGCCACGAGCGGCGGCGGGTGGCCCGCCCGCGCCCACACGAGCTCCCCGGTCTCGGGGTCGAGCACGAGGCACGCCACCGTGCTGCCGGTCGCGCCGGGCACGCGGCAGGCGAAGCGGTCGAGCCGCTCGAGGGCCTGCTCCGGGTCGTGGCCCTCCAGCAGGTACCCCGAGAGCGCGCTGCGCAGCTGGCCCATGATGGCCGCGGCCTGCGCGCCCTGGCCGACGACGTCGCCGACCGCGATCGCCACCCGGCCCTCGTCCAGCGGCAGCACGTCGTACCAGTCGCCGCCCGCCTGGCTGCCGCGCGCCCCCGGCAGGTAGCGCGAGGCCAGCGGCAGCCGCTCGAGCCGGGGCAGCGTCGGGGGGAGCAGGCTCTTCTGCAGCGTCTCGGCGACGACGCGGCGCTCGTCGGCGGCGGCCGCCCGCTCGAACGCGGGCGCGGCCTGCGCGACGAGGGCGAGCACGAACTCGCGCTCGTCGGCGGGGAAGGTGCGCTCGGTGGGGAACGACAGGCCGATCGCACCGACGACCCGCCCGACGGCCGCGAGCGGCAGCGCGGCGGCCGCGTGCCTGCCGGCCGACTCGGCCTTGTCCAGGAGCGTCGGCCAGTCGCGGGCCCAGTCCTCCCGGTTGCGGATCCACACCGGTTCCCCGGAGCGCGCGGCGGCGGCGATCGGTACCGGGTCGTCGAGCCGCATCGGCGAGTACGAGCCGAGCACGGGCTCGGCGTACCCCGCGGCGTGCACGAGCTGCAGGCCGCGCTCGGGGTCGGCGAGGTAGACGCTCACCGCGGCGGCGCCGAGGAAGCCGGGCAACCGCGCGACGAGCAGCCGGGCCGCCTCCAGCACGCTGGCCGCCGACGCGAGGTCGCCGCTGACCTGCTGCAACCGCCGTTCCCGCGTCCGCCTGAGGTCGGCGGCGAGCATCATCGACGCCCGCCTGCCCAGCTCGGCGGCGAGGTCGAGCTCGGAGTGGTGGTAGTAGCGGTTCGCGCCGAAGTTCACGAACGCGAGCACCCCCGCCAGGTCGTCGCCGACCATGAGCGGGACGACCAGGGCGTTGCTCGCGCGCAGCGCGAGCCGGGTGGCCGCCGAGGCGTCGCCGTCGACGGCGGAGCGGATGAGCTCCTCGGTGACCGGAACGACGACCGGCTTGCCCCCCGCGAGCGCCTCGGCGAGCGACGGCGGCAGCCGCGTCGCCGGGAACGTGCGCAGCACCTCGGCGACGCTCGGGTGGTCGTGCTCCACCGCGGCCCGGTGCAGCAGGCCGTCCGGGCCGACGAGCGCCACCACGGCCGTGTCGCCCAGCTCGTGCACGACGAGCCGGGCGAGGGCGCGCAGCCGCTCCTCGACGCTTCCCTCCTGGGTGACGAGCTGGCCCGTGTCGGCCAGCAGGGCCGCGGCCCGCTCGGCGCGCTTCTGCTCGGTGACGTCGACGGTGAGGCCCTGCGCGGCCACCGGGACGCCGTCGGGCCCGATGACCACGTGCACCACCTGGTGCAGCCACAGCACCCGCCCGTCGACCGCGACGGCGCGGTAGGTGAGGTCGTGGTCGACGCCGGCCGCGGTGCGGTCCCGGACGTGGACGAGCACCTCGTCGCGGTCGTCGGGGTGGATGATCGCGGGCCAGAAGTCGGGGTCGTCGCACCAACGGGCCGCGGGGTGGCCGAGCAGCTCCTCGGCCCGGTCGGACACGAACGTGAACCGCAGGCCGCCCGAGCCGTCCGGGCCGCCGTCGGGCTCCCAGTCGGCCTCCCACACGATGGCCGCGAGCCCCTGCACCATCGCGCGCAGCCGGGCGGCCGCGGCCTCGGAGGCCTTGCGGGCGGCGTGCTCGGTGGCGACGTCGCGGCGGATCTGCTCGGCCCGGCGCTCCTCGGTGATGTCGGTGGTGGTCGCGAGGAAGCCGGTGATCTCGCCGGCCGGGTCGCGCAGCGGGCGCGCGGACGTCCGGACGTCGCGCACCGTGCCGTCGGTGGCGACGATGCGGTAGGTCGACTCCCACACGGTGCCCTGGCGGACCGCGGCGGCCCAGCCGGCCGCGGCGGCCTCCCGGTCGTCGGGGTGCACCTGGTCGGTCCAGCCGGTGCCGGTGAGCTCGGTCGCGGGGCGGCCCCACAGCTGCGCGATCTGGTCGTTGACGAACGTGGTGGTGCCGCGCCGGTCGGCGACCCAGATCCCCACCGGCGCCTGGGCGACCAGCGTGCGGTAGCGCTCCCGCTCCTGGTAGAGCGCGCTGCTCAGCGCCTCGTCGGAGGGGGCGTCCCCGTCGAGGGCGCTCGCGTCGGCGAGCGCGGCCGACACCTGGTCGGCGACGGCGCGCAGGAACGCGAGGTGTTCGTCGTCGAGCGGGCGGTACGGGTTGACCCCGAGCACCAGCACACCGTCCGGCGCGCCCGAACGCAGCGGCAGCACCACCGCGGCGTCCGGGGCGAGCGGCCCGAGGTCGGCCGGGGCGGGGAAGGCGGCGGGTAGCCCGTCGCGCAGCCCGCGCACGACGACCGGTTCGCCGGCGCGCAGCGCCTGCAGCTGCGCCGACCCCGATCCGTCGGTGGCCGGCAGCGCGGGCAACCCGCCGGGCAGGCCGTGCGAGCTCACGACCTCCAGCTCGCCCGAGTCCGGGTCGCGGCGGCAGAGCGCGGCGAACGGCACGTCGCGCGGGTTGTGCGCGAGCACGTCGAGCGCGGCGACCGCGACGCGTTCGACCGCGCGGCCCGCCGGCGCGAGGCGCACGGGGGACACGTCGCCGAGCGCGCGCAGCGTCTCACGCCTGCGCTCGCCCACCACCCGGTCCGTGGTCTCCGTGGCGACGGTGAGCACGGCGAGCACGCTGCCGTCGTCGTCGCGGACGGAGGTGTGCACCAGCGACCAGTGGGTCTCCTCGGGCGCGTCCCCGCGGCGCAGGACGAGCGGCTGCTCGTCGATCCGGACGCCGACGCCGGTGTCGAGCACCTCGGCGATGGCGGGCCCGACGAGCGGCCACGCCTCGGCGAACGCGCGCTCCCCGGGCCTGCCCAGCGCCGACGGGTGGGCGCGGCCCGCGAGGGCGGCGAAGGCGTCGTTGTAGAGCGTGACCAGCTCGGGGCCGACCCACAGCAGCATCGGCTGCGGCGACTGCAGGACGATCCCGGTGGCGGCGCGGATCGGTCCGGGCCACGCGGACGGCGGACCGAGGGGGCCGGCTGCCCAGTCGCGTTCACCGATCAGCCTGCCCAGCTCGCCACCGCCTGCGAGGAACGACAACGCGCGGGCGGCGGTCACCGGGGGGATTCTAGGCGCGACGATCGTCGGGGCGCCCGCTGAACCTCCGGCGCGCCGCAGCGACCCCGCAGGTGGTGGCGGGTCGTCGGGGTCACTCGCTCGGCTGCAGCAGATCCCGCTCGCGCACCGCGTCGAGGGCGAGCGTCTTGTAGCCGTGCTCGGCGAACAGCACCGTCACCCGGTCGTGCTCGGCGGAGAGCACGACGCCCTCGCCCCACCGCGGGTGCCGGACCTCCTCCTGGCCACCCATCGCCGCCGCGTCCCGGCCGACCGCCTGGGAGGTGCCCGCCTCGCAGCTGTCGCAGCGGTCGCAGTGCCCGGTGCGCTGCTCGCCGAAATACCCCAGGAGGATGCGGCGGCGGCAGTCGGTGCTGCCGGCGTAGCCGCGGATCATCTCGATGCGGGAGCGGACCATCTCGCGGCGCCGCTCGGCGATCGCCACGGCCTCGTCCACGGCCGCCTCACCGGTGGGTTCGCCGGTGGCCGCGCACCGGCCCTCGTCGTCGGTGGCCACCGCGCCGGCCTGCTCGAGCAGGTTGAGCGCCGTGGTGCGGCGGGCGGGGGAAAGGCCGGTCTCGGTGCCGATCTCCGCGGGCGTGCGGGCCCGCCCGTCGGCGAGGGCGGAGAGGACCGCGTGCAGCGCGTCCGGCTTCGGCCGGCGCGCGGTGAGGAAGCGCTGCAGGTTGAAGTCGCGCGGGTGGTGGTGCAGCTCGACGACCGCGGGCTCACCGTCGCGCCCGGCCCGGCCGATCTCCTGGTAGTAGGCGTCCAGCGACGCGGGAGCGGCCGCGTGCAGCACGAACCGCACGTCGGGCTTGTCGATGCCCATCCCGAACGCCGAGGTGGCGACCACGACCGCGAGGCCGCCGTCGAGGAAGCGCTCGTGCACCCGCTCGCGGGCCGTCCGGCTCAGCCCGGCGTGGTAGGCGGCCGCGCCGACCCCGCGGGCGGCGAGCGCCTCGGCGTAGGCGGTGGTGTCCTTGCGGGTGGCGCAGTACAGCAGGCCGGCACCGGTGGCCGCGAGCTCCACGACCCGCTCCTCGACCTCGGCGCGGCGCATGTCGGCGTCGGCGAACCCGTACGCGGCCAGGTGCAGCTCGGGCCGGTCGAAGCTCGCCACCACCTCCCGGTGCTCGCGCAGGCCGAGGCGCTCGACGATGTCGGCGCGCACCGGCGCGGAGGCGGTTGCGGTCAGCGCGACCACCGGCGGGTGCCCGAGCCGCTCGACGACGCCCCCGAGGCGCAGGTAGTCGGGGCGGAAGTCGTGCCCCCACTCCGACACGCAGTGGGCCTCGTCGACGACGAAGAGCGCGGGCCCCGCGGCCCGGACCCGCTCCACGACCTCCTCGTTCGCGAGCTGCTCGGGGGCGAGGAACAGGTACTCGGCCGTGCCCGCGTCGACGGCCTCCCACGCCGCCCGGTTCTCCGCGGCGCCCTGCACGGAGTTGACGGCGACCGCGGCGGCGTCCGCGCGGTCGAGCAGGCCCTCGCGCTGGTCGTGCTGCAGCGCGATGAGCGGCGACACGACCACCGTGGGGCCGGCGCGCAGCTGCGCGGGCACCTGGTAGATCGCCGACTTCCCGGAGCCGGTCGGCAGGACGGCGAGCACGTCGCGTCCCCGCGTCACGTGCTCCATGGCCTCGAGCTGTTCGGGGTGCAGCTCGGTCCAGCCGAAGGTTTCGGCGGCCGTGCGCCGCAGGGCTGCGCGGGGGCTTCTCACGGCTGCCACGTACCCCGCCCGCGGCCTCGCCATCCGGCGAACACGGACCGTGAAAAGATGCCACGCTGCGTAGCAGTTCGTCGAAGCGGGTTTTGATCCGGCGCGTTCGGCCGATCCGAAGGGGGTGAACATCCTCCTCTGGCACGTGCACGGCTCCTGGACGACCGCGTTCGTCCAGGGCGCGCACCGCTACCTCATCCCCACGCTCCCGGAGCGCGGCCCGTGGGGTGGAGGCCGCCCGGCCGCCTGGGAGTGGCCGGCCACGGCCGTGGAGTCGGCGCCCGAGGAACTGGCCGACGCGGACGTCGACGTCGTGGTGCTGCAGCGGCCGGAGGAGTTCGAGCTCGCCGAGCGCTGGCTGCGCCGCACCCCGGGCCGGGACGTGGCCGCGGTGTACGTCGAGCACAACGCGCCGCGCGAACACGCCGCCACGAGCAGGCACCCGGTCGCCGACCGGGACGACGTCTGCCTGGTGCACGTCACGCACTTCAACCGCCTGATGTGGGACGCGGGCAGCACCCGGACGGCGGTCGTCGAGCACGGCGTCGTCGACCCCGGACACCGATACACCGGGGAGATCGCCGCCGCCGCCGTGGCGGTCAACGAGCCGCTGCGCCGCGGCCGGATCACCGGCACCGACCTCCTGCCCCGGTTCGCGGGCGTGGTCCCGCTCGACGTGTACGGGATGGGCACCGCGGGGCTCGACACCGCCCTCGGCACGGGCGGGCGCGTGCGCTCCCGTGGCGACCTGCCGCAGCCCGTGATGCACGCCGAGATGGCGCGCCGGCGCGTGTACCTGCACCTGTCGCGCTGGACCTCGCTCGGGCTGTCGCTCGTCGAGGCGATGCACCTGGGCATGCCGGTGGTGGCGCTCGCCACCACGGAGGCCGTCGAGGCGCTGCCCCCCGGGGTGGGCTTCTGCTCCACCCGCCTCGACCGGCTCGAGGACGCGGTGCGCGCGCTCGTGGCCGACCCCGAGCTCGCCCGGGCCCGGGGCGCCGCGGCCCGCGCGCACGCGCTGGCCCATCACGGACTGGACCGATTCCTCGGCGACTGGGACGCGCTGCTCGCCGAGGTGACGCAACCAGACGAGGCCCGCGTCCCGGCCGCATCCGCCACGAACGGAAGGAGCTGATCCGGATGCGGATCGCCATGGTCACCGAGCACGCGAGCCCGCTCGCCGCCCTCGGGGGAGTCGATGCCGGCGGGCAGAACGTGCACGTGCTCGAGCTGAGCTCGGCGCTCGCCGAGCTGGGCCACGACGTCACCGTGTGGACCCGCCGCGACGACCCCGCGCTCCCCGACGCGGTGCCCGTCGGCTCCGGCGTCGTCGTCCGGCACGTGCCCGCGGGCCCGCCGCGTCCGGTGCCGAAGGACGAGCTGGTGCCCCACCTGCCCGCGTTCACGCGAGCGCTGGAGGACGCCTGGACGGCCGACCCGCCGGACATCGTGCACGCCCACTTCTGGATGTCGGGGATGGCCGCGCTCGCGGCCGCCGCCGGCCGGATCCCCGTGGTGCAGACCTTCCACGCGCTGGGCAGCGTGAAGCGCCGCCACCAGGGCGCCGACGACACCAGCCCCGCCGGCCGGGTCCGCGCCGAGCTGGCCGTGGCCCGCCAGGTCGATCGCGTGCTCGCCACCTCCACCGACGAGGTGTTCGAGCTGGCGCGCCTGGGTGCGCCCCGGCGCCGGATGACCGTCGTCCCCTGCGGCGTCGACACCGCCGTGTTCACCCCCGACGGGCCGGTGGCCCCCCGCGGCGACCGGCCCCGGCTGGTCACCCTCGGCCGGCTGGTGCGCCGCAAGGGCGTGGACGAGGTGATCGAGGCGCTGCGCCGCCTGCCCACCGCCGAGCTCGTCGTCGCGGGCGGCGCTGCCCCGGGGGAGGACGGCCGGGAGGACCCCGACGTCGCCCGGTTGCGCGCCTGCGCCCGGCAGGCGGGCGTGGCCGACCGCGTCCACCTCATCGGCCCCGTCGCCCGCGCCGACGTGCCCGCCCTGCTGCGCTCGGCCGACGCGGTGGTCTGCGTGCCGTGGTACGAGCCGTTCGGCATCGTTCCCCTCGAGGCGATGGCGTGCGGGCGGCCCGTGGTCGCGAGCTCCGTCGGCGGGATCACCGACACCGTGGTCGACCAGGTGACCGGCGCGCTGGTGCCCCCGCGCCGGCCCGACCTCCTCGCCGCGGCACTTCGGGACCTGCTGGCCTCCCCGACGATGGGCGACGCCCACGGCATCGCGGGCCGCGACCGCGTCCTCGCCCGGTACGACTGGCAACGCGTGGCCACGGCCACCGCCATGGTCTACGAGGACGTCGTCGACACCCGCGCCCGCCGCGCCCGTGCCGCGACCGGCTCCACCGAGCCGGCCGGGGGGCACCCGTGAGCCCGCCGCCGGGCACGCTGTTCCCCACGAGGCCGCCCGAGGCGCTCACCGTCGCCGGTGAGATCAGCGGCGCGCTCGGCGCCCACGTCGACCGGCTGGCCGCCGCGCTCCCGGTGCTGCGAGCCGCCGCCCCGACGCTCGGCGGCTGGGGCACCGACCTCGCCGCCCGCCTGCTCACCGGCAGCCGGCTCCTCGCGGCGGGCAACGGCGGCAGCGCCGCGGAGGCCCAGCACCTCACGGCCGAGCTCGTCGGCCGCTTCGACGGGGAACGCTGCCCGCTCGCCGCGATCGCCCTGCACGCCGACACCTCGAGCATGACCGCCATCGCCAACGACTACGGCTTCACGGAGGTCTTCGCCCGGCAGGTGCGGGCGCACGCCCGTCCCGGGGACGTGCTCCTGCTGCTGTCGACGAGCGGCCGCAGCGACAACCTCATCGCCGCCGCCGTGGCGGCCGTCGGGGCGGGCGCCGCCCGGTGGGCGATCACCGGCCCCGGTCCGAACCCCCTCGCAGCGGCCTGCGACCGCGCCGTCTGCCTGCCCGGCGACACCGCGACCGTGCAGGAGTGCCACCTGGCGGCGGTGCACATGCTGTGCCGCGCCGTCGACACCGCCGTCGCGGCGGCGGCGACGCACGGCCCGGCGTAGCCGCCCCACGAACCGAACCCAGCGGGATCACCGCGTGCCGCCGGTGCGCAGCACGCTCAGGCGCGCACCCGCCGCGGCCGGTCCAGCCAGCCCGCCACGAGCCCACCGTCGTCCTCGGCGACCGGGCGCAGGGCGGTGAGCGTCGGGTGCCCGGCGGCGAGCAGCGCCCGTCGGTGCCCTCCTCCGGCTCGGTGCCGACCTCGACCTCACCGAGGCGCAGCCCGTCGGGCCCCACCTCGTCGACCCGGGCCTGCACGGAACCGAACTCGGCGAGCCGCGCGTGCCGCAGCTCCCGGTGGGCGCGGGGCGGCCGGTCGGGCACGTTCAGCGACAGCGATGTGCCCGGCGGGGCGTCCAGCAGGAGGTCGAGGACGCGGGGGAACAGCTCGTCGGCTGCGTCCCAGCGGCGCTCCCCGCTGGGGCGCAGGGCGACGTCGAGGCTCACCGCGAGCCCGCGCACGTCGTGCACGGCGGCGGTGAGGATCGCGCCGACGGTCCCGGAGTGCAGCACCGCCCGCCCGACGTTGGCGCCGTGGTTGATGCCCGACAGGACGAGGTCGGGTGCGGGGTCGAGCCAGCCGGTCAGCGCCGCGACGACGATGTGTCCCGGCTGTGCCCGCACCGCCCACGCCGGCACGTCGGGCAGGCCGGGCAGCTCACGCCGCTCCACGACCGTGCGGCCCTCGTCGCGCACCGCGGTGATCGCGGCGCTCGCGCCGCTGGACTGGGTCGCGGGGGCGGCCACGACGACGTCGAGCCCGGCGGCGGTGGCGAGGCGGGTGAGCGCGGCGAGCCCGGCGGAGTCGATGCCGTCGTCGTTGGTGATCAGCGCGCGCACCCGCTCAGCCGTTCCACTCGACGAGCTCGACCCGCCCGGCCAGCGTGCGGACCGCCTGCTCGCCGCCGGTCCCGAGGCCGCGCCGGACGACGTTGAGCGCGCCGCAGGCCGCCCCGGTCCGCAGCGCCTCACGCACCTCCTCGCCGCGCACCAGGGAGGCGACCACGCCCGCGGTCATCGAGTCGCCCGCCCCGCGGGTCTCCGCGGGCTCCAGCGGCGGCACCCGGATCTCCAGCACCGCGTCCGAGCCTCCGGGGAGCGCGAGGGCGGGCTGCGCGGCGCGCGAGACGATCACCGTTCCGGCGCCGTCGGCGCGCAGCTGCTTCATCGCGGCCACCAGCGCGGCGGGCTCGTCGCTGTCGGCCCGCCCGTCCTCGATGAGCTCCTCGTGGCTCACCTTCACCACCGCGGGCCCGCCGGCCAGCACCGCGTCGAGCCGCTCGCCGCAGAGGTCGGCGGCCACCCGGCAGCCGTTGGCGGCGAGGTCGGTGGCGAGCCTGCGGTACAGCGACGCCGGTACCACCTGGTCGGAGTTCGGGCCCGCGAGGATCACCGTGCCGTGCTCCAGCCCTTCGGCGAGCACCAGCTCGTAGAGCGCGTCCTGGTCGTGGCGGTCCAGCGGCGCGCCCGGGGCCTCGGCGATCTCCTCCCGGCTGCCGCTGCGCCGGTCGTGCACGTAGCCGCCGTTGCGCGCGCCCACGCGCACCGTCCGCAGCTCGACGTCCTCGCCGGTCAGCAGGTGCCCGAGCACCTCGCCGGTCTCACCGCCGAGCGCGGCGCACAGCACCGTCGGCACCCCGAGCGAGGAGATCATCCGGGCCTGCCACACGCCCTGCCCGCCGGGGTGGACGTGGATGTCGGCCGCACCGGCCCGGTCCTCGATCGTGACGGTGAGCAGGGGCGACGGCGCGAAGACCACGACTGCGGGCGACATGTCCGGTTCGTTACCCCGTTGGGGACCGGCTAGTCGCGTCCGCCCGGGGACGGCTCGGGCCGCGGCGCGTCCGGCGAGTCCTCGTCCGGCGCGCGGTGGCGCCGGTCCGGGGCGTCGGGGTGGACGGCGTCGGGCTGGTCGCGCCGCCCGATCGACGGCCGCGCCGACTCGCCGGGGTCGCGCTCGGTCGGGTCCTTCTCGGGCTCGGTCATGCCCCGGGGGTACCCGGGTCACGACAGGTTGACGATCTCGCCGTTGGCGTCGAGGTCGATGCGGTGGGCGGCGGGGTTGGTGCCGAGGCCGGGCATGGTGCGCATGTCGCCGCAGATCGGGTAGATGAACCCGGCGCCGACGGAGGCGCGGACCTCGCGCACGGGCAGCCGCCAGCC
>Ga0310823_100139_pt1 | contig 98884 bp, 90 predicted proteins | sample P4_ome_3_FD_201316 | JGI IMG/M metagenome (GOLD analysis project Ga0310823, IMG submission 201316) | Sorghum-adapted microbial communities from Joint BioEnergy Institute, Emeryville, California, United States - P4_Day56_Rep3 | ecosystem: Engineered > Bioreactor > SSF (Solid state fermentation) >...
CTCTGCAGAAGACGCGTAATATCTTTGAAGTCCATAGCACACCTCTACGAATAAATGTTCTTATTAACAGTATAGAACATTCGTTCGTATAATGCAATTTTTCAACAATGAACCAAAACACAGCTAAAAATTTAATTGTTCCGCTCCTGAATTTCGCCTCCAACGCATCCAGATCAATCCCGTCCGACGTCCGTCTGATCCAGGATACCGGCAGCCGCTCTTCTTCCAGAAACCGCAGGAAATGATTGTAGCTCGGCTGCTCCACCAATATGTCCATCCCGCCATTGGGGAAAGGCATGAACGCCAAAATGGCGAGCGCGTGCCGGATGCCCGCGGTCAGCGCGATGCGCTCCGCCCTGGTGAACACCTGGCTGTCGGCCAGATGGGAGACGAGCGTCCGCCGGAGGCTGTCCGTGACCGCCGCATCCCCGTAAGTGAACAACTGCCGGTTGTAGATCTCGAACGCCTTGTTCAGGCAGTGCTGGAAGTCCCGGTGCGGGAACAGGCCGGGATCCGGCGCCTGCTGCTGACGGGTTCGTGCGCCGCGTTCGCCGGATACAGCGTGCTGGCCCGTTCGCTGCTGAAATCGTTCCGCCCCATGGAGCTGACCTGGTGGACGCTGGGCTTCGGCTGTGTCATTTTCTTCGCGGCGTCGGGGATTCAACATGCCGCAAGCGGCACATGGCACGAACTGCTTGCGCCGCTCGGCAATATCCGATTCATCGCGTCCGTGTTCTACCTCGGCATCCTGTCCTCGCTGGTTACGGCGTTCACGGCGAACTATGCGCTGTCCCGGCTGGAGGCGGCGAAAGCCGTCGTGTTTTCCAACCTGTCGACGGTCGTCTCGATCGCGGCCGGCGCGCTGGTCCTCGGGGAGCCCGTCGAGATCTATCATCTTGCCGGCTCGCTCCTGATCATCGCCGGGGTATGGGGAACGAACCGTCCGGGAACCGTCCGGGAACGGTAAAGCGGCCGGCGCCCGGCGGGAAGCAGGTCGATCAATAATGCCGCAAGTCCAAGCCGCGCGACGCCCCGCCCGCAAGACGGGACAGACCGTGCCGGAATGATAACCCGCTCTTCCCGCGGATGCCGCGGCGGCTTTGCCGGTCCGCGGCATCCAGCTTGTCCTCGAACGATAAACGCAAGGTTGCCGGTTCCCCATTATACCTTCAAATTTCACGTGTTGAAAGACATATGACGCGATCCGCCGCTATTCAAATTCGCCTAGATCACATTGCCATGCTACAATCGGATCACGGAATTCAAACTTGAATAGATCCGCCGATGAGAAGATGAGAAAGTGAGAAGGTGAGAAGGGTTACGCATTCAAATCCGAACGTTGGGAGGCGGAATGATGAACCAGGCGGAATTTGAGGCTTGCCGGAAAGCGGACGGACGAGATCGACGATTCGGAGCTGAACGTGTTTCTGCCGCATCCCCACTATGCGCAGCAAAGTTTTGTGTGCATCCTGAACCCCGCCGGCGGCAACGTCGAGATGACGAAGCAGCTTATTCTGGAAGCCCATTCAATCGCGGCAAAGCGGCACAAGCGCGGGAACGGCCCGCAGCGACCGCCGGCGGAATGATCACCGGGCGCGGACCCGCCGCGGGCCAGGCCGCCGGCCAATCCGGCGGCGGCCCTCCCCCGTTCACATGACCAGGGCGATGACGACGGTAACGGTGACGATGCTGAGCAGCGTCGAGAAGAAAACGGCCTGCGAAGCGAACTCCTTCTCGTTGTCGAATTCGACCGCGAGCAGCACGCTGCTGAGCGATGTCGGCGAGGCGGACGAGACGATGAGCGCCGCGGCCGTCAGCCCGTCGAAGCCCATGAGCAGCGTGAGCCCCCACGCCAGCGCCGGCCCGACAGCCAGCCGCAGCAGCGCGGACAAACCGACGTCGACGGCCAGGGCGCGTTCGATCCGCCACGACATGCTGCCGAGCTGCACGCCGAGCGTCAGCAGCGCCGTGCCGAGGAACGCGTTCGCCAGATACCCGATCGGCGTTTTCACAACCTGGGGGATCGGCACCTCGAAGGCGTGCAGCAGCAGCGCAAGCGGGATGACGTAAATGATCGGCAAAGACAGCACGACGCGCCCGATCTCCCGCAGGTTCGCTTTGTGCGCATTGACCGCGTACACGCCGTATGTATTGGGCGTCAGGCTCTGGATCATCGAGATCAGCACCTGGATGGACAGCGTGTACGGGTTGCCGGCGAACACGAGCTGGTTGAGCGGTATGCCGTAGTTCGCGCTGTTGTAGAAAATGACGCTGTTGCGCATCGCCGCCCTTCGCCCTCCGGACGCTCCCCGCGCCCGGCAGACGAGATCGGCAAGGATATATTGCGCGACCATGAACAGAAGCCCGAACAGCACGATCTTGCCGAACAGGGCCGCCGAGATCTCCGTGTCGTAGAGCTGCCGGAACATGATCGCGGGCGAGAACACGTAGAAATTCAGCTTCGACAGCGTCCGGATGTCCAATGAAAAAGCCCGCTGCAAGACGACGCCAACGGCAATCATCATGGACAGCGGGATAACGTTATTGGTCAAAATATGAAACAGGATGGGCATGATGTCATCTTCCCCATTCATGGCGGCCGGCGCCGGAATGCGCGGCCGGCCTTCGCAGCCGGATCACAGGATCAGAGCAGCTTGTCGATCTCTTTCAGAATCTTCTCGGGCGTCAGCGTCTCGTCGCCGCCGCCGCGAATGTAGCTCCGCAGCCGGCCCTGCCCGTCTACCAGCGAAATCAGGTCGGCATGAACCAGGTTGTCGGGATCGGGATTGATCACGCCAAGATCGAACCCTCTCGCAATCTTGACGATGTCCTCCGCCTCTCCCCTCAGGAAATGCCAGCCCGACCGATCCGCCTTGAATCCGTCGGCATACCGCTCGAGCACTTCCTGCGTGTCGCGGTACGGATCGATCGAAATCCAGTGGAATTCCACCTTGTTCCCGAACACGCCGCGTTCCTTCAGTTCTTCCTGCACGAAGGACATGATCCGCGTCGTGGGCGGGCAGACGTCCGGGCAGGACGCGAAGAAGAAGTAGACAAGCCGGATCTTGCCGTCCGATTCGGAGAAGGAATGCGGCTCCCCGTCCAAATCCGTCAGCGTGAAATCCGGCACTTCCAGTATAACCGGCAGTTTCTCTTTCTGCCAGGGTCCGTAGGTGTACAGCAGGTAACCCGCCATCAACAACACAAGCGCACTGACGGCCAACGGGAATTTGTAGCGATTGACGAAAGCCACGGAATCCGCCCCTTTCCAGTATCATTACGGCAGCCAGGCGCCATCGCCCCGCGTATTGACGACCATGACCAGGAACACGATCATGAGGTAGTTCACCGACAGCATGAAATTCTGCTTCGCCCATGCGATATCGTCCGCGGCGCGCACGCCGGCGATCGTATGCCAGCTCCAGACCAGGCCGAACGCCACGGACACGATGAGAAAAATGACGCCCGCGTACCCGAACGCATACAGCAGAACACCGGCCGGAATGAGCAGCACGACATACGGGATCATCTGCCATTTCGTCCGCTTGACGCCCTTGACGACGGGCAGCAGCGGGAAACCGGCCGCCCGGTATTCCTCGACGCGGCGGATGCCAAGCGACCAGAAATGCGGCGGCTGCCACAGGAACAAGAGCGCGAACAGCAGCCATGCGCCTGCGTCGATCTCTCCCGTCACGGCGCAATAACCGATGACGGGCGGCATGGCGCCCGAAACGCCGCCGACCGACGTGCTCCAGGTCGAATGGCGTTTGAGCCAGAGCGTATAGACGACGATATAGACGAACATGCCGAGAAGGCCGAGCCAGCCGCACAGCGGATCGACCAGGATGAACAATATCGAAACGCCGAGGACGCCGAGCGCGACCCCGAAGGCGAGCACAAGCGCCGGCGACATCCTTCCGGACGGCAGCGGCCGGTTCCGCGTGCGCTCCATTTTGATATCCCAATCGCGGTCGAGATAGTTGTTGATCACGCAGGATGACGCAATCGTCAGCATCGTGCCGAGCAGCATCCAGATCAGGAGCAGCCAATCGATTTTCCACTTCGACGCAACCCAGAAACCGCCGAACGCGGCGATCAGGTTGAGCCGAATGATCCCGGGTTTCGTCAACATAAGCAAGTCTTTCAGCACGGCGGGCCTCCCGAATTCAGGCGCCGATATTGGAGCGGCCCGACGCTCCCGGCCCATTGAATCGTAACCTATCATACCGTATATGCTTGTGCGTTGACAATGATCACGACGGCAGGTTCAACAATTTGACACTTTCGCGCGGGGCGGGCGGAACATTTGGGCGATCGCCGCCATAGGATGATGTAGCATTCGCCCATGCGAAAGCACGATATGCCGCGGAAGGAAGTGATGATGAACCGGATGGCCGTCATCAAAGCCAACTCGGAGGACATCAAGCTGCTGGCGCGCCTGATGCGCGCGGAGGCCGAAGGTGAGGGCGAACTCGGCATGCTGATGGTCGGCAATGTCGGCGTGAACCGCGTACGGGGCAACTGCCTCGATTTTCGGAACATCCGCACGATCCCGCAGATGGTCTTCCAAAGCCCGGGCGGATTTGAAGCGACGACGAAAGGATACTTCTACCAGCGAGCGCGCGACAAGGAAATCCGGCTGGCAACCCGCGCCGTGAACGGCGAACGGCAGCACCCCGCAACGAACGCGCTCTGGTTTTTCCGCCCGACGGGCGAGTGTCCCGGAACCTGGTGGAATCAGACGCACAGCGGACGGTTCAAAAGTCACTGCTTCTATGCGCCGTCGGGCAGTGATTGCCCCGGCGTCTACTAAACAAGCAAAGAGGAGGAAACAAAGTCGACATGAACACACAATCATATGATATGTACGGCTATGGCTACGGCACGCCATACGGTTCCGTCATGCCGGGCGTGCAGGCCCCGTCCGGCTGGTGGCCGGCCGGTTACGTCGACGCTGCGATGCCTTTTCCAGCCGGTGCGACCGGCGTATCGCCGTTCATGACCGAGAGCGGCATTCCGAGCGTTCCGAGCGGAGCCGGCATTACGCCGACGGGCGGCAGCATCGTCACGGTTCCGCAGGAAGAATCCTACGTCGAAAATATTCTCCGGCTCAACCGCGGGAAAATGGCGACCGTCTACATGACGTTCGAGAACAACAGCCAGTGGAACGCGAAGGTGTTCCGCGGCATCATCGAGGCGGCCGGGCGCGACCATCTCATCCTGAGCGATCCGTCGACGGGCACCCGGTACCTGCTGCTGATGGTCAACCTCGACTACATTACGTTCCAGGAGCCGATCAACTACGAATACCCGTTCCAGGGCGGCATCATCACGCAGCAAACGCCGTTCAATGTGACGCCGCGCGAAGCGGACTATACGGATCTGAACACCCAGGCGTGAATGTCGCCGGAAGCAAGCCGGGACACGGCGGACCAGGGAGAATCGCCCGACAGCCTCATCTCCCGGATGCCATCCGCGGCTTCCTTCGTCCCGGCCTTCCAGACTTCCACGAACAGGCCGGGCTGATCCGTTCCTTCATATAAATACATTTCCGGATGCGATGGCCTGAGGGATGCGATCAGATCAAAATAGCGCTCCCTGTTCTCCTCCGCAATCCGGTACTCCGCGAAACACAGGTACATGACTCTCCCTCCACCCGCCGGCCAGGTTGAATCCGCGGGACGAACCCGGTACAATGGTAAGCATAACAACCGGCGGAGGAGACGGCAAGAAGCCCGGATTCATCCGGGCTTCCGCAGCTTGATATGCTTCAGAATTGACGGGAGCCCGCCAATTGTTGTTCAGCGATCTGTACGAGGCGTTTCGTGATGTAGCCACCGAGCGAACCGGCGTCACGCGTCGCCATGTTGCCGTAGTAGCCGTCTTGGGGGATTTGCACGCCCAGCTCTTGAGCCGCTTCGTACTTGATTTGCTCCAGCGCCGCTCTGGCTTGCGGAACGACCAGCGTGTTGCTGTTCCGGTTTTGGCCTGCCATGGTTGTCGTCTCCTTTCGTCCCTTGAGCTGTAGTGTTGATGCAAGCTTGCAAGCTTATTATGCACCTCATCCGTTTTCTTATGCTTGACCTTGCACAAGTCCCGAATCCGCCCAAGGAGAGACGAAGATGTCCAAGACCGCGTCCCTGCTGTTCGCTTTCGCCGCCGTCGCTCTGATGCTGGCGACGGGCGTCGCCATCAGCCACAACGGATGGCTGGCCGTGACTCTGTTCATCCTGACGTTCGTCGTCATCGGAACCGGATTTGCATACCGGGCGAAAGCGCTCAAGCGCAAATGACGGAGCGGACGGCGCTCCGATCGCCGTCCGCTGTCCGTTGATCCCGCCGGAAAGTCAGCGGGGCTTCAGAAAGCCGATCCGCTCTTTGACCAGCGCGACCGTCCGGTCCGCGATTTCCGCCGCCCGTTCCGCGCCTTCCTTCAGCACGCGGCCGAGCTCGCCCGAGCCGCGGATCTCCCGGTAACGCGCCTGCAGCGGCTCCAGCACCGACACGACGGCTTCCGCAAGCTCTTTCTTGAACGGGCCGTAACCCTGCCCTTCGAACCGCCTCTCGACTTCCGCCACCGTCAGCCCGGCGCAATGCGCATAGATGCTGATCAGATTGCTCACTTCCGGCTTGGCCTCGGGATCGTATTTCACTTCCCGGCCGGAGTCGGTGACCGCGCGGGAGATTTTCTTCCGCACGACATCCGGCTCGTCGAGCAGCGCGATATAGCTGTTCGGATTCGGATTGCTCTTGCTCATCTTCTTCGACGCGTCGTCAAGCGACATGATGCGCGCGCCGACCTCCGGCATGTACGGCTCGGGTAGCTTGAACGTCTCCCCGTAGCGCCCGTTGAACCGCTCCGCCAGATCGCGGGTGAGCTCGAGATGCTGTTTCTGGTCGTCTCCCACCGGCACGAGATCCGCGTTGTACAAGAGGATGTCCGCGGCCATCAGCGTCGGGTAGACGAACAGCCCCGCGGGCACGGATTCCCTGCCGGCCGACTTCTCCTTGAACTGGGTCATCCGCTCGAGCTCGCCCATGTACGCGAGCGTCGTCATGATCCAGCCGAGCTCGGTGTGCGCCGGCACATGCGACTGGATGAAAATCGCCGACCGCGCCGGATCGACGCCCGCCGCGAGATACAGCGCCGCGACCGATTCCGTCTGCTCGCGCAGCGCGGCCGGGTCCTGCGGCAAGGTGACGGCGTGCAAGTCGACCACCGTATAGAAGCTTTCGTGCTGATCCTGCAATTTCACGAAGTTCTGGATCGCGCCGATATAGTTCCCGAGCGTGAGCTGGCCGCTCGGCTGAATGCCCGACAATACCCTGGGCATACGCATCTCCCCCTGGCCCGAAATAAAAAAATCCCCCGCCGCAAGGGACGAGGGACCGTGGTGCCACCCTTATTCGCTCCGCCGCACGCATCCATGGCTGCGGGCAGCGAAGCCTCTCGCTCCGTAACGTGAAGCATGCGGGAGACCATGGGCGGCCTTGATGCCGCTTTCCTGTCTCCGGCTCGGGGACCCATTCCGCCAGCCGCGATGCCGGTTCGCACCGTCCACCGGCTCTCTTCAATCGCGGGGTTGGCGTACTCTTTCCCGTCATGGCCGTTGGGAACATTATACTCGCTGCGGCGCGAAAGTCAAGGCGGCGCCCACCCGTCCCGCGCCCGCGCGCAGGTGTCAAAATCTAGGACTTTCCTATAGAATCTTCGTCCCACAGACAAGCCGATTTTGACGATGATCAGCGTCGAATTTCCTGACTCGGAAGTTCCATCATTGACAAATTTGTGATAGCATAAGGACTATAGGACTAATGATAGTTGCCGGAGGGGCGGGATCTCACAGTGGCCGATTTAAGAGTGGCGCACTGTACGATGTGCGGAAAAGTGTTTCAAGTCAATCTGCGGAACCTGTGCAACGAATGCGCGGAAATTCACGACCGCCAATTCGACGCGGTCGACCGGTATCTGATGAAGAACCGCTCCGCGACGACCGAACAGACGGCGGAAGCGACAGGCGTTCCGGTCAAGCAGATCCGGGAATGGATTCGGCAGAAGAAAATCAGCCTGGCGGCGTATCCGAATTTGACCGATGTCTGCGATCTGTGCGGCGGTCCTTCCCGAACGGGCCATCTGTGCGCGAATTGTTCCGACCGGATCAAGAAAGACATCGACAAAATGCTGGCCGAAGAGCAGGCGGAACGCGATCGCAAGCGCGAGCACAGCTTCAAGATGAGAGGCGAAATAGAGAACTGACGAGCCGTTCCGAAGGACCGGATATGCATATTTCCTCCCAGGGCAGCCATACTAAGTACCTATCTAAGACCGCCCAAGGAGGTGACAAGCATGCCTTCCAACAAACGGAACAGCAACACGCTCGTCGTGCCGCAGGCAAGCGCCGCGCTGGAGCAACTGAAATTCGAAGTTGCCCAGGAACTCGGCATCCAAATTCCGCAGGACGGGTATTACGGCTACATGGCGACGCGCGATGCCGGGGCAATCGGCGGATACATCACCCGTCGGCTGGTGCAAATCGCGGAAGAACAACTTGCCGGCCGATTCGCAAGATAAGCGAGGACATCCGGAGCCAAGGTTGAACGGGGCTTCCCGCGGACAAGCTGTCCGACAGCGGAAACCCCGTTCTCGTTCTGTACGCATGCCGCCTCCGGCGCCGCTAAGCCAGTTGGTTCGAAGATTCCTGCGGCTTCGGCTGGTAGCGGAACCTCCAGTTCGCCGTGTTGTAGTTCGATTCGTACTGCACGCTGGCCGTCCATTCCTGGTTGCGCCGCACGGCAAAGTCGAACAGGATCTCGCCGTGGGTCCAGTTCCGCTTCATCCGGAGCGATTCGACGGCCATCCGGCGAAATTCGTTCACCTGTTGCGCGGTCATGCCCCGTCCGCTCTCGACGAACCGGCCGTTGACGCACTCGATCGGATGATGGCGGACGCCATACTTCCCGATCATGTTGTTGCGGATCTGGATGGTGATCGTTCCCGCCACCGCGTCCGTAAGCTCCTGCTCCAATTGGCGGAACACATGGTCGATCTGTCTGGCAAGCGGCATATCCTCCAATCTCATTATTAACCTCCTTTCTTCTTCCCTTTCATAATCCTTTCATGGGATTACAGGCCTGATTATACATCATTTGACACATAACGACAATATATGAAATGTTTCTCTCTCGATCAAAAGTCCCTGTCATGAAATATTATTCGACAACGATAGACCTAAGTCATCATAGGTGTTATAATATGGCATAATTCCACAAGTAAGGGAGCATTGCAACATGAGCTGGTTGTCCAAGCAAACCATTCGAATGAAATGCCTCATCGCCTGCTATGCGATTGCGGCAGTGTTTTCGCTCGCCATGCTGGTTGCAGCGCTGGTCGGCGGGCAGGGTATTTTGCTGCCGCTGGTGCTGATTATTGTATTGTGCGCCGCTGTCTATCCTCTCTCGACTTTATTTGAGAGAACGCTTTCAAGTTCGATGGACGAAATGCGCACGGCCGCCTACCAGATCGCGAAAGGCGACTTCACCGTCCGGCTTGAAGGCGGCGATGAAACGGGCGCCGCCAGCATCGCGCAAGCCTTCAACAGCATGGTCGAACGGCTCCGCGACATTTTGCGCGAGACGTCGGCGATCACGAGGCTGGTGTCCGATGCGAGCCGCAACATTTACGAACGCAACCGACAGTTGAAAACCGTCATGGAACAGGTGACCATTTCGGCGGGCGAACTGGCAACCGGCGCGAACCAGATCTCGGAGGACGTCTCGCAGATGAGCGAGTCGATCAGCGAGATCGAGAACAAGGTCGCAAGCTATGCCGACTCGACCAAACAGATGAACGAACGGTCCGCCCATACGCTCGAACTGGTCCGCCAGGGCCGTCAAGCCGTCGAGAACCAGACCGAAGGCATGCGCCGCAACGTGGAAGCGACCGAGGCCGTCTCCCGCACGATCGAAGAGCTGGCGAAACACGCGGACGGCATTTCAAAGATTACCCGCTCCATCTCGGAAATCGCGGACCAGACCAACCTGCTCTCCCTGAACGCCTCGATCGAGGCGGCGCGCGCCGGCGAGCACGGCCGCGGGTTCGCCGTGGTCGCACAGGAAGTGCGCAAGCTTGCGGAAGAAGCGGGCGCCTCGACGAAGGAAGTGTTCACCCTCGTCCGCGGCATTGAACAGGGGATCAAGAACGCGATCGCCAACATGAAGGTGAACGAGAGCATCGTCCATGACCAGAACGAGCTGATCCGGCAGTCCAACGAAATCTTCAACGAAATCGTGAAAAGCGTCGAATTCATCTCCGAACAGATGGAGGCCTTCAGCCGGGAAAGCGACGCCATGCTGGAAAGCGCGCGCAAGATCGCGGCATCCATCCAGAACATCTCGGCGATCACCCAGCAGTCGGCCGCCGGCACCGAGCAGGTATCCGCGTCCATGAACGAACAGATGTCCGCGGTGCAACTGGTCGTCGATGAAGCCGAGCAGATGCAGCAGACGGTGCTCAAGCTGCAGCGCACGATCCAGATCTTCAAAATTTGACGTTCCGTCCGATCCCTCCGCAGCCGCCGCGCATGAAACCGGCAATCTTGCCGCAAGCTAATGGCAGCACGCCGCGGAGGGATTGCTTTGAGACGATTGCATCTCCCGATATTGCTGTCCGTCATGCTTGCGGCATCGGCCGTGGTGAACAACCTGTCCGCTTCGGAGAGAACGGCGCTGACGATGCCGCCGCTGCCGCGCACGCATGCGCAGTCCATACCGACGCCGACTGTTATTCCGCCGTTGCAAGGGCCCGAACCGGCTGCATCCTCCGCGGAGCAGACGGCATCTTCGTCATCCGCGCCGGCCGTGCGGCACGCAGCGGACGCTGCCTTCCGGGATGCGCTGTCGCAAAAGCCGAAACGGCAGCGAAAGCGCCGCGCGAAGAAAGCGCGCTATTCCTGGGTCGCGCTGGAGCGGCGCCATCCGGGCGCGTTCGTCACCCACGGGCCGCTTCATCTGAAAGTCGCGGCCCTGACGTTCGATGACGCGCCGGACCCCCGATTCACGCCGCAAATTCTCGATATTCTCGCCCGGCACCGCGTCCGGGCGACATTCTTTGTCGTCGGCAGCCGCGCCCGGGCGCATCCGGAGCTTGTCCGCCGGATCGCGCGGGAAGGCCATCTCATCGGCAACCATTCCGATACGCACGCGCTGCTCACCCGCAAGACGCCGGCCGGGTTCGAACGGGAAATCCGGCGCACCGATCAGACGCTGCTTGCGATCACCGGCAGAAAGCCGCGCTTCATCCGGCCGCCGTACGGCGAGATCACGCCGAAGCAGACGGACTGGACGGCGCGGCGGGGATACATCGTCGCGAACTGGAATGTGGACGCCGTCGACTGGCGCAACACATCGAGCCGGACGATCATCGCGAACGTCCGGCGGCAGATTCGGCCCGGCGCCATCATCCTGCTGCATGCCGGCGGCGGCCGCGGCCAGGATTTGACAGGCACAATCAACGCGCTGCCGAAGGTGATCGCCATGCTGAAACGGCAAGGCTACCGGCTCCATACGCTCGACGAGCTGCTCGGCCAGCGCGGTTACAGGACGTAAACGGTAATGTACTGGATCCCGAACTGCAGCGCCTTCGCCCGGCTGTCCGGCACGAAGATATCGATCCGGTTGCCTTTGATCGCCCCGCCGGTATCCCGGGCGATCGCGTACATGCCGCCCTGCGGAAGTCCGTCATAGTCATATCCGGTAATGTACAGCTTCGATCCGAGCGGAATGAGATCAGGATCGACGGAGACCGTGCCGAGGCTGAGCGGGTTGCCGAAATAGTCCACCGCTCCCCATATGCCGTTCTCTTCGGCCGACGCCGTATAGGCCGTCGCTTTCACCCGGATCGCTTCCCTGTACACCTTCGGCGCCTCTCCGGCTTTGCCCGCGGCGAAGGCGGAAGCCGTCGCGGAAGCGGAGCCGGTTGTTCCGGATGACGCGGAGCCGGTTGTTCCGGATGACGCGGCGCCGGCCGTTGCGAATGTCGCGGCTCCGGACGCGCCGTTGCTTTCGGCATCCGGAATGATCAGCTTTAATCCCTTGTAGATGTTCAGCGGATCGATATCCGCATTCGCCGCCATCAGCTTGTCCAGCGGCACGCCGAACTTTCTCGACAATAACCAGAACGTGTCATCGTCGCCCGCCGTGTAGACGGTCGCGGCGCCAGCGGCGCCCGGTGCGCCGGCCAGCAGAAGCCCTGCCATGAGCAGCGCCGCCGAACCGCGCCGGACTCCCCGAAATTTCCTCTGCATCGCCATTCCTCCCTGATGACGAGGTTAACACGGCGGCAAATGGAAATTAACCGGCAATTCCTTCCACAATCCCGCAAACCCGCGCCAGGAAACGTTTATGAGAATTCCCTCAGGAAAATCGGAGATATTCCCGCCGAAAACCGGCTCTGACAAATCGGAATGGGATTTTGCCCGGCTTCCCCGCTTACTCCAACCCGATCCAATCCTTGCCTGCGCGCTCCCGCCACACGCTGCGGATCGCTTCGAACCGCTCCGCGGGCAGCGGCCCCGCTTCGAGCAGCTTCGCGTTCTGCGCCCACCGGTCCGGATTCGACGTGCCGACGATCGCCGTATGCACGCCCGGAATCGACAGCGCGAACCGGAGCGCGATGCCGACCGACTCGTCGAAATCGCCCTTCAGAAAATCATAGTCCAGCACCTTCAGCCGTTCCCAGTACGGGACCGCATACGGATCTTCCGGCCGCTTGCCCGTCCGCCAGGCGACATTCGCGACCGGCCGCTTCACGGTTACGCCCATCCCGCGCTTCACCGCTTCGGGAAGCGTCAGGTCGGCCGCTTCCTGATCCGCGATGTTGAACGATGTCATGAGGGAATCGAACACGCCGGTCCGCACGGCGTACAAAGCCGCGTCGGAGTCGCCGCTGTAGCCGATGTAGCGGGTCTTCCCCTTCTCCTTCGCCCGCCGGAGCACGTCGATGACGTCGCCTTGCTTCAGCACGTCGAGGCTGCAACTGTGCAGATGAATCAGATCGACATGGTCGGTCTTGAGCCGCTTCAGGCTGCGGTCGATGCTCGCCTCCAGCACGTCCGGCTGCCAGTGCTCACCCGGCAGGCCTGCGGTATGGCCGCATTTCGTGAACAGATAGTAGTCGCTCCGGCGATGCGAGACAGCCTGTCCGATCAATTCCTCGCTCGTCCGGTAGCATTCGGCCGTATCGATGACGTTGAGGCCCGCGTCCAGCGCGCTCCCGAGCAAACGCTCAACCTCGGATACCGAGGCGCCCCTGAACCCGATCTCCGCACCGCCGAACCCCAACACGCTCACCGTCATATCGGTATTGCCGTAACGGCGCATTTCCATGCGTCAGTCCCTCCCTGCCGCAGCACAAGATTTTCTCAGCCCATTATACCGCATTTCAGCACGCGGCATAGAGGACGGCTTTGATCGAAACCGGACGAGCTTGAGCGGAATTCGGGCGGAAAATCGGGCAGAATCGCGCGCGATAGGCCTATTTTCCTGCAAAAGAAGGATTCTCCGCGCCGGTGTCGAATGATAACTTCCGTCTGAGCCATTGTCGGAGGTGAATCATGAGACTGCCGCTTGGATGGTTCCGCAGACGTTATACGCTGCTCATCATCCCCGAACACTCCGGCGCCAGCAGCAGATTGCGCCTGACGATAGCGCCGTTTCTGCTCGCGGGAGCCGTTTTCGGATTGCTCGTTGCAAGCGCGATTGTATTGCTGGCGCTCCGTTCCGAGGATGCGCATCGCATTCAAGCGCTGCATGAAGAACTGGCGGAAGCCGCCGACGCTTATGAAGCATCGCTCGCGGACCGCGAGCAGTCGATCGCCCAGCTCAAGTCCGAGGTGATGCGGCTGACCGAGGAAGCCGGCGCCGTGAAGCAGAAGCTCGAAGAACTCGACCGGCTGGAAGCCGAGATCGAGGCGATCGTGGAGATCGCGCTGCCGGGCGAGACGAACGGGCTTGTCTCCGCGTCCTCCGGAAGGGAGGCTGCCGTCGCCCCGCTCTCTTATGACGGCGGCGTGGGCGGTGAAAATCATCCCGTCGATACGGACGGGCTCAAGGAAGATGACGGCGACGGGAGCGTCGGCATGATGACATCGCTTCGTTATGAAGCGGAAGTGCTGCGTTCCCGCCTCGCAGCGAAGAAGGAAGAGGCCGGGCGCGTGCTGGAGAAGTTGCGGATGCTGCCGATCGGATGGCCGACGGAATCGAATCGCATCACTTCCGAATTCGGTCTCCGCTCCGACCCGTTCACGCGGAGGCTCGCGAAGCACAGCGGCATCGATATCGGCGGCCATTCCGGCGACCCGGTCTATGCCGCCGGCGGAGGCGCCGTGGTCGAATCCGCGTTCAACCGGTCGCGCGGCCATTACATCATCATCGAGCACGATTCGGGCTACAAGAGCGTTTACATGCATCTGCGCAAACGGCTGGCGAGCACGGGCCAGAAGGTCGAACAGGGCGAGGAAATCGGCCTGCTCGGCTCGTCCGGACGAAGCACCGGTCCGCATTTGCATTTCGAGATCTGGAAGAACGACCAGCCCGTCGATCCGCTGCCCTATCTGCAACTGTTCAAGGAGGAGAATCCGTGATGTTCAAATCAGGCAAATCCAGGTCCGATTCCGCCGCGACGGATACCTACATCGGGCCGGGCAGCGCGTTCGACGGCAAGCTCGCGTCGAACGGCAGCATCCGCATCGAGGGACGCGTATCCGGCAGCGTGCACAGCAAGGGCGACGTCTCGATCGGCGAGAAAGGCGTCGTCGAAGCGGATATCAAGGCGCGCAATATCGTCATTGCCGGAACCGTGACCGGCAACGTGCAGGCAACCGAGAAACTGACGATCAAGCCCAACGGCAAGCTGACCGGCGACATTCTGACCGCGCTGCTCGAGATCAACGAAGGCGCCCGCTACGAGGGCACGAGCCGGATGATGCCCGCATCCGGCGCGGCTGCCGCGCAAGGCCAGGACGGCGAGAAGAAAGCCGGCCAGAAGCAGGACGGAGAGAAGCGGGCGGAGCAGCCCCGCGCGCAGGAGCAGCAGCAGCGCCAGGACAAGCGCACCGGCTGAACCGTCCGCCCTGTGAGCCGTATATCGCCTTGCTTTCCGGTTGATACTAATCGGGTCTCTGTTTTTCGGAGACGGCTCGAAAAGTTATGCCGCAAGACGCAACCGGAGGCGATATCGAATGCGGCGCTCGGAGGACAGGACCGGGTCTGATCCGGAACACAAGCTGCTGAGCGTATTCCCCGAGGCCGAAGTGTCCGACTTACTGGACGCGTTCGGCACTCCCGAAGGCGAATTCGCGGAAGAACCGGGAGCGCGCGTCGGATCGGACGCAAATGCGGACGCGGACGCCGTCGCGAACGACGGTCCGTTCCCCGACGTACCCGACGCCGACGCGATCGCGGCCGGAAGCCCGGCCGATCCGGCTTCCCCGCCCGACGGATTCCACGGCACCGATCTCTTGAACGGCGCCGGCTTGTCAGACGAAACAAAACAGGACCGGTAACGCCCGCGGGCGCATCCGGTCCTGGATCATTTTGCGCGGCTTTTCCCGCCGCGGCGGGTTCCCGCGCGGCCATAAGCTACACGCTTTTCTTCGTATAGCGGTTCGCATAGGACGATGCCGCGTACGATTCGGGCTTCACCCTCGCCGCATAGACGCCCATCGCCTCGACGCGGTCGATCATTTCCTTCACATAGCGCGAAGTTTTGTTGAGCGTCGGATGCGTCCCCGCGTCGATGTCGATGAACTGCTCGAGCGCGGCTCCCTTGTAGATGTGGGGCAGCACGATTTCCTCCATTTTCCTGAGCGCATCCCCCATGAAATAACTCGCGACTTCCTGCGACAACGTCGTCTCGTAGGAAAGCTTCTCCTTCAGCGAACGCAGCTCGCGCGGCACGATCGTCTGGCGATAGCATGCCCATGCCCCGCGGCCGACCCGGCGAATGATGATGCCGGTGACGAATTTCGTGCAGCCGCGGTACACCTGGCTGTCCGTGCCGACGATGAAATGGTAAACCGCCTTCGGATCTTTCGCCATGAAAGACAGAATTCGCGCCTGCACGTCGTCGAGGGACAAGCCGCACTCGGAGACGTTCTGGAAGACAAGCTCATCTTGCAGCGGCTTGCGTTGTGGTCGTGTCATCGGACTCCCACCGCCTTGTGAGTCTCGGGAACGCTGGTGCGGAGAAGCTGCGATTTCTATTGAATATGGCGGGATCTGATCGTCCCGTCACTTTCAGTATACCCTATTTTGGCGCGTGCTGCCTTTCATGTTCCGCCGCGATTCGGCGCCGCGGCAATCAGGATCGGCCCGGCAGCCTGCGTTCGGCGAAGGCCGGACGGGGATGCCGGATCAGTCGCTTGAGGGAACGGAGCAGCCGCCTGCGCCTGCTGGAACGGGACGAAGTGTACGGCCGATCCTGCGGCTTCGCGGCCAATGTGACGTTCGCATTCAAGCCCCTGCACCTCCTTCGATCCTGCGCTTTGTCTCTTATTATCCGTCAGAATCGCCGGTCGAACAAGACTTTTTGTACTTGGAAAAAAGAAATGCGATCAAGCGCCGGCGTTCCCGCGTTCCCCCTCCTTCGAACATTCGATTTTGCCAATATTCTGCAACCTTTCCGGTTTGACACGCGTCCGTACAGACAAACAACGCATTCCGCATTGGAGGAATCCTGTCATGTTCGGAAAGGACGGGTCGAAGATGAACATGAGGCGAAACGTGATGCTTGCGATTGTGGCAGCGCTTGCACTCGCCTTGACCGCGGTGCCGCAGGCCATCGGCCAATCGGCCGATCCGCCGGATCAGCCGGCGCCGCGCGTCATGGTGAGCGGCATGCCGCTCAAGCTCGATCCCGCGCCGGTCTTCGCGGACGGCAGCCTCCTGGTGCCGATCCGGCCGATCGCGGAGCTGCTGGGCGCGGCCGTTGAAGTCCGGACGGCGTTGAACGGGAAGCGCGGCATCGTCCTCGTCAAGGGCGGCCGGACGGCGGAGCTGACGATCGGTTCGAAGACGATGACCGTAAACGGCGCCGAACGGATGTTGCCTGCGGCGCCGGTCGTGCGGAGCGGCGCCGCGCTGGTGCCGCTGCGCGCCGTCGCCGAAGCGTTCGGCGAATCCGTCGCGTGGGACGCCGGCGCGTATACCGCGCATATCGGGCGCGCACCTGAACTCCCGGTCGTCGGTTCGCTCGAGAAATTGAGGGAATTGCTGACAGCCGCGGCCGGGACTTCGGTCATTCGATTTCCTGCGGCCATGGTGGCGCTCGAGGATGGGAGAACGATGATCATGGTCGATCAAAACGGGTCCGCCGAAGCCTCAAGCGGCGCGTCCCCATCCGCGGATGCCGGCTATGCGGGTGCCGACTATTCGAAGACGAATGTGCAGGTTGAAGGGGTCGATGAAGCGGATTGGGCGAAAACGGACGGCCGGTTCATCTATCAGCTCAGCGGTGGCCGCGTCCTGATCGCCGATATCCGGAATCCCGGTTCGCCGCGTCTGGCCGCGGTGCTGGAGTATGCCGACGACAAGTCATCATTCCATCCGCAGGCGCTGTATGTTTCCGGCGGCAGGCTGGTCGTCATCGGAACGGCGTACCGGCAGGATGAAATTCGGGTGTACGGAACCAACGAAGCGCAGCCCGATACCGCCGCGAAATCCGGGCAAATCATGATCTGGCCGCCGATCCGGGATCTGTCGTTCACCGCGGCCAGAGTCTATGAGCTCGATGACAGCGGAACGCCCGTCCTGGCGCGGGAACTCGAAATCGAAGGCCGCCATGTGACGTCGCGCATGATCGGCAGCGCCTTGTATTTCGTGACGAGCAAATACAACCCTGTCTATCCGCTTCAGGATCCCCCGGCGGAACCGCGCCCGCAGGATTTCGAACCGGTGTGGCGGGATTCCGCCGACTCGGATGGACCGAAGCGCATTCCGCTGAACCGGATTCATTATTTCCCGGACTCGCCGGAAAGCGCCACACTGCTCATCGGCGCGGTGGATCTGGACGACGCCGGCGCGGCCATGCAGGTCACGGCCTACCTCGGGTCCGCCGGCACGGTCTATGCTTCGGCGGAGAACCTGTACATCGCGGTTGCGAAGTACGACTGGCCAGAGGACGCCGACGGCAAGCCGAACCGGTCCGTTCAGCCGAAGCTGCGGACGGATCTGTACAAATTCCGGCTGGAAGGCGGCTCCGCCGTCTATGCCGGCCAGGGGAGCGTGCCCGGCCATGTGCTGAACCAGTTCTCCATGGACGAATACGACGGCCATTTCCGGATTGCGACGACTTCAGGCCATATGTGGGCGGAAAGCGACGATATTTCGAAGAACAACCTGTATGTGCTCGACGAATGGCTGAGGACGGTCGGACGGCTCGAAGGTCTCGCGCCGGGCGAGCGCATCTATTCCGCGCGCTTCATGGGAAGCCGGGCCTACATGGTCACGTTCCGCAACGTCGACCCGCTGTTCGCGATCGACCTGTCCGATCCGAAGCGCCCGATCGTGCTCGGCCAACTGAAAATTCCGGGCTACAGCGACTATCTCCATCCGTATGACGAGAACCATCTGATCGGTTTCGGCAAGGAGACGATCGAGATTGCGCCGCGCGACGGCCGCGGTGAACCGACCGCGTTCTATCTCGGCATGAAAATTTCGCTGTTCGATGTGACCGACGTGTCGCGGCCGAAGGAGTTGTTCAAGGAAGTGATCGGCGATCGCGGCACCCATTCGGAGCTGCTGAACGACCACAAGGCGCTGCTGTTTGACCGAAAGAGAGGGCTGATGGCGTTCCCGGTCGAGCTGGCGGAAGTGAAAGAGAGACCGCGGCAGGACAGTTACGACATGCCGCCGTACGGCGAATTCACCTGGCAAGGCGCCTATGTCTATCAGGTCGATCCGGAGAGCGGGTTCAGACTTAAAGGCAGGATCTCGCACCTGTCGGAGGAGGATCTGCTGAAAGCCGGACGATACGGCTACGACTACACGAAAGCGGTGCGGCGCATCCTGTACGCCGGCGACACGCTGTACACCCTGTCCGATTCGATGTTGAAAGCCAATTCGTCGGATACGCTGGCCGAGCGCGGCGCGCTCCTTTATCCCGAGCCGGAATCGCCGGAGGGCAACGTCTTCCCGGCTGAACCGGTCAAGATCATGCCGATTGATTCGATCAGGATCATGCGCTGAGATCCCGGCAACATGAAAGCAGGGCTGCATCCGGATGCGCGGCAGACGCGGCATTCGGAAAGCAGCCCTGTTACTTGCATCAACCTGCGTCAATTCGTGATGAGCAGCAGGATGTCCTCGAACGAGTCGCGGCCTTCCGTCGCAAGTTCGAGGAGGAAATCGACACGGTAACCGGGAACGAACTCATAATTCTTCGTATAGCATTGGACCAGCTCGACGGCCGTCTCCGGCGTCAGCTCCCCCCGGTGCGCGGCGATGCCGGTCAGATGCAGCTTGATCATCGCGAAATCGACGACGAGCGTCCGGTACAATGTGCCGATGCGCTGACCGCTCCGAAGTTCCGGCAGAAATGTGCCGTACACCTGATTCACCGCGCAATTCTCGAAGAAATGGCCGCAGCGCTCGATGAACGGCGCCACATGCGCGGCGAACGTCTCTTCGTAGTGCCGGATCACCTGGTCCGCGTCCCGGCCGCGCTGCGTCATGCCGCGCACATAGTCGGAGACGCATCGTTCGTAGCGGCGGTTCCAGAGCGTCCCTTCCAGCCTGCGCATCAGATAGCCGTTCAACTTCCGGATCTGGAATGCCGTGTCGCGCGGAAAGGCGGCATACTCGCGCAAATCCGGATTGTCGGCCAGCCCGCCGGCGACCTCGGCTTCGAAGTCGGCGAGAAACGCCGGTATCGCTTCCGGATCGCCGGCCTGCGCGAGGCGGTCCAGTTCCTCGCACATGAGGCCGAGCAGGATGAGCCGATGGGGAAACGTGTACCGCCGCATCTTGAGCATGCGGATGATCGCGCCGCGGATCGCCGCCGCATGCGGCATATGCCGCGCCGTGGCCGGCGGACGGTTCACGCTCAGGTTCGGCGTCCGGATATCGTCCGCGGCGACGAACTCGCAGGCGTCCTCATGCAGCAGCGCGAGCCGCGCCGCTTCCGGGCAGGAAAGCGCCGCCGATATCTCGAGCGCGTCGCCCTCGGCGTTCACCTTGCGCGGGTAAGTGGCGCAGGTCGCGCAGAGCATCGCTTCGCCGTGCTTCGCCTGGATCGTGCACAAGCCGTCGTCCCCGAGCATGGAGCAGTTGCCGGTTGCGGGATTCAATTCGAAGGAAGCGTACGCCTGATCGGTGCCCCCCGTCTTCAGGCTCAGTTTCGACAGGATGCGCCGGCGCTCGTGCTCATCCCCGATCGCGCGGTACCGGTCATAGGCCTGCCGGTCGACGCTGATGCCCCACCACGCGCAGCACGTATCCTCGCAGGCCGACCCGATGCACCGAAACCGCTCCATATAGCGCGGCATTTCATACCGTGTCATCATGCGCTCTCCTCTTGCGGCGCGAATGGCAATGCGAAGTAATCCTCAAGCCCGAGCGCGATCGCCTGCGCCGCCGCGAGCTGAAAGCTTTCCGTCCGCGCCAGCTCCTCGTCCAGCGCATTCGTCAGGAAACCGAGTTCGAGGAGCACGGCCGGCAGGCGGTTCTCGCGCATGACGTGAAAATTGCCGAACGAGATGCCGTTGCTGGCGAGTCCGAGACCGCCTTCGGCCAGCCGGCGCTCGATCACGGCGGCGAGCGGCCTGTCCTTCCCGCCGCTGTAGTAGAACGTGAGGATGCCCGACGCCGGCGTCGCCGCCGAATTGTAATGGATGCTGACGAACGCGTCCCCGCCGGATTGTTCGGCGATTCCGACCCGTTCTTGCAGGGACGGCCTCTCCTCGTCCGTCACCCGCGTCATGACGACCGTCGCGCCGCGGAGCTCCAGCTCCCGCTTCAGCAGGATCGCGGTGGACAGGTTCAGCGTCTTCTCGTACGTGCCGAAGGTGGTGCCGATCGTGCCGGAGTCATTGCCGCCGTGCCCGGGGTCGACGACAATGATCTTCCCCCGCAGCGCGCCTTCGGCCGCATCGCCGTCCGCGCGGAATCCGATATAGGCGGCCGCGGTCCAGCCGGCAAGTCCGCTCTCCGTCACGATCCGGAACCATTCGCCTTCGCTCCCGGTCACGGTCACCCGGTCTCCCCGGTTCAGATAGCCTTCGATCTCGTAGTCGAGTCCGGGGCCTGTCCGGACCCGCACGGCGTCGCCCAGCACATGGCCGGCGCGCTCGCCGTCCCCGGCCGTTTCGGTCTCCACTTCCTGCCGCTCCGGAGCGACGCGGATGCCCCGGCCGATCACCTTCGGTCTGGACGGCGCGACGTCCGTCAGCCCGCCGTCATCCGGACCGGCGCCGGGGTCCGTCTCCGGCCGGGTTCCGGAACCGGCATCCGGCGTGCCGGCATTCCCGTCCGCCCGGCCGCCGGAAGGCTCGTCCGCCCGGCCGCCGGAAGGCCCGTCCGCCCGGTTGTTGGACGACTCGTCCACCGAGCCACCGGAGCCGCCCTCCGTCGGCTTCAGATAGTCCGAATGCGCCCATCCGACCAACTCGCCCGCCCGGACCCGGAACCAGTCGTCCGCCTCTCCGAGCTTCTCCACCGCCGCGCCCTGCCTGAGCTTGCCGATCACCGGCGCGGTGAGCGAGGGCTCGCTGCGCACGTTGAGAATATCCGCCGTCACCGTAAAGCGGACGCCGCCCGCCGATTCGCCGGCCGGCGCGGGCGCGGGCGTTGACGATGCCGGAGAACCGGCGGCCGCCGCCGCGATGCCCGGCAGCGCGAGAACGGCCGCCAGGCACCATGCCGCCGCGGCACGAAGCAATCTGATCATGGACACCCCGCCATCCGTCGACAAAATGATAAATCTATTATAGCAGTCCGCCTCCAAATTCCGCCATCTTCCGATAGAGGCAGAGTCGGCGGATTTCAGCCGAAGCGCGCGGGTTCCGGTCGGCCTGACTCCGCCCCGCTCCGGTTGCTACCGCCGATGATGATAGAAATAGGTGCCGACCAGCGCGGCCGCCCCGGCCATCGCCAGCGAGCCGCCGATGCCATAGGCGAAGCCGGCGCCGAACAACTGGATCGCGTAGCCGCCGGCGGCGTTGCCGATCAGCCCGCCGATCCCCGCGAAAGTGACCGCGAACGCCGATTGTCCGGTTACCCTGAGCTCGGCGGGCACGATCGTCATCATATATTGAATGGCCGCCAGGAAGAACAGCGGGAATGTGGCGCCATGCAACACCTGGGCGGCGATCAGGACGGACGCGCTGTCCGCCGCGCTGCAGATCAACCAGCGGATGCCGTAGCCGACCGCCGCGATCGTCATCACGCCGATGGCGTTGTACTTGCGGAACAGCCGGCCCGCGAACATCATCGCCGGAACGGTGCTCATCGTGCCGATGAACCACGCGATGCCGATGAACGATTCGGACGCCCCGAGTTCCTTCAGATGGAGCGACAGCATGGAATCGTTCATTCTGTGCGGAATGCCGACGATGAGCACGATGAGCAGCAGCCACAGAAGGCGCGGCTGCGTGAACAGCCTGCCGAGCGCCCTCAGATTGACCGGCGCCGGGGTCACCTTCGATTCACGAAGCCGCAGCGCCGCCGCGACAGCCATGACGCCGCACGCCAGAAAAATGAGCCACAGCTTGCCGATGCCGACTTCTTTCACGAGATAGCCGACCGCAAGCACCGACAAGCCGACGCCGATTTCGCCCCAGACGCGCATGCGCCCGAACTCCCGGCGATGCTCCTGCGCGTGCGAGATGCAGAGCGCCTCGGCGAGCGGACCGATCGGGCTGCCGAAGAACATGTAGCACGCGTACATCACGATGATGAGCAGCAGATGCTCCACGGCTAGCAGACCGATGCCGACGCACAGGCAGGCGGCGAGCAGCAGGAGCAGGATGCGTTTGACCGTCTTCTTTTTGTCGCTGACATAGCCCCAGACCGGCTGCGCGACGATCGAGACGAGCGACCCGACGGCGATGATCGTGCCGATCCGGCCCGCTTCGAACCCTTTGTGCATAAGATGTGGCGTCAGGTAGAAGCTGATGACGCCGAACATGCCGAATACGAGAAACATGAACATGGAGATGCGAAACATGTCGACAAGTCCTCCCGAAAGCTGTCAATCCCGGATGCACAACTTCTATCGTATCACAGCCGGTTTGATCGAAATAGTCAGCCATTTGATTTTTCAATTGAAAGCGCGCATGAAAAAAAACGGGAGAACCGTCTCCCGTCCGCTGTTCGCCAGCCGCGCATAAGGCCGCTCCGCCCGGACTGCCGCACATTTCGCGCACGCGGGCGATCGCCTTCCTCCATCGCAAGAAAAAACGAAAGACTTTCGGCGCATCCGCCGAAAGTCCCCGAATCTCCGAATCCGTCAGCCGAAAGGCACCGTGCGCACGATGCGCAGCGAAATGACGGGCGACGATGTCGGATCAACCGGTTTGAACGTCATATTCGTGAAATCGGTAATCTGCAGCTCCAACCCTTCGCGCTTGAAGGCCTCGATAAAATCGCCGACCGTCGGCTTCTTGCCGGGTTCGCACTCCAGTGTGATGTCCCTCATTTTCCGTCCATACCGGTCCCATTGCTCAAGGACAGCTTGGTATCGTGTTACGACCACGGCCTATTCCCCCGGACCTGTATTATGCCGCTATTATAGCACGAACGTCCCTGATCTTTCTGTGGCCGCCGTCACCTTTTTGACCATTTTTTTGACGGAAGCCGGGTCTTTCGTGCCTCTCGGGGGATGCAGGCAACGGTCCGCGTCACACCATCAGCTCGCAAATATCGTTCGCGAAGGCGACCGGATCTTCGACCGGCAAACCTTCGATCAGCAGCGCCTGGTTGTACAGCAGGTTCGTATAGCGCCGCAGCGCGTCGCCGCCGGCGGCATGGGCGCGTTTCAGCGACTCGTACACGCTGTGGCCCGTGTTGATCTCGAGAATTTTGTCCGCCTTCACGTCCTGCCCGTGCGGCATCTGGCGGAGCACTTTCTCCATCTCGATCGACAGCTCGCCTTCCGCGGACAGGCAGACCGGATGGGACTTCAGCCGCCTGGACGCCCGGACGTCCTTCACCTTGTCGCCGAGCAGTTCCTTCATCGACTTGAACAGCTCCTGCTGCTCCTTCGCTTCCGCGTCGGACGGCTGATCCCGCTCGTCCTGCTCGATGCCGAGATCGCCGCTCGAGATCGAGCGGAACTCCTTGTCCTTGTACTTCATCAGCATCTTGACCGCGAATTCGTCAATGTCTTCGGTGAAGTACAGAAGCTCGTACCCTTTGCCCAACACGAGCTCGGCCTGCGGCAGCTTGTCGATCCGCTCGACCGATTCGCCCGTCGCGTAATAGATGTATTTCTGGTCTTCGGGCATGCGCGACACGTATTCGTCCAGCGTGACGAGCTTCTTCTCTTTCGACGAGCGGAAGAGCAGGAGATCCTGCAGATCTTCCTTGTTCGCGCCGAATTCGTTGTAGACGCCGAACTTGAGCTGGCGGCCGAACGCGGCGAAAAATTTCTCGTATTTCTCCCGGTCGTCCTTGAGCAAAGACAGCAGATGGCTCTTGATCCGGTTCCGGATGTTCTTCGCGATCTGCTTGAGCTGGCGGTCGTGCTGGAGCATTTCCCTGGAAATGTTGAGCGACAGATCTTCGGACTCGACCATCCCCTTGACGAAGCTGAAATGGTCGGGCAACAGATCCGCGCATTTGTTCATGATGAGCACGCCGCTCGAGTACAGCTCGAGGCCTTTCTCGTATTCCTTCGTGTAATAATCGAAGGGCACTTGTTCCGGAATGAACAGGATCGCGTTGTAGACGACGGCGCCGTCCACGCTGATGTGCAGATGGGTGAGCGGTTTGTCGAAGCCGTATCTTTTTTCAAAATAGAAGTTCTCGTAGTCCTCGGCCTTGAGCTCGCTCTTGTTCCGGCGCCAGATCGGCACCATGCTGTTGATCGTCTCTTCGGTCTTGTAATCCTCCCACTCGTTCTCGGTGCCTTCCTTCTTCCGCGAGCGGGTGACGTCCATCTTGATCGGATAGCGGATGAAGTCGGAATATTTCTTGATGATTTGCCTGAGCCGGTATTCTTCGAGGAATTCGTCGTAGCTCTCCTCTTCGGTGTTCGGCTTGATCTTCAGGATGATGTCGGTGCCGACGCTGTCTTTCTCCCACGGCTCGACCGTGAAGCCGTCCGCGCCGGACGATTCCCACTTGAACGCCCGGTCGCCGCCGAGCGCCCGGCTGATGACGGTGACCGTCTCCGCGACCATGAACGCCGAATAGAAGCCGACGCCGAACTGGCCGATGATATTGTGGCCGTCCTTCGCTTCAAACTGCCGCTTGAACGCGAGCGAGCCGCTTCTCGCGATGACGCCGAGGTTGTTCACCAGCTCTTCCCCGGTCATGCCGATGCCCGTGTCGGAGATCGTCAGCGTGCGGCTTTCCTTGTCGGGGGTGATTTTGATATAGTAGTCATCCTTGTTGAACGTCAGATTCTCGTCGGTGAGCGCCTTGTAGTAGATCTTGTCGATCGCGTCGCTGGCGTTGGAGATCAGTTCCCTAAGGAAGATCTCCCGCTGCGTGTAGATCGCGCCGATCATCAGCTCAAGCAGCCGTTTCGATTCGGCCTGGAATTCCTGTTTCACCGCCATGCGCTTTGCCCCTTTCCGTTATGGATGGTTGAAAAAAAGGAAACAGCCTCCCGCCGGACAAACGCCTTGTGAGCCGCAACTGTCGATGCCGCGCGGGAATGCCGTCTGACGCAAGGTGTTAGCACTCTCGATGCCAGAGTGCCAATTTCTATATATCATACTTGTTTTCGGAGTGTCAACGCGGAATAGCGGGTGACGAATCGGGGAAAACCGTTTGCTTAAATTAGCTAATTTGTTGTTGTGATTAGCTAATTCTTCGGGTATAATCGGGTTGTGATTACGGATTCGGAGGTGCGGGCATGCGGGTGCCTTCCACGGAACTGCAGAACAATTTTGGCCGTTATTTGAAATTTGCCGAGGCGGGCGAGGAGATCATCGTGACGAAGAACGGCCGCGACGCGGCCAGACTGGTGCGGATCGAGCCTTCCGATTCCATTGCCCGTGAGGCGGCATATCCATACCGTCCGAAGAGCGAATGGGTGTCCTACGAGGAATATTTGAGTCTCGTCGAGCAATCGGAGCAGCGGTACGAGCTGATTGACGGCGTGCTGTACAACCTGGCCTCGCCGTCGTATGCGCATCAGGAGATTGTCAGCGAGCTCCTTGTGCGATTTCGCCATTGGTTCAGGGGCAATCCCTGCACGCCGCTGACCTCGCCCTTCGACGTCACCCTGAAGAAGGCGGAAGACAACATCTGCGTCGTGCAGCCGGATCTGCTGGTCATCTGCGACCGGGAGAACATCGACGCGGAGGGCAAATACCACGGCGTGCCGGCGCTCGTCGTCGAGGTGCTGTCCCCTTCAACTTCCGCCAAAGACCTCACCAAGAAGACGGAGCTGTACATGGTGTGCGGCGTGCGGGAATACTGGATCGTCGATCCGAAGAGCCGATCCGTCGCAGTTTATGCGTTCGCGGAAGGCGGCATTGCGGATTACGCGGTGTTCAGCAAGGACGATGAGGCGCGGTCGTCGGCCTTCGACGGGCTGAGCGTGCCGCTGGCGGAGTTGTTCGGGTCTTGACCCCGCGGGTCGTCCGTACCAACGAAACGGACTCACCTGATTTGTGACAAAACCCGGCGTTTCAGAAATCCAACGAAACTGAGACGCGCTTTTCGAGCCGAAACGGGCCAAAACCGCCCTGAAAGGGCAAATAAGAACGCTCAGTTTCGTCAGAATTTACACCTGTCGCTTGCAAGACGCCATCTTGCCATTCGGCGGGTTTCTGCGCTACAGTCAAGCTGACAACGGTGAGTTATGCGATGCCTGTCGGAAAGGAGCATCCCGATGCATCTCGTCACGGCGGAAGAAATGCGCGCGCTTGATCGTTACGTCATCGAGACGATCGGCCTGCCCGCGGCGGTGCTGATGGAGAACGCCGCCCGCGCGGTGGCGGAAGCGGCGATGGCGCTGGGCGCGGAATGGTACGGGGCGGCTCGCGGGGAGAGCCGCCCGGACGCGGGCGGCGGCTTTGCCGCGGTCGGGGGCGGCGGCTTTGCCGCGGTCGGGGGCGGCGGCTTTGCCGCGGTCGGGGGCGGCGGTGCGCCGCACGGCCGGCCGACGCGATGGCTCGTGCTCGCGGGCAAAGGCAACAACGGCGGCGACGGCATCGCCGCGGCGCGCCATCTGCTCGAGATGGGCGCGGAGGCGTCGATTCTGTACGCCGAGCCGCCCGAGCGGCTGACCGGCGACGCCGCCCTGCAGCGCGACGCGGCCGCGAGGCTCGGCATTCCGGCGTCGGTGTACGCGCCGGGCGACGTCGATTGGCGAAGCTTCGACGGCGTCATCGACGCGCTGCTCGGGACGGGCTCGCGCGGCGCGCCGCGCGAACCGTACGCCTCGCTGATTCGCGAGGCGAACGCGAGCGGGCTGCCGATCGTGGCGGCGGACATCCCGAGCGGGCTCGACGCCGACACCGGCGCCGTGCACGAGCCCTGCATCCGCGCCGCCCGCACGGTCGCGCTCGCGTTCATGAAGCGCGGGCTCGCGCTCTATCCGGGCGCGGAATGCGCCGGCGCCGTCACGGTGGCGCCGATCGGCATCCCCGCCCGGCTGGCGGACGCGCACGGCGTCCGCGTGTTCCGCCTGGACGAAGCCGCCGTGCGCGGCCGGCTCGGCGTCAACCCCGCGCGGCCGAGGCGCGCGGACACGCACAAGGGCACCTACGGCCACGTCCTCGTCGCGGCGGGGTCGCCGCGCATGGCCGGGGCCGGCCTCTTGTGCGTGCGTGCCGCGCTGCGCGCGGGCTGCGGGCTCGCGGCGTGGGCGCTGCCCGCGAGCCTGGCAGCCGCGGTGACCGGCCGCGCGCCGGAGGCGATGCTGGCGCCGCTCGAAGACGGCGGCCGGGGCGACTGGTCCGCCGTCGCCCCGGAGGCGCTGGCGGCCGAGCTGGCCGGCACGGACGCCCTCGTGCTCGGCCCCGGGCTCGGCCGCTTCGCCGGCGACGCCGCCTGGCTGCGGCGCGTCTGGGACGCGGCCCGCGGAGCCGCGGGCGGCACCGGCGCCGGGCGCGCCGTGCCGCTCGTGCTCGACGCCGACGCGCTGAACATGCTGGCGGAGGCGGACGACTTCGCCGCCTGGCCGGAACGGCCGGCTGACAGCCCGGCCGTCCTGACGCCGCATCCCGGCGAGATGGCGCGCCTCGCCCGCACGAGCGCCGCCGAAGTTCAGCGCGACCGGATCGGCATCGCCCGCGATTACGCGATGCGCCACGGCGTCGTGCTCGTGCTGAAAGGCGCCGCCACCGTCACCGCGCTCCCGGACGGCACGGTGTACGTGAACACGACCGGCAACCCCGGCATGGCGACCGGCGGCAGCGGCGACGTGCTCGCGGGCGTCATCGGCAGCCTGCTCGCCCAGGGCATGCCGCCGGGCACCGCCGCCGCCTTCGGCGTCTGGCTGCACGGCCTGGCCGGCGACCGGGCCGCCGCCTCACGCCCGTCCCAGGCGTCGCTGCTTGCCGGCGACATCATCGAGCACCTGTAATGCCAATACACATTCCCATCCCGAAGGAGGACTGTCCGATGCGCAACATTCGCGCCCTGTTCAACCAGTTGTACTGGGCAGACCAACGTCTGCTCGCACGGCTCGAGGCCGCGGGTCGGCCGCCCGCCGCCGCCATCCGCCTGTACGACCATATCCTGAACGCCGAACGGGTCTGGCTGACCCGGCTCGAAGGCAACGACAGCTCGCATTTGCCGATCTGGACCGATCCGGACAGCCTCGCGGGCATGCGGGAGAGGATCGAAGCGCTCCGCGCGGGCTACGAACGCTGCCTGTCCGCGCTCGACGAAGCCGCGCTCGACGCGGAGCTCGAATACCGGAACCAGACCGGCAAGGCTTTCCGCAGCACGGTGCGCGACATCCTCCTGCATGTCGCCCTTCACGGGCAATACCACCGCGGGCAGATCAACCAACTGCTGCGCGGCTCCGGCCTTGAGCCGATCAACGTCGACTACATCACGTTCGTACGCGAACCGTAAAAAGGAGAAGACCACATCCTGATCCGAAGGGGCTGTCCGCTTGTTGGGCAGCCCTGTTCGCTTGAACGCCTCGTCGCACGCTATAAAAATGTGTAGCATCTCCCTCATCCACCCGTATTTATTCCCGACTGGACAAACCGCTTCGGGAGTCGGAAATTCACATTTGTCTTTCCACAATGCGCAAATAGATGACATAGAGCACAGCGCCGTACACCAGCGGACCGATCCAGACCATGACGCTCCCGCCGCTTGCATGCGTATCCGCGAACATCAGCCAATCGATGACCGGTGCCACTGGCGGAAGGAGGATGAACAGCGGGGCAAAGCCGCTTCCGATCTCATTCAGCACGCCGTTCCGCACGATGGATAAGATCTGGACCAGCAGCAAACAGAAGATCGCCATGCTCCCGTTCCGGATAACCGTCCGATTCAGAATCAATGCCGCCATTCCGCCAAGCAGCGAAAGTTCAAGATGTGCCAGCAAAGCCGTCAGCCACTCGCCGGCGCTTACCCCGTTCGTAAATCGATCCGCAGCGACCGGGTAGATCATGGCCGTGAAACATACCAGCAAGCCGCACGTGAAAATTGCCAGCGTCTTCCCGACCGTATACATCCGAACACTCCCCGCATGGACGGCGGCGATATGTTCCTGCGCTCCGTGGATTGCGCCCACGAAGCTGGCAGCAATCCAGGCGGAAATGAAGTAGACCAAAACGGCAGAAGCCGCATAGGTCGGCATGGCTTGCTTCGCCGGATAAACATAGAGCATCATCAGGCCGAGCAAGAAGACGAGCAGCGGAGGAAAATAGCGATACGATCGCATGTAAAACAACAGCAAAAACCGTACCAGATGCGGCAGCAACCTAATTGACCCCCCACTGATCGGAGATCCACGCCGACGGCTCTTCCCCGGAGGACGTCCCCGCTTCTTTCACCGGCATCTCCTTGAGCCTCCCATGCTCGATGACCATCGTCCGGTCGGCCCAAGCGTCCGCAAATCCCGGCTCGTGTCCCGTCATGATGATGGCCGCCCCCTCCTGCTTGAATCGGAGGATCAGCCGGACGAACTCCGCCTGCGACGCGGCATCGAGTCCGGAAAGCGGCTCATCCAGCACGAGCACGTCGGGACGGGCGAGCACTGCCTGCATCAGGTTGACTTTCTGCGTCATCCCTTTCGAGAAATGCGTGATCGGTCCGGCGGAATGCATTTGGAACAGTTCCATCAGCTCCCGGATCCGGCTGTGCAGCTCCTGCCTGGGCATGCGCCGCATGCGGCCCAGGTGGGTCAAATACTCCTCGGCACGGAAGCGGACCTTCGGAAATTGTTCCGGAGCGTAGCCGACCGCAAGATTCGGGGCGCGGCCGATCACGCCGGCAGACGGTCCCGAAATCCCGGCTATGATTTTAAGCAGCGTCGATTTCCCCGAACCGTTGCGGCCGCGGATGGCCAGACATTGCCCGCGGAGAACAGTCAGGTCGATTTGCTCGAGTATCGGCTTGCCGGACGAATACCATTTTCCGACATTCCGCAGTTCGATCCAGGTATCCATCGTTCCTCCCGATCCAACATTGAATGCCAGTATGACTGTTAGCAAGCGTAACATGAATGCCGGAACCTGTCACCCGACTGTCGGCAAATCGCTGCGTCCGATGGGCCGCGTTCCGACACCCATTGCGCGCCGGACATGCTATGATCAGGACTCGACTACACCCGAACAGGAGAGATCCATACGATGGAGCTGATTCATGACCAGCCGTTCACGCGCGAGACGATCGGGCTCGACGGATTCGCCTTTCGCCGGTGCCGGTTCGAGGACTGCGTCATCATGATCCGGTCGGAGGGCTATCATTTCGAACAGTGCGTTTTCCGGAATGTGAGAATCTTGATCAGCCCGGAGATTTCGGTCCGGGCGTTGGCGCGGCGGCTGATGACCTGTAGCTGCGAGAACACGGTCTGCCTGAGAAATCCGGAAGGAACCCGGGCGATGGCTTGATCCGGATTTTCATTTTACCGCTCCTTGTCGTATGATTGCGTATACAGGATGACTTCAACAGACCAAGGAGTTTCCGATGAAGACCGTTGATGTAGTTGGCGCCGTCATTCTCAACGAGAAAAAAGAAATCCTGTGCGCGCAAAGATCCTCGTCCATGTCGCTGCCCGGCATGTGGGAGTTCCCCGGCGGCAAGATCGAACCGGGCGAATCGCCTGAAAGCTGCCTGATCCGGGAAATCCGGGAAGAACTGGACTGCCTGATCGAAGTCCACGAGCGGATCGCCGATGTGACGCATCAATACCCGAACCTTGCGGTCCGGCTCATCACCTATCGGGCCAAAATCATAGAGGGAGCCCCCGCGCCGAAGGAACATGCGCAACTGGTCTGGCTCCCTCTGTCCGATCTTCCCTCTCTCGAGTGGGCCCCGGCCGATATTCCGACGGTGCGGGCGCTGCTTGCAAACGGTCAATCAAAGGTTTGATTTTTCTTTTGTTTTCGTTCAAAATGCCAGTGAAGCCTGTACAAGCAAATCTCTTTCGTCCACTTGCACAGAATCCTCTTTTCATCCGGAGCAGGATCGATTTTCAACGAGAAGATGTTGTTTTCAAAGGTTGTCATGCTGTTTTTTTCCGTTCCCCATTTAGTCATCGGCATTCTAGCGATCAACTTGCTGACCTCTCTTTCGTCATAATCCCATAAACTCTTCGTTACTTTGTCTGAGAAGTCGATCCGTTTCCGGTACGCTTTCTCCATGAAATAACGGTGAAAGTATGGCGCCACTTCTTCCGGCGTCACCGGATCAGTCCAGCGATCTTCTCCGCGTTCCAGCATGTAGAGCAGGACAACCATCTTGTAACTCTTAGTCATCACGGTCTTTTCGACATCCCGTAGCCACGATTCGTATCGGTAGAAAACCTCGCTCTCTTCTTCGGACAATTGCTCCGCCCAATGCAGAAAACCGACATATGAACCGAAGGCGCTGCGATACTCCAAACTATTGGCCCTGCCCAGGAGATGAAGCTCCAGATAGGTCGGAATCCGGCCCAGTTCATTCTTCAAGTCCATGAAGGCTTGTAGCAGCCGTTCCCGTTGAGGCAGTTTCTTGCGGCCAAGTTCATCGAGCAAATTGATGACCTTCGTCTCCAATTGAATGCTGCAGCTCTCCGGAATTGCCGCGATCAAATTCTCCGTCTTTATGTATCGTTCTCGAACTTCTCGCCGTTCCGTGAACAATCGCAGCTTGACATCCGCGTTCCGGTAATTGCCGATCAGGTCGATGATCGTGCAATGTGTCTTGCCTTCCGCGACACGGAGTCCTCGTCCTACCTGCTGGGTGAACACCGTCAGCGATTCGGTCGGCCTCACGAACAGCAGTGTGTCGACCGCCGGAATGTCCACGCCTTCATTGAACAAGTCGACAGTAAAAATAATATCCAGGTTGCCGGCAGACAATCGTTTGATGGCTTCCTGGCGCGTAATGCCGACCGTCCCCGAATGCAAACTGACCGCCGAAGTTCCCTGCCTGCGGAAAAACTCCGTCAGAAAGTCCGCCTGGCGGATAGAGGAGCAGAACCCGATCGTTCTCGTCTGTCTGTGCCTCGTCCAGACCTCGTAAATTTTGGCCGCATATTGCTCGCGCAGTTGGACGGCGGCAAGCTGTTCCTCGTCATAGCGTGTTCCGAGCCAGCGGATTTTCGAATAATCCGTCTCATCGTACACGCCATAATATTGGAAAGGCGACAACCACCCGCGACGGATCGCCTCAATGAAATGGATCTGATAGGCAACATTGCCGTCACAGAGTGCGTAAACATCTTTGCCGTCCATCCGGTCCGGCGTTGCGGTAATGCCGAGCAAAAAACGCGGAGTGAAATAGGATATCAGCGCCTGGTACGAGGCCGCCGCCGCATGGTGAAACTCGTCCACGATGATGAGATCGAACCGATCCGGGGCGAACGATTCACGATGTTTCCGCATGCCGAGCGTATAAATGGAAGCGAGCAGCAGGTCGGCATCGTTTTCTTTCGACTGGCCATAGTAGAGCCCTGTGGTGCGTTCCGGTATGAGGCGCCGAAACGTTTGCTGCGCTTGCAGCAAGATCTCCTCGCGGTGAGCCACGAACAACACCCTGTTGAATTTGCGCGCGAAGAACCCGGCAAGCCAGGTTTTGCCGAGCCCCGTCGCCATGACGACCATTGCTTTGTCGTAGCCTTCTTCCAGCGTGCGTTCGAGCTCATGGAGCGCTTCTTCCTGCACTGGTCTGGGTGAGATGGCTTCCTCCGACTGCTCCAGCCGATCATCGCTTTCAGCACCGTTTCCGGTTTCCTGTCGATACTCAGCTTCTTCCATTTCGATAATCTTGCGGACCAGTTCGGGATTCTTGCGATAGTAACGTATATACTCTTCCTCGTACTGCGCAATCGTCCCCGGAGTTAAAGGAATCGTCGCTTCATGATAGAAGTTGTGCATGAACTTGTCCAAGGCAACCTGGAACGTATAAGGCTCCGCCTGCGCATTCATCGCCAGGTTCCACTCGATGCCCATCCGCATGGCGGAGAACGAGAAGTTGGAAGAACCGACGATCAGCAGACCTTCCCCGTGGTCAAAGTCAAACAGATACGCTTTCGGGTGGAACGATGCGCCGGCGCTGCGCCACAGTCGCGCTTCCAAACGCTCATCTATTTCGATAAGCGCTTTCAATCCTTCCGGCTGCGTGACGAACAGGTAATCTCCCGCCAGCACCTTCACCTCTGCGCCTTGATCCAATGCCTGTTTCAAATGAGGAGCCAGCAGTTTGACACCGGACAACATGACGAACGATGTCATGATGTAAACACCGCTCGCATGCCGTATTGCGTTGATCAGCTCGTCCGCCAGGTTCTCGGTAATCAGTTTGACGTTAACGGTCGTCGACATCGATCAGAAACACCCGTTTCTCGAATCCGCCGCGAGCTTCCGCTTTCCGAGCCCGAAGCGCATCGAGCTGCTCCCAGTCGGCGCCATGTACGCGAGCGAGCGCCCGGAAAAGCTCGAGCAAATCCGCCAATTCTTCCAGCGCATCCTGCGAATTGCCGGCCCGGAAGTATTCCTCGATTTCTTCCCGCAGCTTGATGTCCAACTCCTTGCGATATTCATCTTCGGTAAGAATCCGCGTGCGGCAGCCCAATCCGGATGCTTCGATCACCTGCGGAATGTTGTCGCGAACCAATTTGTTGTATACCGGCACAATATCACCTGAATCGAAATATTTTGATCCATTATATCATGGATTTTCCGCAATTTCTCGTCTTGTTACCTGCACACCACCCGCTGCGTCCCGATGTCCGCGAAAATCTCCATCCCGTTCGTCCGCGCCACGTGGACAACCCCTTCGAGCGGCGCCGCGTCCGGCACCAGCTCGATCAGCGCGTTGGGCCGCTCCAGCACCCGCTCCGGATGCCAGACAACGTCCGGTTCGCCGGGCATCAGCGCCGCGTAGAAGATGCCAGCCTCCACGAGATCAAGGAAAAAATGGCTGCCGTACGACAGCTCCGGCGCGATGCCCGAATCCTTGGGCGCCACCTCGCAGAGCACCGCCGCGTGGCAGATCTCCGCGAAATGCACCGGCACCCCGAGCGACGGCGTCGACGTTCCCCACCGCCCCGGCCCGACCAGCATCGCCTGCCGGCCTTTCAGCGCCTTGTTGATCCGGCCGATCAGCCGCTCGACCGCGTATTTGCCCTGCTCGGGCAGCGCGAGATAGGCATCCGGCCGGACGAACACGACATGGTCAATCGGCAGCCGGACGTTGCCGCCCATGAAGCTTCCCCGGGCCGCGAAGAAGCAATCGTCCGCCGGCTCAGGCAGTTCGACCGGCCGGCCGAGACCGCGCGTCTGCAGCGGCCGGCACTGCAGCAGGTTGACGCGGTACCCGCCATCCGAAGTGAAGTTGACCGTGAACTCGATGTCGACCGGATATTCATATACGGCGGCCAGCCGCTCCAGCATCTCCCGCATGAACGCCGGAAAATCGGTCCGCTCCAGCAGTCCGCGAAAATCGACGATCCAGGGCTTCGGCCGGTCCGTGATCCCAAGTTCGCGCATGCGCGCGGCCGCCTCGTCATCCGGCACGGCGATCAGCGACCGGTCGGCCTTGATGCCGCCTTCCAGCACCGCATCCGCATCCCGCGAGACAAGCCCGCCTTCCCGGAACGACAGCAGGTCGACCTCGTGCTGCGCGTACTTGCGCCGGTCGCCGGCGTGCATCGGCGGCTGGCGGCGCGGGTCGTCCAGGCAGACGACACGGGCGTAGTCGCCTTCCGTCCGGTCGACCGCCCGCGTCCCGAGCCCGAACACGAGCCGCAGCATGCCCGCGTTCATGTCGATGCCCGTATCCCACACGTACAGGTTCGTCGAATGGCCGACGCCCGCCGCATGCGGGAAATAGCCGTCCCCGTGCTCGTCGCCGGACACCCGCTGCACGAGCAAGGCCATCTGCTCGTCCTCGCCCGCGAGGCCCCGAATCTGCCGGTAGACAAGCGCGTCCTCGTTCATCGCGCTGGCGTAGACGGTCCGAACCGCCTGCTCGAACGCCTCGTATCGCTCCTCCGGCGTTCCGCGGTTGATGCGGAAGACGCTCTCGTATTTTCCGGCAAAAGCGTTCCCGTACTGGTCTTCGAGCAGCGAGCTCGAGCGGACGATGATCGGAGATTGGCCATAGTGCTCGAGCATCCGCATGAACCGCTCGCGGATGTTCTCGGGGAAACGGCCCGTCAGCAGCTTCTCCCTGAGCTCGGCCGCGCAGCTGAAATAGCCTTCCTTCGTCTTCTGCCGCATGAACAGCTTCCACCAGCCGTTGTGGACGATGTACGTGTAGAACACGTCCGAGCCGATGTACCAGGAGTCGTGCGGCTCCAGCCGCGGCGCGAACCGGTCTCCGCCCTCCGTCTCCAGAATGCGCCGGGCGAGCAGCATGCCGACGCTCTTGCCGCCGATGAAGCCGCTGCCGATCTGGCGCTCCGCGATCCGCAGCACGTCCGCAAGCGAGAAGTAGCGGACGCACAGCTTCAGCAGGCGCGCTTCGCGGCCGGCGATCATCCGGAGCAGCCGCGTCTTCACCCGCTCCTGCTGTCCGGCGGAGGCGCCAAGCGCTTCCTTCGCCCGCGCGAACATGACGTTCCAGTAATCGAGCCGATCCTCGCCGCGCGCGACAGCGGCGAACAGTTCGGCCGCCTCGGCGCTCGAGGTGATGCTGACGGCCTCGTCGCCGTCGATCCGATGCGGGAAGTACATAACGGAGGTGTAGCGGTTCCATGCTTTCAGGGGATGGATGTAGTCGCTGCCGCCGACCCGGTACACGTCGATCAAGAGTTGCGTCGTCTCGCGGATGCCCGCGATTGTCGCGTACGTGTGGGCGTTGCGGATGATCGCGAACCAGGCGACGGTTTCAAGTTCGTAGAGACAGGGGCAGGTGACGCGGAAGAAATTGCCGATCATCAGGTCGGAATGCCAGTCGGCGAGCAGATCGGTGAGGCTGTCGAACACATAGAACGCCCTTCGGCCTTCCCGCCCGATCAGCCGGTGGACGGACGCGGCGAAGCGCTCGAACCCGCGGTCGGCCTTAAGCTCGACGACGACGGTGTCCGAATCCGGCTCCAGAAGCGGCTCGTGGCTGCCGAAGCGGACGTAGATCAGCTTCCGGCCGTCCCGCTTCGCCTGCTCCGCGAACCGTGCGGCAAGCCGCCCGTACTGCGCAAGCTCATCCACCTGCCACACCACATTGTCCCCGAGCCTCAGCCCGTCGACGACATCGTCGATCCCCTTGACGCCGGTGCTGACGCGGTCATGCATCATCGCCGCCCACCTCCATCGACACTCTCGCATAACCCGATTCAACCAAATCCGGAATCCGGATGTCAATTTGTCGGCTGGCCCTCCCCGCAAACCTTTAATTTGGCGGGGAAAACCTTAAATTCGCTCCCTTGTGAAAGCGGTTCAACTTGCTATAATGAACAGGAAGAGCCAATGTCTGGACCGAAAGGGGATTATCATGTCGAACATTCCGCAACCGAAAGAGCCGCTCGTCAAACACATCTACACGGCGGATCCTTCGGCGCATGTTTTCGAGGGCAAGCTGTACATCTATCCGTCCCACGACCTCGAGCATGACGGGCCGACGAACGACAACGGCGACCAATACCAGATGGAAGACTACCACGTGATGTCCATGGACGACCTGAACTCGCCGGTCATCGACCACGGCGAGGCGCTCCATGTGCGCGACGTGCCGTGGGCAAGCAGGCAGATGTGGGCGCCGGACGCGGCGTTCAAGAACGGCAAGTACTACCTGTACTTCCCCGCGCGCGACCTTGAGGGGAATTTCCGGATCGGCGTCGCGGTGAGCGACAAGCCGGCGGGCCCGTTCAAGCCCGAGCCGAACCATATTCCCGGCAGCTTCAGCATCGACCCGGCCGTGCTGGTCGACGACGACGGCGAAGCGTACATGTACTTCGGCGGCCTGTGGGGCGGCCAACTCGAGAAATGGCAGACGGGCGCGTTCAATCCCGACGGCAAGGAGCCCGCGCCGGACAAGCCCGCGCTCGGGCCGCGCGTCGCCCGGCTGACCGGCGACATGCTGACGTTCGCGGAGACGCCGCGCGAAGTGCGGATTCTGGACGAGAACGGCGAGCCGATCAAGGCGGGCGACAAGGACCGGCGCTATTTCGAAGGACCGTGGATGCACAAGTACAATGGAAAATATTACCTCTCATACTCGACCGGCACGACGCACAAGCTCGTCTACGCCATCGGCGACAACCCGTACGGGCCGTTCACGTACAAAGGCGTCATCCTGACGCCGGTCATCGGCTGGACGACGCACCATTCGATCGTCGAGTTCCGGGGCAAATGGTACCTGTTCTACCACGACGCCTCGCTCTCCGGCGGCGTCAACCATCTGCGCTGCGTCAAGTTTACGGAGTTGCACTACAACCCGGACGGCACGATCGTGACGATCGATCCGTACGCGTAATTCAAACGGCCGCTTGGCCGCGGGTCCGATGATCTGCGGTCAGGCGGCCTTTTCGTTGTCATATTCCGTTAAAATGACTGCCAATATCCCGCCCGCCATACATGACACGAAGGATTGTTACCGTTCTTTGACCATGATCCGGAATGTAAAAATCAGATAATTGTCCACAGGCATTATACGCAGATTACGACTTCGCCATGGCTCTTTGTCGTATGCGCGGAAACGTTCCGGCATTTGATGCGGCGATGCGATTCCTTTCTCCAGACGGTCAAGCTGATCCGCCGCATTCTGAAACTGACTGCAAATCTTGTGCAATGTATTCAGAAATACCGCGCAGGTCATTTGTGCCTCCCAGGTTAACTGAACTGCGTCATTCATACGCCGTATTCCTTGCGGATGTCCGCAAAAGCCTGCTCAGCAGGAATTGTCTGTCCATTTTTCATCTGTGCAAATCCTTTTTCCAATTCCGCGTTCAACCGCTCTGTTGTCATAGAGCTGATATCAAGTGGACGGTCCGGCAGTTTCACCTCAAAAGGCAACCCTTTCCGAAGAATGATCTGCTTGTAAAACATGGTGATTGCATTGGAAGCAGGAATACCCAGCGCATTCAGGATTGCTTCCGCCTGTTCCTTAACTTCGGGCTCGATTCGCACATAAAGATTTGCTGATTTTGCCATACCATAACCCCCTCCTAACAGGAAAATCCTGCCTTTCAGAAAGTTGGATACGATTTATGATTTCCATTTGCATGACAAATATATACGAATGTACGGACAATAGAAATACATTGTTGCCATCCTGTTTCGGAATTCCATGAAAAAGCATCTGGTGCAAAAAGAGAACAGGCCCATCGGTCCAATCCGACCGTACAGGCCTGTCCTCTTTCCATTCCAACCGCAAAAACACGATCACGCCTCCGGCAGCCGCACCGTCACCTTGAACAGGTCGCCGTCCACTTCCAGCCCGAACGTGCCGCCGTGCAGATCGACGATCGACTTCGCGATCGCGAGGCCGAGCCCCGAGCCTTCGGTGTGCCGCGACGCGTCGCCCCGCTTGAACCGTTCGATCAGCTCGTCGACGTTGTCGCCAAGCTCGTATTTCGCGACGTTCTTGAACGCGATTTCCACCTTGCCGCCCGCGCGGTCGAGCGTGATGTAAGCACGGGTGCCTTCCAGCGAGTAACGGATCATGTTCGAGATGAGATTGTCAAAGACGCGCCACATTTTCTGCCCGTCGACGATGGCGAACACCGGATGCTCCGGCAGCTTGACCCGGAACTCGATGCCCGCCGCCCCGTCCTTCGCCCCGGACTCGGCCAGCGCCTGCCTGATGAGCTGGGCCAGATCGATCCGCTCCCGGTTCAACTCCACGCTGCCGCTCGCCATTTTCGTCGCTTCGAACAGATCGTCGATCAGCGCCTTCAGCCGCTTGCTTTTCTGATCGATGATCGCGATGTAGGACGTCCGCTCTTCCTCCGTGAGGCCGGGATTTTTCAGCAGATCCACATACGTGATGACCGACGTGAGCGGCGTGCGCAAGTCGTGGCTGACGTTCGTGATCAGCTCCGTCTTGAGCCGCTCGCTCTTCGCTTCGTTCGCGCGCGACGCTTCGGCGCTCTGCCGCATCCGGTTCCAATGGCCCGCCAGCTCCGCCATGACCGACCGGCCCTTCACCGGCACATCGCCCACGCTCCGGCCGGCCGCATGGTCCCGCGCGGCGGCAAGCAGCCGGTTCAGGAACCCGGCCTGCCGCAGCACGTAGAACAGGACGGCGGCGGCGACGGCCACGACCGGCAACAACCATGGCAACGGCGATTCGTGGGTGAACGTAGCCAGGACGGCGCACATCGCGAACCCAAGGACGAACACGACGATGAACAGCAGCGCCGCCTGCACGCCGACCCGCAAATGCAGGAAAGCGTCGCGGACCACGCCGTACAGCCGCACCGTGAGCGACTTCCGCCACGCGTCGGCAAACGGTTCGGGCTCCTTCAGCGACCGATGCGTAAACCGAAGCTGCAAGGCGAGGGCCGCGGTCAAGGCGGAGAGCACCGTCAGCTTATAGACGGTATCTACGATGAGCAGCGCCAAATCGTGTGTGAACAGACGGTCGTAAGACAGAATGGCCTCCCTGTGCAGATTGAACGCAGCGATTCCCGTGAGCAACAGCAGAACCGCCCGCACGTCCATCGGAATGTTCCGCCAGAACGTGTGCACGCCGGACAGCGCTCCGCCCGCCATGCCGATGCCGGACGGGGCCAGCCTGCTCCAGGCGACGGCCGTCAGGACCAGGAGGACGACGCCTGTTCCGATCATGCCGAACGTATACCAACGGTGCCGCTGGTAATCCTCGTATTGCGCCATGAAGGCGTCCGACTTCGGCACGCCGATCCATCCCGAAAATTGCTTCATCGGCCGGGCGGCCGCCGCCATCTCCATCTCTTCTCTGTATGGCAGGAAATGCGGCAGTTCATAGACCGACAATCGGCCATCCACCCGATCGGGATAACGGAGCACGAACAGCATCTCCGCCTGCGCCTTCTCCTCGCTTCCGTAAGTTTCCAGCTCCGCTTCCAGATTCGTATAGACCCGGCCCGTCCCCGTCTCGACGAAATGGAAGGCGTACCGCTCCCGGTACCGATTGTAGTCGGCCCGCAGGTTGTTCAAATCCTCGAAATACCGGCGCAAATTTTGCTCTTTTTCTTCCGCAAGCGTCTGCCGGATTTCCTCGTCGCTCTTCTGCGTATCGTCATATTGACGCTTGTACCATTCAATGTATTCCCGTTCGACCCTGATCTGCTTGCGCGCTTCCTCGAACGTGATCGGCGCAAGCTCGAAGAACGACAGATACTGGACGAGCAGCCCCAGATCCCTGTCGATGCCGCTCGCCTCGATGAAGCTCTTGCCGGCATACCTTCCGATGTCGGTCAGCCCGGCCAGCGCCCCGTTCACGCCGATGGTCAAAAAGAACGCCGCCGCACCGACCACCAGCCTATTTCTCCATCTTGTACCCAAGTCCCCATACCACCTTCAGATAGCGCGGATTTTTCGGATCGATCTCGATTTTCTCCCGAATTTTCCGGATGTGGACGGCCACCGTGTTCTCCGGGCGGAAGCCGGGCTCCTTCCAGACGCGCTGATAGATCTCGTCGATGGAGAACACGCGCCCGGCGTGCGTCATGAGCAGCTCCACGATGCCGTACTCGATCGGCGTGAGCCGCACCGGCTCGCCGTTCAGCCGCACTTCCTTCGCGTCCGGATCGAGGGTGAGGCCGTTCAGCCGGATGACGCGGCCGCCGCCCTCGTACATGCCGAGCGTCATGTACCGCCGAAGCTGCGACTTCACCCGCGCAATCAGTTCCAATGGATTGAACGGCTTCGTCACGTAGTCGTCGGCGCCGACCTGCAGGCCGAGCACTTTGTCCGCGTCTTCGTTCTTCGCGCTCAGCATCAGGATCGGGATGTTCTTCTTCTCCCGAATCCGGAACGTCGCGCCAAGCCCGTCGAGCCGCGGCATCATCACATCCAGGATGATGAGATGGACTTCATGCCGCTCGAGCAATTCGAGCGCCTGAAGGCCGTCCGCGGCTTCCAGCACGTTCAGTCCTTCGTTGCGGAGATAGATGCCGATCGCCTCGCGGATCTCCCTGTCATCGTCAACGACGAGCACGGTATGTGCGCTCATGCAGCCCCATTTCCTCCCCCTGTAATCGGCCGATTACGCCATTCATTATAGACGGCGATTTTTGCGAAACGGCGTGGGCAAAGATGAAGAATTTCTTAAGATGAGCAGATCGTGAACGCGCAATTCGCGGCGGATAGATTCCACTCTCCGAAATGCGGAGGAAATTTTCTCTTCCATTTCCGTTGAGGACGCGGTTTTCGACATAATAAGAGCAAGAATTTCCTTCATTTTAACCGGAGACCAAAAAAACTTGAAGCTGCCCGACGGCCATCCTCTCCTCCTCCGGCGAAACTCCGGGTGCATGTTGTCCGCGGCAGCGTGTATGATGAGGGAAAGACAAATTTTTTCGGGAGGTTGCTGCCTGAGATGAAGAAGAACCGGCTTGGACAATCGGATCTGTTCGTGAGCGAGATCGGGCTCGGCTGCATGTCGCTGGGAACGGAGGAAGCCGCGGCCGCCCGGATCATCCATGAAGCGCTGGATGCCGGCGTCAACTTCCTCGACACCGCCGATCTGTACGACGCGGGGCGGAACGAAGAGCTGGTCGGACTGGCGATCCGGGGCCGGCGGAGCGAGGTGATCGTGGCGACGAAGGTCGGGAACCGCCGCATCCCCGGGCGCGAAGGCTGGGTCTGGGATCCGTCGAAGGCGTATATCAAGCGGGCTGTCCATGACAGCCTGCGGCGGCTTGGGACGGACTATATCGACCTGTACCAGCTCCACGGCGGCACGATCGACGATCCGATCGACGAGACGATTGAGGCGTTCGAGGAACTGAAGCATGAGGGGCTGATCCGGCACTACGGCATCTCGTCCATCCGCCCGAACGTGATTCGCGAATACGCGCGCCGCTCGAACATCGTCAGCCTGATGAGCCAGTACAGCATGCTCGACCGGCGCCCCGAGGAGGAGACGCTGCGCCTGATCGAAGGGCGCGGCATCGGCCTGATCGCGCGCGGCCCGCTGGCCGGCGGCATCCTGACGGAGAGCGGCGCGGCGAAGGCGGAGCGGGACTATCTCGACTACGGCCGGGAGGAGCTGCCGGAAGTGCGGCGGCGGCTGCTCGAGCTTTGCGGGAACGGTCGCACGCTGGCGCAGACGGCGATCCGCTACGCGCTCGCCGATCCGGCGGTGGCGACGGTCATCCCGGGCGCGAGCAGCCTGGAGCAACTCCGGCTCAATCTGTCGGCCGCCACCGCCCCGCCGCTGACCGAAGAGGAGGTTGCCGCAATCCGCGCCGTTACCCGGGCGAACCGGTACGAGCAGCACCGCTGAAGACGGGACGGAATGGCTTTGATATTGTGGAATGATTTGCGTGATAACGGGAAATTCCGGGCATCTTCCGGGTTTTCCGGTTTTTTTTTGCTACGGCTGACCAATTAATTTACAGGAAAGCGTGACATGCAAATTTGCGCGCCGCTGTAACGTGGTATTCACGCTACAGACGATTCTGCTTGGCCACGCGCGCTTCTGTAGCGTGGTATTCACGTTACAGCCGCTTCTGCTTGGCCACGCGCGCCGCTGTAACGTGGTATTCACGTTACAGCCAGGTCTGCTCGGGTTCGCGCGCCGCTGTAACGTGATATTCACGTTACAGCCAGGTCTGCTTGGCCACGCGCGCCGCTGTAACGTGGTATTCACGTTACAGCCGGGTCTGCTTGGCCCCGCGCGCCGCTGTAACGTCCCTCGTACTTAAGGGATTTTCTCACGAATGCTCACTCATTCGCAGGATTTCAACACACACTTGGCTGGCAGTTACAGGCGTTGTATGGAGTAATTCGCCGCCGAATGGCCATTTGGGCATACGGGAACAGAAGTCGTACTATCGTACACTTCACATGGGGTCGTATGCTGCACGCTCCACTTGCCCGTCTGAGTCAAGCTAGTGTGGGCACCTTTTTTGGATTCTGGATGCGAACTTGAAAAGAACCTTTCCCTTGTAAGCGCTTTTGATCTTCTTCCTTATGGGATTGGCGATTCATTTTTCTGGTATTAGTATCCTCCAAGCCCTTTCAATGCCATGCCCTTTGTGCTACTCTGTCACGGCCCCCTAAGCAACCGGATCATCCCGTTAACGTATCCTTTGGTCGGTCGTATAACGTCCCTTAGCAACTTCCGAATGCTGACGGAGCGCTGCAGCGTTGGAGTCTTGCCTCCATACGTAACCAGGACCACTCCGGCTTCCCGGCCTCTCATGATCGTCCGCAGCATCGCGCTGACGCCTCGCTCGCTCCAGCTGTATCCGCCTCGCTTCGTCCGTCTGGCAAAGATCCGCATCTGCGCTTCCGCGCTCCCCATCGGCCGCATGCCGCTCGTGTCGATGCCCGCCGCCTGGAGCGCCTTCCGGTAGTCCTCCAGATGCTTCCGGTGTTGCTTCAGAAACTGCTTGTATTCCTCCCAGTCCTTCCGCTGCTTTGGCGCGATGTCCTCTGCCGACACGCTCTCCACAGCTGTCAGCAAAGCGGCTGCGTCTTGCCTGGCCAGCGACTGCCTCACGTCCTTCCACACCTTCGGCAAATGTCCGACAAAACGCTGCAAATCACGCGCGACATGGTAGCGGTCCAGCGTGTAAATGCACTTGTGAAAGTACGATTCGCACTCCCCGATCCATGGCGCACCGTCTCCGTTCACCACCAGCCATGTATCCTCGTCGATCTCGTACCGTTCCGCCAGAAAGTCGCCAAAGCCTTCCCAAAAGTCACCGTCCCCCTGGTGCAAATAGTACTGTTTGTCCTTCAGCTGCACGCGCTTGCCGACCTTGACCCAGCCCTCGTGTACCGCGGCCATCGCATGCTCCATCCCGCGGCGCTTTCGCCGCTGCAGCTTCGTGTACAGTCCATCCGCCTCCACGAACAGCACTTTTGCTTTGCGCTTCTCCACGACCTTTACCGGCTCTTCCGCCCGCTCCATCAGCTTTTCCCGAATGGCCTCATGGCTGAGCACCGGGTAGCCAAGCAGTTGCTCCAGTCGCCTGGCGCTGTCCCGGTAGGACGGCCCCTCTGCGGCAAATGCAATTGCCGTTTCAAGCAAATGCGGGCTGACTTTCCCTCGTCCCTCAAATTGCAAGTGCTGATCGAGCAGGTACACGTGTTTGCCGGTTTGACGATCCATGTACAACCTCCGCTTGAAGCGAATGCTGCCAAACACGGTGTTGACGCTGGTTTCCCGTTCCGCCTTGACGCGAAAACGCTGGCGATCCCTTTGCTCAAGGATGATCTGATCAAACATCTCCAGCGCTGTCTTCATCGCGCTGGCGAACGCTTCCTGCATCTCCCGCAACATCCACTGCTCAAGCTCTTTCATTGTGGGAATGATTGTGGTAAAGTGCTGCATAGGAGCTTCCTCCTCTTGGTATGTGTTTTGTGGCAAATTCACTTTACCAAGGGAGAAGCTCTTTTTCTATGTTCGCTTTTTCCAGACTTTACCCCCACGCAAATTTTACTCTAACCACTTGCCCCCTGGAGGCTCACCCTCCCATGTCTCAACGGGTCATCGCCCTTACATTCCTTCGTCCTGCCTGTCCAAGGCGTGGAGGCCGATTGCGTTGGTATGACGGGTCATTGCCCTCTCGCTACAGACATTCGGTCCCTGTGCTTTCTTTGTCTGAAATCCTGCGAATGAGTCAGTCCTCGTAAGGAACGAGTCAAACCCACATCCTACTGCGTCAACTCATCATGCTGCCGTCAAGTGCATCTCGGGGCGGTACGTTTCGCCATGCCGAACCATTCCCACCACCATGCGCGCCAGCTTGCCCATCAGTTTGAAGATGGAGGCCATTTTCTTCATGCCCTTTCGCAGGTTGCGTTCATGCCACCGTTTGAAGTCCGGATGATGTTGAACCAGGTTGAGCATGGCAAGATACAGATGCTTCCTTAGCGTGCTGTCGCCGCGCTTGGAGAGCTTGACCTGCCCCTTGTACTTGCCGGATGTTCGTTCCGCCAGATTCAGCCCGGCGCGTCGCAACAGCTGCCGTCCATGCCGGTAATGACGCAGATCTCCGGCCAGTCCCAGAATGGCCCCGATGGGGATCGTCCCCAATCCGTTAAGGCTTCGCAGCAGCTTCGCCTGGGGAATTTCGGAAAGCAACTGCCCGACCTCTTCTTCCATCTCCTCCAGCATGGACGAGATGGCTTCGTACTGATCCAGCAGCCGCCGCAAATCCCGACGAGCCTCCTCTATTGCGCGTCGATTGCCAATGCTGTTTGCCGCGCAGTTCAGCAGTCTCATAGCCACGGCTTTGCCGCTTGCGCCACCGCACCGTTTCATGCCTTGCTTCCGCCACCCGGCGATCACCTCGTCGACCGAAAGACCGCGCAGGTCACGCGGCAAGGGGAACGCCCTCAGCGTGGCCAGCGCCCGTACGCCGTTCCACTCTTCAAAAACCTGCCGAAACTCCGGAAAGTACAGGTCTATCCAGCGAATGATGCGATTGGCCAACGTGGTTTGCTGCGTGACCCAATACTCCCGATCGCTCATGACCGTCTTCAGCCGTTCAAAGTGTTCTTCTTGCGGGTGATACTCGGTGTAAAGACCGCGATTGACCAGGTCGGCAATCGTTAACGCGTCCTTGGCGTCATTCTTGGACGGGGTGTTGTCGCGGTTCTCCTTGTTGCGATGGGTATGTACCGGATTGACCAGCACCACCTCCATGCCTTGATCAAGCAGCCAGTCGGCCAGATTGAACCAATAGTGCCCGGTCGGTTCCATGCCGATCAGCAGGCCGGTCAATTGGTGGCGAACTTGAACTTCCTGAATCCAACGCTTCAGCTTGAGGAACCCTTCTTCGGTATTGGAGAAGCTGAGCGCCTGCCGGGAAAGGACGCGATTACGATAATCCGTCGCCTGCGCCACATGACGGTCTTTGGCAATGTCGATCCCCACGACCAGGTCATGCGGAGAAATTTTTTCAATCCGTTGATTTGTGACTTCATTTCGTGTACGCTTCATGATAAGCGCCTCCTTGATGGGTTTTTGGGCTGTCTGACCCGTTATACCCCCATCTTACGAGGCGCCCTTGCTTTTGTCGAACGCTGTTTCTTAGCGTCTACAGGAATGTTGGTATCCACGTTACAGCCAGGTCTGCTTGGCCCCGCGCGCCGCTGTAACGTGGTATCCACGTTACAGCCAGTTCTGCTTGGCCCCGCGCGCCGCTGTAACGTTGTATCCTCGTTACAGCAGATTTCGGCGTCAATTGGTCTGCCGTAGTTTTTTTTGCGCAGGCCATTGACAAGGAATGAAGCTCAATATACTGTAATTATTATCCGACTAATCCAATATGATATTCTACATTTGCCTTGCGTTCACTCGGTGGGAGGAATCGGTCTGATCATTTTGGACAACCTGTGCAAATCCTACGGCTCCGGGCAAAACGCCGTCTCCGTCATCGAAGATGTATCTCTGGAAGTGAAGAAGGGGGAAATCTTCGGCATCATCGGACAATCCGGCGCAGGCAAGAGCACGCTGCTCAGGTGCGTCAATCTGCTGGTCCGTCCGGATTCGGGCAGCGTCACCGTCGGCGGCGTCGAGCTCACCCGGCTGGGCACGCGCGAGCTGCAGGTCCGGCGCCGGAAGATCGGGATGATTTTCCAGCATTTCAACCTGCTCGCGACGCTCACCGCCCGCGACAATGTCGCGTTCCCGCTGCGCCTGGAAGGGCTGTCCCGGAAGGAAGTCCGGCGCAGGGCGGACGAGCTGCTCGAGACGGTCGGCATGAGCGCGCATGCGGACAAATATCCGGCCCAGCTTTCGGGCGGGCAGAAGCAGCGCATCGGCATCGCGCGGGCTCTCGCCGGCAGGCCCGACGTGCTGCTCTGCGACGAAGCGACCTCGGCGCTCGATCAGGAGACGACCCGTTCCGTTCTGGCGTTGCTGAAGGAGATCAACCGCAAGCTGGGCGTCACCATTCTGCTCGTCACCCATGAAATCGAAGTGGTCCGCTCCGTCTGCGACCGGGTGGCGGTCATGCACCGGGGCCGGATCGTGGAGTCGGGCGCGACGCTCGATCTGCTGCTCAGGCCCCGGCATCCGGCGTCGCGCGAGCTGCTTCGGCAGACGGATGATCCGGACGGCGGGGACGCGTTCGGGCGCGAATCCGGCGGAACGGTCGTCCGGGTGCTCTACTCCGGCGCCAGCTCGGACAAGCCGGCGCTGTCCGAGGCCGTGCGCGGCACGTCCGTCCAATTCGTCATCCTGCACGGCACCGTCTCCCGCATCCGCGACGTCCCCTACGGCCGGCTGACGATCCGGCTGACCGGCCCGTCCGATGAGACGGCTTCCGTGATCGGCCGATTGCGGGAGCAGGGATGGGAGGTGGAGACGCCCGATGCCGTTTGACGAAGTTCCGTGGCCGCTCATCTGGCAGGCCGCGCGCGAGACGCTTGTCATGCTCGGCGCGTCGGTCGCGCTGTCCGTGCCGATCGGCCTTGCGGTCGGGGTGCTGGTCTTCCTCACCTCCCCCGGCCAGTTCTGGCAGCAGATCTGGGTATACCGGCTGCTGTCGCTGATCGTCAACATCACCCGGTCGGTGCCGTTCATCATCATGCTGATCTACGTCATGCCGCTCACCCGCTTGCTTGTCGGCACCTCGATCGGCGTGAAGGGGGCCATTCCCCCACTCGTCATCGCCGCCGCGCCGTTCTTCGCCAGAATGACCGAGATCGCGCTGCGGGAAGTCGACCGCGGCGTGCTCGAGGCCGCCGAAGCGATGGGCGTGCCGCGCCTGCTCATCATCTGGCGCGTGCTGCTCCGGGAAGCGCGGGGCGGCCTGATCGCGGGCGTGACGGTGACCGCCGTCAATCTGGTCTCCTACACGGCGATGTCCGGCGTCATCGGCGGCGGCGGCCTTGGGGATCTGGCCATCCGCTACGGTTACCAGCGGTTCCGGCCCGACGTCATGCTGGTAACCGTCGTGCTGCTGGTTATCCTGGTGCAGCTTCTGCAGTCGTTCGGCGACCGGCTCGTCAGACGGCTGTCCAGGAACCAATAGATAAAACAGATTACAGGGAGTGGAGAGAAAATGAAGAAAACCATCGGTCTCATCCTGATCATTCTCGCGTTGGCGGCGCTGTCCGCCTGCGGCGGCGGCTCGGGCGGAAACGGAAACGGAGGCGGAAGCGGAAGCGCGGGAACGAATTCCGGCGCAAGCTCCGCGGACAGCGCGTCTTCCTCCGGCAATTCGTCCGCGTCGACCGATACCCCCGCCGCGACGGACGAGACGCCGGCCGCCGAACCGGTCACGATCAAAGTGGGCGCCACGCCCGAACCGCACGCGCGGATTCTGGAGTTCGTGAAGGAGAAGCTGGCTTCGGAAGGCGTCAATCTGGAAATTGTCGTGTTCAACGATTACGTGCAGCCGAACGTGCAGCTCTACGAGAAACAGCTTGACGCGAACTACTTCCAGCATGTGCCGTATCTCGAGGAGTTCAACGCGGAGAAAGGGTACGATCTCGTCAAGGTCGTCGGCGTGCACATCGAGCCGATCGGCGCCTACTCCGAAAAGATCTCCTCCATTGACGAGCTGAAAGACGGCGCGAAAATCGCCATCCCGAACGACGCGACCAACGGCGGGCGCGCGCTGGCGCTGCTGGCGAAGCACAACCTGCTCACGCTGAAAGACGGCGTCGGCATTCTGGCGACGGTGCAGGATATCGTCGACAACCCGAAGAAGCTCGAGATCGTCGAGCTGGAAGCGGCCACGCTGCCCCGCGTGCTGCCGGACGTCGATGTGGCCGTCATCAACACCAACTACGCCCTCGAGGCCGGTCTGGTGCCGACGCGGGACGCGCTGTTCATCGAGGACAGCGACTCGCCTTACGTCAACATTTTGACGGCGCGCCCGGACAACAAGGACGACGAGGCGATCCGGAAGCTGGCGGCCGCGCTCAACTCGGCCGAAGTGAAGCAGTTCATCGAGGAGACGTACGAAGGCGCGGTCGTGCCCGCGTTCTGATGCGAGCCGCAAGTGAAGGCCCCGAATCAAATCGGGGCCTTTTTCATGGATGTCTATTTACAGACCGTCGGTCGGTCTGTTACAATAATCCAAAAAAGAATCGAAATTGCACGGACGGGAAAGGAGACCGCGGCCATTGAATCGGGAAACGAAACGGGAACAGACGCGGGAGCGGCTGCTGGAGGCGACCCGGTCGCTCATTCTGGAGAAAGGATGCGACCATCTGACGCTGAACGACATTATGGAGCGGGCCGGGCTGTCCAAGGGGGGCATTTTCCACCACGTCAAGAGCAAGGATGATCTGCTGATCCGGATTCTGGAGGAGCGGGTCGAAGAGACGAACCGGCGATTCAACGCGGCAAAGGAGCGGGAGCAGTCGTTCGAGGCTCCGTTCCGCAGCATCGCCGAAAGCTTGCCGGATCTGGAAGATCCCGACGACGCGGGCAACCGGGTGTTCGTCCATCTGCTAGGCAGAAGCGGCCGCCCCGAAGTGCGGGACGCGCTCCGGCGATTCTACGGGCAGACGCTGCATCTGTCGAAGCAGTGGATCGTGTCCGGCCAGGAAGCCGGCGTCATTCCGGCATCCGTGGACGCGGACAAGTCGGCCGAGCTGTTCGTCCTGCTCTCCCTCGGCCTGCGCGTGCGGGGGGCGCTGCTCGCCGGCGGCGGCAACGCTTTCGACGCGCGGGATTTCATCGGGCTGATCGAGCGCTGGCTGCGGCCGGAATCCTGAGTCCACCCTTGCGGAGGTGATAAAAGATGGCCTTGCTGCTTTTCCTGCACATTGCCGGCGCCGTCCTGCTCGTGGGCAACATCGTGACCGCGGCGTTCTGGCATTGGCTCGCGCAGCGGACGAGGAGCGCGGAAATCGTTCATTTCTCGGCGAAAACCGTCATGAAAGCCGATCTCGCCTTCACGCTGCCCGGCATACTGCTGATCGTCGGCTCGGGAGCGGCGATGGCGGAGCGGTCGGGCTATGGCGGAGCGTTCAACTGGCTCACCCTGTCCCTTGTGCTCTTCGGCCTGACCGGCGTAATCTGGCTGGCGGTGCTGCTTCCCCTGCAGCGGAGCATGATCCGCCGCAGCGCGGAGGCGCTGGATACCGGCGCCATACCGCGCGCCTACACGCGGGCGCTGCTGAACTGGTATGTGTTCGGAACGGCCGCCGTCCTGCTGCCCGTCGCCGTGCTCTATCTGATGGTGGCAAAACCGTTCTGACATTCGGGCATGTTTCCCTCTCCCGGCGAGTATGCTGAAGTGACGGCGACTTTTGTCCGGGAGGAATGGAGATGGGCGAATACATTACCGTGGAACCGGGAGTCAGGCTGTACGTCGAAGATCTGAATCCCGGAGGCGGCAGGACGATCGTGTTCATCCACGGCTGGCCGCTGAGCCACAAGCAGTTCGAGTATCAGTTCGACGCGCTGCCCGCCATGGGGTTCCGCGTCATCGGGATCGACTGGCGCGGCCTCGGCAATTCGGACAAACCGTACGACGGGTACGACTACGACCGGCTGGCGGACGACATCCGCGCGGTGTTCGAACAGAAGCAGTTGCAGAACGTCGTTCTGGCCGGCCATTCGGCGGGCGGCGCGATCTCGATCCATTACATGGCCCGGCACAGCGGTTACGGCGTGTCGAAGCTCGTCCTGATTTCCGCGGCCGCGCCGACTTCCTTCACGCCGGAGACGGCGGAACAATATCTGGCCGTAAACAGCGGCGACCGGCCGAACCTGATGCGGCATGTGGCGGACACCTTCTTCTTCCGCTATACGACCGAGCCGTTCAGGCTATGGTTCATCAGCCTCGGACTGCAGGCGGCGGGCTGGTCCACGGCGGCGATGATCCGGCTGCTCAGGGACGCGAATCTGTCCGGCGATCTCGCCGCGATCACCGTTCCCACCTTGATCATCCACGGCATCCAGGACCGGGTGGTGCCGTTCGCGCAGGCGCAGCAGCAGCATGCGGGCATCCCGCAGTCCCGGCTCGTGGCGTTCCAGTACAGCGGCCACGCGCCGTTCTGGGAGGAGCGGGAAGCATTCAACCGGCTGGTCGCGGATTTCGCGAGGTGACGGCAGGGCCGGATCGCATGTCGGCGGCCGCCGGACGCGGGCGGCTTCATATCCGCCGGCGGCTCACGGCTTTCGGTTGACGTACCGGCCATACGCCGGAACGGCGATACGGTCGAACGCCTTCGCCAGCCTCATGAGTCCGCGCGCCAGTTCTTCGCCCGCCATCGGCTGGCCGTGGCCGGCGACGGCGACGGCCGGGCGGAGCGCTTCCAGCTTCCGCGCGGAATCCCGGGCCGCGTCCCAGTCGGTCGTCAAATACCGCGGCGGTCCGCACACTTCTTTGCGCCGCATGATGACGCGGCAGAGCGAGTCCTGCCTGACGGTGACGAAGGCGTCGCCCGCGATGAGCGCGCGATCCCCGTCCCTGAACAGGGAGATGTGGCCCGGCGTGTGCCCGGGCGTATGAAGCCAGCGCCAGCCCGGCATGTGCGGGACGCTGCCGTCTTCGGGAAGCGGCAGGACGCGGCCGCCCAGATCGACCGGCCCGTGCGGGAAGAGCGGGGAGAGGCGGGCGATCAGTCCGCCTTCGACCGAACCGTCGGGCTTGGGGTAGCCGGACCGCCCGGTCAGATAAGGCAGTTCGGCCGGGTGGGCGTAGACCGGGACATCCCATTTCCGGGCGAGCTCCGCCGCGGCGCCGACGTGATCGAAATGGCCGTGCGTCAGCACGATCGCGCGCGGGCCGGCCGCGCCGAAGCGGCGCTCCGCCTCCCGGGCCAGCACGCCCGCGGAGCCCGGCATGCCCGCATCGACCATCACCCATCCGTCCCCTGCATCGGGATGGCCGACAAAGCACACGTTCACAATCCGGCTCAGGAAAGCGTACAGATCCGGCAGCACTTCCTTCCCGGCACCGCTCTTGGGCAAGATCTTCGGCAAAAATGAGCCGTCCGGCGCGCCCTCCTTGCCGTCCTGCCCGCGTTCTCTGTTCTGCTTCATGCCGGTGTGTACCTCCCTTTCCACATTCGGACTTCCCCTTATTATAAGTTATAAGCCCGGCGGCACGCCCGCCATTCATTCCGGTTGACAATCGCCGCTTATCGGGTATTCTATGATTAGAATTCTAACTACACAGACCGAACGGAGGATCGGACATGCCGCACTCGGAATGGCGATGGGATCAAGGGCCGATCGGACGGCTCGTGAAGACGAGCTACATCACGCTTCGCCGGGAGATCGAGCAGTTGCTGCGCCCCACCGGCCTTACGCATACGCAATGGAGCGCCCTCGGCGTCATCCTCCACTATCCGGGCATCACGCCTTCGCAGCTTGAGCAGATTCTGATGATCGAGCGGCCGAGCGTCACCAGCCTGATGAACGGCCTCGAAAGCAGAGGGCTGATCGTGCGCCGGAACAGTCCCGAAGACGGCCGGTCCAAGCAGATTTTTCTGACGGACGCGGGGAAAAAACTGGCCGAGGAAACGCAACATTTCGCCGTCGGCGTGGAAGAACGGGTGAAGCGGGGCATGACGGAAGAGGAGCTCGAGACGCTCAGGGCGCTGCTCGTCAAAATGGTCAAAATCTTCGGCCAGCCGCAATAACTTGCCGCCATCGATCGCCCCCGGAACGCCACGCATATCGGCAGCCGCCATATGTTAGAAGTCCGTCACTGCCGGCGATCGGCCTCCGGGGCATGCGGACAGCCGGCGATCGGCCTCCGGGGCATGCAGACAGCCGGCTCCGTCACACCCGACCCCCGCTACGCCGCGCCGCCCAATCCGTCCAGCGTGGACCGCTCAAAGCCGCCCAGCTTCCAGATGGCGATTCGGCTGATCCCGGCGTTCCTCGCCGTTTCGATCCAGCGCTCCAGCGTGTTCCGATCCGCGTACCAGACCGTATGCCGCGCCCCGTCGTCATCGACATACTCAAAATGCAGGCTCCCGCTCGCCTCATCCCGCGACACGCCGCCTTCTCCCGCGCTCCGGCGCGCCAGCTCGAGCGCCTGCCGTTCGGTCACGGCCGCCGCGCCGCCCGATTCGGACCAGTCGAACCCGCCCGCGGCGATCGCGAGCGCGCGGTTTCCCGGCAGCCGGTCCATGCGGTCCGCAAGACGCCGGATCAGCGCATCGTCCGCCTTCGGCCCGGGACCGCTGTGCGGGCCGTACAGGTTGTACGCCATCATGACGTACTCCGGCCCTTCCGGCCACGCGAAGTGCTCGACCGGCGCCCGCGGTTCCAGCACAATGCGCAGTTGCCGGCCCGACGCCCGCAGCCGATCGTGCAGCTCACCGAAAAAAAGGATGACCCGCTCCCAATCCTCATCCCGGACGCGCTCGAAATCGATCTCCACGCCGTCCGCCCGATACGCCTCGGCAAGCTCCGCGATCCGTTCGATCAGCGCGCCGCGCCGTTCGCCGGATGCCATCCACCGGGACAGAAGCGCCGGAACTTTCTGCGTCGTCGTCCCGTCCGCGTGCACGATATCGTTGACGATCGCGAGATCGACCCGGACCCTGTTCCCGCCGTCCGGCCCCGCCGCTTCCCGCACGGCGGCAACCGCCGCATCGAGCCCCTCCGTCGCATTGATACGGTCCCGGTCGTCGAAATAGACGCCGAAGAGCTGGACGCGGTCCAGGCGCGGCGCGATGACCCGGAAATCTTCGATCCCTTCTTTCCATTGCCAGTCCGCGATCCACGCCGTAAACGACAGATTCGAAGCCGCCCGCTCCCCGTCGCCCGGCTTGTCCGCCCCCTGCAGATACACAACGGCTCCAATGGCGACAGCGGCGGCAATGGCCAAAAACGCCAACACCGCCATCGCCGCCTTCGCCCCGCGCTTCACCGGCTGTCCCATGGACCCTCCTAGAACGTTTCGATCGCCCATTCGATCACATCATCGCGAAACTTTTCCATGCGATGCATCCATTCCTTCCAGCCCGAATACTTGCTGGTGAACACCACCCGCTCCACGGCCGTCTCCTCGTCCCCTTCCGCCGTCTCTCCGCCCGGACCGAGGCTGAAGATCGCCGTATCCCGGAACACCGCGTCATATATGTCTTCCTTGCGGTTCTGCTCGTTCCATTCCGCCGCAAGGCCGATCGCGCCTTCCGGCACGCCTTCGAGGTCGAATCCGTCCAGCAGCGCCGTCCGATCCACGGCCAGCGACATTCGGCCGTCCCGCACGACGACTTCGAGCTGCCGCGTATGGCGGATATTGATCGGATAGTCCGGCTCCTCGATCCGTCCGGAGAGGGCCCGGGAGAGCGAATAGACGCTCGCCTTGTCATACGCCACGTCCTCGCCGGACCAGCGGATCTCGCCGAGCGGCTGCGAGAAGACGCGCTCCTCCTCCTTGCCCGGCATTTTCCGGTCCACATGGATGCGGTTGTTCTCCAGCCGGATGCGCACATACGAGTCGCCATCCCGGCCATACCGGAAATAGATCGACTGCTTGCCGATGACGTTGCCGGCCAGCTTGCCGCTCCACCGGAAATCGGACAGCCCGTCGGACGCGGGCAGGACAATCAGCCCTTCCGCGCCGGGCGGCGAGGTGACGATGATATCCCGGTCGTTGAATTCCGCCGCGCCGCCGATCACCGTCCATTGATCGGCCAGTTCCGCATCTCCCCTCGCGAACGGCAAATCCCAGCCGGTATCGGCGCGGATTTTCATCAGCAGATGGTTCGTCGACCAGTAGGGCGCCGGCTGGACGCGCGTCAGGTTGTAGACATCCTCGTCCCTGCCGTTGAACGCCTGCCCCTCCCGGTTGAAATGGATCCGGAACAGCCTGCGGATCTGTTCATCGTTCACTTCGGCCACCCGTTCGTTCATGCCGCCATACAGCGCATTGGCGTGCATGATCATGTAGAGGGGAGGCACTTCGCCCAGCGCCCGGGTATACAGCTTGTCCATGAGCCGGTAGTCTTCCGCGATCCGCTCCGCCATCTCGCCGCGCGTCTCGACCGGAATCATGTGCTCGTCGCGGATATAGTCCATGAGGTAGTGATTGTAGTATTCGAAGTGCGATTTGTCCGAGATTTCGCTCTCGTCGATCACGCCCAGATACCGTCCGTCCGCGTCAAAAATATTGATGTACGTCAGACGGTATCCGTTCGTGCCGAGCTCCCAGAATCCCGTCTTCTTCATTCTGAGCAGCTCGCCCGGCTGGACGAACTTGAGCTCGCTGCTGCCGATCTTGTTCGCATAGGTGTTGAACGTCGCCCGGAAGTTGTATTTCTCGAGGATCGCCTGCCCGTACAGCCTCGAATCGATGCGGCCGTCCTCGAAGGAGAGGAACAGCGCCCTCTCCGGCAGCGGCTTGCCCTGCTCGTAGAAGTCGATGATGTCCTGCTGGGAGATCGTCACGAACCCGCGATCGCTAAGCGCCTTGAGCTGTCGGTCGAGCTGGTCTTTCGCCATCAGTTTCGGCGCCCCCCGGCGGTCGACGCCGAAATACGACAGCGCGATGAAGCCGTCGCGGTTCGTCCAGGCCGACCGGTCCGGCTCCGTGTACCGCCGCGTATCCGCGAGCTTGTGGTAGAGCGCGTAAGCGGACATCGCCAGGATGATAATCTGCAGCACCGTTCTGACGGCTTTCCGGCTGTTCTTCCTGCGCACGTCCAGTTTCCATCTTCTCGCCATCGCTCCGCTCAACCCGTCAACCGTTTTTTCCTGCGCATTTCTTTTTTCCTCCGCGCTTCGACATCTTGCGGCGTCTCCCGGGTGCCCCAGGTGGACTTCCAGAACGTCACCCAGGCGACCGGCATCTGCCACAGCAGCACGAACTCATAAAACACGACGAAAACAAACCCGAACAGCCACAGCTTGCTCTTCCGGAACAGCAGATGCGCCAGACTCATCAAGGCCGCCATCAGGAGCATCCCCGTCAGGAAGGTGGTCGGAAAAACCCCGTGCAGAACCGGCACATAGACCATGTTGTACAACACGACGACGGGCGCGGCGATCGGCACGACCAGCCCGACGTAGAAGAACAGCGACATGAACGGCTCCTTGCGCCAGATGAAGGCGCCCGCGCGGAGCGACTCCCGCAGCCAGGACCGCTTCCAGCGCATCTGCTGCTTCAGGAACACCTTCATGCGCGACGGCACGATCGTCGAGCAGATCGCCGAGTCCTGATAGCTGGTCCGGTGATGGCGCAGCAGGAAGTTCGTCATGCTGCGGTCGTCGCCGAACGTCGCCTCATGGCCGAGGAACTTCTGGTTGATCCACGCATCGGCGTATTTGAGCACCAGCTCTTTCCGGTAGCAGGACAGCGGGCCGGAGAGGCACGTCACGCAGTCGAAATACGCCTCGGCCGCCTTGATGATGCGGAACGCGATGTAATAGCGCACCGCCTGCAGCTTCGTGATCGGGTTTGTGTATTTGTTCTCGACATCCGTTCGGCCCGCGACCCCGCCCATCTTAGGGTCCTGGAACGGCTGCACCAGATGCTTGATCGCCGTCGGCTCGAGGAAGCTGTCCGAATCCACGAACACGACGAGGTCGTGTTTCGCGCGCTTCACCCCTTCGATCAGCGCCACCCGCTTGCCGCTGTTCTTCTCCAGGAAAATGGCGCTCAGCCGCTCCTTCGTCCGGAACCGTTCGGAGGTCTGGTGAATCATGCCGATGATTTCCCGGATTTTCTCCGCGGACCTGTCCGTCGAGCAGTCGTCCACGACGATCACTTCCAGCTTGTCGAGCGGGTAATCCTGGTTGATGCAGCTCGTGATCGTCCTCTGGATCCACTCCTCCTCGTTGAAGCAGGGGATGATGACGGTCACGCCCGGCGTATACGAGGGATTGATCGGAACTTCGCGGTACAGCATGCCGAACAGATACCGGGAGAGCAGGAACAGCGCCGCGGCGATGCTGTACAGGTACAGGTCGGCATGAAACCGCAAGTAGATCAGGCTTTCCGTCCGCATCAGCAGGACGAGCAGCGCCGCGATGAACAGGAAACCGCTGCTCATGTACAGCGAATAGCCCCAGCGCCGCTTGCGGAAATACTCCGTCAGCGGCTTCGCGTACTGGAACCCGACGAACGTATGCGTCCGGCCGTCTTCCTCGCGGACGAAACTGCGGACGGCCTTCGCCTCCTGATCGACCCTGGACTCGAAGCCTTCCGGCATCGTGCCCGGCGGAATGTCGAATTGCAGGCGGTAAGTCTTGCCGACTTCGAACGGAACCGAATCTTCCGGCAGGCGGAGCAGGATGCCGGTCGCCGAAATGTCGACCGCCCGCGCCGTCATCGCCGGCGGCTTGCGCCCGCGCCCGCGCTTGTGCCGATACTTGCGGCTGCGCACGTGCATCAACATGTCCTCGTCGAGCACGACACGGACCGGAAAATCCGCTTCGAAGCGAAGCCCGAGCAACCGGAGCTTCTCCAGATAGGCCGGGTCATCGCGCTCGCCGCTGACCGCCACGCCCCTGCGGTCCGTCTGGAGGCGGATCTGCTCCGGGTCCGGCACATAGGAGAGGAGACGGCGGTCGTATTTGGGAACGGTCAGGACTTCCTTGACTTCGGCCGGTTTGGCTTTCCCCGCTTCGGCCGGCTGCCCGGCTTCGCTCGGCTGCCCGGCTTCGGCCGGCTGCCCGGCTTCGGCCGGCTGCCCCGCTTCGGCCGGCTTCCCGGCTTCGACCGGCTGCCCCGCTTCGATCGGCTGCCCCGCTTCGACCGGCTGCCCGGCGGACGCGGTCCCGATCTCTGAGGGATCTTCCGCTCGCGCTACGGATCGGAAAGGCTCATTGCGTTGAACAGTTGCTGCGCCTTGCACGGTCGATCACAAACTCCAATAGGAATACCCGCTCATCTCGAACACTTCCGGCCGGAAGACCCCTTTGACGTCGAAGAAGAACCGGGGCTTGTCGGCGGCGAACATGCGGTCGTACGCCTCGACCCCCAGGAGCGCGAAGTGCCGGTGCGGAACGGCGAGCACGATCGCGTTGACATCCCGGATACGATCGAACGGAACCAACTCGATGCCGTACGCATCGTAAGCCTGCCTGGGATCGACGAGCGGATCGGAGACGAGGGGAGCGATCCCGTAAGCTTGCAGCTCCCGGACAATGTCCGCCGCCTTCGAATTGCGGATGTCGGCGGCATTTTCCTTGTAAGCCATGCCGAGTATGGCGATCTTCGCCCGGCCCGGATCGCAGCCTTCGCGGATGAGCCGCTTGACGATCTGGCCGGCGACATATTCGCTCATGCCTTCATTGATCTGCCGGCTGGCGGACAACAGTCTTGAGGGAATTCCCGCGACCTCCGCCCGGTAGGTCAGATAATAGGGATCGACGGCGATGCAGTGCCCGCCCACCAATCCCGGCGTGAAGCGGAGAAAATTCCATTTCGTTCCCGCGGCTTCCAGCACGGCCCGGGTGGGGATGTTCATCTCGCGGAACAGCATGGCCAGCTCGTTCATGAACGCGATGTTCAGATCGCGCTGGGCGTTCTCGACGACTTTGGCCGCTTCCGCCACCCGGATGCTCCCCGCCCGGTGTACGCCGGCCTTCACCACCAGCCCGTAGATGCGCGCAAGCAGATCCACTGTCTCCGTGTCAACGCCGGATACGATTTTGACGATCGTGTCCAGCCGGTGCTCCATGTCACCCGGGTTGATCCGTTCCGGGGAATAGCCGACCTTGAAATCCTCGCCGCATTTCAGCCCTGAGCCTTCCTCCAGCAGCGGGATGCACACCTCCTCCGTCACGCCCGGGTATACCGTCGATTCGTAGACGACGAGCGCTCCCCGGCTCAGCGCGCGGGCTACCATGCGGCTGGCGCTCGCGAGATGGCTCAGATCCGGCATGCGTCCTCCGGTGATCGGCGTGGGCACGCTGATGATGAACACCTTCGCCTCGCGCAGCCGCTCCGCGTCGGACGTGAATTCCACGGAACAGCCCGTCAGCGCGTCGTCGCCGATCTCGCCCGTCTCGTCGATCCCCCGCCGGTAACGCTCGATTTTGCCCGCGTCCAGATCGTAGCCGATCACCCGGACCGCGCCCGACAGGGCCACAGCCAGCGGAAGGCCGACATAACCCAGCCCGATAATGGCAACCTTCGCCGCCCCGGCCATCAGTTCTTCATAGACATCCGTGATTTGCGCTTCCATGGTCATCATGATTGCATCTCCAATTCTTTCGGATATTTCGCCAACAGGTCCGAGACGGTGAGAAACGTGTATCCCTGATCCGCCAAATATTCGATGATGGAGGGCAGCGCTTCGTTCGTGGACAGGCCGTCCAGAATATGAAGCAGAATGATGCTGCCGGGCCCGGTCTCTTCCCGGACCGTCCGGAGCAGGTCCGCGGCCGTGCGGTTCGCGTCCCAGTCGAACGCCGTGACGTCGTAATTGACGATCAGCGGATAACCGGCCGCGGCCACGACCCGGGCGGACTTCTCGTCAAACGCGCGCTTGGGCGGCCGGAACAGCATCGACGGCGGTTCCTGCAGCGCCTCCGTCAACACCCGGTGGGCGCGGACGAGGTCTTCCTGCAGCGCTTCCGGGGTCATCGTCGTGATATCGGCATGGGAATAAGTGTGATTGGCGACCTCATGTCCCGCCCTCGCAATGGCCCGCGCAAGATTATGATTGTATCCGACGCCGCCCGCCCGCAGGAAGAACGTCGCCTTGACGCCGTAGCGTTCCAGAATGTCCAGCGTCTTCGTCACGGTGAAGTCGGAACCCCAATCGTCGAAGGTCAGACTGACGACCCGCTCATCGGTCACGGCTTTCTGAACGACCTGAAAGGAAGCCCGCCCGAACGCCGGTTGAACGGCCGCCGCGTCGTATCCGGGGATTTCTTCGGCCGGCTTCAGCGTCTCGGCGCGCTCGGCCAGCTTGCCCAGCGGCAGCAGCTCGTACCGGATTTCGGCCGCCGCTTCGACGACGGCGCGGACGGCCGCCTCCGGATCCGGATATTGGTCGACGAGCACCTCAATGATCCCGCCTCGCGTCATGCGCGAACGGATCAGCTCCCGCAGATCCTCGCCGGCCGTCTTCGCGCCGATGCGCAGGTTGCCGGATACGACGGCGTCCATGCCGAGCTGCGCGGCAACCAGGCGGACATCGTCCGTGTACTCGCCGTTGCGCGTGCTCACATATCGGGGAAACAGGCCGGCCGCTCTCCAGATGATTTCATTCGCCAGATGAATCTCGTCGTAGACCTGTTCATATTCGAGTCCGCGCATATCGAGTCCGTTCAGGGTCAGGTTGCCGATCTCATGCCCTCGCTCCGCGATTTCGCGCGCGATCTCCGGCTCTTCGGCGAGCCGCATCCCCGGCAGGAAGAACGTCGCTTTCGTTCCCGATTCGTCCAGCGCGTCCAGGATGCGGTTCATCCCGTCCCGGTCGCTGATGCCGTGCAGCGCAAGGGACAGCACCCGGTCCGTCGTCGGCACGAAAGCATACGCCGCGCTCATCTCTCCCCGGTACCGTTCGACGGCCTGCGGGGATGCGGATGCCGCTTGCGGCGGCTCATGATTCGGCGCGATCGGATTTTCCGTTCCGAACAACCAGATGAGCGCCAAAGCAGCCGCCGCGACAAAAACGGCAGCCGCCGTCAACCGGCGAATACGCGCCCTCATCGATCCACTCTCCCCATGGAAGAAAATGAGAATCCTACCTTGGAACCAGTTCATACCGGTTCAAAAATCCTATAACACTATGAATATACTTCGAGTGACTGAACAACTTCTAAATAAACCGGACCGGCCGGGAGCAATGCGGAAAGCCGGCCCGGGCGATCCGGGCCGGCTCGATCGTTGCGCCAGCGTCAACTATCGTTTGCTTGCGAAGAACAAGACTTACAGCAGCCAGCCCAGCAGCGCCGCGCAGACGATCCCGGTGACCACCGTCCACATCAGGTTGCGGGTGAGCAGCGCGACGGCCAACGTCGGGAAGAACACCGCCCACTCCGGCTTCTCCGGCGAGAGCCATCCCTCGCCCTCGGTCAGCACGGTCTGCGCCACCAGCGCCGTCATGATGGCAAGCGGCACATGCTTCAGAAACTTCATCACCCAGTCCGGCAGCTTCAACCTGCTGAGCAAGACGAGCGGCAGCGTCCGCGGTATCAGGGTCACGACCGCCGCTCCGACCAGCAACCACAGAAATTCGCGGCTCACGTTCATCGCTCGGTCACCGCCCCGACGCACGCCGCCAGCACCGCCGCCGCCATGACGGCCATATAGCCCGGCAGCCAGATGAATGCCAGCGCGAAACCGCCTGCGGCGCACGCGATCACCAGCAGATCCCGCTTATACTGCTTGCGCTGCGTCACGATCATGACCGCCAGGCCGACGAACATGGCCGGCAGCGCATAGTGCAGCCCGTACCGCTCCGGATCCGCGATCCACCCGCCGAGAAGCGCGCCGAGCAAATTGACGATGATCCAGTTCGCATGGGCCGTCATGTTCAGCCCGAACATCCACCTGTCCGCATGGCGCTCGCCGCCGTTCAGCTTGCCCGCGGCCACCCCGAACGTCTCGTCGGTGAGCTGCGCCCCGATCAGCAGGTTCTTCAGCGGCGAAATGGCGGCGAACTTCGGCGCGAGCGCCGCGCTCATCAGCAGATGGCGCAGATTGACGAAGAAAACGGTCGCCACGATGGACGCGACCGGCGCCCCCGCCATCACCATGCCCGCCGTGATGAACTGCGCCGACCCGGCGTACAGAAACAGCGCCAGCAAGCCGATCTCCGGCAGGCTCATGCCCGCCGTCGCCTCGATCACCCCGGCCGCAAAACCGACCGGCAAATACCCCAGCAAAGTCGGAATGCAATCCGCGACGCCCTGCCGGAACGTCAGCGTTTCCGCCGTTTGCCTGTTCACGGTGTTCTCCCCCCAAGCCAATCCGGGAACGATGTTTCTCCCGCCCATGCAAAAAAAAAGATCTGCGCACGCGCCTCCGTCATCCGATACGCGAAACAGCCGTCTATACTCTGAGCAGCCCGCGGAATCCCCGCGCGGCGTAGTAGGACTCGGCCCCGTTGTGATAGACGAACACCGTATCGTAGCGGCGGTCACAGAAGAGCGCGCCGCCAAGCCTGCGGATTTTCCCGGGCGTTTTGATCCAGCTTGACGTTTTCTTGTCGAATTCCCCGAGCTCCTGCAGCGAACGGTATTGCGCTTCCGTCAGCAGCTCGATGCCCATCGCTTCGGCCATGCCCGTCGCGCTGTCCGCCGGCTTGTGCTCCTTCCTCGACTCCAGCGCCGCCTGGTCGTAGCAGACGCTGCGGCGGCCCTTCGGGCTCTCGGCCGAGCAGTCGACGAACCAATACTCGCCCGTCTCCGGGTCTCGCCCCACGACGTCCGGTTCGCCGCCGGTCCGCTCCATTTCATGGAGCGACCACAGCTTGCCGGGATCGGCGGCCTCAAGCCGGGCCTCGACATCGGCCCACGCGATGCCTTCATGGCGGCCGGCGAAATTCTCGAATCGCGCTTTCAATGTCCGCAGCAGCGCATCGCGCTCCGCGGGCGACAACTTCCTCTCGGGTCTGATCATGGACGAATCTCCTTTCCGCTGTCCGGTTCCGTCAGCCGGCGTTCGATGGCGGCCGGCGATTCTTGCGCGGCCCGCTCTCCCGTTCGCCTTCGGCCCCGGAGTGACTTGAGCCGCATCCCTGTTCCATCCATTATGGATGGACAGGCTCAAGCCGTCAAGAAAAGGGATGGCGTCGCCATCCCTCTTCACCATCCCTCGCCGTTCGCCGCGAGATGACCGTCCGCTCCGCATCCCTTTAGCAGCGCTTCGATTTTCTCCGGTTCCATCGGCCCGCAGCACCGGTTGCCCTGCACCCACGCGCAATCCAGCCGCTTCAGAAACTCAAGCTGGGCGTCGGTCTCCACGCCTTCGGCGAGCACTTCCAGGTCCAGATTGCGGGCCAGCGTGACCATCGCCTTGACCAGCGACCGGTTCCGGTCGTTCAGCTCCCGGATGAACGCCTGATCGATCTTCAGCTTGTGGATCGGCAGTTCGCTCAGCAGGCGAAGGGAGCTGAAGCCGGAGCCGAAATCGTCGATGCTGACTTTCACGCCGATCTTCTGAAGTTCGGCGACGATCTCCTTCGCGGACCGGACGTCCGCAATGAGGCTTTCCGTCATCTCCAGCTCGAGATACTGCGGATCGAGCCCCGTCTCCTCCAGAACCGTCCGGACCATGGCGGCGAAGCCGCCGGCCATGAACTGGCGGCTCGAGATGTTGACGGCCACGGCGACGGGCACGCAGCCGGCGTCCTGCCACGCCTTGTTCTGCCGGCAGGCTTCCCGGAGCACCCATTGCCCGATCGGAATGATCAGCCCGTTGTCCTCGGCAGCCGGAATGAATTCGGACGGCGGCAGCAGCCCGGATTCGGGATGATCCCAGCGGATCAGCGCTTCGATCCCGATGATGCGGTTCCGCGCGATATCGACCTGCGGCTGATAATGCAGCCGAAACCGCCCCTGCTCGACCGCCTTGCGCAAATCGGACTCGAGCCGCAGTTTCCGCAGCCTATCCTCGATCATGGCGGGATTGAAAAACTGAAAATTGCTCTTCCCCTGCGCCTTGGCATGATACATGGCGGCATCCGCATGCTTGACCAGCATGTCGGCCGTCTCGCCGTCCCGCGGATACATGCTGATGCCGATGCTCGGGCTGATATGGAGCTCCAGATTGTTGAAGACGTACGGCTGTCCGAGATTTTCCAGTATGCGCTTCGCGCATTCGCGCGACTTGCGCTCGTCCGCTCCGGGCAGAAGAATGGCAAATTCATCGCCCCCGAACCTGGAGGCGATATCATGGGAACCGATGAAGCGGGTGAGGCGGCCGCCGACCAGGCGGAGCAGTTCGTCGCCCGCGGCGTGCCCCAGCGTGTCGTTGATGGCTTTGAACCCGTCGAGATCGAGGAACATGACGGCGAACCGCCCGCCATGGGTCCGGGCGTGCGCGATCAGGCTTTCGATCCGGTCCATGAACAGGATGCGGTTCGGCAGGGAGGTCAGCGGATCGTGGTAGGCCATGTATTTCATTTTCGCTTCCGCCCTGTGCCGCTCGCTGATGTCAATCGCGGTGCCCACGATTTCCTCGACTTCGCGATCCTTCAGAATGGGCGACAGATGGATGAGAAAGTTCCGGTTCCAGACGTTCAGCTCGAACCGGACGTGGCTTCCCTCGCGGGCGGACCGGGCGTGCGTCTCCAGCACATCCGCCGCGCCTGCCGGAAGCAGCTCGCGGATCTCCCGGTTCCGCACCTTCTCCGTCGTGAAATGAAGCTGTTCCGCCATCTTCCCCTCGGCCAGGACAAAGCGGAACTTGCCGTCCTCGTCCATCCGGATCTTGAACATCACATTCGCGAGCTGCTTGATGATCCCCTGAAAATCGTTCTCAATCGCCTGCCGCAGCGCTTTCTCCATCCTGACCCGCTCGGTGATGTCGGTGCGGATGGAGATGTATTGATAAGGCCGGCCGTTCTCGTCCAGAAAAGGCACGATCGTGGTGCTTACCCAGTACGTCGACCCGTCCTTCGCGCGGTTTTGGATCTCGCCGGTCCACACCCGCCCCGAACGGATCGTGTTCCACATCTCCTCGAAGAACGACCGGGGATGGTAGCCGGAATTGACGATCCGGTGCGTGCTGCCGATCAGTTCTTCGCGGCTGTATCTGGAAATCTCCACGAACTTGTCGTTGACTTCCGTGATGACTCCCCGCGCGTCCGTGATCGTCACGATGACGGAGTCGTCCAGCGCCCTCCGGATGTCGGCAAGCTGTCTCAAGGTCTGCTTCTGTTCCTCGGACAGATCGGTCTGTTCAAGTTGTCTCAGGAGAATTTCAAACCGCATGACGTTTCTCCTCCGGGGACCAGTATGCCTGCCGCGTTTTGCTTAGAGGAGCGCATGAACCGTGTACACGGGCACAAACCTGGCAAATACCTCTAAATTTTTATTCTGCCACCCGGGTCTGAACATTTCCTGAACCTTCATTTGCCGTTTGCGGGGCCGGGCGCGGTCATGCCGGCGAAAGAATTACGCGCCATCCCGACAGGCCGATATTCGGAAAAAAACAACTCCGGCAGCTTCTGCCGCCGACGAGTTGCCTTCTCACCGGTTGCGGATCAGATCAGTTCCGAAGATTCGAGCAGCCGCCGCACCATGAGCGCCGCTTCGGCCCGCGTGACGACCGCGTGCGGGGCCAGTTCCGCGGCTTCACATCGCTGAACGGAAGATCCCCGTCCGCCGGGTTCGCCGTTTTGAGCCCCAGCGCCCGGACGACGACGGCCGCGAATTCGGCGCGGGTCATCGGCCGGTTCGGCTCGAATCTGCCGTCTTCGCCCATGATCAAGCGGGCGCCCATGTCAAGGATGGCGTCCTCGGCCCAATGGCCGATTGCGTCGGCGAATCGAACCGGATTCCAGACCATCGCATAGGCGCAAGTTTAAATAAACCCAAGATGCGGAAAAAACTCCGGATTCCGAATCCGGAGATATCACGGAACGAGCCGATAGCCGATGCCCTTCACCGTTTCGATGCGGACGGTGTCCGGCGCGTACGTCGCCAGCTTCTGGCGAATGTTGCTGATGTGAACCATGACGGTCCGGGCGTCCCCGATGGCCGAGTGCCAGACGCCCGCGTACAGCTGGTCGACGTGGAACACCTGCCTCGGCCGTTCCGCCAGATAGATCAGCAGCTTGATCTCCTTCGCCAGAAACGGAATCGGCTGTTCCCGGCAATGGGCTTCATAGGTTTCGCGGTTGATGACCAGATCCCCGAACACGAGCGGCTGGCAGCGGCTTGCCCCGTCCGTCCGCGAGCGGCGCAGATTCGCCTTGATCCGCGCCACCAGCACGTCCGGATGGAACGGCTTCACGATGTAGTCGTCGCCGCCCAGATCGAGCCCGTTCACGATGTCCTCGCTCTCCTGCCTGCTCGTCAAATACATGATCGGCACATCCGATTCCTGCCGGATCCGGCGGCAGACCGCAAACCCGTCCATGTCCGGCATCCCGATGTCGAGCAGCACGAGATCCGGCTGATGGGCCCGGAACATCCGCAGCGCCGCCTCCCCGTTCTGCGCCTCGATCGGCTGCAATTGCCGCTCCTTCGCGTACATGGCGATCAATTCGCGAATTTCCGCGTCGTCATCGACGATCAGTACCCGATGCGACATCGTTAAGCCTCCTTCCCGACCGGCAAGATGAAGTAGAACGTGCTCCCTTGTCCGGGCTCGCTGTACATCCCGATCCGGCCCCGGTGCGCCTCCACGATGGATTTGGCGATCGCCAGCCCCAGACCCGTTCCTCCTGGACTTCCCGCCGTATCCTGTTGCCCGCCGCGGTAAAATCGTTCGAAAATCCGGTGCTGCTCGCTCTTCTCGATGCCGGTCCCCGTGTCCTTCACCTTGATCGCGCAGGCGCCCGGGCTTGTGAAAAAACGGCCGGCGATCACGATGCTGTCCCGCGGATTCGTATGCGTCAGCGCATTGCCCACCAGATTCGCGAACACCTGCTCCATGCGCGGCAGGTCGACGTTGACGGTGAGCGCTTCGCTGTCCGGAACGTTCCACTTGAGCTCGATCCGCCGGTCCAGCAGCTCCCAGTCGTACGAATGGTGCAGCGCCTCGCAGAACGCGCGCAGCTTCACGGGGCGGAAGGCGTACGACATGTCGTCCCGCTTGAGCAGCGCCAGCTTGCGCAGATCATCGACGATATGGTCGAGCAGCAGCGCCTTCTGATACGCGATCTCGATGTGCCGCGCCTGCAGGCGCCCGGCCGCGCCGTCGATCACCCGCCGCAGGTAGCCGATGATGGAAGTGAGCGGGTTCCGGAGCTCGTGCGTGATGTCGTTCAGGAGTTCGGACCGGGCGTGCTCCGAGCGCTTCAGCTTCTCGTTCGACCGGCTGAGCGCTTCGGTGCGCGACGCGACGAGCCGTTCGAGATTCGCGTTCGCGGCCTCCAGCTCGTTCTTCAGCCGCCGGGTTTCCCGGTAAGCGACCGCGGACTTCCGGGCCAGCATGAACATCTGCGTGAAGACGAACAGGAACAGGCCGAGCGTGACGAGATCGGACGACTTCAGCGCCTTCGGCGCCGCGTTGTAATAGAGCACGTCGTTCAACGCGGCGGCAAGGAAGACGAGGCCGGCCGCGAGGTTGACGCCGGCGCCCGCGCGCCGGTTCCAGGCGGCGCGCGCCAGCCCGTACAGGATGTACAGGATCAGGACGATCACGGCAATCGAGTAGTAAAGCATCCACTCGGTATAGACGCGGGCCGGCATGACGAGCACGGGCAGCGTGACCGCGATCATCGCGCCGGCGATTCCGACGCTGAGCCGCGGGTTCAGGTTGTCCCGGTACAGATGGCGGAAGTACAGGACGAGGAAGCTGATCCCCCAGAACACCGACAGATATTCCGCCTTCACCGCCGTCTCCCACGGTATGGACGGCACAAGCCGCGTGGCCAGGAAGTCGCCGGTGAACACCGTCCGCAGGAACAGCAGCAGGCAGGCGAGCCCGAACCAGAGCGCGGAACAGTCGTTCCGGATGGCCTGAATCGCGTGAAAGCCGACATGAAACACGCCCATCAGCAAGAGGCCCGCCGCGATGAACGTCTGGAACAGGATGCGGCTCAAGCTCTCCCGCCCGATGTCCTCCGCCGCGCCCAGCTTCAGATCTTTCCAGATGCCGCCCTTCCGCTGGGTGAAATTCGAGACCTGGACGAGCAGATCCACCCGCGCGCCGTCCGGCGTGAAATAGACGGTCAGCGGCTTCGCCGCGGGAACCATTTCGCCCGCCGATGCGCCGATGCGGCCGGCCGAAGCGGCCCGCGCGCCGTCGATGTACAGGATGTAAGCCGAAGCGATCGGCGGAAGGTCGAGCCCGAGCGTCGCGCCCGCGTCGCGGTCGGACAGCAGGACGGTCAGGCGGTAGGTGCCGTAGCCGTCTCCGTCTTTCTGCGGCCGCTGGGCATTCCAGGATGCCGGCACCTGCAGGATGAGCGGCTCGCCCTCGGCAGGCTCGTCCGGAGCGAGAAAGACGCCGTCATGGAACAGCCAGCCGCCGCCGAGCGTCACCGGACCCGATTCCGCAAGCGGCGAGCCGCGCAAATCGAGCACGCCGTCCTCCGCACGCGGTCCGGCGGCGTGCGCGGCGGAGCAGGACAAGCTTGCGGCCAACAAGAAGCTGATGATCCATCGGATTCGCATCGCCGATCCCTTCCGCGTCAGAAACTTGGGCTCAGCCCGCCTTGATCCCGTTCCAGAACTGCTCCCACACGACATGGAACCGCTTCCAAAACGTCTCCTCGTCGAACCGCTGCATTTCCCAGAACAGGCCGTCCATGATGCACAGCAGCAGCTCAGCCAGCGCGCCGCAATCCGTCTCCCGAATCTCGCCGCTTTCCATGCCTCGCTTGAACATCCGGCTGAACAGTTCCTTCTCGCTGCTCTCCAGCTTCACGAACTCGCCCTTCAGGTCGATCTGGAACACCGCCGGCGGAAAGAGCAGGAGGCGCATGAAAATCCGGATGGGCAGTTTTTCCTTGAGCTGAAATACCATGATCGCGTGCAGCAGATCGTAGAGCTGCGTCCTGACCGGCTTGTCCCGGTCGCCCAGACCGAGCGCGGCCAATTGAAAATGTTCGGACATGACGTTGCGGTAGATGTGCAGCAGAATGTCTTCCTTGCTGTCGAAGAAGGCGTACAGGGACGGCGCCTTGATGCCGACCTCCCGGGCAATCTCCTTCATCGTCATGCCTTCGTAGCCTTTCTCGGCGAACAGCCGGGCCGCCGCCTCGATGATCGCTTGTCTGGTGGACACGGGAAAACTCCTTTTGCATGTGAACTAACGTTCGTTAGGTTGTTGATTCTACTATATCAGCGCGTCATGATTTTGTCAAAATTCGACATGATTCGCCTTGCCGATCACAGAAAAAAGTCCGCCTTCCGGCAGCCTCCATGCTCTTGTCCGCGGATTTCCCGCATTCCGATCCGTCAACCGGATTCCGCAAAAAGCGACGCGGCGGCGAGATCGGCCAGTTCCATCGCCCGCCTGCGCTTCGACTCCCGCTCCTCCCGCGCGGTATCCATCCCTTCCATCAGAATCGTCGTGATCCGGTCCACGCCGATGAACGACAGCACCGATTGCAGATATCGGCTGCCATGCTCGAAGGGCGCCAGCGGCCCGCGGCTGTACACGTCGCCGCTGGACTGGATCAGGATCGCCGTCTTGTCCTTCAGCAGGCCGACCGGCCCTTCCGGCGTGTAGCGGAATGTCTTGCGCGCCACCTTGATCGTGTCGATATACGCCTTGAGCAGCGGCGGAACGCCGAAATTCCACAGCGGGTATGCGAAGATGTAGAAATCGGCGGCGATGAACGCGTCGGTGAACCGGTGGACGCGCTCCACGATCGCGCGCTCCTCCGGGTCCAATTGCTCGAGCGCCGCGCCGCCCGCCATCTTCTCCCTCGCGGACAGGAAATGGCCGTCGATCAGCGGGATCGGATGGCTGTACACGTCGATCTCTTCCAGGACGACCTCATCCGAACGGCTCCGGATCGCGTCGACCAGATGGCGGCCGACCCGCAGACTGTTCGAATCTTCCTCCCGCTTCGGGTTCGCCTTGATATACAATCCGCGTTTCACCATGTTTTTTCCCTCCTTAAAATGTTACAGCGTGACCATGCCGATGCCGGCGAACGTGAGCAGCACGCCGACCCATTGGTTCCATCCAAGCCGTTCCTTGCCCAAACCTACCCCCCACAGCAGCGTCACGACGGCGAACAGGGAAGCGGCCGTAATGACAATCGCCGTCCGCTCCAGCGTCAGGCCGGTATTGTAGCTGGTCAGCGCCAGGGCGTCGAGCGTGCCGACCGCCAGCACCAGCAGCCAGCCCCGCCGCTCCTTCGGCCACGCCGGCTTGCGCTTCGCAAGCCACAGCGACGCGGGCAACAGGATGCTCGCCTGCAGCCTACCGATCCAGGCCGTGGCCCATCCCCCGATGTCTTCCACGGGCGTGCGCAGGCCGAAGAACGCCGAACCGAGCAGCAGGGAGGCCAGAATCGCCCACAAGGCGCCGGCCGCGAGCCGGGACGGGGAATCCGTCCGGCTTCCCGGGGAAGACGGCGCGATCGTCGCGCAGACTACCCCGACCGCCGTGAGCCCGATCCCGGCCAGCGCGATTCCGCCCACCGTCTCGCCCGACAGGAGCGCCAGAATGACCGTGACGACGGAAAAGCTGGACGCGATCGGCGCGACCACGGACGCCTGCCCGACATGAAGCCCCCGGTACAGCGCGAGAATCCCGAGCAGATCGACGAACATCCAGAGACTCGCGGCGGCGACGCCCCGCGCGGAAGACACCGCCCGCCATTCGCCCGTCGCCAGCAGCATGACGGACAAGAGCACGAAGCCGACGATCTGCATGCACATCAGCGTCGAATACACCCCGATCTTCCTGCTGGAGCGGGCGGCGGCATAATCCGCCGTACCGAAAGCGAACGCCGCCATCAGTCCCCACACCACACCCATCGGATTTTCCTCCTCTTGTTGAATAATCAATATTTGATTACGCAAATAATATTGCCACGATTTATTTGCGCAGTCAAATACTTTTTCGGTACAATAAAGGGGCGCCAGTGATTTTGCGCGTCAGGACATGCGGTTCCCGGCGTCCCGATAACGGCGGAATGCGGCAAGGAGGATGGCGATGAAAAGGCTGCGGGAAGAAGAACTTGCGCTCTGGCGGAGTTTCGTCCGGCTTCATGCGAGCGTCATTCGCCGGATCGAGCAGGATCTGGCGGATGACCGGCTCATTCCGTTCACCTGGTACGATGTGCTGGTCGCCTTGTATCAGTCGCCGAACCGCAGATTGCGGATGGGCGAATTGAAGGAGCGGACGGTGCTGACCGCAAGCGGCATCACGCGGCTGGTCGAGCGGCTCGAGCAGCAGGGACTCGTGCGAAGGGAACGGACCGACGAGGACCGCAGAAGCACGTATGCGGTGCTCACGCGCGAGGGGAAGCGGGCGTTTCTGAAAGCGTGGCCGACCTATGAGCGGGGAATCGCCGCCTATTTCGTCAGCATGCTCAGCGACGAGGAGCGGCGCGTCATCCGCTCGGCATTCGAGCGCATGCTCGCGGCGCACGACGCGAAGGGGACGGAGGCGGAACCGTCCTGACAGGAAAGGCCCGGCGTCTGACATGGAAGGCCGGGCATCGGCAACATTGCCGCCGGCGCGTCCGGTCTCTTGACAGATGCTCCAAATAGAACTAACATGGTTACACTAAAATTTCTTTTTTATGTCGCTAATGTAACTGATACAGTTACATTAGCGGGGAAAGGAGTGCCTGGAATTTTGAATTACCGTTTGTTCATTCTCGCGCTCGGGACGTTCGCCATCGGGACGGAAGGGTTCATGATCGCCGGCGTCCTGCCGATGCTCGCGCAAGACCTGCGCGTGTCCCTGCCGGCGGCGGGGCAGCTCGTGACCGTGTTCTCCCTGGCCTACGCGGCCGGCTCTCCCCTGCTGGCGATGGCCACCGGGAGGGTGGAGCGAAGGGCGCTGTTCATCGGATCGCTGCTGCTGTTCGCCCTTGCCAATGTCCTGTGCGGCATGGCGAGCCATTACGGCATGCTCCTGTCGGGACGCGTGCTGGCCGCGATCGGCGCCGCGCTGTTCGTGCCCGCGGCCTCGACGGCCGCGGCGGGCCTCGTCGCGCCGGAACACCGCGGCAAGGCGCTGGCGGTCGTGATCGGCGGCCAGACGGTCGCGCTGGCCATGGGGGTGCCGCTCGGCACGTGGGTTGCCTACACGTTCCATTGGCGGACGACGTTCTGGATGGTCGGCATCCTCGCGCTGATCGCGGCCGCCCTCGTCCGCTGGCGGTTTCCCGTCATAGACGCCGCCGCAACCGTCCGGCTTCGCGACCGGCTCGCTCCGCTCAGGAGCCCGGCCATCTGGACGGCTCTGCTGACGACCGTATGCTGGGGAACCGGCGCGTTCGCGGTGTACACCTACATCGCCGACGTGTTCGGGCGGCTGGGCGCGACGCCTCGGACGATCAGCCTGGTTCTGTTGATCTGGGGCGTCTCGAGCCTGGTCGGCAGCACCGTGGGCGGATTCGCCGCCGACCGGTTCGGCGCCGCCCGCACGATTCCGCTGACGCTCGTCGCCCTCCTTGCGGCTTTGGCCTCGCTCTCCGTGCTCGCTTCCGGACAGCCGCCGCGGCAGGCGCTGGCCATCGGCATCGCGGCGATGGCCGTATGGGGCGTCAGCGCCTGGGCGTTCAACCCGGCACAGCAGCATCGGCTCATCGGACTGTCGGGCAAAGCGGCGGGCCTTGTCGTATCCCTCAATCCTTCGGCCATCTATTTGGGCAGCGCGCTGGGAGCCGCGATCGGCGGCCTTGCCGTGTCATACGGCAACGTCGCGGAACTGGGCTATATCGGCGGGGTCTGCGAGCTGCTCGCGCTCGGCGCGTTCGCGGCGAGCCGCGTCCGGGAGCGGCGGACCGCCACGGCCGAATAAGCGCGGGCCGGCCGTTTGACAGCCTCTTTCCGGCGTATCTATAATGGAGGATACTTAAGGAGGAGAGGCCAAATGGCGGTCGTCAGCCGATATACGGTAGCGCTTCACATCCTCACCTGGATGGCCCAGGTTGCGAAGAAAAATCCGGACTCAGTTACCTCCAACCGGATTGCGGCCAGCGTCAACACCAACCCGGTGTTCATCCGCCGGATTCTTACGCTGCTCCGCAACGCCAACCTGGTCACCGTGCAGCACGGCGCCGGCGTCGGCTGGAACCTCGCCAAGCCGCCGGAGGAGATTACGCTCCGCGATGTGTACGAAGCGGTGGAGCGGAAGCCGCTGTTCGAGCTGCATCACAGCGAACCGAACCCGGAATGCCCGATCGGCCGGAGCATTCGGTCCGCGCTGACTGATTTTTACGGGAAAGCGGAACTTGCGATGAAAGAGGAGCTGTCCCGCGCGACCATCGCCGATCTGCTGGAGCGGACGATGGCTTACCGGGCGGAGAGCGGCCTGGGCTGAGCGGGACCGTGCCCAACGCGCTTGAGCCGGAACCCGGCAACCCGCGCGCCGAATTCAGCCGGGCCCGGACCATGCCGCACGCTCGCCCGAGCCCGGATCGGAACCGCCCGTCGGCTCGGTCGGGACCGGGCTTCGCAAGACCGTCGTTGACACTCGCCATTTAATTTGATAATTATAGAAATATCAAACCATTGACCGGAAAGCATGGTGCATACCGATGAACGCGCCCGAACCGAACCTGAAAGAAGCGGTGAAAATCTACAAGGCGCTGGGCGAACCGACCCGGCTCAGCATCGTGCTGCTCCTGTCCCGGCACGCCAACCTGAGCTGCACCGAGATCGGCGAACGGCTGAACGTGGCGTCCGGCTCCACCCTGTCGCACCATCTGAAGCAGCTCGCGGACTGCGGCCTGATCGAGCTGTCGCGCAAGGAAGGAACGTATCACTATTACCGGGTCCGGCGTGAGGTGCTCGAACGCTACGTGCCCGCGGGTCTCGCGTAGCGCAATATTGGCCGGAAATGCCCGAGCGCCGCGTGCCCCGGGATCTCGCGCAACACAACATCGGCCGGAAATGCCCGAGCGCCACGTGCCCCGGGATCTCGCGCAACACAACATTGGCCGGAAATGCTCGAGCGCTACGTGCCCCGGGGTCTCGCGCAACGCCACACGGACGCGCGCGCTTGAAAGGTCGGAGCGGCCGTTTTCTTGTCCCCACTATTTCGATGTTTATAGAAATATCAAAACAAGGAGTGGCAACAACCTTGAAGCAACGCTTCATCATTTATCTGTTGGCTTTCGGCGGATTTCTGGTCGGGACGGCGGAAATGGTGATCGCCGGCATCCTGGACATGATCGCCGACGACTTCCGGATTCCGGTCGGACTCGCCGGCCAGTCGGTCACCATGTACGCGCTCGTGTTCGCGATCGGCACGCCGATCCTGATCGCCGCCTCCTCCCGGATCGAGCGGAGAACGCTGCTGCTCATCGCCTACGCCGTCTTCATCGCGGGCAACATCACGGCCTTCGCGAGCGGCTCGTTCGGCTTCTTGCTGCTGTCGCGGGCGCTGCTTGCGGCCGGCGCCGGCGTCATCGTCGTCGTCTCGCTCACCGTCGGAGCCCGCCTCGCTCCTCCGGACAAGCGCGGCAGCGCGATCGGCACCGTCATCATGGGATTCAGCCTGTCCCTCGTGCTCGGCGTGCCGCTCGGCGCGCTGATCGGCGAAGCGTCCGGCTGGCGCGCGAACTTCGCCTTGCTGGCGGCGCTCGCCTTCCTGCTCTGGATTGCCCTGTGGAAGCTCATCCCCTCTTCCGGCGCCGACGAACCGGCGCCGCTCGGGCGGCAGCTCGCCGCGCTGCGCGATGCGAAGACGGTGAGCGGGCTGCTCGTCACGCTGTTTTGGATCACGGGCTACCAGCTCGTGTTCACCTACGTGTCGCCGCTCCTGCGCACCACGGCCGGCGTCGACACCGCCCTGGTCAGCACGGCGCTGCTCGTGTGCGGCCTGTTCTCGGTGGCGGGCTCGCGGCTCGGAGGCTACGGCGCCGACCGGTGGGGAACCGCCCGCACGATCGTGTTCAGCCTGCTGGTCCACGCCGCCGCCCTGCTCGCGCTGCCGTTCGTCTCCGCCTCGGTCGCCGGCGCATTCGCGGCGCTGGCGATCTGGTTCGGCGCGGCCTGGACGACGACGCCGGCCCAGCAATACTACCTGGTCTCGATCTCACCCGACGCCGCCGATTTCGTGCTGAGCCTGAACAACTCCGTTCTGCAGCTCGGCATCGCGGTCGGCGCGGCGGCCGGCGGCCTGATCGCCGAGCTTCTGTCGGTGCGCGAGCTCGGATGGGCCGGCGCCGCCTTCGAAGTTCTCGCGCTGCTGGCCGCGGCGTTCTCCTTCTCGCGGAGCGTCCGAAGCGCCCGAAGCGCGGAAGCCCTCCCGCCTGCCCCATAACCTGCGGCAGACGGAGGGCTTCCTCCCGTTCATTCCAGACAAGCGCCGTAATCTTAAATAAAACAGCCGCCCCGAAGGCTGTCACACCTTTCAAGGGCGGCTGAGCCGCAGGCTTATTCGTCCTTCACGCCGGCCGTCTGTCTCTTCAACTGATCCGGTTCCATCTCGGCGCGGAACAGACGGGAAGCCATATATTCATGCTCCTGCTTGTTCTTGCCCAATTCCAGCATAAAATCGTCAAAGCGGCGATCCATGCGCGACTCCATTCGATCGATCCGTTGTTCAATCTGCTCGAAGCGTCTGTCGACCTGATCGAATCGTCTGTCGATTTGCTCGAAGCGTTTGTCGACCTGCTCGAAGCGTCTGTCGATCTGCTCGAACCGGTTGTTCATCTGGCTGATCAACTGTTCGAACCGCTTCTCATTCTTCTCCTTCTCATCCTCAAATTGGCTCTTCAACAGGCCAACCGTATAAATGAGATCCCCCAGCAAGCCTTCGATCCGATCCAGCCTGGCGTCGACGTTGCTCATGAGCAACACCACCGACACGAATGTATGTTCTTATTTTACCATTGCCGGGGATCAAAGTCAATCTCCCGTCCAACGGTCCATCCTGCCTGCCCGCCCGGTCCGGCAACCCGGTCCCGCCCCGGCTTACTCGAACCGCAACGCGTCGATCGGCTTCAGGTTCGCCGCCTTGTTCGCGGGGTACATGCCGAACACGATGCCGATCAGGACGGAAAATCCGATGGCCAGCGCGATCATCTCCCCGGAATGGACGACGGCGATCCGGATGAGCGACGATACCGCCCGGCCGACGGCGAACCCCGTTCCGACGCCGATCAGGCCGCCCAGCGCGCTGATCGTCACAGACTCGATCAGAAATTGCATCAGAATATCCCGCTTCTTCGCGCCGATCGCCTTGCGGATGCCGATCTCCCGCGTCCGCTCCGTCACCGAGACGAGCATGATGTTCATGATGCCGATGCCGCCGACGAGCAGCGAGATGCCGGCGATGCCGCCCAGGGTGAGCGAGAGCGTGCCGGACACGGACGCCGCGGTTTCCAGCATGTCCGCCTGGTTGAACACGCGGTAGGCGTTGTCGCTCCCGCGGAATATTTTCGCCAGCCTCGCCTCCACTTCCGCCTGGACCGCATCCAGCGCATCCATCGATTCGGCCTGGATGTAGACGCTTCGCACGCCTTTGCTCTGAAACGTCCGCTCAGCCGTCGTCAGCGGAATGACGGCGATTTCGTCGTACGATCCAAACGCGGAACTTCCTTTCTCCGCGAGCAGCCCGACGACCTTGTAGCGCATCCCGTTGATCCGCACGTATTCGCCCACGGGATTCTCGAAACCGAACAGTTCCTCCGCCGTCGCCGACCCCAGAACCGTGACCTTCTCATGAAAATCCAGATCGATCTGCGTGATGAAACGCCCCGCGGCGAGCTCGTATCCGCGCAGCGGGAAGTAATCCGCGTTCGTGCCGACCACGTTTACGCTGGCGCTGGTCGTTCCGTATTTCAACGTCGCGTTGTTGCTGCTGTACGGCGCCGCGTACTCCACGCCTTCGATTTCGGCGAACTGGACCGCCTGCCCGTACTCCAGCGTCGAGGCGCTTCCGCGTCCCGTAATGTTGACCGTCAGCAGATTCGTGCCGAGGCTTTGCACCTGCTCCTCGATCTGCTTGCTCGCGCCCTGCCCGATCCCGACCAGGGCGATGACGGAGCCGACGCCGATGATTACGCCGAGCATGGTGAGGATCGAGCGCAGCTTGTTGCTCAGGATGCTTTTGAACGCCATCTTCAGTCCCTGGCCGAAATGCATGCCGAACCGTCCTCCTCTTCCAGCGCCCCGTCGGCGATCCGCACGACGCGCTTCGCCTGGTCCGCGACATCCATATTGTGGGTGATGAGGATGATGGTATGCCCTTCCCGGTTCAGCTCCCGCATCAGCTCCATCACCTCACCGCTCGTTCTCGAATCGAGCGCGCCCGTCGGCTCGTCGCCGAGGAGGACGGGCGGATTCCCGGCCAGCGCCCGGGCGATTGCCACGCGCTGCTGCTGTCCCCCCGACAGTTCGGACGGCCGGTGACGCGTCCGGTCCGCCAGTCCGACCTTGCGCAGCGCCTCCAGCGCCCGCTCCCGCCGCTCGGCGCTTTTCATGCCCCGATAGATCAGGGGCAGCTCCACATTTTCGAGCGCGGTGAGCTTCGGCAGCAGATTGAAGTTCTGGAAAATGAACCCGATCTTCCGGTTGCGGATTTCCGCCAGCCGGTTATCGGACAGACGGCTCACTTCCTCCCCTTCCAGCCAATACTTGCCCGAGGTCGGCGTGTCCAGGCAGCCCAATATGTTCATGAGCGTCGACTTGCCGGAACCCGATGGACCGATAATCGCGACGAACTCGCCGTAGCCGACGGTGAGGGACACGCCGTCCAGCGCCTTGAGCACTTCGCCGCCCATCACGTATTCCTTGCTGACGTGTTCCACCCGGACAAGCGGGCGCTCCGTCTTCCCGTCCATCATCGGCCGCCTCCGGAAACGGGGCCGCCGGAAGCGGCGCCTCCGGGAAATCCGCCGCCGGAGATCCCGCCCCCGGGAACGGGGCCTCCGGGAACGGCGCCGCCCATACCGCCGCCCCGCGTTACCTCGTCTCTGCCGGCGGGAAATCCGCCTTCCGGGAATCCGGCGCCTCCGCGAAAGCCGCCCATTCGCACGGCCGGAACATTCTGCCGCGTCTCTCCGGACACCGCCATCGGAAGGATGACCGTGTCCCCTTCCGCCAAGCCGGATACGATCTCGATGAAATCTTCGTTGTGAACGCCGACCTCGACCCTCACCCGTTTCATGCCCGTCTGCCGCATCCTCGCCGCCAGTCTTTCCCCGATGCTGCCGGCCGCCGGCGTTTCGCCCTCCGGCCGGGCATTCTCCTCTTCTCCGGGCACGAAAACAAAATATTGCCCGCGCACGGACTGCACCGCCTCGATCGGCACGTAGAGCGCGTCCTTTTTCTCCATGGTCGTGATCGTCGCTTCCGCGCTCATGCCCGCCTTGAGTCCGTCCGCTTCCGCGAGCAGCACCGTCACATCGAACGTGGCCACGCCGTTGCTGGTCGCGCCCTCGTCCGCGATCTCCGCCACGGTGCCTTCAAACACCCGGTCGGGCAGCGCGTCGGCCCGCACTTCCACCCGCTGTCCCGGCTCCACCTTCGCGATATCCAGCTCGTCGACGCGGACCACGAGCTTTAGTCGGCCGAAATTGACGACTTCGCCGAGCTCCGCGTTCTCGCGGAGAAGATCTCCCGCTTCCACGTCGAAGCCGGTCAATTTGCCGTCGATCGGGGCCTTGATCGGATCGGGACCCGCATCCTGCTCCTTGAGATCCGCGATTTCCTGCTCAAGCTGCCGGATGTCCAGCTCCTTCGAACGGATGTTCAGCATGATCGGCTCCGTGTTTTCGTCCGCTCTCATCGCGTTCTTGTATTGGAGCTGAAGCGATTCCAGGTCCAGCTTCGCTTTCTCCAGACTGATCTCCTTGTTCTCGATCTGCCGCTCGGCATTGTCGTCTTCGCGCTCGAAGGTGACGAGCACATCGCCCTTCCTGACCAGGTCCCCGTCCTTGAAACGCACTTCGGCAACGGTGCCTGCTTTGGCCGCCGCGATCGTCTTCCGCTCCGCCGGCTCAATGCTGCCGGTTCCCGAGATGGCGGCTGCAATCGTGCCCCGCTGAACGGGCGCCGTCACCCGCGTCAACGCGCCGGTTGCCGGTTTTTCCCGCTGCTGCAGCCACAGCCACCCGACCGCAAGGATCGCAACAAGCACCAACCCGACGGCCATGTACCGCCATTTCCGCTTCATCCGCCATTGTCCATCCTTTCCATCCAGGCGCTGCTGGCACAGATTATGGATGACAACCCTGAATGGAAGCTGAAGGAAAGCTTAAGGAGAGCTTAAAATGAGCTGAAAACGAACCGCGTTTCGCCAGCCGTTGGACGCCCGCCGACGGATGCCTTCCGCCGCTTCATACCGCTTTCTCCGGATCGGCGTTGCGGGCGACGCGGAACCCCTGGTCGGGTCCGATGCCGCTCGCCTCGAACTTGCCCCGGAAGGCGATCTCGACGGTGTGGACATCCCCGATCCAGCCGCCGCCGCGCACCACCCGGAACAGACCGGTTTCGATGGCCGGATCTTCGTACCAGTCCCAGCACCATTCCCTGACGTAGCCCGACATGTCGTGGAGCCCCAGCTCGTTCGCTTTCTTGCTCCCGACCGGATGCGTGCGGGTAGCGAGAAAAAACAGCCTCGGCACCGGGCTGCTTGGCCCGGGCAGGCTGTTGATCATGTGTGGTTAGGCAATGCGCGCGGGGGCTCGTTGGCATTAACGGCATTTGGTGCCGTTATGGAGCGTCCGTGTGGTCACTGCGGGGCCGATAGCGGCGCCTTGTGCCGTTAAAGGCGGCATTGGGCGGCCCGCGTCTGCCCCATGGCGGCGATTAACGGTACCGCGTTCCGTTAATGCCCGCCATCGCGGCAAATGCAACGCCGCTAACGGTACCGCATTCCGTTAACGCCGGCGCAGGCCACCCGCGTCCGCCCCATGGCGGCGATTAACGGTACCGCGTTCCGTTAATGTCCGCCATCGCGGCAAATGCAACGCCGCTAACGGTACCGCATTCCGTTAACGCCGGCGCAGGCCACCCGCGTCCGCCCCATGGCGGCGTTTAACGGTACCGCGTTCCGTTAATGCCCGCCATCGCGGCTAATGCAACGCCGCTTACGGTACTGCGTTCCGTTAACGCCGGCGCAGGCCACCCGCGTCCGCCCCAACGCGCCGCCCGCCTTACACGCCCGCGGGAATGCGCACCGTTACCTTCGTCCCGCGGCCGGGCTCGCTTTCCATCAGCAGCTCCGTGCCGTATTCGTACTTCAGCCGCTTGTTGATGTTCAGCAGGCCGACGCCATGACGGCCGTCCACGCCGCCCCCGGGCAGCCCGTCCCCCGTCGCGCCCGCCATGCCCACGCCGTCGTCCTCGATGACGAACCGGTACTCGTCCCCCGCCTTGCACGCCGACAGCCGGACCTTGCCGCCTTCCACCCGGCCGCCGATCCCGTGCCGGATGGCGTTCTCGACAAGCGGCTGAAGCAGCAGGGGCGGGAGGCTCACCTCAAGCATTCCGTCCTCGATGTCCGCTTCGAACCGCAAGCGGTCCTTGAAACGCGCCTTCTCGATTTCGACATACGTCCGGATCAGGGCGAACTCTTCCGCGAAGGTGATCCGGTGATCCGCGTTGCTGAACCGGAAGCTTCCGCGCAGATAATCGGCCAGATCCGTCGTCAACTTGCGCGTCCGTTCCGCGTCCGTATAGCTGGAAGCGACAATGCTGTTCAGCACGTTGTACAGAAAATGCGGCTTGATCTGCGACTGCAGAAACGCCAGTTCCAGATCGACCGCCTTGGCGAGCGACGCCTTCATCGCCAGCAGGCTGCCGATGCGCGCCTTCAGCTCCGCCAGATCGAACGGCTTCGGCAGAAAATCGTTCGCGCCCGCCTCGAACGCCGCCACCTTGTCCTGCTGGCCGATCGCCGCCGTCACCATCAGCACGGGCAGTTCCGGCAGCGTCCACGTCTTGCGGATTTCCTGGCACACCTCATACCCGGACAGGCCCGGCATCATCAGGTCGAGCACGACGAGATCGATCTTGTTCGGCCTCGCGAGCTGCTCGAGCGCTTCGTAGCCGTTCTTGACGGCGATGACGTTGTGGCCCAGCGGCTCCAGCGCGTCCAACAGCACTTTCAGGTTCACGAACGAATCGTCCACGATCAGAATCGTGTGCTTCCCCCGCTGGTTCAGAAAATAAGGCGTCTCCAGCGCATACTCCGGCGTTCTGACCGCAACCTCGCCCGAAACCGAAAGCGATCCCGCTCCCGAACCCGAACCCGAACGTGATCCTGAACCTGCACGCGAACCCGATCCCGTCACCGCCAAAATCGCGTCCGCTTCCGCCATCCTGCCGCCGGACGCAACCGGCAGCGTGAACGTGAACGCAGTGCCGACGCCCCTCGTCGAGTCGACCGATATCGTGCCGCCCTGCAGTTCGACGAGCTGCCCCACGATTGCCAGCCCGAGCCCGAATCCCCGCTGTTCCGACGTCTCGTCGAATGTCCGGAACGCTTCGAACAGGTGCGGGAGATGCTCGGGTTCAATGCCTTCCCCCGTATCCCGGACCGACACTTCGATCTTGCCGCCCTTTTCCGACGCGGTGACAACGACGGTCCCGTTCTCCGTATGCTTGATGGCGTTGTCGAGCAGGTTGCCGATGATCTGGCCGAACCGGCTTTCGTCGGCGAGCGCGTACGGCAAGCGCTCCGGGACGCGGTTCTCGAGCCGGATGTTGCGGCCTTCGCACAGATACGAGTATATGCGCACCTGCATTTCGACGGCCGACCGCACATCAACCGGCCGAAGGTCGAGGGCCAGCTCGCCCTGCTTCATCTTCGACAAGTCCAGAATGTCGTACACCAGCCGCGTCAGCCGGTCGACGATGCCCGTGATGAGCCGCAGCTTCTCCCGCTGCTCGGCGGTCGGCGGCTGGGCGGTGTTGTCGAGCATCGACCTCGAAATATGCATGACGCCGTGCAGCGGCGACTTGAACTCGTGCGACGTCCTCGCCAGGAATTCGTCCTTCAGCTTGTCCGCCTTCAGCAGCCGGACGCTCAGCTCCTCGATCTTCCGGAACGCGTTCGAGAAGCGCAGCGACATGACGAGCGCCAGCATGAGCAGCAGCACGAACGGCTCGAACGGCGGCACCGAAAAGACCGGCACCCCGAAATAGACGTTCAAATTTTGCACCAATGTGTAGACGTTCAGCGCGATGGCCGCCACGACCAGATACAGACTGCCTTCCGCCCTGCGGAACGACGCGAGGACGAACACATAGACGGCATACAGCATTGGGAAGGTGGCGTAGATGGTGACCAGCTGGCGGAAAAGATCCGTCGCGTACCGGGGAATGAAAGCGACCGTCCACACCATGAGCACCGCCCCGGCGAACAGCCCGATCCGGACCAGCAGGCGGGAGCACAGCGGACGGAAAGCCGTGTACACATACAGGAGAAATCCGATGCCGGCGCCGATGGCCGACACCATCTGAATGCGGAGATACAGCCAGAACGGCAGATTGCCGAACACGCCGAACAGCACCCGCTCGCCGCGCGTGCCGGTGAAAGCGGCGATGCAGACGCACATCAGTCCGAAGACGATCAGAGAATGGTCGTCCTTGCGCTGCGAGTAGAGCCCGATGAAGTACAGCCCCATGAGGAGAAACGCCGTTACGGCCACCCAGTCGTGCGTCAGCGCCTTGCTCTGCAGATCGGCAACCGATTCAAAGTCTCCCAGCCAGATCGACTCGTTGATGCCGCCGCTTGCCGGAAAATGACGGTTGGCGGCCTGCACGACAATTTCATTCCAACCGGGCTGCAGCGGGAACCAGGCCGCGTACGGACGGTTTACCGCATCCGTGCTCCGCGCGCCCTCCGGATTGCCGCTGCCGCCGATCTCCCGGCCGTTCACGAAGATCCGGTTGGCCATCTGGATCGACGACGTTTTCAGCCCGTACACGGCGTCGGCCCCGTCCACCTTGACCCGCAGACGGTAGGTCGCCTGCCCGAGCGCCCGCATCTTGCCGACCCACGATCCCGGCACTTCGATCAGCTCCGGCGCCAGACCGTTCCCGAATTCGCCGTGCGCAAGGAGTCTGTCCGGATAAAACTCCCACACGCCGTCCAACGGAACAGCGCCTTCGTCCCGGAAACGCCATTCGGTCAGATCGAGAAAACCGTTCTCCGCCCTCGGCGTCTGCCTGCCGCCCGGCGAGAAGAAAACGAAGAACAGTCCGTAGGTCGCCGCCACAATGGCCAGCGTGACCGCCGCCGCCGATAGTTTCGTTCTCATCGTCCGTTCATCCAGACCATCCCATTTGATCGCGCAATTTGACCGTCTCTTCTTCCAGCTCGAGCCCGAACTGCCCGCGGACGACTTCTTCCAGCCGGCGGTAGACGTTCAGCGCCTCATGCCGGTTGCCCGTTTCCAGGTTCAGACGGATGAGCTCGCGCCCGTCCGCTTCGGATTCCGGAGCGATCTCGAGCACCCGCCGCAGGCAGTCCGCCGCAAGCGCCGGTTCGCCCCGGACGCGGAAATGACGATGCATGACGCGCAGCGACCGGATATATTTCGCGTTGATCGCTTCCTGCCTGGCCGCGGCCCAGCCGTAATCGCAGCCTTTCATATATTCGCCCCTGTACAGCCGGATGGCCTGATCGTACAATCGCCTGTCCGGCTCCTCCGCCGACAGCATTTCGTCCAGCAAGCTTTCGAATGCCGCCGCATCGGTCGCCGCCCCGTTCAGCCGGATGGCGAAACCGCTGCCGACCTTCTCCACGCTGAGGGGAACGCCGTGCTCCTGCAGCGTCCTGCGCAGATAGGACAGACAGGTGTAAAGGTAGGTCTTCGCCTTCTTCACATCGTGCCCCGGCCAGATCGATTCCACGATCAGTTCGGTACCCGCCGGCTTCCCTTCGTGGTGGATCAGGAAGGCGCATACTTCCTTTTCCTTGTTGATTTTCCATGCGATCTGCCGGTCGCCGCCCGACGGCAGCGCGATGGAGAACCCGCCCATGCACCGGATGGACGGGGGCTGAGGCTCTTCCTGCAGAGATCGGGATGCGGCCACGGCTTCCCGAATGCGCGCCACTGCCTGCCGCAGCCGACCCGTTGTAATCGGTTTCAACAAATAGTCCGTCGTCCGGATTTCGAACGCTTCCACCGCATACTCCGCATACGCCGTCGTGAACACGATCGGCATGCGGGGCGATTTGCGGCGGATGATCCGCGCCGCCTCCATGCCGGTCATGCCCGGCATCTGGTTGTCCACAAAAACGGCATCCACAGACGTCGTTTCCAATGCTTCGAGCGCCTTGATCGGGTTTGAAAATTTGCCCACCACTTCGACATCTTCGATCCGACCCAGCAGAATCTCCATCAGATTCAGCGCATCTTCTTCATCGTCAACGAGCAGCACCCGAATCATTGAATTGTCTCCTTTGCGCGCACGTGGAATGAGAACGCCTGACTCTTCCATGACATATTCAATATCAAAGCTCCAACTCCTCGAAAACTGTCGGAAAGAGAGGAAAAAAGGTTATCCCGCCCGCGCCGCGTGCGGCATGAGCGGGGATAACCCCGATGCGGAGAAGGCGCCCGTATCCGCCCATGACGGTTTCTATGTTTCGGCCGGGAACCGCAGATGGCGACGTATTCCTCCGGAACACGCGGTGATGACAACCCGAGCCGAAGACTTCCTTCACGGGATAGTTCGTCCCCGCCGCTACCCGGACTTGTGGGCCCTCTACGCCGCGTCGATCGCCAATTGCGGTTGCTGTGCCTCCAGGATTCGACACATTCCGCTTTATTCCGGATTATACGAAACGGGACATTAATGAAACCTTAAGAAGCCTGGCGGACCGAATAAAAAGGGCGGGCCCGCTTGGGCCCGCCTTGCGCTGTCGGGTTGAAATTCAGATGAGATCCGAATTCCTCAGCAAACGTTGAATGACAGCCGCGGCTTCCGCTCTCGTAATATGGTCTTGCGGCGCCAGCTTTCCGCCGTCCTTGCCGGTGACAAGACCGCCCAGCAGGCTGTCCGCAACGCCGCTTCGTGCCCATGCCGATACATCGGAGGCGTCGGCAAATCCCGCCAGCGGATCGTACGGCGGCAGCTCCCGCTTCAGCCCCGTAATCGCCATGGCGCGCGCGAGAATGGTCATCGCCTGCTCCCGCGTAATCTTTTCGTGCGGCCGGAACGTGCCGTCCGTATAGCCTTCGATCAATCCATATTCGGAAGCCGTGTATATCGCGCCACTGTGCCAATCCGGCGAGCGGACATCCGCGAACGGCGCCGCGCCTTCCTCCGGCTTCAGCCCGAGCGCGCGGACGAGGATCGCCGCGAACTCGGCGCGGGTAATGTCCTGATCGGGATCGAACCGTCCGTTCCCCGTACCGTCAATGACCATGCGCGATCCCATGTCGTTGACGGCGTCTTTCGCCCAATGGTTCGTCACGTCCGCGAACTCCACCGGATGCCAGATGACGGTGTACGTGCTGTTCGTCAAGCTGTTGATTTTCGCGTAGTACCGGCCGTCGATCAGCTCGACCCTTGTCAGCACGTGCCGTACGGTGCCGTCCGGATCGACGACGATGGCGGTCGTGATCTTCTCCGGATCAACGCCGTCCGGAATCGCGACCATCCGCTCCACGTATGCGGTGAACTTCGCGACTTCGACCACCGTGTCTTCATGCACGGCCCGGACCGTGAATTCGAGCGGCGGCACGACCAGTTCGAACGATCCGTCGGCTGCCGCGCTCTCCACCATTTGCACCGTTTCCGCCGCGGGCTCGGCGATCTCGATCTGCACTTTGATGTCCTGCAGTTCCACGGCTTTCCCGATCTGACCGGACAAGGCGTCGATGTTGATTTGCTGCGCAGGGAGCGTGTAGGATGCCGTTGCGGTTTGAATCACCAGAACCGCGCCGTTGTTTTCCATATTTTTGACCATCCGGCCGTTCAGTTCTCCGATGACAACATCGGATTCGGCGTTCACCGGAACCGTGACCACCGCGCCCCGGCCTTCCGAGGCGAGCTTGTTTTCCAACTTCTCCTGGTCCAATGCAACGGTTGTCACTTGCCGGCCGTTCACTTCCGCCGTCGTCGCCGTTCCCGCGTTCTCCACCTTGCCATTCACCAGCACATCGACGCCGGACGCGGGTTCAGGCGCCGCCGGCTGGGAAGGCGGATTGTTTGAAGGCGGCCGGGGTGCCTGTTCGTTCACGACGACCGCCTGCCCCACGCCGACCCGAACAACGATCCCTTCGCTGTCCAGCTCCGCAACGATGATGTTGTCTCCGTCCGCCGCTTCGATGATGCCGTCCGCGGGCAGATCATCATAGCCGACCAATTTGGTCCCGACCGTCGGCAAAATCGGCGTAAATGTCAGATAGTTCTTGTAGACGAGCTTGTTGCCGGCCCCCGGCGTCTCTGCCACGGCGATCTTCGTCTTGCCGTTCGTGCCCGGTCCCGTCGGATCGCTCGCCGTTACCGTCAGCCCATGAGAGGGTTCTTCGGGCTCTTCCGTGACCGGCTCATCCACGACGACCGCCGTCGTCTGGCCGAACTTCACGACTTTGCCGTTTGTATCCACTTCGGCAATGGCGATGTTGTCCCCGTGAGTCGCCTCGATGATGCCGTCACCCGGCAGATCGGTGTAATCCGCCAGGGAGTCGCCGACGTTCGGTACCTGAACGGATGCTGCACCAAAGTTTTTGTAGACGAATTTGTTGCCGGCTCCAAGAGTCTCATTGACCGTAATCTTCGACTTGCCGTCCGTGCCGGCTCCCGTCACATCGCTTGCCGAGACCGTCAGCAAGCTATACCCTTTTGAATGCGGATTCGGTGAAACCGTTACGGCCCCCAGCCCGACAATATCAAATTTCAGCTTTCCCGATACACCATTCTGATAGCTGGTTACAACCAGTGTGTACTTTACATTTTGCGCTCAATGTGAGCGTCAATTGGGACCTGAAGTTGAAGTCGGCGCTGTGGGTGGGGACATCGGAACCTCTGGCGTCTACCATATCGTCGTTTCCCGCGATCAGACCCGTCAGCGGATGAACGGGGTCGAACGAGGATTAAAGGAAAATCGCGGTATCGTCATCCGCGCCTACCGGATCTCCATTTTCATCAATATATCCATACTCCGTGGCCCGAGGCGTCAGATGCGCCTCTTTCACGGTGATAGTATATGTACCCGTTTCGGCAGGCGTTATGTCAACCGCATAAAAGTTGAAATTTGCTCCGGATTTCCCTTTGAATTGATCTCCTGGAATCTGAAATAAAGAGTCCTCATTATAGCCAGCTACAGTTCCAAAGTCCGGGGATTGGAAACTTTGTTCTTGGGTCAGCTCTGCAGGGAATTCGGTCGTCACCAAACCATCATCATCGGCAGAAGCGGACATCGGAAACGACATTTGGCATGCCAGTAACAGGATGAAGAGCAGGTAAAAGAATCTTCTCGTAAATCGCCGATGGACACCGCCCATGCTGGTACACTCATCTCGTAGTCAATGGATAAATTATACAATGTTCGACATTATTAAAACCTTAAGAATAATTGAGATGATTAAATTCCCGACCATTTCAAGAGCTTACGACTTCTGAATATGACCGGGTGTAAATGATTTCCATACCTCTAAAAGTTTGCGAACAGTCTTTCAACAAGAGGCGTCAAATATGGAAGCGTCTCGTCAACCAGCGCTTCGGCCGTTTCTTCCCGGCGGGAGCTCCATCGGACGACGACGCCGACGATCGACCAGCTTATCATCGTCGCGATCCGTTCCAGTTGCCGCCTGTCCACTCGCGGCGGCCGCGCTTGGTCCAGGCAGGACAGAATGACGCCATGCAACTGCCGTTTGGCGCTTTCCTCCATGGCGTGGGTCAGCGTCCGCCGCGCATTCAGACGCCGCGTCGTTTCAACCTGCCAATGGCAGACGGCCAGCATCAGACGGCGCACCAGTTCGGCGCCCTGAAGGTTCGCCTCCCGGGGAATCCAGGAAGCCAGCGTCTCGGCGAACAGGTCGGCCATCGTCGCGTCCAGAAGCTCGTATTTGTCCTGATAATGGTTATAGAAAGTCGCGCGATTCAGCTCGGCGCGGTCCACGATGTCCTGCACGGTGATGTCCTCGAAATCTTTGGCCGCAAGCAAGTCCATGAAGGATTGCCGGATCATCGCCCTCGTCCGTTTGACGCGGGGATCGTTGCTTCGCACACGTCCCATGCCTTTTCTCACCTCGTCCGGAATTTCGCCAATTTCTTCGAACTGTCTATTAGTCGACACCATCGCGGTTTTGCGGATTGATCGGGAGTCTGTCCCATTCTAGCATATCTTATATAAATGTCGTTTAGTCGACAAGTATCGAATAAATCAGATCGAGGGGATGGGATTGATGGACGATCTGTTCGTCTCCGGCGGCACATCCGGCATGGGCCGGGGACTCGCGATGCATTATTTGCGCAGGGGAGCGCGGGTGACGGTGACCGGCAGCGACCGCGCCAGAGGGGAGCAGTTTCTGGAGGAAGCGGAGCGTCTCGGCGCCTCGGGCCGTGCCGCGTTCATCCAGGCCGATCTGACGAAGCTCGCGGACAACCGCCTTGTCATCGACAAGGTCAAGGCGATCCACCCCAAGCTGGACGGGCTCGTGCTCACGGCGATGCGGTCCTATCCGCGGCGGACATTAACTCCGGAAGGCTATGAGAGCACGTTCGCGCTGTATTATGTCAGCCGGTTCGTGCTGAGTTACGGTTTGACCGATCTGCTGGAGCGGGCGGAGCGGCCGGTGATCGTCAGCTTCGGCGGCACCGGCATGACGAAGGGAGCGATTCATTGGGACGATCTGACCTTGCAGCATCGGTACAGCCTGATTCGGGCGACGCTGCAGGCGGGCCGCGCCAACGACCTGCTCGGCGTGGCCTATGCGGAACACCACAAGCATGGCAAAACCCGCTTCGTGCTGTTCCACCCGGGCTACACGAACAGCGGCACGAACCATGTCAAGCAGCCTTGGAGAACGGTCATGCGGCTCATGGGCAGCCTGTTCGCCCGCCCCGTGGAGCGCAGCATCCAGCCGATGATCCGGCTGATGGACGATCCGCCGCCGCAGCCGCTCATCGCCCGGGACCGCGACCGGCCCGTCGATCTGTCGCTGCCGACGCTCGACAAGGCGAACGCGCTCCGGCTGTATGAGATGACCAAACATCTGCTGATTGGATGAAAAAAAACTTCGGCTGACCAATTAACAAACAAATGCAGTGCCGAAATCTGCTGTAACGTGATTGGCTGTAACGTGAATACCACGTTACAGCGGCGCGCGAGGCCGAGCAGAAGCGGCTGTAGCGTGAATACCACGTTACAGCGGCGCGCGAGGCCGAGCAGAAGCGGCTGTAACGTGGATACCACGCTACAGCGGCGCGCGGGGCCAAGCAGAAGCGGCTGTAACGTGGATACCACGCTACAGCGGCGCGCGGGGCCGAGCAGAAGCGGCTGTAGCGTGAATACCACGCTACAGCGGCGCGCGGGGCCGAGCAGAAGCGGCTGAAATTTCCATGCCGCGCTACAAAATGGTATGAGACCAAACTTATGGCCCTGTATGCTAATTAGTCAGCCGTAGAAAAAAAAGCCCCCGCCTCTCACGCATTAACCGGAAAGACGAGGGGTTGGGATTGATGCGCGCGCCGGTCAGGGATTAAGCTGCACCTTCCGCTCGGCGGCCGCTTCGATGTCCCGGAACGCCCAGTGGGAGGGCGGCACGTCCGGCCAGGTCGGCTCGATGTCGCCTGCAAGCGGCGCGATGCCGAGCGCGCGATTGAGCATGACGACCGCTTCGGCGCGGGTGAGCGGACGGTTCGGCTTGAACGAGCCGTCGGGCAGTCCTCTCACCAGACCGGCCTCGGCGAGAGATGCGATGGCGCCGCTCGCCCAGTGGCCCTTTGTGTCGGAGAAGCGCTCTCCGTCCTTCTCCCGGAGGCCGCTCAATCTGAGCATGATCATGGCCATTTCCGCCCGGGTGATCGGGTTGTCCGGCCCGAACCTGCCGTCCGGATAGCCGATCATGAGCCCGGCCTCCGACACTTCCTTGATGTATTCATGTGCCCAGTAGGCTTTCGGGACATCGGGAAATGCCCGCCAGACGCCATCCGGTTCGGTCACGCGCAGGTTCTTCGCCAGAATGACGGCCATCTCCGCCCGCGTGATCGTCTGGTCGGGGCGGAACAAGCCGTCGGGATACCCGGCCAGATAGCCGGACTGCCCGGTAAGAAGTTCGAACGGCAGCCGTCCGTCTCCGCCGCCCGCGAAGTCATCGTTCGCGCCTGTCCAGTAAATCATCGTAAAGGTGCTGAACTTGTCGATGACGAACTCGATGCCGAGGTCGTCGCCCGTTTTGTATCCGGTGACGGTGCCGCGGATGACTTCCTTCGTCCCGTCGCTGTGTTCGATGTAGATGACCAGGTTGTCCAGAATTTGCTTCCGCGCGGCTTCGTCATCCGGCAAGGCGTCGTATAGCGGCAGGGTGATTTTCACCGGCCGGCTCTGCATGTTGGTCTCGATCCGCATCGGCCTGCCCAGAATGCGGAATTCGTTGCCGCCGTTTGCGGCGATTGCCCCTTCATTGCCCGCCCGCTCCAGGATAGCCCGTTTCGACCCTTCGTCCTTGATCGGAACGATGCGGAAGTACAGGTCCTCGCCAAAGTCCTCCATGGATGTGAACGGAACTTCAATCTTGGCGTATTCCAACAGCAGTTCCAGATGTTTCGCGTGGTCGACAAATTTTTGCAGCGAGGCTTTCGGAACTTCGACATATGTGTCGACGACGATGTCTTCCTCGTCCGGAAGGACGACAAGCGCGGTATCCAGCCCGGCATCGTCGAGGCGCAGCATCGCTTCCGTAATTTTCTGCTCGCTAAGCAGCACTTCATCACGGGCCGTACCGTCCGGCGCATGGGTTCTCATGATTTTCGTCTCGATTACCCGGATGCCGAATCCCGTGTCGATGATGATCTCCTCTTCATCCGGATCGGGATCGGCCGGCGGGTCGGACGGCTTCGGATCGGCCGGCGGGCTCGGAGGCGCGGACACGGTGATCGTCACCGCGGCGGGCAGGCTGGTCTTCGGCCCGTCCGCCCCGTCGCCGAGATCCGTCACGGTGTAGATGAACTGGTCCGTGCCGCTGAATCCGGAATTCGGCGTATACACGAGATCCCTGCCAGAGCCGCTCAGCGTGCCGTGCTCCGGTCCCTGGACAATGTCAAAGATCAATTGTCCGGCCGGCGTCTCCGCATCCGAGCCGTTCAATGTCACATTCACCGCCTGGTTGTGCGGGGTGGTCAGGTTCAGATCTTCCGCCTGCGGCCGGTCGTTCACAGCCCGGATCGTGATGGTGATCGTCCCCGGATCGCTCGTATAGACGCTGTCCGTCACCGTGAAGGCGAACGAATCGGTGCCGTTGTAATCGGGATCCGGCGTGTAGGTCAGGTTGCGCCCCGTTCCGCTCAGGGAGCCGTGGGAAGGCCCCGAGACGACGGCATATCCCAGGTCGTCCGCCGGGGTTTCGGCATCCCAGCCCTTAAGCTCGATGTCGACCGGCGTATCTTCGTCGGTATCGACCGCGTCATTCAGGGCGAGCGGCTTGCTGTCCACGGCAGCTACCTGAATGGTGACGACAGCCGGAGCGCTGACCGCGCCTTCGGAATCGGTCACCGTGAAGCTGAAGCTGTCGCTGCCGTTGTAATACGGGTTCGGCGTATACGTATAGACCCTGCCATTGAGCACGCCGGTGCCGTTCTTCGGAGCGCTGACCACCTGATAAATCAGATCGTCCGCATCATCTTCCGCATCTTCGCCTTCCAGTTGGATCGACACCGGCGTGTCTTCCGCCGTCGCCGCATTCTTGCTTCTCGCAACCGGAGGATCGTTGATTCCTCTGACCGTTATCGTCACCGTCGCCTTATCGCTCGTCAGCGGTCCGTCCGTGCCGTCACCCGTGTCCGTCACGGTGAACGTGAACTGGTCGGTGCCGAAGAAATCGTCATCCGGCGTATAGGTCACCGTCCGGCCGATGATCGAGACCGTACCGTTCCCGGGTTGATCCACGATCTGATAGACGAGATCGTCTGTGTCCGTTTCCTTGTCCGTCCCGCTCAGGGTGATGCTGACCGGTTCGTCCTCATCGGTATTGACATTCTGCGAGGCCGCCACAGGCTTGTCGTTGACCGGCTTGACGGTGATGCTTACGGTCATGGGCTTGCTTTCCACGCCGTCTTCGTCGATGACCACGAATTGAAAACTGTCCGATCCGTTATAATCCGCGTCGGGCGCGTAAGTCACTTTGTTCCCGATCAAGGTGACCGTTCCGTGATCCGGATCGGCTGCAATGCTAAACGTCAAATCTCCTGGCGCCGTCTCCGTATCCGTCCCGCTCAGTTCGATTACCACGGAGTCGTCTTCATCGACCTCGACAGGCCCCGGATCGTTCGCTGTCGGCCCGTTCATGACGCTGAATTGGATTTCCGCTTCCGGCCCCGGATAGTACGTCCAGGTGTCGATCCCCTTGTAGTCGCCATAGTTGTCCGTGAACTGGTGGGCGCCCGTGCTGCTGTCCACCCCGTCGCTGGCGTCGCGCGGCGAAGGCTCGCCATCTCCGTCCAGATTCATCGTCTCGCCGCTGCCCGTCACATAGTTCGTGTCGTTGTAGTAGATCGTAAATTTATTCTTCCCGGGAGGGTAGGTGCCGGGCGGATTCAAGGCTTCAATGATGATACCTTTGCTCGCATGTTCCACATCGAACATCGTAAAATGGTATTCGCCGCCCTTCATCATGACCTTGGCCTTGTAGTCGCCAAGCGGCAAATCCGCGCCGTTCTTGTACTTTCCGTTCCACTCGACTTCATTGAGGCCGGGCTTTGCGACGCTGTATATGACAATGTCGTCATTCCCTGCGGCCTCGTAGATCCCATCCTTATCGGCATCAATGATCAGTTGGAATGCAAACCGCTGCGATGCGTCCAGCGTTTCGTCGATCGCGAACCGAAACTTGCCCCCTTCGCCTTTCACCGCCTTGTTGTTCGTCCGTCCGGCGAAGGCGACTTCATCCGGTTTCGGCACCGGAATCGGCATCAGCCAGTCATCGGGCAAATCCGCGCTCGGCGGATTCAGGAAAATCCGGTGCGTCACATCGATATCATCCGGCTTAAGCGGATCCTGGAATGCGAGGTTGTAGATCGGATTAATTTGGGTTGAACCGTTCAAATATTCGAACTTGACGGAACGATTAAGCGTTTCGCCGGTCGTCATATCGACGAATCCCCGGTTGTTGGCAAACAGCATGAATCCGTACGGCTGGATGCCGTTGAGATCCATTCTGTACAAATAGCCGTCCTTCGTCAGCACATAAATCTCGGAGTAAAGGGCCGCGGTTTCGCTGCCCATGCTCAAGGACAGAAGGTTGCTGTACATCCGGCCTTTCTTCTCGTTCTTGTCCGAATCGGCGACCGTCACATCCCAGGCGGCGATATTGGCGTTCTGCGCGCTCCATGGTTCGTTCACCTTCCGGGCGACCGGGTCCAATGTGTCGGGGGAGAGATTGTTCTTTTCCCCATGGAACTCAACGGACCACCAGCCGGTCTCATTGGCATTGATGACGAGCGGATCGTAGCCTCCCGCATAATTAAGCGGAGCCGGCCCTTGTTCTTTCGCCAGGGTGTTGATGTGGCCCTTGCCCCCGTTCACGACGTCCAAACGATGCACAACGCCCGACGGGCTGGTCACCACAATATCCCATTGCTGACCCTCCGTTTCCCCGTCATCCGTATCCAGATACGAAGCTGACACGCTGGAACCGAGGTAGATCGTTTCTCCCGCTTTCACATATACGTTGAAGGTCGTCCGGTCCTGTATGCCGAAGTTGGTGCTCCAGGGACGCCATCCCAGATACGGCCGGTAGGCATCGGGTTCCCCCGCCGATGTCTGCACCAGCTCCCGGCTTCCTTCCGCATTTACTCGGTCGGTGCCGAACCATAAACAAGCGAGCATGAAAAAAAAGGTTGCAATATACGGGACGATCTTCTGCGCAACGGTCAACCGTCCGGTCATGCGGCATTTCTCCTTTCAATTAATCCGTCCAATCGCCCCCATTCTACAAAGTCCAGTTTAAATAAACCTAAAATGCGGCAAATTTCGAAAATTCACTCACAGCATGCCCGCGATGACGCGCGGCATATCGTACAGGGAACATTGCTTCTCCACCGCGCCGAGCTCGTTTGCGACCTTCGGCATGCCGTACACGACGGAAGATTCTTCGTCCTGGCCGATCGTCCTGGCCCCCTTGCGCCGCATGGCGAGCAGGCCCCGGGCGCCGTCGTAGCCCATCCCGGTCAGGATGATCCCGATCGACCAGTTCCCCGCTTCCCGCGCCACCGATTCGAACAGAACGTCAATCGAGGGGCAGTGCCGGTTCACCTTTTCCCCGGGAAAACATTCCACCGTGTAGCCCTCGCCCGAGCGCTTCACCCGCATGTGCCGGTCGCCCGGCGCGATCAGCACGGTGCCGCTTTCCACCCTGTCGCCGGTCTGCGCTTCCTTCACGCGCAGCGGCAGCGACTGGTTCAGCCGCTCGGCGAACATGCGCGAGTATTTGCCGGGAATGTGCTGGACGATGACGATGCCGGGCACGCGGTTCGGCAACGCCCTGAGCAGCGAATAGATCGCTTCGGTTCCCCCTGTGGAAGCGCCGACCGCAATGAGCTTCGGCTCCGGCCGGGACGGATTCGCCCTCGCCGGGTTCGGCATGGCCTCGCTCGCCGGCGGGTTTGCGGGCCGCACGATTCTGGCCATGGACGCGATCCGGATCTTCTCGGCCAGCTCTTCCGTGAACTTCTCAAGCCGGGACAGCCCGGCGTCCGGCTTCGGAATGAAATCGACCGCCCCGGCGTTCATCGCGTCGAACACGGCCGAGCTGAAGGCGCTCATCACGATGACCGGCAGCGGATATTGCGGCAGTAGCTTCCGCAAAAATTCGATGCCGTTCATTCTCGGCATGTGGACGTCGCAGACCATCACATCCGGATGGTGCTCCAGGATGCGGTCCCGGGCTTCGTAGGGGTCCGCCGCCACGGCGACGACTTCGATGCCGGTTGCGGCCGCAAGGCCCCGGGTAAGCAGCTGACGAAACACCGCGGAATCATCGACGACGAGCACCCTGATCGTCTTGCGCACGCTCATTTCGGGCAGCCCCTTTCCTCATTCCTTGCGATAGATCGAAGGCTTCACGTACCTGAACGGCAATTCGAACCGGCTGATCGTCTCCGAATGGCCGATGAACAGGTAGCCTCCGGGCACAAGACTGTCGTAAAACTTGCGGATCAGCTGCATGCGCGTGTTCTCGTCGAAGTAGATCATCACGTTCCGGCAGAAAATGACGTGGAATCCCTTGCGGAACGGGAACCGGTCCATCAGGTTGAAGCGGCGGAACACCACTTCGTTCCGGATGCGTCCCGCCACCGCGTATTGGCCTTCCGCGCACGGCACGAAATAGGAGAGCCGCCAGCGCTTCGGCAGCAGTTCGACGGATTCGGCCGGATAGACGCCCCGGACGGCCTCCCGGAGGACCCGCTCCGAAATGTCGGTGGCAAGAAGCGTCGTATCCCATCCGGGCCGCGCGTTCCCCAAATATTCATCGATCAGCATCGCCAGCGTGTACGGTTCTTCTCCCGTGGAGCAGCCCGCGCTCCACACCCGCAGATCCCTGTCTCTCAGCCGGGGCATGATCTCGGGCAGCACCCTGTTCCGGAAGTAGTCGAAATGATCCGATTCCCGCATGAAAAACGTATGGTTCGTCGTCAGCCGGTTGATCAACGTCACGGCGGCCTGGCCGGAGCGGTCGCCCGTCACGTAGTCCAGATACTCGTTGAAGCTGCGAAAGTTCAGCGACTGCAGGACGCGGCCGAGCCTTCCGAGCACAAGCATCTTCTTCTTCTTGCTCAGTTGAAGGCCGAAGCTCTTCTTGACATACGCGGCCAGGCGTTCAAACTCTTTGTCTGAAATGCCGATCATGGAATCGCCCCGCTCCGCAACGGAAAAGAGAGCCGGAAGGCTCTCTTCCCGCTCACGACGAATATTTGCCGAATTCATGATCGCTGAGCGCGATTTTCGTCTGGCTGGCAGCCATGACCGGCTCCGGATCGGTGTCCGGCGGAATCGCCGCAGGTTGCCGGACATTCACGGATTGCGGATATCCGTTATGGCTTCTGCGCAGTTTGAACCTTCTCACCTGGTCGTTCAGCAGATTCGCTTGCGCCGACAGCTCTTCGCTCGTCGCGGCGCCTTCCTCGAGGTTCGCCGAGGTCTGCTGCACGACCTGGGACACTTGCATGATGCCCTGGTTGATCTGGTTGATGCCGATGGCCTGCTCATTGGATGCCGTCGCGATGCTTTCATGTAATCCATTATTGAATAGTGTCATGATGCCGAAGGGTGAGTGGGGGGAATCGCCATGACCTGCCGGTCGTTCGCACCGGTTCAAAAGTCGTGGTGCCCGGCGGTTTCCGGGAAGCGCTGCAACCGCGGATTCGTCACGGAGCAGAGAGGGGAAGCGCGATTGAAGGATTTGCCGCTGCCGCCGGGGCCCGTGGAGATTTTTTCTCTCCGGCGATGCGCTTAATCCGGGCCTCGGGCAGGGTTTGCGGCAAGTGAAGGGAGATGAATCATGCGGGTTCAGGTCAGGAAGCAAGGGTCTGGCGGGGCGCCGTTTCCGGTTCCGGCTCCGGTGACGCCTCGATCCATTTGAGTCCGATCATCCCGGCGATAATGAGCGCCAGAAAAACGAACTTCTGCCAGGACGCCTTCTCGCCCAGCGCGACGATGCCCATGACCGCCACGCCGAACGTGCCCGTCCCGACCCAGATCGCGTACGCCGTGCCGACCGGCAGCGACCTGAGCGCCAGCGACAGCAGGTACAGGCTGACGCCCGCGACCGAAATGCCGATGATGCTCGGCCACAGCTTCGTGAATCCCGCGGACTGTTTCAGGGCCATCGCCCACACGATTTCGAGCAAGCCCGCGACAATCAGCAGCATCCAGGCCATCATATTGCGTAACCGCCGTCGACCGCGAAGGACGCTCCCGTAATGAATCGGCCGGATCGGCCGGCCAGATGCAGCGCCATGGCGGCGATGTCGTCCGTCGTGCCGTAATGGCCGAGGGCCGTCAGGCTTCGCTCCGCGTCCGCGCCCTCGCCGTCCGCCGGGTTCATGTCCGTGTCGATCGGCCCCGGATGGATCACGTTCACCGTAATGCCGAGGGGACCGAGATCCCTGGCAAGCCCTTTCGTCAATCCGGTAAGCGCGGATTTGCTCATGGCGTACAGCGTGAATCCGGGGCCCGGAACCCGTTCCGCCAGGCAGCTGCCGATACTGATGATCCGGCCGCCTTCGCGCATGTACGGCACGGCCGCCCGGGCGGCCGCGAACACCGATTTCGCGTGGATCGCGATCGTCCGGTCGAGCTCTTCATCCGTCACATCTTCAATCGGCCCGTATGGAAAAATGCCCGCGTTGTTCACCAGAATGTCGAGCCTGCCGAACGTTTCGGCCGCCTGCCTGACGGCCTGCTCCACCTCGGCGGATGCGGCGCTGTCCGCCTGGATCGCCAGCCCGCGACGTCCGGCCGCCCGGATGTCCGCAAGCACCTCGTCCGCCTTCGGCCGGGCGCTGACATACGTGATGGCGACATCCGCTCCCGCCCGGGCCAGCGCTCTCGCGATCCCCGCCCCGATGCCGCGGCTGCCTCCCGTCACCAGCGCCGCTTTGCCTGCCAATGTATCGGTCATATCATGTCCTCCCATCATCGGTTCTTGTCTCGTTTCCGATTTATGGTCGACTCCGGTTACGGCTGAAAAGTACGCTCTTTTTCCGTACCAAATCCGATCAACCGTACCATTCAGCGATGGCGGAACTTCGGAGGCGGGAATTTTTTTGCAAACTTCGCGTTGAAAGTTGAATCTTAAGGAGCAAATCCACCGTATTTATACCAAGCTCGTCAACCGTTGTACTCGGAGTTTGCGGTGGAAGGAGTCAGGGAAGTTGAGATGTCTCAGGTGGTTTTTTCTCGTGACGGACATCGGGTTTATCGTCTATTGGGTGATTACCGCCGTTCATCTGATCCCGAAGGAGTATCTGTTCAAGGATTACGACAACCCGATTCTCATGGCCTGGAACTGGTCGTTCCTGCCGCTGGACCTGTTCATTTCGGCGACCGGCCTGGCGAGCCTGTATTTTATACGAAAAATGGATTCGCGCGTTAAAGCGCGAAAGCATCTAAACGCAAAACATTTCCCCTATGTTTTCGTTTTCCATTATTTGGGTTTACGCG